>Ga0210040_10000044_pt1 | contig 323039 bp, 275 predicted proteins | sample CryGeyCG12114_NA_FD_185462 | JGI IMG/M metagenome (GOLD analysis project Ga0210040, IMG submission 185462) | Groundwater microbial communities from aquifer - Crystal Geyser CG19_WC_8/21/14_NA (SPAdes) (version 2) | ecosystem: Environmental > Aquatic > Deep subsurface > Groundwater | place...
CGTAGCGCCAATGGTACTGCCGTCACACGCGGGAGAGTAGGTAGCCGCCAATCCCCTTATTCACAAAGCCCCCTTCTATATATAGATCGGGGCTTTTTTGCTTTAATGGAGAATGAGGAGGATTGAAAGAGGGGTATAAGGCAGATAATGGTTATTTAGCTTATCCCAACCGAAATAAACTTATAAGGCGTACAGTTCAATTACAGTTTTGCTATGTATCGTTTAAACGTGGCTAGCTCCAGTTTTTTTCTATTTATGATGCTTGTAATTTAATTATTAGGTCCAGATTCAAGAAATAACAACTGACCATGATCAAGTGGTTGTGCAGCCTTATATGGTTAAAGTACCTATCTAAAAAGTAGAAATGGAGCAAACACATAAAAGCCACTTTGCTGTTAGCAATTATTCCTAATTCAGGCCAAGCTTATAACAAGCTTATAACAAGCTTATAACAAGCTTATAATAAGAGTTATTGGAAAGTCCCAGTTATTTATGTTAGCGGAGCAGCACTCGGATTATATTCGCATTATAATCACAAGTAATATCTGAGGATTCGCAAGGCTTAAGAGCTGTAACTATTACTCTTGTCCACCGTTGATGAATTCAAAGTTAATTATCTAAATGCTGAAACTTTGAGTAGAGGCCGGAATGCATTCCGTGAAGGGTGAATTATACATTTTGTACTGCATTCTATTTATGGTATTAATGTAACTGAAGCCTATGTATATGCTCATTTAAGGAGTTTTGAGGTTAAGTGATAATTTAACAAGGCGGGTTCAGTCCGATATTTTATCAACACAAAATAATAATGCTATTCCGTCCTTCAGGTCGTGCAGGTTTTCTGAACGAAAAAGTTATTGATAAGCATCTAGACCAGTGCTGCCGCACCGCTTTGTACGTTAATGGCCAAGGCCAACTGCATGCCGCTTACCGGGCCATTTTAAACGACAGCATCCGGGATATGGTGCACCCTGTTTCGGTGGATAACGGCCAATGTTTTTCCTGACCCGAACCCATTAACCCCGATAATTGGGTAATCAGGGGATGTCCGCATACCGGACCCACCATGGTTCCAAATAGTCAGTCTACAGCCGTAATAATAATTAGGTTTATTTATGAATTGAATAACTTAAAGGCAGGATTTTGAATAGTATTTACCTGGTAAGTTTATATTTTTGACTTTACCAAGTAAACAATTAATATTGAGTACAAAACAATACTCTCCAATTACTGTTTTCTAATAACTGGTAAAGGTGAAATTTATAATACACCACATATATATACCAATTTAGCGTTAATTAAATCTTACAAAACTAACCAGCGGTTTAAGGAATTAAAGCCAGATTTAAAGGAATAATGGGGGAGAGGTTGATGTAGTACTTCAACTTATTTAGAAATGCATGCTTAGTGTTATCATACCAACCTTTAATGAAGAAAGCCAGATTAAGGTCACCATTCAAAAGTTATGGAAACATGATGTGCGCCATTTAATCAAAGAGATTATTGTGGTGGATGGCGGCAGCGATGATAAAACCCTTACCATTGCCGAATCTAAAGGCGTAAAAGCGGTGGTATGCCCGCAAAAAGGCCGGGCCGCCCAAATGAACTACGGCGCTTCGCTGGCCATCGGTAACATTCTTTACTTTATCCATGCCGATACCATTCCTCCGGTAGATTTTACCCGGGAAATAGTAAAAATGGTTAATCACGGCTTTGCTGCCGGATGTTATCGACTAGCTTTTGATTATCCGCATTGGTTTTTAAAAACAAACTGTTGGTTTACCCGCTTTAATGTAAATGCTTTCCGCTTTGGTGACCAAAGCTTGTTTGTTACTAAAGAAAAATTTTTAGCCGTGGGAGGCTTCTGTGAAAAACACCTGGTGATGGAAGACCAGCATATTATTAAAAAGCTGCGACGAGTTGGTTCCTTTAAAGTCCTCTCTAAGCCCGTTTTAACTTCTGCCCGCAAGTATCTTGAAAATGGTATTTACCGGACCCAAGGCATATTTTTTTTAATCTACCTTATGTACCACCTGGGGCTTACCCAGCAGCAGTTGGTTAGCACTTATCGGTGGCTTATTAAGCAGGATAAATTATAAAAATATTATGAAACCAAATGATGACAATGCCCAATTATCGCCAGACCAGCGGCCATTCCGGATTCTGATTATTTCGGGCTCTAACCGCCGGCAATATAATTGTCCGGGTGTAGATGGCAAGTCCCGGACCCTAATGCTGAAAATGGCCGATATGCTGCCGACGGATTGGGAAATAGATTATGAAGACCTAGGCAATGTTTACGGACGGGCCCGGATACAAAGCTGTAATGCTTGTGTATCTACTTCCATGGCGCTTTGCGTATGGCCCTGCAACTGTTACGAAAAAAACAGCTGGATGGAAAAAGACCTGATGTGGGATTTAGATTTGTATGCCCGCTTGGATATGGCCGATGCCTGGGCAATAATAGGTCCGATTAACTGGTATGGACCAACTGCTAATTTAAAGTTAATGTTTGACCGCTTAGTATGTATGAATGGCGGTAACCCGGATGAAAATACGATTGCGCACAAAGATCCGGAAATGGCCATGGCCCTGGAACACAGTCCGCAGTGGTCGGAAATGAGCGTGAACCACCTGGAAGGCAGAACCGCGGCTTTCTTCTGCTACGGCGATGAAGGCGGAGATGAGATGGACGAAACTGGGCGCCCTAAAATACTGCAGCATAAACAATACTTCAATCCGGAGGAAGAGCCTTTCGCAAAAGAAAGAGAGGCTTACGCTCCCCTGGTATGGCAATGCCGCTACGGCGGCGTAGAAGTCCCGGACCACCTTTGGGCCCATTGCACCTCGGGCAAAGGCCGAAAATACAGCGAGAACCAAGCCGAAAATATGGTCCAGGAACAGGAATTTATGGCCACCTTCCAAAACTGGGTGCAAGATTTTGAGAATTATGTGCGGAAAAAAGGAAAAGTACAACCCGCCAAGTGGCGGGCCTATGGTTATCAGCCGTCAACCAACCTGTGGAAAGAAGCAAAAACCGGTATCCGGTCTTGGATGCTGCGTTTGGGCATTACCCCCGAGAATTCATCCGTAGAAAAGCAAAAACAACTAGGGTTAAACCAAGACACCACCCTGCAGCCGAAGAAAAGTGAAGGAGAAAAGCTTCGAGAAAAATAATTCTTTTTGCTTCGGACTTATAACATTCTTTTTAATAACTTTAATAACGTTTTAAAAATCCATCCAAGCAGAAATGAATGGAAGTGGGACCAGTTCTCTTATTTTTAGTTTTTCTATTTTGATGGCTCATCGTACAAATAATTTTTTCTTTCGTAACTCCTGGCCGCTTCAATGAGAGGGGAGTTACGAAAAAAAAATTATGCTAAAATAAATAGTTTATATTACTCGTGTTTGTCACCTCAAAAGAATCTATTGCCTTAATAACAGATCACATTTTAAATCTTTTTGGGATGATATACTTTGAATATAGCAGTTAACTTTTTCAAAACTGCTGCTTGAGCTTGTTTAACTTTATTGTAAAGAAGTTATCTTTGAATAATTTTAAATAAGTTTCTTTTAGATAGGGTTAAGTAATTCAGAATTACTATTTAACATAATATAAATTATAGGACTTAAGGTAAACTCCTGAAATAGCTTTACACCAAGTGTATAAAGTTAGGAATTTAAAAGAAACCGTACAGAGAAAATATTCGTCTGCAAAGAAAAGGAATGTTGTCGAAGAACTTCGTTCTGGGATGCTGACTATTCGGCAATGCACGAAGCAATACCAGGTTTCGGTATCGAACTTACAAGATTGGAACCGCTAGTATTATAAAACAAGGCTTTTAAAGTATTTCAGACCAAAACCATCTTTGCTTATGGATTCATCCCCAACTTCAGTTGACCAATTAAAGCAGCAATAGCAATTAGCAGTTGCTGAGGCGCAACTTGCGCATGAAAAGTTAAAGAATACGGTCTTGGAAACGATGATTTCGGTAGCTGAGAAGCAATTAAAAATAGATATCAGAAAAAAGTATGGTTCCAAACAATCCAAGAATTAAATACCCAGTATCCCTTAGTATGATAGAAAAAAGTCTATGAAAAAAGACAAGATAGCAGATATAGTAAATAGTACTTCAACCGTATAACCTGTAAAATATTTTCAGGAACTTACTTAAAACGATTTAACTGAAATTAGTCTGCTTGATCTACAATATATCTTTAAACTTAGTTTAAATAAAGAGTTTTATGTTAAGTTATAAGCAGCTTTTAAAAATTATTTTTTTAATTTAAATTTAATGCTATTACAAATGTATAATATACTTTTTCAAATGAAGTTCCGAGTTAACGATTGAAATAGTAATTCAATTTTTCACTTCATTTTAAACACCCATTTTTAATATCTAACTTTTTGATTTCAAGTCTGGTTAAAATTAGAAACAATAATATTGGTTCACCGGCAATAGATTCTATTCTTTGATATATACTTTTAATTTCTTTTACTCTTACGACCATTTCAAATTCTTTAAATTGAAAAGCAAAACGCCCAGCAAATCAAATTGCCAGGCGTTTTGCTTAAGTAATCTTTATTTCCTAAAGTTAAATTTAGTTAAAAGGCTGCTAAATTACTTAAAGCGGATTCATTCCCTTGGTAATCAATTGCTTTAATTATAAATTTACTACCTTTTAGTTTGCCAGTATCTATAATTACAAAACTGGTAAGCGGCGTAAATCCTATTCTTTCACCATTTTGGTATAAATTATATCCTAATAAATTCTGATTATCGGTCGCCTTGTTCCACGATAAAATTATTGCGTTTTTTATAGCCGTGCTCTTTAAATTCTGAGGAGCCGAAGGTGCTGTTTTATCGGGTCTTAAGTGCTGCACTATATTAGATAAAGCCCGGAACTGGTGGTAAGAAGCTTTCCATATTTGTCCTTTTTGGGCCGTTTTCATGGCTGGCACTTTATCTATGCCGCCCATGTACCACTCACCGTTTTCGTGATCAATGATGTACCTGTTTATATAATCCCATTGCTTTTGAAAAATGCTAAAATAATTTAAAGGGTCTTTGGGATAAAGATCGGCCATTATTAAGAGCGTATTCAATCCTTCGGCTTGTGCCCACCAATTCTTGGTATCTTTTACAATAGTGATTTCTTTTTTATCTTTAAAGTAATAACCAGCATCATAAAATCCGCCTACTTCGGTATCAAAACCGTTCCGGATGGTATGATCGGCCAGTCTTTTGGCTACTGTCATGGTTTTGGTATCGTGTTCCAAGCCTAAAATGTGCGAGGCTTCTAACAACAAATAAGTGGTTTCAATATCGTGGCCAAATGATACTTCATCGAGAGTATGGTGTTTCTGAATTACCGATTGCGAGGAATCACGAAAGGAAACAGGTTTCCACTCCGGGGTAAAGAACAGGTTTAAGTAGCCTTTAGGAGTAGCAATCGTGTCCCGGACGAGTATTAACATTTCTTGTAAACGCTCCCGCACCAATGGGTCAGGCCACACGAGGTAGAGTTCCGTTAAGGCTTCAAGCAAATGGATGGAGCTGTTCTGGTCTTTGTAACCAACATCCGAGGTAGACGGAACCTTACTGCTACGCTTAATGGGTGTACCATCATTGGCGAGCGACTGGTAATAACCTTTGTTTACCGGATCATGGCTGTGTTTTTCGAGCCACCTAAAGGTTGTTTTGGCAAAGTTTAAAGCACTGGTGTCGCCGGAGGCCTGGTAATAAGCAGCCAAAGCGTAAATGGCAAACGCATTGCCATAAGCATGTTTGCCGCCGCCCGCGTAACCACCCTCTTGCTGTTTAACATTACCCTGCCGGTCTACTAAGGTATAAAACCCACCGCTCGTTTTGTCCCACATTTTATTGCGCAAAAAGTTAATCCCGTGTTTAGCACTGCTCAGGTAATAATTTACTTCCGGGTATAACTGGGCGGCTTTGGAGTTTGACCAAATATGCCGGGCCTGCGTTACGACCATTTTGTCCTGCTGTCCGGTAGGTTTCCAGTCGTAAGAAAAAGTGCTTAAAAATCCACCGTACTCTTTATCAACCGCCAACGGATACCATTTATTCAGCATTTCGGTTTTAATTGATTTTTCGATGTTGTTTGCTAATTGGGCTCTAACTTCCGGAGCAAGCCTAAAAGCAGCTAAGTAAAGGGTAGCTATAAATGCCAGCACTAATTCTATCGATAATTTTAAGTTTAACTTGGTTATTTTAATGGAGTAAAAATTAATCAAACCAGGATAAAATATTTTTTTTCACTTTGCTGCATTATTCGTCAAAAAAAAGATTGCTTAAAGCTTTAATGGTAAAACAGTAGTCTTCTCTAAATTCCTAATTAACATAATTAATAATTTGAAACTTAAAAAGAACATAATAATTTGATATGCTGACCAAGGTTTTAATTTGTGGAGTTATTTATCGGCGCTTACCTTGGAAATCAGTTATATAAACAGTTGCGTTTGGTGGAGCGCACAACACCCAGCCCGATTGGGATTTGTAACCCGCGCCATAATAGCTTTCTTCTTTCCGCTTCCAGCCGTTATGCAAAAAGAGTTGAATCTTTTTGACGTTGCTCTACTCACCGTACTACAACTTAAAAATATAGCTTTTATATTAGTGCTAATAAACTAAAACTTGATTTTCATTATCCATAATACTTCTATACCATACCCTATCTTTATTTTCTCTTAACATCTTTACAGCTTAAATTTTTATTTACACCACTTTTTCTATGAAGAAAAAAAATTACATTAAAAAAATATTGCTTACGAGTGGCTTAGTAGGCGCACTCCTATACTTGCCACCAGCTTATGGCCAACAGGCAATTCCGCAAGGGTTAAGCATGAATGAACAGGAATACCTGGAAATGACAGGATTAAACGTGATGTTGGCGCACGATTTCTACCCCGAAAGTCACCAGGGGGGCGTGGGAATTATCCAGAACGGTTTACGGGTAGCTACCAACGGCGACATACGCCTGGAAGCTACACCCGGCCAGTGGCAACCGGTTCCGAAAGTTGGTAAGCGCGTGGTAAACCGGGCTACCCAGGAAATTAGTGTGCGGATGGAATATCCTGATCCGGACAAAAACCGCAAAGGATTTAACCCCATTATATATCCCGATCTTAATTTTAGTTATAACTTACGGGTGAAGCCTGAGGGCAAAGCTTTCAGGATAATCGTGGATTTAGATCAACCCTTACCCGACGAGTGGATTGGCAAAGTAGGCTTTAATTTTGAGTTGTTCCCCGGTATTTTGTTCGGCAAATCTTATTATTTGGATAAGCAGTTCGGTATTTTTCCCCGGCAGCTGAATGGCCCTGGCTTCTACGACCAAGATAAAGCATACCAAATCCAGCCAATGGCGGCGGGTAAAAAACTGGTAATTGCTCCCGAAACGCCCCGCCAGACCATGATTATCGAAAATTTGAAAGGAAATGAGCTGCAATTATTAGATGGTCGGGCGCAGCATAACAACGGCTGGTTTGTGGTGCGTTCATTGATACCCAAAGGGGCTACTAAAAATGCCATCGAATGGCTCGTTAGCCCCAATGCTATTCCGGGCTGGCAATACGAACCGGTTATCCAAGTATCGCAGGTAGGATACCACCCTAAGCAGCAAAAAGTAGCCGTTATCGAAACCGATCGGGCAGATATCCGCCATTTGCCCATTCAGTTATTGCGGGTAGCCGAAAATGGCGGCTTTGAGAAAGTAATGGAACAAGCGCCTAAGGATTGGGGTGATTTTTTACGCTATCATTACCTGCAGCTTGATTTCTCGAAAGTAGAAAAGCCGGGCCTGTACGTGGTAAAATACGGCGATTATCAATCTAATCCTTTTCAGATAAACGAACAGGTATTTAAGCGCGATGTGTGGCAGCCGGTGCTGGAATATTTTCTGCCGGTACAAATGTGCCACATGCGGGTAAACGATCGCTATAAAGTTTGGCACGACCGCTGCCACCTTGATGATGCCCGCATGGCCCCAATTAATCACAACCATTTCGACGGCTACTTACAAGGTTCCTCTACCCTTACCAAATACCAGCCCGGCGAGCAGGTTCCGGGTTTAGCTGTAGGCGGATGGCACGATGCCGGCGACTATGATATGCGCATTGAATCGCAAGCCGATGAAATGCGGATATTATCGCTGGCTTACGAAGCATTTGATGTAAAATACGACAACACCACCGTTGATCAGAAAACCCAAACAGCCGAATTGCATCGGCCAGATGGTAAACCGGATATTTTACAGCAAATAGAACACGGGGCCTTAACGGTAGTGGGTGGTTACCGGACTTTAGGCCGTTTGTACCGGGGTATTATTGAACCTGATCTCCGGCAATATGTATTATTAGGAGATGCCCGGTCGCAAACTGATAATATACCTTTTAGCCAGGCAAAAAACAACGGTACAGTGCCGCCTATTGGTCAGCCGGGCTCCCCCGATGACCGCTGGGTATTTACCGAAGAAAATCCCGGCCGGGAATTATTGGTGTGTGCCGGATTAGCTGCTACTTCCCGAGCGCTGAAAGGTTATAATGATCTGCTTTCCAAAGAATGCCTGGCCATTGCCGAAGAGCTCTGGACCCGTACGGTCGAAAAAAACAAATTGCAACGCGTGCGTTCGGCAGCCGAGTTATTACTAGCTACCCGAAACAAAAAATACTCCGACTTCCTGGTGAGCATGACCAGTGACATTAGTAAAAACATTGCCCAGACCGGTTGGGTGGTAGGCCGTACTTTGCCGTTAATTAAAGATAAAAAATACCGGAATACTATAACTGCTGCCGTAAAAGAGTACCGGGTTAAAATCGATCAACAGGAAAAAGAAACCCCTTACGGGGTACCTTATAAACCGGATATCTGGGGTGCCGGTTGGGGTATTCAAAGTTTTGGCGTAGAGCAGTATTTCTTACATACCGGCTTTCCGGATATTTTTCCGCAGAATTACATGCTGCACGCCATGAACTTTATTTTGGGGGTACATCCGGGTTTTAACACTTCTTCTTTTGCTTCCGGGGTGGGTGCCCGTTCCCTTACGGTGGCTTACGGCAACAACCGCGACGAATGGTCTTACATACCGGGTGGTGTAGGTTCCGGCACTGCCTTAATCCGGCCAGATTACCCAGAGTTACTGGAATGGCCTTACTTGTGGCAACAAACGGAATATGTATTAGGTGGCGGCTCTTCTAATTACATGTTCTTGGTTTTAGCCGCTGATAAGTTGTTAAATAATAAAAATAAAAAATAGATTTTATTGTTTGCTTTTAGTGCAACTTGTCCCCTAGTAGATTAATGTTTTTTAATCTACTAAGGGACTTTTATAATCCGATATAGGTAAACGTTTTTTATCGGACAGTAGATTAGCTATACTGCAGCTAGGTAATGCTGTAACACACCAAATTTCCTCCGGCAAATACTGAAAATAGCTTAATTTTGGCTGTTGTTTAAAATGTATGATGGGGTAATTTCGTGGAAATGTATTAGCAATTTAATACAAGGCTTTTAAAATTAAATTGTTCTTTAAAATTCATTATTACGGTCACATTTGACATTCAAATAAGTCTACATTGATAGTTTATTGCTTACATTATATTAATTTTTAATATTTTAAAGTCATCATACATTTTAACACACCCTTATATGTATTTTTAACCTGATTATTGTTTAGCGCCAGTACCGGAATTTTGCTTTATCATTTTATTTGCCCAGGGAATAAAATATTTGAAATTGGGGGCATCGGTATGGCCGCCATCGTGTTGGCGCCAGGCCAGGTGGCCATCTAACAGACTTACATTTACGCCGGGCATTTTAGCGGTTTTGTAATCGTAGCCTACGCCCAAATCTGTTGCGCCTAACAATTTAAATACCGGTCCGGCGGCTACGGTGGCCATATAACTTCCTTGCTGATCGAGCCACTTGGCATCACCTTGTTCCGGGATTCCGTAACTGATAAAAGTAGGACGTGGGGCGCATAAAGCAATAAGCTGGTGCGCATCTACCGGAATATCGTTAGCTGTTTTACTGCCGAAAGTAGCTTGTGAGGCTCCGTATTTCAGGAAATTGCCGGCCATCCAATGGTTTTCGCCGCTGCTGGTTAAGCTTTCTACCGCCTCCCCAAAATTGCGCCGGTGTAACTTAGCCCCGCCCTCTCCGGAAGACCCATTTAAGCCCATAAAAAAGCGCTGGTCAAAAGCTTGGGCAACCAGTGCGGCTTTGCCAAACCGGGACACGCCTTCAATACCTACGTGCTTGGCATCAATAGTCGGATCAGTTTCTAAGTAGTCCAGCCCGCGAGAGGCACCCCAGGCCCAGGCGCGTAAAGCGCCCCAATCGTCGGGCTTCCGGGGTTGCCCTTTATTTACTAATCCTATTATACCTTTAGTTAAACCAGCGCCGTTATCGGCCTGGATGCTGCCGGGCTCAATTAATACGTAACCCCAACCGGCCGCCAGTAATTGTTGTACCGGAGGCGGGTCGCCGGCGGGCGGCGGGCCAAATGTTGGGTTGGTAGCCGTAATCGGGTTGTATGCCGGGTATTGCTCAAAGACAGCTTTCAGCGAAGGATCGGTTTTTACCAGCAACTCCTTCAGGGCGGCATTTATTTTCTCTAAACTTTCTTTTGGCGGCTGCGCCGGGGCGGGCAACGCGCTGCGGCTAAACATCATTAAAACTGGTACTGGACCTTTGGCATTAGCTGGGGTTACCACGGTCATGGCAATATTTACCTCCAGCAACGGGTATTCTGAATTATCTACCTGGCCAACTAACTGTTTTGCATTTACCGGTATCCAACCCACATATTCCCGCTCCGCAATCAAGGTTTTCCAGGTAACTTGGGGTATTTTTTGGGGCACCCGGCCAAATACTTCTCGCTCAAAATCTTCCACAATCTCGGGCCAGCGCTGATTCCACCACTGGGCCGGAGTGGTTACCTTTTTACCATTTTTAAGCTTGAGTAGCTCCGGCAGGTTTGGGTACGGATTGGCTAAAGCTTCGTCGTAATTAGCATAATTAGGCGCTTTTTCATCCCCACTGGGGCCAGGACGCAGCGCCTTAATGCCTAGCTGTTTCATCATTTGCTGATGATCCTGTTCGGCCGTATAATTAACTAAAGGCGGGTATTTTGCGGTGTTGCCGGTAGCTGCCTGTTGCGCGGAAGCCGAAGAAACCGCCAGGGCAAAGAATAGATATAATGCTTTTTTCATGGTGGTGAAAATATTAAAGCCTGGTATATTACTGATCATTCCGGAAAGGTGACGCCGGCAAACCTTCTTTGTTGTATAAATTGGCGCCATCCGGGTTATCGGCCCAGGCGTAACGGACAAATTTTGGTTCCGGAACCTCATCGCTCCACACTACAACTTTATCTCCATCAATGCTGGCTTGGGCCCACACAAACTTTTTATCGGCCCCGGCAATGGCAAACCAGCTTAACTCTTCTCCGTTCCGGGCCATAAGTCCGCTCCCTACATTGGTAAAACGCACGACAATTTTATTGCCGTTAATGGTAGCAGATTGGTAAAGCGGACCGGAAGAAACCAGTTTTTTTTCGCCGTAAATTAATTTTTGCGCCGCCAGGGCTAATCGCTCCCCAACATCTTTTTTATTATCCGGATGTATATCATTCCATTCGCCCAACTCGATGGTAACGGCCATGGCGGTGTTAGGCACCGATAAGGTTTGCAGGGCAGCCTCCCGCATCATGGCCCAATTACTTTCGGCAGGCAAATAGTTTACTTCCATAAAATTAGGTAACTGCACATAAAGGAACGGAATATTTCCCTGCTGCCATTTGCCTCGCCAGTCGTTTATTAAAGCCGGTAGTAATTTCTTGTATTCAGCAGGATTCCCGGCATTACTTTCTCCCTGGTACCACAGTATGCCTTTCAGGGTATAGTTAACCGCCGGGGCTACCATGGCATTATACAAAGCTGCTGGCTGGTTTTGGGCATTTAGGCCATTGCCACCGCCTGCTCCGGAAGTTGGCCAGTACACCTCTCCTACTTTATACTGCCAAGTGCCTTTCAGGTCGAGTGTTTGATTGTTTGCTTCTATATAATAAAGCTTATCCGGTACAAACCCACCTTTACCGCCGGTGTTCAGCACCCTTATCACCACTATATTTTTACCGGGTTTTAACGTGCCGGCCGGTAAACTATATCTTCGCTGCGGATATTGGTAGCCCGTATTACCCACCTGGGTTCCGTTTACATACAAAAAATCAGCATCTACAATGCGGCCTAAAAACACTTTGGCTGGTACGCCCGTCATGGCAGCCGGAATTTCTATTTCGCGCCGGTACCAGACAACGCCATTCAAATCTTTAATGCCCTGGTCTTCCCAGTAGCCCGGAATATTAATGTTGTGCCATTCTTTGGGCACGTAAGCCGTACTAAACCATTTTACAGGTCCGGTAAGCCCTTTGTCTTCTTCGGTTTTTTGTTTGCTGGCATTAGCGGCGGCGGCAACCCGACGTTTTATGGGATTGACGTAACTGGTATCGTGGTTCTGGTTTAGGGTAGCCATGGCGGTAGGGAACGCTTTCAGGCCTTCCTCACTCATCCAGGCTTCAATGGGGGTACCACCTACACTGGCATTTATTAAGCCAATCGGAATGTGGTATTGCTGGTAAAGTTTCCGGGCGAAAAAATAAGCAACGGCAGAAAAATTATTGACATCCTCCGGATTAGCAGATTTCCAGTAGGCCGCAGGTAAATCCGAAGCCGGTCCTTCCAGGTTAGTGGTGGTTGGAATCCAGAAATGCCGGATTTGCGGGAAGTTGGCCGTGGCAATATCCTGGGCATACGTAATGTTATGCAGCGCCATTTGGTGCACCATATTAGACTGCCCCGAACATAAATAAACATCGCCTAATAAGATATCTTTAAGGGTGATTCTGTTACTGGCTTTAATTTCCATGTTGTAAGGTCCGTCGGCTTTCATGGGCGCCAGGGTAATTTGCCAGTCTCCCCCTGAAGTAGTAGTGGCGGTATACGTTTTTTTATTAAATGTTACGGTTACTTTTTCGCCGGGCGCCGCCCAGCCCCAGATTTTGGTTTTAGCATCACGTTGCAGTACCATGCCATCACTTACCAGCCGGGGCAGCTTTACTGCACTACGCGACTCAAAAGAGCTAATGAATAGCAATAAAAATAGAAGCAGGCTAACTTTTTTAAATGAAGATTTCAGCGATCTGTAATTCTTAAAATTAAATTCCCAATTATTCATGTTTTATGAAAGGCTAGTTATAAGGGTATTTATAAGTAATTGTAAAAATTACAAAAAGAATTAGAACTTTACAAGCTGATTTTGTGAAATTAGCTAAATTGGTTCGAAATGAGTTAGTTAAGTAGTTATAGCTGTTCATCAGTAAGTTAATGTACAACTGATTATAAGTGATAGCATTTTGCTTCTGAAAGAAATAGCTTCTTAACCAATTATTTTCCTCCGGCCTTGCCTGGCTTGGAATAGCCGGTAATATTACCTACCCAGGCAATGAAATTTTCCGGCTCATCATCCGCACAATGTCCCCCATCCCAGAACAACCAGGCATTCACTTCTTTCTTCTAGTTCTCCAGGCTTTTTGCTAAGTTGATCTTCATTATTTGGGAAGTGTGGTTGTCACTTGTTTCATTCCGGAGCAAAAATTGGATATGACCCAATTGTTTATTTAAAGTTTGTTATATAAGAAAAGTTTGTAAGCAGAGTTATTATTTGTGCTTTTACCGAAAGATTTGAAACCGCTCTTCTACCACCAGACTATTTTAAATTGTTCTGAATGTATTGTATATTCGTTAGTTATGGTGCGTATATACGCCGGTTTTGGCAGAGATAAGCTTATTTGGTACATATATAAACAAGTTACCACAAATATTAAATTATAAAGCTTTAAGAAATGGAATTAGTAACACCTGGTCTGGGATTATTATTCTGGCAGTTAATAATAATGTTAATAATAGGATTATTTATTGTTGTATGGATGATGATATTAATCTCCAAAAGATTAGAGCCATATTAAAAGAAAGTCTGGATTATAGGCACATTGTTTTTGCCGGTTGTTGGTCCTCTTATTTTCTTTGAAAGATTTTCATATTTTAAGAAGGCCCGAGTTTAATGAAAGCCAAGCAGGGATGGTTGCTCAAATGGATATTTACGCTTATTTTAAGAATTCCATAGCGACTAAATGGGCTAGAGAAAATCCTGAATTGACAGAAATAGAAGCCTCTTACTTCAACAAAGAAAGAGCCGGAAAATATTTTACTTACTCCAATTCAGACAAGCGGGTACAGTACACCTTTTGCCTGGGGTAATGATTTATTATTCTTAGAATTTCTGCTATCAAAGGATGACAATAATGAGTTACTTAAACCTAAAACTTTTGGTTTTTGCGTAACATCAGTTATATACACAGATTCATTGCGGTATATTTATTTATTCTCCTTTAACTTTGAATGGACTTTTTTAGCGGCAGTTAAACCACTATATACCGCTCCATCCATGTATCCGCCAAAAGTGGGTGAAGTTTCAGTACCGGCTAAATATAATTTATTACCCATAAGCGGCTGTGAAAAGAGCAGATGACCATTATGCTGGTGAGGCATAACGTATTTGCCGTAATCAGCATAGGTGTAAATATCCTGTTGCCACACTTTTTCTGTATAAGAAAGGTAATAGGAGGCTGCTTTTCCAAATAATCTGGTTAGTTGCTTTATTACCAAAGAGGCTCTTTCCGCTTGGTTTAGTTTAGAGGCATCAGCAGAAAGAAAACCTTTCAGTGCAAAACGTATTTCTTCAAAATTACTGTGGTCATACATCTCCGGAGCTATTCCGGCGGGACTAAATGCCGTTCCGGAGTAGCCCTGCGTACGCCAAAAAGGAGTTTCATATTCCACCGCAAACTTTATAGAATCTCCCATCCAGGTATGGGTATTAGCCATGATATAAACTAATTCACGGGGTAGTACAGGATTAAACGCTATCTTTTGCGATATGGTCAGAAAGGGAGGAATAGTAATAATCAGGTGCTGGCCACAATATTTTTGACCTTGGCGACTGGTTATTTCTATATGGCCAGGATGCTCTGATACCTGAGCGATAGGCGTGTTTAAAACAATTTTTTCTTTCCCAATTTTACCAACCAGCGCATTAATGAGTTTCGATGTTCCTCCGGCCACTCTGTAAGAAGGCTCCTCCGCATCGGGCACATTAAAGTATTGTACTTCTTCCGGAGGCAAATTCTCGTATATCCCCAGCCCTTTTTGAAATTGTTTAAAATAAGGAATACCCAACTCTTCCATTAAACTTAATAAGTGGTGGTGCTTGTCAGCAAACCAGGTTGCTCCCATATCAACGGGGGTAGCATTTCTCCCGGCCGGAACCGTAAGAATTCTTCCTCCCCATCTTTCGCGGGCTTCCAGAACAAGTACTGCTATACCCTTTTTCTTTAAGTAGTAGGCGGCAGCTAAACCGCTCAGCCCGGCCCCTACTATTATTACCTCTTCCATACACCTTATCTTGAAATTGCTATTTAGCAGCAATCAAACTGAAACTCCGGGCTCAATTAGCTAGCAAACCAAAAGCTTTCTCTTCTATATTGGTTAATAATTCCTGCAATTCCTTCTCCGTTGTGAGTGGGTTCATCAGGGAGACCCGGAGGTATAGTTGCCCCTGCAGAATGGTCTGGACGATGTAGAACCTGCCCTCTTCCAGCAAAGATTCCCGGATTTCTTTATTTAGCTTGTCTAAGTCGCCGGACGATTTATAACGGAAACATACAATATTGCACTCAGGCTCATACGCCAGCTCAAATTTAGGGTTCGAGGAAATTAGCGCGGCAAATAACGTGGCGAGCCCATACAGCCGTTCTATGTTTTCCCGGAACACCGCTTCGCCGTAAGTACGAAAGATCGTGTACACGCTTAAAACAGACATGGCTTTGGTGCACTCAAAGCTGCGTTTGCCCCCATTGTACCATTCTTCTGATTGCTGTTCTGTCCAGAGGTACTGCGCCCGCTGCGAAAAGGTCTTGTAGGCATCGCTGCCCTGCTTAAAAATTAATGCGGTTGATAAAGATGGGGTCATCATCATTTTGTGATAATCTACCACCACGGAATCTGCTTGCTGAATGCCTTTTACCAAATGTTTGTATTTAGGAGAAAAGACGGCGGGTGCTCCGTGGGCACCATCAACGTGAAACCACAGGTTGTGCTGCCGGCTGAAATCCGCAATCTTTTCTAAGTCATCGTACGAGCCGGTAGAAGTTGTGCCAGCACATCCCACTACACAAAATACTTGCTTTCCTTCCGAAATGGCTTGCTGGTAATAACGTTCCAACAATTCCGTGCGCATCTGGAAGCGCTCGTTCACCGGCACTTTAATAATACCCGCTGTTCCCAGCCCCATGATGCGGGCAGCCCGGTCGATACAATAATGCGCCTCCTCGGACACCATGATGGCCAATTGCTGTTTATCCGCAAAGCCATTGTGCCAGATATTAGTAGCTGCTGCCCTGGCCGCCAGCAAAGCCGTAAGATTACCCAGCGATCCACCCGAAGTGACAAAGCCAGATGCCTCCGAACCAAACCCCAGCTTGGCGGCCAAATGCTCGGTCATAACTTTCTCCAGCGTATTGCCCACCATACCCATTTCATATACCCCCATCCCCTGATTAAGAGTAGCTATAACGGCCGAGCTCAATATGGTAATTGGTAAGGCGGGGGTTGTCTGATGTCCCAGGTAGCGCTTGCGGTTTACCTGGATCGATTTGGCCATCACGTCTTGAAAAAGGTCGAGGGGTTTAGCTAAAGGCTTCTGAAAATCCTCTTGCCAATAGGCTAACTGTTCGTCGGGATGCAGCCAGGGAATTGCTTTTCCCTCCGCTGGGCCGATTGTAGTATGCTGCAGGTAATCCGCAAGTAAATCAATAAGTTCATGCCCTTGCTGACGGAAGTCTTCTGCTGCGTAAGCCTGATTAAGTATATTATCCATAATTGTTAATACGCTATAATTAGGGCAAATAAAGGGAGCTAAGCTAAGGAAACCAAAAAAACGAACTACCTTAATGAACGTGACCTTAGTTAAAATTAGTTTAGCAGAAACGCACCGGGTTGAATTTAGCCAATGAAAACCGGTATCAGATTAAAGCTGTTTCCTTAGAACAATATATAATTTTTAGGAGTAAGTTAGCACCTAAGTTTTAAAGAGTGAAGATGTGGTTCTACCTATTTGGCAGAACTGAATTTATTAAACCGGTAAGAAAAGATTACTCTATTTGTTTTATTATGCTATCGCACAAACATGTAGTTTTTATGGAGGTTGCAAGGCTCCTTAGTTTTACCAAGGCGAGTCAAACCCTTTTTATAAGCCAATCGGGTATTAGCAAGCAGATAAAAAGATTAGAGGAATTTTACAAGATTGGCTTATTTGAAAGGAGCGGCAATAGTATTAGTCTGACCGAGGCAGGAAAATTACTTTATCAAAAGCTGTTATTGGCAAAACAGTTGCAAACCGAACTTTATCAGGAGTTTACCAGTCTGAATAAACTTTTTTCTCCCCAGATGAACATGGTGATTGGTGCCAGTACAACTATCTCCCTTTATATATTACCCCCTGTTTTATCTGCCTTCCTGCAGCAAAGCCCTAATGCCCGGATTAATCTGAAAAACCGGAACAGTGAGAACATTGTCAAAGCACTTCTTGATCATGAAATAGACTTAGGAATTGTAGAAGGTATAAACAAATTGAACAATGTAACTTACACGCCTTTTTTAACTGATGATGTAATTGCTGTCTGCTCTTACCGGAATCCTCTAAAAAATCAGCAACTGGAAGTGAAAGATTTGTACAGCATACCGCTGGCCCTGCGGGAACCCGGTTCGGGCACGTTGGCCGTATTGATGGAGGCACTCGAGCAAAAAAAGGTAAAACTGCCGGATCTTTCTATTAAGATCAGGCTGGGTGGCACCGAAGCATTAAAAAACTTTGTGCTGGCCGACACCTGTCTTACCTTTTTGCCCCGGCAAGCCGTTTTAAAGGAGCTACAGTCAGGAGAACTCGTAGAGCTTCCGATAAATGGATTTACCGTAAAACGAACTTTTAACTTTATTCAGCGCAAGGGTACAGAAAACAATTCGCCTTATAAAGAATTTATGCAATTTATGACCCGGAGGTATTCCAAACAGGAATAACCTATTCTATTTTACCGTTTTGATCTATCCTAGCAGATAACCTATTTGCCCCGGCATTAGCTTATCAGTTACGATGACATCTACTCAAAAAGAAATATCTAAAAGCTTAATCAGTTTTTTAGAATGCTCCTCCTGCGGCAAGACTTACTCAGCCTTCGATCTCCATAGTTTATCACCGTGCTGCCAGTTACCATTACTCCCCAATTATGCGTTAGATAAGCCGCTTTCTAAAGAAATGCTGCACCAACGTGCCGGCACCATGTGGCGCTATCTAGAATTACTACCGGTGCTAAAAAAAGAGAATATCGTCAGTCTCGGGGAAGGTTTTACTCCTCTCCTCTCGCTTGATGCCCTGGCCCGGCAGTACAATTTAAAGGAACTGCTTTTGAAAGATGAAGGTCAGAACCCAACCGGCTCTTTTAAAGCGCGCGGCTTAAGTATGGCCCTTTCCAAGGCCAAGGAATTTAACGTGGAAGGGTGCATTATTCCTACTGCCGGTAATGCAGGTGTAGCTATGGCAGCTTACTGTGCCCGGGCAGGCATGAAGGCTGTGGTAGTAATGCCGCGCCACACCCCCAAAGCTTTTAAAGAAGAGTGTTATTGGTATGGTGCAGAAGTGCATTTGGTTGATGGCTTGATTAATGATTGTGCCCTAAAAGTGAAAGAGCTTCATGCAACTGGCTCCTTGTTGGATGTATCTACGTTGAAGGAACCTTACCGGCTGGAAGGCAAAAAAACCATGGGTTTCGAAATTGCGGAGCAGCTTAACTGGCAGTTGCCGGATGTAATTCTTTACCCGGCCGGCGGAGGCACCGGGCTCATAGGTATCTGGAAAGCGTTTCACGAGCTAAAAGCATTGGGATGGCTCTCACCAGCTATTAAGTTGCCGAGGATGGTAGCGATACAGGCACAAAATTGCATGCCTTTGGTGCAAACTTTTTCGGGCCAACAGTTAAACGCTAAAAACTATATTGGCAAGCCTACTATTGCAAACGGTCTGGCTGTACCCCGGCCTATAGGTGAGCAGCTCATGCTAAAAGTCTTATCCGAATCAAAAGGGACGGCTATTGGTATTACGGATGAGGAGATGATAGTTGGCCTGCAGGAGCTTGGGAGATCAGAAGGCTTATTCGTGGCCCCCGAAGGAGCAGCACTTTGGATGGGTTGCCGTAAATTGTTAGCCAATGGTTATATTCAGCCGGAGGAGCAGATATTGCTACTGAACACAGGTTCCGGGCAGAAGTATATCGAGAATATTGAACACAAATATAAGTAAACGGATACCAGTAATAAGATATAAGTATTAAGGCTAAATTATAATATTTTATTGATAATTATAAGATTAATAGCAGGTTTAAAAATTGCATAAACCATCCAAACCAGTCATTCTGGAAGAATTCAGAGAATTCCGGATGAATCTTATTGGCAGCTAACCAATAAAATTCTTACGAATGACGGTGATTAAGATTAATAAGTGTTCTTATTTTCTTTAATGCATAGGCCTTAAAACAGTGTATTTTTTTAATTCTATAGTTTAAACATGCTCTAAATTTCTTCGATATATTAATCCTATCATATTAATATATGAGCCTTATAAAATAAATATTGAATTATTTAGAGATGCGCACAGTTATAAAAGAGTATGGAGCGACCTAAGGGGTAACAGCGTTTCTGCTGTTAAATGGCATCCAATCATTCTGCGCTTGATTTCTTATTAACTTTTACCGAAAGCACCGATCAAATAGTTTTTGCTTACGATATTTCAACAAACCAATTTACTTATCTCAATCCGGCCTTTGAAAAAATTTGGAGCAAAAGGCGAAAAGGGGTCATGGAAGATCCCGCTGCTTTATGGAAGACGATTCATCCGGAAGACAAATTGTACCTACAGCAAAATTACCACGAGCTGCTGGAAGGCGTACTTATCGGTGATATCGAATTCCGGATTAAACTGCGTAATAATACCGAGAAGTGGGTTTGTTTAAAGCCGCTCGTAACCGAAGATCACCTGATTATTGGTTCTGCCCAGGATATTACGGCTCAGAAGGAATATAACGATGTGTTGAAGAAGTTCTCGGATAAAAAGAATGCGATTCTTAATATTCTCTCCCATGATTTAGCCGGACCCTTAGCAAATATCGAGATATTATCGGCGATGCTGAGTAATGATAATAAAGCCAACATCGACCACGCGCAAATACGGCAGGTAATCAGCATTATTGAAAGAAGCAGCAAGCAAGGCACCCAACTGATCCAGGACTTTATAAAGCAGGAATTTCTAGAATCGGCCAATGTAGAATTGATAAAAAGAAGGGTTAACCTGGCTAGCAAAATTAAAGAAATGATGGAGGAATATTGGGCTAGCCCGTTGTTAACCCAAAAGACTTTCCATTATATTCCTACTACCGAATCAATCTTTGTGCCGCTGGACGATAACAAATTCATGCAGGCGATTAATAACTTAGTATCTAATGCGGTTAAGTTTACCCCGGATGGCGGGGAGATTACCATTTCGCTGGAAGAAAAAGAAGATACAGTGTTAATTAGCGTGGCCGATAACGGTATTGGCATTCCCGCCAAGTTTCATGCTACTTTGTTCGAAAAGTTTACCCGGGCCCGGCGCCCCGGTATCAAAGGCGAACCATCGGTAGGCTTAGGCATGTCCATCATTAAAACTATTGTGGAGTGGCATCACGGTCAAATATGGTTTGAAAGTCAGGAGAATAAAGGCACCACTTTTTACATTGAAATTCCTAAACATCAATAACCTGAACCGTAGTTTTATTGGTTCATAACTATAAGGCATTAAGGTAAAACCGGGCTTAAACCCTGCCTTCGGCGAGCAGCGTGCCGGCCCCGATTATGGCGGGCAAATACAGCGCTTTATCGTAGCGCCACACCAGGGCGTACAACGAGAAAATACCGCCTTCGCCGTGGTTATCGGCTTGCAAGGTGAGGATTATGTATTTAAAATACCCGCCACCGAAAGCTTTTTTAAATTAGGAGAAGAAGACATGTGGTTTGATTAAATTATTATGTTCTCTTCCCAGTTTTCAATTTTGGCACCTAATTTTAGAGGTCGTTTGTATTTCCTAGAGAGTTAGTTGTTTATATTAAAATTATAGGTTGATGGGCAGTTTTGTTAAAAAGAAAACCCTTCCGTTTTGGAAGGGTTTTATCATTTTGGTAGGAATTTGATTATGAACTAAAAAATGAGTTTATTTAGTCTGATTACAATAATTTAGTTAAAAAGATTTAAAAATTGCTGAACTAATATATCTTTATATCTAACATTAATTTTCTAGGTAATCTTGGGTAATTTCTGAAATCAGACTTATAGCTCAAATTTCTTTCATTCATGCATCAAGACGATTCTTTTAAATAATTATACTAATGCTAAAAAAGTTAAAATTAGATCAGACAAAAAAATATGAGCAATCCATTGCTGCTAATGAAGTAGCAACGATGTTAGTAAATTTTGTAAAAGGTCGTATTCACTATTTAAGTGTTGGAGCTGAACAAGGAGATATTCTAAAGTGGGATGATTTAATTATTGAAGACTCTGAAGATTCGTTTATTCATATTCAGGTTAAAAGGCAAACAACAAATTTTAGTACCGATCAAAGTAATTCCGTTAGAAATACATACACCCAACAGTCAAGGAAAGGAAAATTAAGAGATCTTTCTCCATTAGATGAATCTATGAAAAGCTTAGCTGATTGGATTAAATCAAATGATCCTGACATTGTTAGACCTAAACGTAAATTTAGAATTGAACTACCTGACGGAAATATTCTTATAAAAAATGACTTAGAAATAAGGCACTTTAGGGAATTATGTGAAAATATAATCAAACCTGTATCAACGGTTTCGGGGCTAGAACAATTAGCAAAGACGGATATTACAGTTAAAAAGTGCTATGATTGGCTTAATACTTGGTGCGAATTTGAAAATTGGGAGCAAATTCTTAAGGCAGTTTGTGTCCTTTCTATTAAAACCTCGGGTTCAGAAAGCGATATAAATTGCAGGACAAAAGAAACCTTAGAACAAATTTTTCAAACTGATAAAGTAGAAGATATTAGGTTAAAAATTGCTCCTGTATATATTGATGAAAACTCAACATATACAGGAGCAATAAAAGCTCGAAATTTATTATTTGACTTCAAAGAATTTTTATTACCGTTCATTCCAAGCTGGACTCAATTTAAGAGGGACGGAAATAATTGGACCTTATCAGGAATTCATGATCTGGAAAACAATAATCATATTGAAAGGCCATCTATCATTGTGCCTACCCTCTGGAGTAATGGCAAAGTAAGGAATCTTAAAATTGATGCTTCTGTAAATGAAAGTTGCAAACTATCTAATAGCCTTATTCAGTTAGCTATTCATCAAGAAGGACAAGTAAATACCCATTGTAAAGAAGCAGATAATTGGAAAAATGCGATAAACAGAAAGCTGGGCAATACATTGGGAATAAGCAGAAATGATCTTTGCAGTTTAAATATTGTTGATGTTTCTGACTCATTTGTTACATCCGACAACTTATCACTTGATTTAATTAGCAAGCACGAAAAAATCGCTGAGGAGTTAAAAATCCAAATGATAAATAAAACGTGGGAGCTTGTGGTAAACGAAATTCAAGATATAATATCTAAAATGGAAAGCTCAGAGATTAGGGATGCCCTGGAAGTTCAATGGAGAAGGTGGGAACAGCTAATCAAGGATTCAACAGAGGAACAATACCATTTATTTAAAAGGATTCTTCATCCAAAAGCTGAAGGAGATGATATTTTAGGAGAATTACGAATTGGTGCTAAGACATCTATATTAATTGCCGATGGAATCTATCTTTTATTAATTATTGCAGTATGCCTTGGGAATGAAAACTGTGATTGGAAAAATATTGGAACTAGCTTATCTGTAAATACGATAGGATTAGAATATTGGAGCGGGCCTTCAGGAAGACCAAGAAAAGTTCGGGAAATTGATGATGATTGTATTTTGGAATTGATAGGAAAAGAGTCTGCTGATATCTTAATACTCTCTAAAATTTCGGCTTCTCCCAATGATTTGTACGAAGAAGATTTAATGAGTAGTAATGTACAAGCTAAATCCTTAGCTAGCCCTAGTTTACCTAAGCTTTTAGTAACATACAATTCAAGATTAAGAAAGATAATTAACAAAGGGGAAATAGAAGAAATTAAACAGTACTTGAATTCATTTTTAATAAAAAGAAAGAATTCTGTTGACGAAGCAGTAAAACAAGCATTATCATGAGCATCGATAATTTATCAAAAATGATTTCTACCTCAATAAAGGACCGTTTTATTTACGAGGAAATAAATGAGGTTAGAAATGATTTAATAAGTCTCGCTGGTGACACAATTCCTAACAAAAATGTATTGCGATTGCGACGAAATTATATCATGCTTGAACCAAAGGTTGCTACTTGGAAAACTCTTCTTCTTGTTGAAATAGAAAATAGGACTTCATTAAAGAACGTACTTTACTGGGCTTCTCTGGTTCAAGATTATTTAATAGATCCTGAAACAGCTGATTTATATTTGTTTATATGTTTTAAGGAAGAAATTAACTTAGAAAGTTGCCTTAGGATTGAATCTACTGAGCAATTCTGTAGGAAATATGTTTTAAGGCCCAGCGAACAATTAGAAGATCTAATTCAGCGATCTTTTTTGGGTAAAATAGAAGGTGCATTTCAAGCTTCAATTCAAAATGATCCTTTACAAAACGCTTTTAACTTAACAAGAAGTAAGTTCGATTGGCTTACGGAAGATGAGCAATTTTAATGGACAAAGGTGTTTCTTTCTGATTTGACCGGTGGGGATCTCATTGATAATATATTTATTTAAAAATTTTTATGAAGCATCTCCAAAAAATATCGATTAGTAATGCTCGTAGATTTGGGAAGGAAATTGAAATAGAATTTGGCCAAGGAGCTACAATTATTCAAGCTCCAAATGGAACAGGAAAAACTACAATTTTTGAAGCAATTGAATTCGCTTTAACAGGGTCAATTCGCCGAATAGATAATCCACCATTATCTTTAATTCGTGATAATCAATCGGGTCTAGATGTTCGGCTTGATTTTACAGAAAACAAATATTGTGAAGTAAAATATCGTAAAGGTCAGGAGCCTATATTAACTGGTCATCAAAGTACATTATACAATAATCGTAATAAAGAAGCTATACCTTTTTTATTAAGATTAACTCACTTACTAGAACAAAGAGGAACAAACTGGTTTGTTGGAGCAAATACTGAAGCAGCTGGCAATTTATTGGATAAACTCTCAATTGGGAAAGAACTAAATCATGTTTTTAGTAAGAAGGCTAGTGTACTTAGGGCTATTACTAAAGAAAAGGAAGATATCAGGCTTCGTGTAGAAAAAGCAAAACAAGAATTAATTGATTTTGAAAGTCTCCTCGAAAAGCGTAATAAGTTCTCCTTAAAAGATGGCCTCGTACCTTTAAAAGATATAATTAATAAAATCCAGCATTATTATTCATTATTAACAAATGAAAAAGAAGTATTTAGAGAAGATGTTACCACAGTATTCGGTTTTTTAAATCATACAAAATCTAAATTATCTACATCATTAGATGATTATTCTAGTAGAATAAAGAAGTTAAGTGAATTAGAAGAACAGGTTGATCATTATTTATCGAATCAATCAATTGTTGTTAATAAACAAGAGATTTTAAAAGAGTTAGATACTACTGAACGTAATCTTAATGAAAATATCATTTTTATTAAAAAAGAAATCCAGACCAAATCAGATTATCTTTTAACCAATAAGGAGGATTATAGTTTATTACTAGCCATACAAGGGTCCTTTAAACAACAAGATTCAGAAATAATCGAAAGGGATCGTTTAGAAAAAGAGATAGTTAACCTCAAGGAAACAATTGAAGGCATTGTTTTTAACTTATCAGGATTAACTAAAGAGATAGAAGATGTAAATGTTTCATTAGATAATGACCAAATAATTTCATTAGAAATTAAAAAGGCTTACGAAAAAAAAGGACAAATTGCTAATCTTGAGGAGTTACAAAAAGAATGGCAATCAATTTTAGATGAGATAACAGATCTTCAAGATAACTTAATTCCAATTTTACTAAAACAAAAGTTGGAAGAAGAAGCAAAATTAAATGAATATAAAAATATTTTTGAAATTGCCCAAACTGAATTAAATAAAAAACAAGCTACGCTTGATCTATTAAGAAAAACATCAGATGAAATACAGGATGCCGTAAGTGTTATTGCATCTAACCTTCCAGACGATAAAAGGGATTGTCCCTTATGTGGAACTGATTTCGATCCGAATGAACTAAGGATACGCATTTTAAGTGCATTAGAAAAAGTGAACCCACTAATTTCTAGTTCTGTAGAAGAAACAAAAGTAGCCTCAGAACATCTTAATTTAATTATTAGTAAACTAAACGATCAAAAGGATAAGCTTGACAAAGTTTTACTGGATTTAAATAGTAACCAACAGAAATTAATTAGAAATAAAGATATAATTAATCAAAAGATATTGCCACACTTCCCCATGTGTGAAACAATTGAAGATGCTTTAATTCAAAACATTAAGAGTAAAACCGAAATTGAGAAACTAATTAAAAAACTGACTGACACACAAAAATTATTTGATAGAGATCTTACTAATAGCCGTCTAAATAATATTGTTTTAAAAAAGCAAGAAGATGAAAGGACTTTAGAAACTTTAAATAAAAATCTTGATGGTCATACATTTAAATTAATAGTTATAAAAGACCACTTAGAAGATCTTAAAATTAAATTAGCTAATAAGGATCGAAATCATTTAAAATCTGAAATTGAAATAAAAGAAACGCTTATAAACGAACTGCAATTTACTATAGATGAGGCCTTTATAAAACAGAAAAATTTGCAGTTAAATTTAGAGGAAATAAAAAGCAAAATAGTTGCTGAAAAACATTTGGTTTCTCAATTAGTAAGTCAACAAAATGGAATTCTAAGCATTTGGGATAATTTACAATTAGGCAATAAAATTTCTAAAGAATCACTTTTAAAAGCTAAAGATCAATTAATCCATAATAGAAAACTTCTATCTGATTCAATAAATCCATTAAGTATTATTGAAGAAGAGTTATCGTTTTGGAAAACAGCTGAAACTTTTGATAATTATGACAAAGAAATTAAAGAAAAGATATCAAATGATAACGAGGCTAATTATATAGAAAAACTTAAAAATAACCTCCAAACTTTAGAGGGCAGGTTTCAATTTATTACTACTAGAACAGAAGCTGTTAATACTCTATTCATGAATATTAATAACGAGTTAAGTACAGTTCATGAATATTTAAAGTCTATTAACCCATTATGGTGTTCTCTATTAAAACGTGTGGTTGTTAATCCTCGTTTTGCAGAAACAACTTTAAATAGTTATAGTAAACATAATAAACCCTTGGCAAATGTGAAAGCGAAGCTCCATGGCCAAGATGTTAATGTTGCTGATATTGCCAGTGAAGCTCAATTAACTGATTTGCAATTGACTTTTATGCTTTCAATGGCTAAAAATTATCAATGGACTCCATGGAAGGCTTTATTATTAGATGATCCTACTCAACATCATGATCTAGTTCATTCCGCAGCTGTATTTGATTTACTTAGGGATTATATTCTTGATTTAGACTATCAAGTATTGTTAGGTACGCATGATGCTGTTCAAGCAAACTTCTTCCAAAGAAAGCTTTACAATGATGGAATTGATGCAAAAATTTATGCGTTAAGAGCTGATGATAATGGTGTCATTGCTGAATGTATTAAATAGATATAAATGTTTGTTCTTTAATTTTATATAAGTACTTCTGATAAAAATGAATTTTAAATCTAGAGTTCTTTTTTCGTTCCTACTCCCCCAACTTAAACTCCTGAATTTTCCTATACAAAGTAGTTAAGCCGTATTTAACAGGCGGGCGGTTTCGGTTTTATTGCCGAGGGTATAAGCTAATAATTTTTGGATGTGCTGCTTTTCTACGGTTTCTAAATCGAAGGCGGTTTGGCCCGGCGCCGCGGGGGCAAACCGGAGGTCGAAGGGCAACTGGTCGGCGGTTAAGGTATCGGTTTCGGCCAGGATAACGGCCCGCTCCAGCGCGTTTTTGAGTTCCCGGATATTGTTTTTCCAGGCGTGTTGGTGCAAAGCCTCCCGAAAGCTGGGGTGCAGCCGGGTAACGGGCTTTTTTATTTTAGCGGCAAAATAAGCCAGGAAAGAAGCGGCCAGCAAATCAATGTCTTTTTTCCGGTCGCGCAAGGCCGGCAAGGTGATTTGGAACACCGAGAGCCGGTAAAACAAATCGAGCCGGAAATGCCCGGTTTCACTTTCGTGCGGTAAATCGCGGTTGCTGTAAACCGGCTTTCCCGTTGGCCGCCTCCCGCACGTGATAGCCTACCAGGTTAATAATGCGGGCCAGCAAGCCCCGGAGCTTTTCTTCGTCGTTAATGATTAATATATTCCCCTGGGGCATAAGCATAGGTTAGAGGCTACCACCAAAAACAGTTTTAAGAAATAGCCCGGTCTAAGTGGACATATCCCCCATCTACGTGTATTAATTGTCCGGTAGTATGGCTGGAACGGGTTGATAATAAAAAAGCCGCCGTGTTGGCAATTTCCTGGCTGGTGGTCATGCGCTGGCCCAGGGGTATTTTTTCCGTAATTGACTTTAGTTTATCTTCCGGGTTGGTAAAAGTACTAATCCAGTATTCGTATAAAGGCGTCCAGGCTTCGGCTACAATAATGGCATTTACCCGGATGTTGTATTTCAGTAATTCCACGGCCCATTCGCGGGTAAGCGCATTGCGCCCACCATTAGCCGCCGCATAACCCGAAGTACCACCTTGCCCGGTTTCGGCGGTTTTAGAACCAATGTTTACAATACTGCCTTTACTTTCTTTTAAAGCCGGTAAGGCATAATGCGCCATGAGGTAATAATGCACCACATTTTTATGCAACGACTCCATGAAGCCGGCATAACTGCCATTTTCTAATCCTACCCCATCGTTTACCCCGGCATTATTTACCAGCCCATCAATACGGTTATAGCGGGCTAAAATCGTTGCAACAGCCGCTTTACTGGCTTCCGGATCGGTCAACTCCGCTACTACCTGATCGGCCTGGCCGCCGGCTTCCTTAATGCTATTAACCGTTTTTAAGTTGTCCTGCTCATTCCGGCCTACAATTACCGGAATGGCTTTTTCTTGCGCCAGAACTTGGGAGATAGCTTCGCCAATGCCTTTGGCCCCACCGGTTACAATAATTATTTTATCCTGTAGTTCCAGATCCATGCTGATTGCTTAAAATAAATTATAAAATTTTACCGCGTTACCGCCAAAGAAAGCCGCTTGCTCGGTTTTACTGAATTGGGCAAAATACGTTTGTACAATACCCAGCGTTTCCGCGTAGGTTGCTGCTACCAGGCATACCGGCCAATCGGAACCATACAAGATCCGGTCGGTACCAAAAGCCGCTACTACCACATCGAGGTAAGGGACAAAATCCTGGTACTGCCAGTTGTGCCAATCGGCCTCGGTTACCATACCCGATAGTTTACAGTACACATTTGGATACTGGGCCAGTGCTTCTATGCTGCGCTGCCAGTCCTGTATTTTGCCGCTCTTAATGGGCGGTTTTGCCAAATGATCCACCACGAAAAGCTGATCGGGGAAAGTTGCAACCAAGGCGCTTATATATGGTAACTGATTAGGATAAACCAGGATATCGTACGTATAACCGTATATTTGTAACTGACGGATGCCTCTTTTAAATTCCGGCCGGAGCATAATAGCCGGGTTTGGATTTCCCTGCAAAATATACCGGAAGCCTTTAATTTTTTGGTACGAGTTATAATAGGCCAGCTTTTCCGAAACATCTTCCGCCATAAAATCTAACCAGCCCACCACGCCTTTAATAAAGCTGTGCGCCTGGGCTTGTTCCAGCAAAAAAATATTCTCGTTTTCCGGTTGGGCCGACTGCACCAATACACAACCACTAAAGCCCTGCTGCTGTAAGATGGGTTGCAAATCCAGGGGCAGAAAATCTTTTTGCAGCAGCGCCATTTCTCTGCTTATCCAGGTATCTCTTTCGGGATTATATTGCCAGAAGTGCTGGTGCGCATCAATTTGCAGCATAGGCTATAACCTCTTGCCGGGAAGTTCCCAGGCCACTAATACCTAATTCCACCTGGTCACCTGGCTGCAGGTATACCGGCGGATTCATTCCTAAACCTACTCCGGCCGGCGTGCCGGTCGAGATGATATCACCCGGTAGTAAGGTCATAAATTGGCTCAAATAAGAAATTAGAAACGGCACCCGGAAGATCAGGTTAGCGGTGTTGCCATCCTGCATGGTTTCGCCGTTTACCGTTAGCCACAAACGCAAATTATTTACATCGCCCAGTTCATCGGGAGTGGCCAGAAAAGGCCCCACTGGCGCAAAAGTATCGTGGCTTTTTCCCTTAACCCACTGGCCGCCGCGCTCTAACTGGAAAGCCCGTTCACTGTAATCGTTGTGGAGCGCGTAACCAGCCACATAATTTAGTGCCTGCTCCTCCGTAACATATTTCGCTTCTTTGCCGATTACAACCGCCAATTCTACTTCCCAATCCAGTTTAGTGGCGTTAAGCGGAATAACCACCTTATCGTTGGGTCCGCATAAAGCAGTAGTTGCTTTAAAGAAAATAATAGGCTCCTGCGGAATGGCCGCTTTCGTCTCCCGGGCATGATCGGCGTAATTTAAACCAATACAGATTATTTTGGAGGGCCGGGCTACGGCAGAACCAAAGCGCACGCCTGCTGGTATCTGCGGCAAATTACTGCTATTCTCATTTACATAAGCTGTCAGCCGCGCTAAGCCATTGTTCTGAAAAAATGCTTCGTTGTAATCTTCGCCGAAGGCGGACACATCTAAGTAGTTGTCTTCTATCATGACACCGGGCTTTTCCTGACCGGGTTCACCAAATCGAAATAATTTCATTTAATTTTAGGTTTAAGTAACTCAATGTTGTCATTCAGATGAAAACTATTAAGCAGGCTGCTAAATAGTTTCCTCCTGAATGAACTGTGTTAAGAAACAAGTAAAGGTTGCGTAACGTCAGTAGATTAAGATAATTAGTTTATAACTTGAGAAGTAAATCTAATTTTGTCCATTTACTTACAATAAAATAGGTACGGAGGATTGGTTCTGCTTAGTTATTCAGCTTAATAAAGCCGCCGTCCAGGGGGTAATCGCAGCCCGTAATAAAACTTGCTTCCTCGGAGCATAAATATAAGGCTAAAGCAGCCACTTCCTCCGGTTTAGCCATCCGGCCGATTGGTTGCGTTTTGGATAATTTAGCAAACATTTCTTCTTCCTGGCCGGCATAATTCTGGGCTATAAATCCGTCTACAAAAGGCGTATGCACCCGTGCCGGCGAAATACTATTGCACCGAATATGGGCGGCTAAATAATCTTTGGCTACCGATAAAGTCATGGCCGCAATGGCTCCCTTGCTCATCGAATAGGCAAATCTATCCGCTATTCCCACCCAAGCCGCCACCGAGGCCATATTAAGAATAACGCCGCCGCCGTATTGTTTCATTTGTACTACGGCCGCCTGTAAACAATTATACGCCCCTTTCACATTTACCTGGTATACCTTATCAAAATCACTTTCGAAGGTGGTTTCTACATTACCCACGTGGGCAATTCCGGCATTATTTACCAAGATATCTACTTGCCCAATTTCCTGGAAAATAGCTTTTACCTCGGCTTGCTGGCTCACATCGCCACCATGCACGAATGCCACGCCGCCCGTTTCTTTTATTTCCGAAATAACTTCCTGGGCGGCTTCGTTGCGTAACTCGATAATATGTACTTCGGCGCCTTGCTGGGCAAATAATTTAGCGATAGCTTTTCCAATACCACTACCGCCACCCGTAACAATTGCTTTTTTCCCGGTTAATGCAAACATGTTAATTTTTGATATATTAAGATAATGGTTCAAGTAAAATGCCTCTTTTTTCGGAACTTAAAACAGCCATGGCCTAACTTGCGCGTATATTTAGGGTATTTTAAATAAATAAACTACTGCTGTTGCAAATCAAATATTAGAAATTATAAATTAAAAATGCAGGTCAGTAGTAATGGTTGGCAATTTAATAAAGGTTAAAACTACTTCTAAAGATTAATTTGGCGAAGCACTGCGATTCTGGCCGCAAAAGCAATATCGCGTTTAATGCTTAAACTTTTACGGCCTGTCGCGCCAGTAACCGCCATTGCCCTTGTTGCTTTTGCCAGACCAGCAGAATAGCCAGCTTTACCGTTCCGGGCACGCCTTTATCGTTGGTTTCGGCGGTTAATTGGTGGCGAACCAGCGCTGTTTTGCCTATTACCTGCAAGGTTTGTCCGGTTAGGTTTATGGTTTTAAAATCGGAATTGCCGCTGGTTAAAGCTTGTATAAATTCGGCTTTATTCTCTACTTTCCCACTTGAATGGCCATAATTTAACTCGTCCATGGCTATTTGGTCCAGGGCCTTTCTATCCGCCTCAACCATGGCTATTCGTAGTTTTTCTACCGCGGCCGCAACTTGTTTTTCGGCTTTGCTTTGGGCGGAGGAAGTTAAATTTAAGGTGAAAAGAAAAAGTAATAAGAGTAACACCTTTTTCATGAGACAAAAACTTTACTAGTAAATAAGTATCTGCTGTTAAGCAAATGTAGAAATCTGTTGGTTTTGAAGTTCATGAGCTAACACCTATCATCCTGGTAAAATCTATTTCGTAGTAAATTGAATAGATCCTTCCGGAATTTTAAACAAACCCGGAAAATTTAAAACCGGCCGGGTTTACTTTATTTCTCATCGTAAATATTAAATTAAAAGATGAACTTGGTACTGAGGAAAGCTGAGTTGTTTTCGCTCACAATTTCGTTTATCAGTTTTTTATTGTTCTCGTTCAGTTTAGTAGCTACCAACGACCTGATGGAGAAAGATCGCAGCGCATCTACCACCGACAAGGTACCTTCGGCACTGTCTTTACGACCGGTAAACGGAAATACATCCGGTCCCCGCTGGCACTGGCAATTGATGTTCACGCGGCTAACCTGGTTAACCAACGGATCGATTAAAGAAGCCACCTCATCGGCACTATTGCTGAACAAACTGACCTGCTGGCCGTGCGGCGATTCAATTAAATACTCAATTGGCTCTTCTAAATCCTGGAAAGAAACCACCGGAATAATGGGGCCAAACTGCTCTTCCCGGTACAGTTTCATTTTGGCGTTTACCGGGTACATAATGGTGGGGTACACAAAAGATTCTTCAGTTTTGCCGCCACTCTCGTTTATGATTCTGGCGCCGTGGGCTAAGGCATCATTAATGCATTCGCTTAAATAAGCCGGTTTATTAGGCTCCGGTAAAGGGGTCAGCGCCACGCCTTTTTCCCAAGGCATACCTACTTTCAGTTTTTCAACCGCAGCGGCTAACTTTTCTAGAAATACATTTACTACCTCTTGGTGCACAAAAACAATCTTGATAGCGGTACAGCGCTGCCCGTTAAAAGACAAAGAACCCAGCACTATTTCGGCAACGGCTAAATCCAGATCAGCAGCAGGCGTAACAATAGCGGCATTTTTGGCATCTAAACCCAATATTGCGCGCAGCCGGTTTACTTTGGGGTGCAGCTTTTTCAGTTCGTCGGCTACTTTACTGGAGCCAATGAGGGTAAGCACGTTTACTTTACCCGATTGCATAATGGACGGTATAATGGCGTTGCCGCGGCCATAAATGGTATTCACGACCCCGGCCGGAAAACATTCTTTAAATGCTTCCAAGAGCGGATAATGTAATAAGGTACCGTGTTTAGGCGGCTTAAATAAAATGGTATTGCCCATAATCAAGGCCGGGATGAGCGTGGTAAAAGTCTCGTTTAATGGGTAGTTAAAAGGCCCCATGCACAAAACCACGCCCAGCGGCGACCGCCGGATTTGCGCAATAATACCCTGCTCAATTTCGAACCGTGATGAATGCCGGTCCATGTCTTTTAAAGCATCAATGGTAGCATAAATATACTCGATGGTACGGTCAAATTCTTTTCCGGAGTCCGCGTAAGGTTTACCTATTTCCCACATAATCAGCTTTACCACTATTTCGCGTTTTTCTATCATGCGGCGGGTAAACTGCTCTACACAACTAATCCGTTCCTGAATACTGCTGCTGGGCCATTGGCCGCGGCCATTATCGTAGGCTGCTACGGCGGCATTTAAGGCTTCCATGGCTTCCTGGGCGGTGCATACCGGGTAAGAACCAATTTCTTTTCTTTTTAAGCCGGTGGGTGTTTGCACCATAACCGGTGATAAAACCGTACTGGTTGGCCCCTCCCACTGTTTCATCTCACCGTTACTTAAATATTCTTTCTGATGGATTTGCCCGGCGAGTAAAAACTCCGGTGGAATCTCATCTTCCGATACAAAAAGGGATGTTGTTGTTTTCATAGTATTAGGTTGTAAGTGAACAAAAACCAAGACCCAAGTAGCCGCAAGTTACCAGAACCGAGGTTAAATTACAGTTAATTAGTAGCTTTGAATTAGATGAAATAAATACGCCATCAACTCATAAGTAAATAGATGCGCGCTACTTAAAATATCTTTAAATTTCAACTTGTTTCATGCGGGGTGCTAACAGGTGCATGACCAGCCCGGCCCGTAAATACGCGCCACTGCAAATCAGGAACATAATAAAGTAAACCGTTTCGAGTTGATCTATGCTTTCGTAATAAAACACTTATTAGATTACTGATTATTTTTGTCATTCATTTTCGCGGCACTTAGAGGGACACTCCTCTTTTCCAGGGAATAAAATCGTCCTGCCCGTGCCGCACAGCGCTTACTTCGATGTCGCCGCTGGCTACCTGTATTACATAATCCAGGATGCGGGCGCCGGCTTGTTCAATAGTTTCTTCACCTTCAATGATGGTACCGGTATCTATATCCATGATATCGCGCATGCGGTTAAACAGCGTAGTATTGGTAGCAATTTTCACGACGGGGGCCACCGGATTACCGGTAGGGGTTCCTAAACCAGTCGTGAATAAAACTACATTGGCGCCGGATGCTACTTCGGCGGTGGTAGATTCTACATCGTTGCCGGGGGTGCAAAGTAAATTAAGGCCGGGCTGCGTTACTTTCTCAGGATAGTCCAGCACGGCAACAACTGGTGAAGTACCGCCTTTTTTGGCCGCCCCGGCGCTTTTAATCGCATCCGTTATTAAACCATCTTTAATGTTGCCCGGCGACGGGTTCATGTCAAAACCCGAACCTACCGCCATAGCGCGGTCGTTGTAAGTGCGCATCAGGTAAGAAAAACGTTCGGCCTGGTCGGTGCTGACACAACGGTCGCTGAGGTTTTGCTCTACACCGCACAGTTCCGGAAACTCCGCCAGAATAACCGAACCGCCCAAAGCCACCAGCAAATCGGAAGTATAGCCAATAGCCGGATTTGCTGAGATACCGGAAAAGCCATCGGAGCCACCGCACTCCAGGCCAATGCATAATTTACTTAAAGGCGCCGGGGTTCGTTCGTTCTGGTTTGCTTCTACCAAGCCGGCAAAAGTTTGTTTAATGGCCAGGGATAACAGGTCGGCTTCGGTACCTGTTTGCTGCTGATCCAGGATATACAGCGGCTTACTGAACTGGGGACTGCGTTTCTGAATTTCGGCCTGCAGCATGGATACCTGAGCGTGCTGGCAGCCTAAACTTAACACAGTGGCGCCGGCAACGTTGGGGTGGGTAATATACCCTGCCAGCAAACCGCACAAAGCCTGGGCGTCCTGCCGCGTACCACCGCATCCGCCTTCGTGCGTTATAAACTTTATGCCGTCAACGTTCGGAAACAACCGCTCGCTCTTTTCATCTTTCTCTTCCACGTAAATATCAGCCTGCAGCAGCGCATCTACACTCTTGCCGGCTTTGTACATATCTATTAACTTCAGGGCCTGGTTTTGGTACGCTTTTTTGCGGCCATAACCCAGTGGCGCCACAAAAGTTTCCTGCAAAACTTCCAGGTTGCGGTTTTCGCAGAAAACCATGGGTACCACCAGCCAGTAATTAGCCGTGCCTACGCTGCCATCGGCCCGGTGAAAACCGTTGAATGTTTTGTATTGCCATTCTGACACATCGGGCTTTTCCCAATCAATTTTGCGCTCGCCGGTAATGAAATCGTTTGCTGCGTGTTTTATATTAGCAATGGTCAGCAGGGCTCCTGGATGCAGGTCAGTTTGGGCTTTGCCTACCAGTACTCCGTACATGAATACTTCACCGTTCTGCGGAATAGAAGCAGTAGTGAATTTATGTTTTGCTTTTACATCGTCCAACAAGGCAAACGCTTCATCGTCATAATATACAACCTCGCCTTTTTTTAGGTCCCGTAAAGCTACCAGCACGTTATCATGGGGGTGTACTTTTAATATATTTTGCTTCATTTTAGTTTAAACCGATTTTGTTATTAGAAGCTAACAAGGTAATGGTGGGCCACATTCCATCCGTCAGCATCTTATTTAAATACTTTTGCACCGCCTGGGTAAAACCCGGCAGCGCATCCAGGTTCATACCCCATAAATCAAGATTTTGCAAAGCTTTTTCTACTACCTGTTCTGCCTTGTTTTGCTGCCACAAGTCGTAATAATAACCCGCTGCTTCATCGTTAATTAGGTATTTTTCACTATTAAGAAAACCGTAATATTTTCCGGCTTCTGTTATTGTTCCTTTCATGAAAAGCAAATAGGCGGCAAAACCCAAGGCTATGTTTTCGGGCACTTGCTTAAATCTAGTAAAATAATTTTCGATTACTGGCACTACCCGCAATTTTAGTTTAGCCGTGTAATTGAGGGTAATGCTTAACCAGCGGTGATCCAGGTGCGGATTGCGGAAGCGGTCCAGGACCTGACGGGAGAAAGCAGCTGCTTCGGCGGGAGAAACTGCATAAGGAATAGCAGGCGCAATTTCTTCCTGCATTAACCGGGAAATAAAACCTGCAACTGCCGGCTCGTCCATGGCTTGCTTCACCGTTTCCTGGCCGGCCAGGAAAGCCAAACCGCAACTCAAGGTATGGGTACCATTCAGCAACCGTAATTTCAGTTCCCGGAAAATATTTATATCCGGGGCAATTACCAAGCCTTCGTCGGCCTGGGCAAATGACAGCACGTCTTGCACGTGCACATCGCCCTCAATAGCCCATAGCCGGTAAACTTCCGACATGGTTAGTAAATCGTCCTGGTAGCCTAATTCCTGTTGTAATTGCGCCAGCGCGGGTGCATCGGGTTTACCCGGCACTATACGATCCACAAGGGTATTGCAGAAGGTGTTACGCTGGTTTAACCACTGCATAAAAGCAGCATCCAGGTTATTCTGCCGGGCTAGTTCCGTTACAATACTCTTTAATTTAGTACCATTATCCGTAATTAATTCGGCCGGCACAATTACCAGTCCTTTATGCGGGTCGCCGGCAAAAGCCTCATAACGCGCCAGTAAAATAGCCAGCAGTTTACCGGGAAAAGAAATTGGTGGCTGGGCCAAAACTGAATCTGCGGTTAACTGAATGCCTACTTCGGTGGTATTGGATATAATTATTTGCAGTTCCGGACTGGCCGCTACTTCCAGGATAGCGGGCCAATTGGTATGCGCCGAAAGCACCCGGCTGATGGCTGAGCAAATAATATTTTCTTCTACTTTCTGGCCGTCCGCAATGCCCCGTACACAAAGTGTATACAAATCATCCTGGTCGTCAAATTCCGACGTACCGCCTTTATCCGTAGATTTAACTACCACTACCCGGCCATTAAACAAGCCCTGCCGGTTGGCTTTATCGATAAAATAATCGGGCAAGCCCCGTAACAGCACGCCGGTTCCGAACTGCAAAACCTTTTCCGGCAAAGCCCATATACCCGCTGGGGGCAGTTCTACTTTTTCCGGCGAGATTATCCTTTCTAGGTTTTCGCGTTTCAGAATCATGCTTTTTAATTTTAATGATCTTAAAATATGTTTCTCTTTGATCAAACATCCTACTATCCAAGCCTCGCGCGGAACCTGTAGCGTTATCAAATTTTAATGCCTGCTTTCTTTAACAAACAGATAAAAGTGCTGCGTTTTCAATTTCTTAACTTACGCAAATCTTACTTAGCGTTAATCTGCGACTGCGTGAGCAGCCAGGTAACTAAATCGTTGCCCGCAGCAAAATTCTGGAACTCAGCGGGTAGTTTGCGCCCATCGGTATATTCGTTGTATAACCACGGATCTCCGACAGCAAACACAGTACCTTTTCCTACTTTGGCTACCGCCATTACCACGTCGCCTTTGTGGTCCAGCACCGATTTGGCCGGCGCTTTCAGGTTTAAAGTACTGATTTCTTTGAGGTAAAGCTGGCGGCCGGTTTTAAGTATAGCATGATTGGCGGGCACCATGATTTTACCCATATCAAACTGCTTGCCCGTTACAGGATTTTTGGTTTCTTTCTTGAACTCCATGCCAAAAGCCCGGGCCAGGTTATTGAAACGATCAAATTCAGCGTTAGGTAAATCGTTGGCCATTAACAGCAGCACGCCGCCCTGTTTTACCCAATCCGCAATAGCCGTTACATGGGCCGGTTCCACGTAATTTGGTTTAGCCGTTTCTTTTTCGGTATCAGGATCCACGATTATGTAAACACTGGCATTCTTTAAATTCGCTACCGTTGGTGCTTGTTGCAACTCTTCAGTTTTGGCACCCATGTAACGGGCGTGTTCGCCCAGTAAAGAGAAACCATTATTATCTAATTCGTGCCATTTATAGTGGAAAGGAATGGTTTGCCCGCTGGCATCTTTCATATATTCATTGTTGAAGTAACCATCCAGCAAAATGGTTTTTCCTTTTCCAACGGCGGGTATAGCCCGCAGTTCCATTTCGTTAGCTACCAGCAAAAAAGCGCCTACACCTTTAGGATCGTTAGTTACTACTTTTTCGCTGAGGTAATATTCGTAGCTGCCATCGCGGTAAGGGTTACCGCCTAACTCGGCCACGCTCACGGTGCCATCCAGGTTTACCTGACCACCTTCAGTGGTTTTAATAAATTCTTTTATAATGCCGTTGTAGCCTTTTTGCGCCACTGCTTCGTACTTTTTAGGCAGATATTCTAAACGTACGCCCTTGGCTAGGGCATAAACAAACATATTGGAGGCCGAAGCTTCGTGGTAATTTCCTTTGCCCGTTGGCTTATCTAATATCTGGTACCAGACACCCGATTTTTTATCCTGTACTTTTTCTACGGCCGTGGCAAAACGCTCCAGAATTTGCAGCAAGGCGGCCCGCTGCGGATGTTTTTCCGGAAAATATTCCAAGACATCTACTAAACCCATACCGTACCAACCCATGGCCCGCCCCCAGAATTGCGGCGAAACGCCCGTGCTTTTATCGGCCCACTTTTGCTGTTTCGACTCGTCCCAACCATGATATAATAAACCGGTTTCTTTATCCCGGGCATGGTTCTCCATGTAAATAAACTGCTTGGCAATATCATCGAAAGCTTCGGGCTGGTTAAAAGTGGCGGCGTACTCAGCATAGAAAGGCTGGCCCATGTACAAACCGTCTAGCCACATCTGGTAGGGGTATATTTTTTTGTGCCAGAATCCGCCTTCTTTGGTACGGGGTTGTTTTTTTAACTGCTCCCACAAAGACGTAGCCGCCTTATAATATTTTTCCTGCCCTGTAACTTTATACAGGGTGAGTAAAATACGGCCGTTCTTAATATTATCTATGTTATAATCTTCTGCTTTATACCGGGCAATAGTGCCATCCTCCTGCACAAAGTGGTCCATGCTTTTCTGGATGAATTTAAAGTATTCGCCTTTGCCGGTCCGCTTCCAGATATTAGTTAAACCTTCCAGCACCACCCCTTCGTCGTAAGCCCATTTTACGGGTTTACCGGGCTGCATCACCAGCGAATCTTTCCATATCTGCATAACAGTAGCTGCCATTTTCTCCGACCAGGCATTACCCTTCGACTGGCCATAAGAAAAATTTACCGACAGACTACTGCATGCAATAAAAGCCACTAAGAATAAATACTTTTTCATAAAGCCTGATTATTTTTTGAAAAGATTAAACCCAGTAGTTTCTTTAAATGAAAGCTGTTTCTCCAGCAGGATATTGCAGCCGGAGAATAGATTTACCCCAAGCCCGCAAGCGGCAGTAGCTGTATTGGTAAACTGTTTTGGGTAAAGCCGCGAAATTATTAAATGCTTATTATTCATGGTGGTGATGTTCTGGATATTAAGTTTCTTAACTAAGAGACTACCGGAGTTCGGTTATTTTTACCGGGTCCATATCGCTGTAATCTTTGTTTTCGCCGGCCATGCCCCAGATAAAGGCATAATTACTAGTGCCACTGCCCGCATGGATAGACCAGGGCGGCGAAATAATAGCCTGATGATTATGCACCAGCATATGGCGGGTTTCCTGCGGCTCGCCCATAAAATGTACTACAGCCTGGCCTTCCGGCACATCAAAATAAAAGTAGGCTTCCATGCGGCGATCGTGGGTATGGGCCGGCATGGTGTTCCAGACGCTCCCGGTTGCTAAAACGGTTAAGCCCATTACTAACTGGCAGCTTTGCAGGCCATCCCGGTGAATGTATTTGTAAATAACGCGTTCGTTAGAGGTTTCTAATGCGCCCATTTTCGTCGGCATGGCTTCATCCTTTTTCATCAGGGCCACAGGATATTCATGATGTGCCGGTGCCGATAACAGGTAATACAAAGCCGGTCTATCCGGATCAACCGATTCAAAAGAAACAGCAGTGCTGCCTTTGCCTACGTATAAACAATCCTGCTTTTCTAAAGAGAAAGTTTGTCCATCTACATTAATTCTGCCAGCTCCGCCTACGTTTATAATTCCCAGTTCGCGGCGCTCCAGAAAAAACTCAGCCCGAAGTTCAGAATAATTAGGTAATTCTAATACTTTCGTTACCGGCATCACCCCGCCTATAATTACGCGGTCGTAATGACTGTAAGTAAGTCTTACTTCTTCCGGCTGCATTAAGGTGGAAATTAAAAAATTGTCCCGCAGTTGTTCAGTGGTCATCTGCTTCACTTCCTGGGTACTGTTATGATATCTTTGTTCCATTTTTTTGTTTTTCGTTAGTGGTTGTTCAGGGTTATAATTTTTCGGCTCACCTACATAATCATATTCCTAAACGATCAGCAAATAGTGCTTTTTGATTCCTAATTTAAGTAGCTGTTAGTAATTAGCTATTAGCTTAAAAACCAATTATTCAAATTATAAAAATGTCGATTAAATTTAGATTAGTACTTATAAATTTCTAATGCTATAGTTTACCTGCCCATCCAGCCCCCATCAACGGTTAAAATGGTACCATGCACATAATCCGAAGCCCGTGAGGCCAGAAATACCGTGGCTCCGGCAAAATCTTCGGGTGTGCCCCAGCGATTAGCCGGTATTCTACTCAAAATAGCCTGGCTCCGGTCCGGATCGTTGCGTAAAGCTTCGGTATTATCGGTAGCAATATATCCGGGCGCAATCGCATTTACGTTTACGCCTTTTCCGGCCCATTCATTAGCCAAAGCTTTTACCAAACTACCAATGGCGCCTTTACTGGCGGCATAACCCGGTACATTTATGCCGCCCTGGAAAGTAAGCAACGAAGCCGTAAATATTATTTTGCCGGAGCCTCTTGTCAGCATGTCGCGGCCTATTTCCCGGGCCAGAATAAAAGTTGCATCCAGGTTTACCGACAATACTTTATCCCAGTATTCATCTAAATGTTCGGCGGCTGGTTGGCGCAAAATCATTCCGGCATTATTTACCAGGATATCAATACGGGCATTCTCCGCCAGCACCTGGGTAGTAAAAGCCTGCAGGGCAGCCCGGTCGCTTAAATCGCACTGGTAAGCCTTAAAGTTTTTACCTAAAGCTTTTACCTCGTTTTCTATTTCGCTGTTGGTTAAGGAGAGGGAGGCCGATACGCCAATTATATCAGCGCCGGCACTGGCTAAAGCCAAAGCCATTCCTTTGCCGATCCCTTTGTTGCACCCGGTTACCAGGGCTGTTTTACCGCTTAAATTAAATAAATTAGTTATGTCCACGTCTGTTTAAACTTCGACTTTAGGCTGCTTCTATTTTCAAATAAACAACTTCTTTTTATTCATTCAAAACAGCTTATTTCAGCCTTGGCTAACAAGTTTAATTAGAAAAAAAATGGAATGAAATATTTTTATACACTTTTATGCAAACGTTTCCAGGAACAATTAACACGTACCAGCCTTTTTTATACTAAATGATTCGATACAGAAATAAGCGTAATTAATCGGTTTTTGTACAAAATATATTTTAGAAGCAGCTATCTCACTTCTTCAATCAAGTTTATAGGCAGTTTCTCTTTTGTAATTTTCATAGAGTTCCTCATAACCTGATACGATTCTAATTAGAAGCTTAACGTCTCTTGACGATACCTACAGCAACAGGTATACACCATAAAAATTTCATGCATATTCTGGTCACTTGACTTTATATTTTGTCCGCTTCACTTGCTTTTTGATTGAATAACCTGCGGGTAAAACTGAATTTTACTGCAACATAAGCAAAATTCATCATGTCATTTACCATCTTTCATTTACTTCCTTTGGTTTTAATCTTATCAACATTTCATTTATCAGTTTGGGTGAAAGCTTTTTAATGGAATTCCTAAACTGAAAAAAAGGCTAAACCATTCTCCTCATTCCTTAATCTTTTAAAAAGCCTTAAACCTTTCATCAAGCAATATGAATTCTTTTTTCCAATCGTCTGTAACTAAACTACTGCTCTGTTTAGGTATTGTGATATTTTTGAGTGCCTGTGACACCGACGATAATTTAGACTTAGCGCTAAGTACCGATACGGATATTTCGTTGACGTACGTGGATACCGCCCGCGTAAATGTATCCACGGTTTACCTGGATTCGGTTTTTACATCCGGCACCGGCGCATTACTGGTGGGGCAGGTTAACGATAATTTGTTAGGTACAACTAACGCCAATGCTACTTTTCAAATTGGCCTGAATACCGCTACTTCCTGGTCTTTAAGCGAAGACGCCGTTTTAGATTCAATTAATTTAGTGCTGCCTTTATCGGGTTATACCTACGGCGATACTACCCAAACGATAACCTTACAAGTAGCCCGAGTAAGTGAGAACCTCACGCCCCGCACCTTATCGCCTTATATTGGTACCGAAGAGCCTTTCTCTTACTTTTATGGAACCGAAGGGTTTTATAACCACAGCAAAACCGCCGCCAGTGCAGCTTTAGGAACTATTAATATAAAACCCCGGCCTTCGGTAGACGATAGTATCTTGGTGCCGCTGCCTAAAAGTTTAGGCCAGGAATGGATAGATCTGAAAAAAGCCGACGATAGCCGCCTAACCACCGCAGCTGATTTTCTGGAATATTTTAAAGGCTTACAACTATCAGCCGTAAGCGGCGGCCAAATTATTGGATTTTCTGCCGAAGGGGTTAAAGTCCGGGTTTATTACCGCGCCCCCAGCGACGAAACCACTCAAAATTACACCTACGATTTTCCTTTAACTACCGGAACTACGCAGTATAACCAGCTTGAAAACAATGCCGGCGGCACCTTACTCCAACAGCTAACGCCCGGAAGTAATCCCATAGCCAGCACGTCTAATAACCAAATGGGAGTAATTCAGGCCGGAACCGGCTTAGTAGTTAAACTGGATTTCCCGTACCTGGATGGTCTTAAAACCTTGTTTGAACCCAACCTGATAAACAAGGTTTACCTGGAAGTAACCCCGGTAACGGGCACTAACTTGTACCCTTTTACCCCGCCGGCTGCCTTGACCTTATTCCAAATCGATCCGGCTAATGTACCCAGCGCCCCGTTGTATCAGAATTACAGCACAACCGCCGAACAAACCGCGGCTTACACCGCCAGCGATGAAAATTCTACGGATGCAAAATATAGTTTTGATGTGACCGAATATTTAATCGGCCAATTTTCCAGAACCCAGCCGGGCGAAGTAGCCTTATTATTAAGCGTGCCCCGCAGCACCATGATGGCTTCGGTAAACCGCCTGATTATTGGTGGACCCGAACATGTCCAAAACAGAGTAAAACTTAAAATCTATTATACTAAACTTTAACAACCCCTAATTACTTAACTCTAATTACATGAAAATTTTTTCTTACAACTTCCGGTTAATAGTATCCTTATTAGCTTACGTAGGTGTTACTCTTTTTTTAGCCACCATCCTTTCTTCCTGCGATTCGGATGATGATTCCGAAGATATTATTGGTGACTGGACCAAAGCTTCTGATTTTGCGGGCGTGGCCCGGGGAGGTGCCGTTTCTTTTTTAATTAACGATCAGGCGTATGTAGGTACCGGCTACGACGGCAAAAACCGGTTAAAAGATATTTGGATGTATGATGCCGCCAAAGATTCGTGGGTCAGAAAAGCCGATTTTCCGGGTACCGCCCGCAGCGCTGCCGTTGGTTTTAGTGCCAACGGGAAAGGTTACGTAGGTTTAGGTTACGATGGCTTAACTAACCTAAAAGATTTCTGGGAATACGATCCCACTACTAATGCATGGACCCAACTGGCCGACTTTCCGGGTTCCGCCCGTTACGGAGCCTTAGCTTTATCTATTAACGATAAAGGTTATGTAGGTGCCGGTTACGACGGCAATTACTTAAAAGATTTCTGGCAATTTGATCCTCTTACAAGTCAATGGACTGAGAAAACCGGTTTAGGCGGGGCTAAACGATTAAATGCCTGGACTTTTTCTTTAAATGGCAAAGGATACGTGGCCGGTGGCGTTAACAATAGCTTATATAACGATGATATTTTAGTTTATGATCCGGCTACCGACAGTTGGGGTAAAATGTTATCCTTAAACGAAGACGATCGCGAAGATACAGATTATCCTAGTGCCCGGGCATCTGCCATTACCTTTATTATAAATGGTAAAGTGTACCTGGTAGGCGGAACCAACGGCGCCAACTTATCGGATGTATGGGAATATGATGTTACCAGCGATACCTGGACTTCTAAAAATGCTTTTGAAGGTTACGCCCGGGAGGGTGCCGTCGGTTTTAGCATTGGCAACTACGGTTACCTGACCACCGGTAACAGCGGCGCTTCTTCCCGGTTCGATGATCTCTGGCGCTTTGACCCAAGCGTGGATAACGAATAAACCAAGTTTAACCAGGATTTATGTAGGTAGTTATTTTTAATCAATAAATATACTGGATAAAATAAATATTTTAATGCCCCAATCTTAGTCTGTTTTCATATGAACTGATGAGCCTGCTAGAAAGCAGGCTCTTCTTTACTTGTTCCCGATTTTTTTGATACAGGAATTAACTTCCAAATGCCAGATTTTGTATCAGAAATAGCCTAAATAATAAATATATAATTTTTGTTATGACTACCTTTAACCTCCAGCGCAAAGTATATTGTATTAGTACAAACTTTTTATGTTAAAATCTGATTCCTACCAGAAAAGTTTATACAAAATTGCGGTTATTACCTCCATTGGGTGGGGAATAATCAGCAATTTTCCGGTAGTAACTTCCCCCCGGCCATTTAATATTCCGGGTTTACCACCGCGTAATCTGCCACCCCGTAATTTTCCGGTTCGGCCCACTCCCCAATGGCATGACATGGTTTTATCGGCCGCCGGTATTACCCTTCTGATGCTTAGTTTGTGGTTCCTGAATATTTTACTGCACGCCCGGCTCCGGAAAACCAATTTGAGTTACAAAACCCGGAATATAATCCGGTACGTGCTCAGCTACATCGGTACGGTATTTATATATTATGCTTGTTTGGCACTCCTTAGCTTACTGGCCGACAGTGGCCGGCTTATGTTTTTTCCCCTGATAGTGGCCTTAACCAACAATACCATTATCCTGGTTTTAATGGACCTGATTATTCTGCAGAAAACCTCCGCCCAAATAGAAGTAGAAAATACCCAACTCCGGATGAACAGCGTAATTGCCCAGCATCAGAATTTAAAACACCAATTACAACCGCATTTCCTGTTTAATTCTTTAACCACTTTAAAATCGTTAATAAAGCGCCAGCCCGGCGAAGCCGAAGAATATTTAGTCCGCCTGTCGGATCTGTTACGGGCTTCTATTTCGACGGACACGCAAAATACGATTCCGTTAAAAGACGAATTAAAACTATGTATCGATTACTTAGAAATGCAAAAAGTACGCTTTAAAAATTCGTTTGATTATGCCGTAGCCATACCGGAAAATATTTTACAAACCGGGTTAATGCCGGTTTTCTCTTTACAACTACTGGTCGAAAATGCCATTAAGCACAACTTATTTACGCCCGAAGAGCCGCTGCACATTAAAATAATGTACGACAACAATGATTGTATTGTGATTTGTAATAACAAAAAGCCCAAACAATTTACCGAAAATTCCTCCGGCATCGGCCTGAAAAATTTATCGGAACGTTACGCCGTAATTGCCGGCCACGGCATTAACATCATGGAATCAGATAATTCTTTTCGGGTTGAATTAAAGGTTTTATACAAATGAGAATTGTTATAATAGAAGATGAACCTTTAACGGCCGATGATTTAGCCGATACCTTGTTGCAAATAGAGCCAACTATCCAAATTGAGGCGCTGTTGCCTTCGGTAAAAAAAGCCATTGCGTATTTGCAGGAAAATAAATTACCGGATCTTATATTTTCCGATATTCAGTTGGGCGATGGCTTGAGTTTTGAAATATTTAAAGCCGTAGCCATTACCACCCCGGTAGTATTTTGCACCGCTTACGACGAATACGCTTTAGATGCGTTCCGGGCGAATGGTATTGATTATGTTCTAAAGCCCTTTACCACGGCTACCATTGCCAATACCGTGCAGAAATACAAACGTTTACAACAAAATACAGTACCCGAAAAGAATGCTTATAATGGCCTTTACGAACTGCTGGAAAACCGTTTATTCCCGAAGCGGAGCTCCGTGCTGGTTTACCTGCGCGATAAAATTATTCCCTTACCCATAACGGATATTGCGGTTTGCTACTCCCAAAACCTTATTACGCACGTAGCCACCTTCGATCAGAAAAGTTATACGGTAAACCATACTTTAGAAGAATTGGAAACCATGTGCGGCCCTCAGTTCTTCCGGGCCAACCGGCAATTTTTGATCAATCACAAGAGTGTTAAAGATGCTTCCCAATATTTCGGCCGCAAGCTTTCGGTTACCTTAACCATTCCTTTTACCGAAGATATTATTATTAGTAAAGCCAAAAGTCCGGCCTTTTTAAATTGGCTGGCCAGCATATAGTATATTCCCCAACCTGCCAGAAAATATTCCGTCTGTTATAAACCACCCATTAGCCATGCAAGATGCCCTGATACAAAAACTGGAAAATGAAATAAAAGCCAAGCAAAAATGTATGTACTTCCCGGATTTCAGAAAATTAGATAAAAAGGTACCAGTTATACTGCTGCAAGAAATCAGAGCCCTGAAAACCCAACTCAAATTGTTAAAACAGCAGAAAATTAAGACTATTAAAAGAAAATATATTTCGGAATAATTCTCTTTGATAAGGAGTTGTTAGAATTGGTTTTTAGTAATTAGTTAGGCGTTATATCACTGAAAGAGAAGCTGCAACTTTGATAAATCACAGTGTTTTTGTAAATTAAAGTGTGAATAAAATAAATGAATCAGCACTTGACTTTGAAGTTGACAAGTTAACCAATTCTATTGAGAATGCTCTAACCGGAGAAGTTTTTGACACTGCAATAAGTCGACTATCTGCTAAAGATAGTAGAAATATAAAGAAAGCGGATTGGCTCTTTGACTGGAAAAAAGAACTAAAAGATTCTACTAAAGAAGTTTATAAACTGACAACCGTAAATAATCTGACTATCATACAAGGACTGTTAAGCATTGAAGACAAGCAAGACCACATCTTCATGCACCTGATAGAAAGTTCTAATTTCAATAAAGGCAAGAATAAAGTTTATTTAGGCGTTCCGGGCAACTTAATTGCCTACGCTTGTAAAGTTGCCTTTGAACGAAGTTATCAGGGTTTTGTAGCCTTTGACTCAAAATCAGCGTTAATAAAACATTACCAGCAAACATTAGGAGCAACGCATTTCCGTGGACTTAGAATGTTCTTTGAGACAACAGCTGCTACTAAACTGGTTAGACAATATTTTAAAGATTAATACTATGGGACTAATTAGAGAGCCAAAAAATATAGACTTTATTGTTCAATCTGAACCATGGACAGAGCAAGAATTAGCGGACTTTCGGATTGAAATGAATAAAATCAAAACTGAAAGTGCTATAAGAAAAGCTTTAGTAAATCCCGAAAATAGAAAAAACACAACGCCTAAGAACACCTAAAAAGCATTTAAACGCTTTTAATCGACTATTTATCAAATTTAAGACGTCGCTCAACATTTGACTTCTTACTTATAAGAATGGTAAAGCTGGATTTATATTTCCACGCATTATCAGACCTTGGCCTGTCCCCTAACAGACCAACACCGTTTAATAGGCTATTCTTTCGGCCTGTGAGGGCACAGGCCGCGGAAAGGGATAATATTAAAATACTACCTGTAAAAGAGCCTGTTCTGTTAGGTAAATTATAAGATTATCTGCTAGCATAAATTGGCCCCATAACTTTTAAAAAGTTTTCTATTATTCGGCCAACTTCCTACCTTCAGGCAAAATGTCTTTCTCCTGTTTATTTTAAACTTTGATCAATTAAATACCCTGACCTGTAAGGCTTTATTACTGTAAAACTTTAATAGATTATGGTCTGCTTCAGCTTTTAATTTGTCCGTTTCACCTACATTTTGGTGGTTTCCCGGCCCTACTCTGCCGAAATTTATTTCATCAAAAGATAAAGCTTTTCCTACCGGTAAATTAATGCTTAGGAAAAAGACCAGAATCAAAGGATTTAAATGAAATAAATTTTTTACCTATGAAGCGTATTATTTTCCTCTTATTCTTATTGTTCAGCGCTTACCAGGCATCGGCGCAGTCGTTCTCCGTTACGGGCCAGGTGGTAGACGGTAAAGATAATACGCCCCTGCCGGGTGCAACGGTTATTTTTATCCGCAACCTGGATGCCGTGCAGACGGGTACGGTTTCGGAAAACGATGGTTTGTTTAAACTGAATGTGCCGGCCGGTAATTATTCTCTGAAGATTTCGTTTTTGGGTTATCAGACTTTTACAAAGAGCATTGCGGTAAATAAAGCGGTTGATTTAGATAAATTGGCTTTAAGCTTCGATACGCAACAACTAAAAGAAGTAAAGATAACCGGCCAAACCCCTACCGGCGAACAAAAAGGCGATACGACCCAGTTTAACGCTGGGGCTTTTAAAACCGCGCCCGATGCCAGCGCCGAAGATTTGGTGCAGAAAATGCCCGGCATAACCGTAACCAACGGTACCATGCAGGCCCAGGGCCAGGATATAAAGCAGGTTTTGGTAGATGGCAAGCGTTTTTTCAGCGACGATCCCAGTGCTGCCTTGCGTAGTTTGCCCGCCGATGTTATTGCCAATATCCAGATATTTGATAAGAAAAGCGACCAGGCCGAATTAAGTGGCGTAGATGATGGCAATTCGGCTAAAACCATTAATATTGTTACCAAGGCCGATAAACGGAAAGGCCAGTTTGGCAAAGCATCGGCCGGTATCGGTACCGATGGCAAATATATGGTGGGAGTAGCCGTAAACTCTTTCAACGGCGACCAGCGCTGGACCTTAACCGGCCTGACGAATAATATAAATATGCTGGACTTCTCTATTGGGGAAACGCCGGGCGGCGGTATGCGGGGACGGCGGCCACCTCCGGGCGGCGGTACCACCAGCGGTTTAATATCTACCAATACCCTGGGCTTAAATTATAGCGATATGTGGGGCAAAAAGATGGAAGTAAGCGGCAATTATAATTTCACGAAACGCCAAATTACCAACAACCAGTTTAGAACTCAAAATTACACCTTGCCTTCCGACTCCGGCCAGGTTTACACCGAAGATAGACTAAGCAATACCGAAACCGCCAGCCACCTGTTTAACTTCCGCCTGGATTATAAAATAAACGATAACAACCGTTTATTAATTACGCCCAGTGTATCGGTACAGCAAAATACGGCCACAAACGAAGTTACGGCCAATAATGCCAATATGAACGGCACTTTAAACGAAACCGAAAATAATACCACGACCGATAATCAAACCAAAACTTTTAGTAATAATTTTTTATTCAGCCATAAATTCGGGAAACAAGGCCGCACTATTTCTACAAGCTTAAATACCAGTTACAGCACTTTAGATGGCGAAAACAACTTATTGTCCAACACTATTTATGCCGGGGGGTTAAGCAGCAATCGAAATATATTAACCCTTCAGAACCGAACGGCTTACACGTGGTTAGGTGATGTTACTTATAACGAACCAATTGGTAAATACGGGCAATTACAACTGCAATACAATATTGGCAATCAGCTAAATAATTCAAACCAGCGGGCTTATAATTATCTGGCCGAATCAGAAACTTATAGCCAATTAGATACTACTCAGAGCAATAAATTTGAGAGTACTTACTTTACGCAACGTTTCGGCACCGGCTACCAGTATAATCAGGGCAAGTTACGGTTGCGGGTAAATGCGCGTTACCAGCAGGCAGTTCTGCAAAACGACCAGGATTTCCCCAGCGATTATAACCTGACCAGAACTTTTACTAATATCTTGCCGTCGGCCGATTTGGATTATAAGCTTTCTCAAACCAAGAACTTTGATTTTAACTATAATACTGCAACCAATGCCCCTTCGGTAGATCAGTTATCCGCTGCCATCGATAACAGTAACCCTTTGCAATTGTCGCAGGGAAACCCGGCTTTGCGCCAAAGTTATCAGCATAGTATCCGGACGGGCCTCCGTAATTTTAACTTAGCTACAAACCGCGTATTTTTTATTGGGATATTCGGTAATACTACCCAGGACTATATTGCTAACAGCATTACCCGGGCTACCGACGAACCAATTACCTTAGATAACGGCTTGGTATTAGAAGAAGGCCAGCAACTTACTACCTTAGTTAATTTGGATGGCTACTGGAATATGCGTTCCTTTTTTCACTACGGCCAACCTACAAGTTTCCTGAAATCGAATTTTGGCTTGCAAGGTTCGGTTGGTTATACCCGCACCCCCGGTTTAACCAACAACGAATTAAATTACGCCAGTTCTCCCTATGTAGGTTTGGGCGTATCGTTAAGCAGTAATATTAGTCAGAAAATAGATTTTAATATTTCTACCAATTCTACTTATAATTTTGTTCAGAACTCCTTAGCAACCCAATTAAACTATAACTATTTCACGCAAAACACCAGCCTGAAATATAACTGGATATTTGGGAAAGGCTTTGTGTATCGCACTGAGTTAAATCATCAGCTCAACTCCGGCTTATCGGCAGGTTACAATACCAATTACCTGCTTTGGAATATGAGCATCAGTAAAAAATTGCTCCGCAGCCAACAGGCCGAAATAAGTTTAAGTGTGAATGATTTGCTGAAGCAAAACGTAAGTATACAGCGGAACATCACGGCCCAATACGTAGAAGACGTCCAATCTAGTGTGCTGCAACGCTTTTTCATGCTGACCTTTACTTATAACCTGCGCAACTTTACCGGCAGTGCGCCGGCTACTCAAGAAAAAGATGGCGCGTTTCCGGGCCCGCCTCCGGGAGGTCCGCCTCCAGGGGGAATGCCAAGTGGCCCGCCTCCACCCCAAGGATAAAAGGAGCAGTCCCGGATAATAAGAAAATTATAAGCTAGTCGTTACAACTTCTAAATTAAGAAAATTAAAAAAGTTATCAGGCAACGTTCAGTTAATCCTAGTGCGTAAGTTTAATTAGCAGATGTTCGCTATTCCTCCTGAAATTCACCCTTAATTGCTTTTTTGTATCAAGTATCCTAACCGGCATCTTCGTAAATAAGCTAATTATTTCGTCATGAAAGTCTATTATTATTGGTTATTATTTTTATTAACTATAAGCTTGTCGCCTACTACTTTAATTAGTCAGGTTAGATCATCCGGTTCTTCGGTAAAAGACGTCCCCTTAAAGACCAATACCGCCTTATTGCAAAAAGAAGCGAAAGCGGCTAAAAACAATTACCAGAAAAAGCATCGGCAGGCTATCCGGTACGCCAAAAAAAATAATCTGCCCGTCCGGAAAGTAGGAGCCAACGGAAAAATTACCGAACTCCAAGGCTTGGATGCAACCGGTCGGCCCCGGTATTATACCACATTTGAAAATCCGGGCAAAAAAGTTTCGGGAACCGAAGCCGCCGCCACTACCAGCACCAATCTGGTTTGGGAAGGAGGCGGCCTGAATTTAAATTTAAACGGTAGTACCGCAACTGTAGCGGGTAAAATAGGAGTTTGGGATGGCAGCGGGGTACTTACTACACACCGGGAATTAACCGGCCGGGTAACCCAACAAGACCGCCCTACCGATGACGATCAAGATCATGCTACCCACGTTGCCGGCATTATGATTGGGGCCGGCGTAAACTCCCGGGCTAAAGGCATGGCGTACAAAGCTTCTTTAAAAGCCTACGACTGGAATAATGATATTTCGGAAGTTACCAGTGCCGCCGCCGCCGGGCTGTTGGTTTCCAACCATTCTTACGGATTAGGAAACATCGGTTGGGTGTATAATGCGGATCGTACAGGCACTATTAAATGGGAATGGTACGGCAACACCAGCATTAGCGCCACCGAAGATTATCAGTTTGGCTATTACGATGATGAAGCCCGGCAAATAGACCGGCTGGCTTTTAATGCGCCTAATTACTTAATGGTAGTGGCCGCTGGTAACAACCGGAGTTCCAATGGTCCCGATAATGGCGAATCTTATTATTTAGGTACGACAAATCAAACCAGTACCGTAAGCCGCCGCGATCAGAATAGCTATGATTTACTGAGCGCTTCGGGAGTGGCCAAAAATGTAGTAACCGTAGGCGCCGTATCTTCTATAACCGGCGGCTATCAATCGGCAGAGGAAGTAGAAAACGCTTATTTTAGTGACTGGGGGCCTACCGATGATGGCCGGATTAAACCTGATTTGGTAGGTGCTGGCGTAGATATTTTTCTTCGATTGCTACTTCTACAGATGCCTATGCTATTTATAGCGGCACTTCCATGGCGGCGCCCAATATCACGGGTTCCCTGTTGTTGTTGCAAGAGCATTATGCCAATCTGCATCAGAATACCTTTATGCGGGCCGCTACGCTCAAAGGCTTAGCCATTCATACGGCCGACGAAGCCGGAACCGCTACCGGTCCGGATTATAGTTTTGGCTGGGGTTTATTAAATACCGCTAAAGCTGCGGCCGTCATTTCCGATTCCACCAATACCAACCTGATTCTGGAACGGACCTTAAACCAAGGCCAAGCCGATACTTTAGAGGTTACGGCATCCGGTACAGGACCTTTGTTAGCAACCATTAGTTGGACCGACCCGGAAGCTACCCCTTTAACGGTTAACAATTCCGTAACCAATAACCGCTCCGCCCGCCTGGTTAACGATTTAGATTTAAGAATTTCCGCTGCTTCTGACTCCTGGTTACCTTGGGTGTTAGATCCCAGCCAACCGCAAGCTACTGCTACTACCGGCGATAACGTATTAGATAACGTGGAGCAGGTGTTGGTAGCTAATCCGGTAGCCGGTGCCAGTTACCAAGTGGTCATTAATCATAAAGGTACCTTAACCAATACCAGTCAGCCTTATTCCCTAATTTTAAGTGGTATTGGCGGACAAACTTACTGTGTTTCTGCTCCTGCTTCGTCGCAAGGCGCCCGCATCGCCAGTGTAACCATGGGCACGATAAAAAACACCCCCAGCAAAACCTGTACTACTTATTCTGATTACACGGATTTATCAACGGAGTTATACATTGGCAGTGATACGGGCGTGCCGTTAACCATAAAACTGGGTACTTGTGATTATAATGTAAATAAAATGGCTAAAGTATTTATCGACTGGAATAATGATTTTGACTTTGACGATGCGAATGAATTAGTAGCTACTTCCAAAGTAATTGCCGGTAATGGTACTTTTACCACTACCGTGCTGGCACCGGCTGGTTTATCGCCTAATATTTTTACCCGGATGCGCATTGTTTGTGTAGAAACCACCATTGCCGCCGACGTTATAGCTTGCGGCACTTATACCAAAGGCGAAACCCAAGATTATAGTCTTAAATTAGTCAGCCCGGCTAACGATGCCGGCATTACCGCTCTGGTATCGCCCACTAATAGTAATTGCGTGGGCACCCAAACCGTAAAAGTTAAACTTAAAAATTTTGGCTCTCAAGCCCTAACCAATATTCCGGTAACGGCGGTAGTAAAACAAAACAATATCTTACTTACCACTTTAACCGGCACGTATACCGATACTTTAGCTACTAACCGGGAAGCAGAACTGGAATTAACCGGTTCCTTTACTGCCGTGGCCGGCCTTTCCTACGCCATCACCCTAACTTCAAACTTGCCGGATGATGTAATTGCTGCAAATAATACTTTAACCGCAATAGTAAGCCTAACTACCACTGCTGCTCCCGTGGCGCAAGCTTATACCTGCCGTTCCGACCAGGTAAGTTTAATAGCCAGTGGCGCCGGTACTACCTATTGGTACGATGCCGCTGTGGGAGGCAATTTAGTAGCTATTGGCAATCAGACCACCACTACTACTATTCCGGCTTCCCAAACGTACTATGCGGCTTTAAACGATTTTTACGGCACGTTAGCCCCGGCTACCAAATCGGTTTTTGGCGGCGGTGCGTACGGGGGCGGCTACCAGCCGATGCCGCTTATTACCACCGCCGTACCTTTGGTGTTAGATAGCGCCCGCTTATACATTGGTTATCCGGGCAAACTCACTTTTACGGTAGAAACGGCTACGGACAGCATTATTTCCAGCGCTACCATTACCGTGCAAGCCACCCGCACCACGGCCGTAGCCGCCGATGCCGCCGATGACCCGAATGATCAAGGGACCATGTATCCGTTGAAATTAGCCATTCCCGAAGCCGGTAACTACCACATCCGCATGACTTATGAAGATGGCGCTACCGTTTTCAGAAGCAACGTTAACGTAACGGGTTACCCGTTTACCATCCCCAATGTTATTTCTATAACCGGCGCGCTTTACGATAATGAAGCTATAACCAATGCCTACTATTATTTATATAATTTAAAAGTAAAAGCCCTGGATTGTCCCAGCGAACGTGTGGCCGTTGTACCGCAGTCCCTGGACAACTTTGAAGCCAGTATTTCGGCCGGTAGCTCTACCACTATTTGCCAAGGCGATTCGGTTCCCTTATCCGTAAACGCCCCGGCAGGCCTAAGCTACCAGTGGCAAAAAGATGGTGTGGCGATTCCCAATGCCGTAGCAGCCACGTATCAGGCTACGCAAGCCGGTAATTATACCCTGGTATATTCTAATAATATTTGCAGCGCCACTACCAATACGCTAGCGGTTACCACTATTACGGTAGCCAAACCAACTATTACGGTTCTGGACAAAACTTTAACTTCCAGTGCAGCATCTGGCTACCAGTGGAATTTAAACGGTGTGGCGCTGGCAAATGCGACCAATGCTACCTGGACCGCTCTTAAAACCGGTAATTACACCGTAACCGTAACCCAAAACAATTGCACTGCCACTTCCGATCCGGTTAACGTAATAGTGCCCATTGTGCGGGGCTTAACCGTTTATCCCAATCCGGCAACTGCTGATTATGTAACGGTGCGATACACGACGCCCGGAATCCTGGATCAAGTAAGTATTAAAATTTTTGATGCGGTGGGCCGCTTGTTAGATCAGCCAACCCTGGTACAAAAAGACGATGGGCTTTATGAATACCAAATGACGCTGAGTAACCTAGCCGCCGGCGTGTATATCGTGCGTTTAGACGATGATAACCAACAATTTACAGAGCGATTTATCAAATTAAATTAAATATCACCTGTTCCGTTTAACTATTTACCTACCATCCCATGTTTGATAAAAGAGCGTTTCTATTTTTAGCCATTACTATCTTTTTATCTTTTATCTGTAATTCCCAGCTAATGGGGCAACACCGGCGGGAAAACCGCCCGGTACCCCACCGGGGCCAACGCATAGCTTTAGCGCAGCATAGGCCTGGGGTTATTATAGCGTATGGCGGGGTGCCGTATCACTACGACAATGGCTGTTTTTACCGGCCCATAGATAATTACCTTGAAGTAGTAGCCCCACCTATCGGCATTCACGTGCGCATTTTACCACCCGGGTACCGTCGTATTTATGTGGGCACCAATATTGTTTTTTACTTTAACGGGGTGTTTTACCGCCCCAGCAACCGCGAAGATTATGAAGTGGTGCAGCCCCCGGTGGGCGCCGAAGTACCGGAACTACCGGATGGCGCGCAGGTTTTGGTGTTGAACGAACAAAAGGTATACGAACTGGATGGCACCTATTACAAAGAAGAAATCCGGGACGGACAAACCTGGTACCGGGTAATTGGCAAGGATGGCGTGGTGAATACCGAAATTACCTATACCCTACAGATTGGGGATACTTTAGAAGATTTACCGGAGGGATGCCGCCCGGTAGTTATTAAAAACCAAAAATATTATGTATCGCCCGATAATGTTTATTATCAGGAAGTAATAGCAGATAACAAACTCTTATATACCGTAGTGGGGAAATAACCAAGATACTTCCCCAGACAACTAAAAACTATCTTACTTCAATGGGCCAATTTAAAGGTCTACTAATTCAAGTTATTATTTATTCATGAAACAGATAATTCTTTTTATAATAATGGCGCTGGCAGCAACTAATGTTTTTGCGCAGATAAAAATAAGTAAAATAAAGGATGCCATTGTTAATAGTAGCAGTTCGCTTTCGGCTGAAGAAGCAGGTGCCGGCTTGAAAGAAGCGCTCACGAACGGAGCTTCTAAAGGCTCCGATTTGGTAGCCCGGGTAGATGGTTATTTTGGGAATGCCGAAATTAAAATTCCTTTTCCGGCCGAAGTAAAACAAGTAGAAACGCGGTTGCGCCAGGTAGGCATGGGAGCCGAAGTAGATAAGTTTGTATTGGCGCTAAACCGGGCCGCCGAAGACGCAGCCCAGCAAGCCAAACCCGTTTTTATTTCCGCCATCAAACAAATGACTATTCAGGATGCTTTCGCGGTTTTAAAAGGTGAACAGGATGCGGCAACCCAGTATTTAAAACGTACCACTACCACCCAACTTACGGATAGCTTTAAACCAGTTATCCAAAACTCTTTAAGCAAAGTAAATGCTACCCAATACTATAAAAACTTAGTTACGGTCTATAATAAAATTCCGTTGGTTAAAAAAGTAAACCCTGATTTAGACGATTACGCTACTCAAAAAGCATTAGCTGGTTTGTTTGTAATGGTTGCCAAAGAAGAAAAATCTATTCGCCAAAATCCGCAGGCCCGTACTTCCGCTTTACTTCAGAAGGTTTTTAATCAACAAAAATAAAGGTATAGAATATGTTTAAATATCTTATAATGTTTTGGCTTTTAATAAATTAACTTATTTCAACTTAAAATTTCGTTTTAAAAATTTTTATTGTTAAAATTAACCCACCTAAAAAAGCCGCTTATGAAAACTACTTTTTTTGCCACAGGAGCATTGGTACTGGCATTGTTTATTACCCAGTCGGATGTGGCTGCAACCAACAATCCAGTTAAAAAAGCCGAAACAAAAGTTTTGGTAAAAGGCACTATCTTAGCCGTTGACCCGGCAGCCAGTTCGCTGAACTGGACCGCTAAGAAATTTGGTGGGCAGCACAACGGAACTGTTAAGTTAACAAAAGGAACTCTAAACCTGGATGGTACTAAATTAACAGGTGGTAGTTTTGTGATGGATATGACTTCTATTAAGGATGTAGATATCACCAATGAGGACTTCAATAACAAGCTAATCGGCCATTTAAAATCAGAAGATTTCTTTTCGGTTGAGAAAAACCCTACTTCCACTTTCATTATTACCAAAGCTACGCCTCTTGCCCAAGCCAAAGCCGGTGAGCCTAATTATTCTGTAACCGGCAATTTAACCATCAAAGGCAATACCAATCCTATTACTTTTCCCGCTACCATCAAGGTAAATGGTGCAGCTGCAGAAGCAACGGCCAAAATTGATATTGACCGCACCAAGTACGACATAAAATATCGTTCTGGCTTAATTGGAACCGCCGCGGATAAAATAATTGATGATACCTTCACCTTGGAGGTGAAATTAGTAGCGGGTAAAACCAGTACGGCTAAATTATAAACCTTACAAATTTCCTTTCTGATTGTTACAGGTACTCCACTCCTTCTAACAAATTTAGGAGGATTGGAATACCTGAAATGCAAAGTCTAGCCTTTAACGAACAAGTACATATTTGTACTGCATATTAGAATATCAAACTAAGGTAAAGTAAGCACTACTTTTCCCCTGGTTTTACCGGTTTCTACCTGGTGATGGGAGGCCGCAATTTCCTCAAAGGAAAACTCCTGCGATACGTGGGCTTTTACCTGATTAGTTTCTAATAAATGCGCTAATTGAGCCATATCTGCACCGCTGGACTGCACCAAATAATTTTGCGTTTTGATACCAGCAGCTTCCGCTTTCTTGTTGTTTTCTTCGTTGCAGCCGCCCAGTATACTGATAATCTGGCCGCCTTTTTTTACAACCGATATCCCTTTTGCTACACTTTCTGCCCCCAACGTATCAAAAAACAAATCTACTTCCTGCACTTTTTCGGTAAAGTCTTCTTTGGTGTAATCAATTTGCTCATCTAAGCCTATTTCCCGCAGAAAACTGGTGTTAGCAGCAGAAGCAGTGCCGATGGTGTAGGCGCCAAAATGTTTCGCAATTTGTATGGCAAAATGGCCTACCCCGCCGGCTGCCGCTTGTATAAATACTTTTTGACCAGCTTTAATTTCGGCTAAATGCACCAGAACCTGCCAGGCCGTAAGCGCAGCCAGGGTGGCAGCAGCAGCTTCCTGATGCGAAATGTTAGCCGGTTTAATGGCCAGATGGCTTTCCGGAGCCGCGACGTATTCGGCGTATGCTTTACCATGACCGGGGAAATTGACCATACCAAATACCGCATCGCCGGGTTTAAACTGCTTTACCTCTTTACCAACAGCCGTAACTTCCCCCGAAATATCCCAACCGATTATCACCGGATTTTCAGTTTTTAACTGGCCATAAAGAGCTTTGCCGCTCCGGGTTTTTACATCTACGGGATTGATACTGATTGCTTTTACTTTTATCAGTACTTCGGTATCCTGCAGCTTGGGTTCGGCTATTTCTTGTATAATTAAATTTTCGGGTGCTCCGGGTTCTTGTAAAACAGCAGCTTTCATAATTGTGGATTTAAATGTAAAATTTATGCAAGAATGTTTTAGAAATTAATTAAGCCTTTCCCAGAAGTTTAGCGACGTATTTACCAATAATATCGAACTCCAGGTTTACCGTATCTCCCGGCTTAATAAATCTAAGATTGGTATGCTCATAGGTGTAAGGTATTATAGCAACTGAGAATTGATTTTCGGCGGAATTTACTACCGTTAAGCTAATGCCGTTTATACAAATCGAGCCTTTTTCTACGGTAATGTTGCCAATGCCAGCATCATACTCAAAAGTATACCGCCAACTTCCTTTTTGGTCCTGCACCTGTAGGCAACGGGCGGTCTGATCGACGTGGCCCTGTACCACGTGGCCATCAAAACGTCCGTTAGCCGGCATACACCGCTCCAGGTTTACCTCATCTCCTATTTGCAAATTACCTAAATTGGTTTTCTTTAACGTTTCAGCAATGGCTGTCACCCGGTAAGTATCATTTTCTATTTGCACCACGGTTAAACAAACGCCATTATGGGCCAGACTCTGGTCTATTTTTAGCTCGTTGGTAAAAGAACAGGTAAGCATAAAATGTTTGTTCGTGCCTTCCTGTTTTATATCCATTACTGTACCCTGGGCTTCTATAATTCCTGTAAACATTTTATCTGAACAAAGTAAATAAGTAATAGTTTAACTCTGCCGGCCTTTACCGACAAGTAAAATGAACAGACTGAAAAGATTTTACTACTGCTGTAATCGTTTTTATATTTATTAAATAAATCTTGCTAAACCTGGAATTTACAGCGGTATATCTCTATTTTCGCAAATTATTCAGGAAAACAATCTTCAGTTTTTAAATTTAGCCGTCAAAGATACGTAATATTCGTATCTGAATTAATTAAACCGGAAGTATAGAGAAAAATGTTACATGATAGTTACAAACACAAAGGCATGCGTAAAGGATTAGTTAAGCTAATTCGGGATAAAGGTATACGCGATGAACGAGTGTTGGATGCTATTGGGACTATTCCCCGGCATTATTTCTTTGATAAAGCTTTCTTAGAGCATGCGTACCAGGATAAAGCCTTTCCCATTGGTGAAGGACAAACCATTTCGCAGCCTTATACGGTAGCGTACCAAACTGAACTCCTGGAGCTGAAAGAAACGGATAAAGTACTGGAGATAGGCACCGGATCGGGTTACCAATGTTGGGTACTGTTACAAATTACGCCCCAGGTTTACACCATCGAATACAACCAGGTATTGTACCAGAAAGCGGTAAAATTTTTTGAAATAATGCACCTGCAACCGCATACGTTTCTGGGCGATGGCTCGCAGGGTTTGCCCCAACACGCACCTTACGATAAAATATTGGTGACCGCGGGCGCTCCGGTAATTCCCAAGACTTTATTAAACCAACTTAAAATAGGCGGAATATTGGTTATTCCGGTGGGTGATGCCACCGTACAGAAAATGATGCGGGTAGTACGGGTAGACCACGATGAATTTACCCGCGAAGAATTCAGCAATTTTAAATTTGTGCCGCTATTGGGCAAATCCGGCTGGAACGCTTCATCTTAAAGCAATTCTTTCCAAAATTTCGAGCTACATAGTATAGAGTTCTTATTTCGTGATGGTGAGTTCATGAGTTGCTTTTGACTTAGAAGTAAGTCGGCTTTTTAAATTTATACTGTTTCTCCTGTTATCTGATCTGCAGCCAAAGCAAAAATACTTTTACCTTTGCGTTTAGCAATACACTGCTTAAAATGAAAAACCCCAAACCAGTAAAAGATTCTTATACCATCATGACCGAATTGGTATTGCCCAATGATACCAATACCCTCAATAATTTAATGGGCGGCCGCATGATGCATTGGTTAGATATTGCCTCCGCTATTTCGGCCCAAAAACATTCTAATCGCATTGTAGTAACGGCCTCGGTAGATAACGTATCCTTTAAAAACAGTATTAAACTGGGTAATGTAATCAGTTTGGAAGCTCAGGTTACCCGGGCTTTTAATTCATCGATGGAAGTGCACGTAAATGTCTGGTCCGAAGATATACCGTCGGGAACAAAAGTAAAGTCGAACGAAGCGTTTATTACGTTTGTAGCGGTAGACCAATCCGGTAATCCCATTGACGTGCCCGAAGCCATACCCGAAACCGAAGAAGAAATAAAACTATATGAAGGCGCTTTACGCCGCCGCCAATTACGATTGGTACTGGCGGGCCGTATGAAACCGGAAGATGCGAAAGAATTAAAATCTATTTTTGATTTAAAAGAATAAAGAATTGTATGCCGGAGCAGAACCTAGACTTTTACCAGCTTTTCTTCACCGAAAATCTTTTCCTGGTGCCTGATCAGCAGGCGACTTTTTCACCCAACGTAGCCGCTGCAACCCAATCGGAAGAAGTTAATGGTGATACTAACTCCAAAAGCAAGTATCGTTTATTAGGCAAAAATAGAAAAGGATTGTTGATTGTTGTGGCTTTACCCGAAAAAGAATTCCTGGCCTTGCCAGGACACGAATTTTTAACCAAAGTGCTGGTCTCTATCCGGCACACTCCTGATGATGTCGCTTTTATAAACCTGGCTCCTAGAGAAAAGCTCGATACTTATTATTTAAGTAAAGAAACCGAAGTTAATTACCTACTGGCTTTCGGCGCGGGTTTGCTGGACATGAATGCAGAATCGAAAGTTCATTTATATAAGCCGGCCAGCCTGGGCACAACTCCTTTATTAATTGCCGATGTGTTAGCGGATATAGAAAATGATGTAAATAAAAAGAAATCGCTCTGGAATGGCTTGCAAGCTATCTTCCTGAAATAGGAAAAGCCCTGTTCTGTAGGACTATTAAAAGGCAACATAGTAAATTTTCTATTCGGAGGTATTCTTTTAAGTGTACCAGAAAAAGCCTCTATAAAAGTCCCGCTCAGAGTGCTGGAAAGGGGTATTCTCTTATAACAAATGTTATGTTAAATAAAGAGCGTTTTCTGGCTTTCGTTATATTTAAGCGAAGGGAAAGAAAGTGATTGCCTGGCGCCGACAGTGGCGCAAACACCTGGGCCAGCTAGGGCTTTTGCTAACTAGTTGGAATAGTGAAAAGAATTTATTAAATTGATAAGCAGAGAAAAGAGTTAGCACCTCCATCCATAAGGCAGATAACCAGAACTACTCCGTATATCCGTAGTCACCTAAAAGAAAAAGAAAAAAAACCGATGAAAATTGAATTCAAAGAAACTCAGAAATTTACTCAATGGTGGTTATGGCTGATTTTAATTGGAATTGGAATCCTTCCAATTATCGGTATTTATAAACAATTATTTCTTGGAGAGCAGTTTGGCGAAAAACCAATGCCTGACTTTGGCCTGATTATATTTTCGATATTCATTTTTGGCCTGATTGCATTATTTTATATTGCTCGGCTTAAGATAGAAATTAATCAAAAAGAGATAAAAGTAAACTTCTTTCCTTTTGTTAAAAAGAGAGTTAATTGGCATGAAATAAAAAGTGCGAAAACTTTAGATTACGGATTTGTGGGTGGTTGGGGAATCCGACTTTGGACAGAATACGGAACTGTTTATAATACCAAAGGAAGTAAAGGGCTTGCAATTGAATTAAATAATGGCAAAAAATTTTTAATTGGGACTCAAAAGGAAGCCGAACTGAATAAAGTAATTGAAAAATGCCTATAGGTAACATAGCTTATAGCAAATGCAGGAAACATTACTAAAAATAACAGTTAATCACCTAGAATAGCTTGATGTAGCAGAAAAAGCAAATGACTTCGAAGCCCCGCGCTTGCCATAGCCAACTACGTTAGGCCTATAAGTCAATTTATGTTAAGTAAAAGTCAAGTTTGGGGTTTGTGATATTACAATGCTATTAGTTATCGTTTGTCTATTCAAGCTCCATTGGGTCAATACCGGCCTGTTTAAGAATGCCATGTAAGGTTCCCTTTTTTAGATCTTTGGCATGCATTGGCACAACAATACGTTTACCAGTCTGGTGATTAATATAAATCTGATGGCTTTCCTTAGCCCGAGCAAATTCAAAGCCTTGGGACAGAAGCAGCACCACAATTTATTTAGGACTATAAGACTTCAAGCTTTCAGGAAGCCAGAGCCAGCGAGTACTCCAGGGTTCTGTTATCATCCGGAACAAGCTGGCCTTCTGCTTCCAGGCTTTCGACGTACAAGCTAATGGCTTCTTTTGCCATTTCAATAGCCTCTTCAATGGTTTCACCCTGGGTAAAGCAGCCAGGTAAAGAAGGTACGTTTACACTGAAGCCGCCTTCTTCTTCTGGAGTAAGCAATATGCGAGAAGTACGTTGTGCCATAGATACAAATTTATGGTTTAAGATAAGAAAGATATTTTTCCCCCTGCTAAAGTTGTCGCTGAATTGAATATTAAAGCTCATCCAGTATTTCCTGTATAGGATGGGTCTTTAATATTCCTTATTTAAAGAGCTGAATATCTGTCAAAGCCTCTCTATACCACTGGGCCAGCTCTGCCTCTTGTAGCTTGCTGAGCAATCCCGTAGCATCGGTAGCTTGCTATAAGTTAATGTATAGCATAGGTTAAATCCTGAATCTAACCTTATCACCAACCACTAAAGCAGCAAAGAAGCAATTTTATCTTCCAACGGTTTGCCGCGCAGGTTTTTAGCAATTATTTTACCTTCTTTATCCAGTAATAACGTTTGCGGAATGGCCTGAATATTATATTTCACGGCCGCGCTGCTGTTCCAGCCTTTTAAATCCGAAACGTGCGGCCAGGTCAATTTATCTTTGGCAATGGCATTTACCCATTTATCTTTCGATTCGTCCAGCGAAACGCCGTAAATCTCGAAGCCTTTATCTTTGTATTTCTGGTACATACGCACCACGTTCGGGTTTTCCTGCCGGCAAGGTCCGCACCAGCTCGCCCAAAAATCAACCAACACGTATTTTCCTTTTAAAGAAGACAAGGCAACTGTTTGCCCTTCGGGAGTAGGTAAACTTATATCTGGCGCCGGCTGACCAACCGCCAAGGTGCGCAAAGCTGTTAATTTGGTGCTAAGCAAACCGGTGTACTTAGATTCCGGTACACTTTTTTCGAAAACCACCGCCATGCTGTCCATAAACTCAAAATCTTCATCCGGGTTTAATAAGCTTAAAGTAGCGTAAGTAGACACAAATGAACTGGGATTGGCCCGAATCAGACCTTTAAGCTCTTTCCCATTTTGCTTAGGCATGGCCATATATTGTTCCTGCAGGTATTGCATAGAGTCCTGCTGGCCGGCTTGCTGGGCAGAGACAAAGCGCTTTTCCAGGTTAGCCGCTTTTTGCTGCATTCTATCCATCTGACCCATCAGATTTTTAAGTAGCTGCGTTTCTTTAGAACCTTTTACCTCGTATGTTTTACGTAAGTCCTGGGCATCAGCGGTTATTTCGATACTAGGGGTATCAATCACCAGCAACAGCATATTCTGGTCGGTTAAGGAAACGCGGTATAAATTAGGTTCGGGCAGCTTACCGGAAAATTCAAAAGATCCGTCTGCCCCAACGGTGGCGGTATCGCGGTAAACAAATTGCTGCTCGCCTAATTCACTCAGGTAAATAGGACCCGAGGTTGGATGCTGCAATTTTCCTTTGATGGAATAATTGCCTTTTTCCGTCCCGTTTTTAGATCCTATCTTATTGCAACCTCCCAATAAGGCCGAGAGCACAAGAACGGCATATACTACTTTAGTTTTCATTTTTTTCTGTTATATGGCTTTAAGTTTTTCCTGGAGCAATTTGTTGGTTGCTTTCGGATCAGCTTTACCTTTGGTTAGTTTCATTATTTCGCCCATAAACATACCCACCAACGAAGTTTTGCCCGCTTTATATTCGGCTACCTTCTTCGGATTATTCTGGAGTACCTGGTCAATAAAGCTTTGTAAAGCATCATCGTCCGACTCTTGGATCAGGTTTAGATTTTCTGCAGCGGCTAAGGCGGTTCTATCCGGATTTTGTATTAAATAGGAAAAAATGTTCCGGGAAGCCGCACTGTAATTTACTTTGTTTTCATCCACTAACGCAATCAGCTCCGCTATTTGTTCAGGTTTTAACGGGAACTCCGCAATAGGCAAAGCCAACTCGTTTAAATAAGATTTTACCGGGCCCATTACCCAGTTAGAAGCCGCTTTGTAATTAGTAGTACTCTGGCAAAGCGCATCCAGGTATTCCGCAATTTCTTTCGTGTCAGTCAGAACATTGGCATCGTATTCGGGCAGACCATATTTTTGCGTAAACCGGGCATACAGTTCGTGGGGCAAACTAGGCATTTCGGCTTTGATCTGGTTAAGCCATTCTTCCGAAATAACCAACGGTGTTAAATCCGGTTCGGGGAAATACCGGTAATCGTTCATGGTTTCTTTGGAACGCTGGCCCGAAGTGGTGCCGGTATTCGCATCAAAGCCCCTGGTTTCCGATTCAATGATCTCTCCTGCTTCCAGTAAGGCTATCTGGCGCTCTATTTCGTGGTCGATGGCCCGTTGTACGTTCCGGAAAGAGTTCATATTTTTTACCTCTACTTTGGTACCAAACTGTTTGGCTCCTTTCAGCATAACCGATACGTTAGCATCGCAGCGTAAAGAACCTTCTTCCATGTTGCCGTCGCAAATATCCAGGTACCGCACCAGCTTTTTTATTTCAACCAGGTAAGCATAAGCTTCCTCGGAATTAACCATTTCGGGCTCCGAAACAATTTCGATTAAAGGTACACCCGCCCGGTTAAAATCTACCAAGGTCTCGGTCTCGCCGGCTAAGTGCATCGATTTTCCGGCATCTTCTTCCATGTGAATCCGGGTAATGCCTACTTTTTTTTCAGGTCCGTTACTTACCTGTATGGCTACGTGGCCTTGGGTACAAATGGGGGTTTTATCCTGGGTAATCTGGTAACCTTTGGGCAGATCGGGATAAAAATAATTTTTACGCGCAAATATATTGCGCCGGGTTATTTCACAATTAGTAGCCAAACCCATTTTAATAGCGTAATCCACGGCTTTTTTATTCATGCGGGGCAAAGTACCCGGATGACCTAAAGTTATAGCGCTAATATTAGTGTTAGGCAAAGATCCGTATTCGGTGGTATCCGCAGTGAAGGCTTTACTTTCCGTTAATAACTGCGCGTGCACTTCTAAGCCAATAATAGGTTGATACTTATCAAATATGTTTTTATCCATAATGTAGCTGTTAGCAATTTAGCCTTTAGCTATTAACCTCTAGCTTTTAGCGTTATTACTATGTTAATTCTATCTCCTAAACTTAAAACTATAAGTTCTACTTAAATGCTGTTGGTATGACAAACAAGAGCTCTTAACCGGATATTTAAGTTCTTTAACTGTTCACCAAATTGGAAATTAAATCAGCGGCTTTTGAAATTACCGCATCTAACCCGTTTACATCTTTTCCGCCGGCCGTAGCATAAAATGGCTGACCGCCGCCCCCGCCTTTTATTTCTTTAGCTAATTCTTTCACCAGCGTGGTAGCATTCAGGCTTTTCTCTGTTACCAGATTATCCGATAACATAACCGCTATCTGCGGTTTGCCATCAATTTCCGCGGCCAAGATCAGGCATAAATTTTCCGGCATGGCATTCCGGATATCAAAAGCTAGTTTCTTTAAATAATCTGCATTGCTTACTTCAACCCTATAGGAAATAAAGTTGATACTGTCTATGCTTTGAGCTTTGCCGATAAGCAAATTTTTCAAAGCCGTTACTTGCTTCAGTTCGAACTGCTCTAATTGCTTTTTCAAGCTAGTATTTTCTTCAAGCAGCTTTTCGATATTTTTGGTTAAGCTGCCTTGCTGGCCTACCAGTTCTTTCACTTCTTCCAGTTGGGCGACTTGTTCCTGCACGTATTCTTCGGCACCCAGGGCCGTTACGGCTTCTATTCTTCTCACCCCAGCGGCTACCGAACTCTCAGAAGTAATTTTAAAGAAACCGATTTCGCCGGTGCCGGGCACGTGAATGCCCCCGCAGAGCTCCACCGAAAAGTTTTTATCAAAAGTAATTACCCGTACAAAATTACCGTATTTCTCCCCGAACAAAGCCATCGCGCCCATGGCTTTTGCGTCTTCTATAGGTACGTTGCGTTGTTCCTGGAGCGGAATATTTTGGCGGATACGTTCGTTTACAATGCTTTCGATTTCCCGCAACTGATCATCCGTAACTTTGGTGAAATGCGAAAAGTCGAAACGCAATAATTTCTCGTTTACCAAAGAGCCTTTCTGGTTCACGTGGCTACCTAATACTTGTTTCAAAGCGGCGTGCAGCAAGTGCGTGGCCGAATGGTTTTTCCGGATCAGGTTACGGCGAGCAATATCTACCCGGGCAAAAACCGGACTTCCGACATCCTGCGGCAAATCATGAGTAATATGGATAATCAGGTCGTTTTCCTTTTTGGTATCTAACACCCGCACCTGACTTAATTCAGATTCCAGAAAACCGGTATCGCCTACCTGTCCGCCACTTTCGGCATAAAAAGGGGTTTTATCCAGAACAATATGGTACTCAGTCTTATTCTTGGTTTTTACCTGGCGGTATTTAATAATTTGGGCTTGTGCCGTTTCATAATCGTACCCGATAAAAGCCGGCTCGGCTTCATCATGCACCATTACCCAATCGCTTTGTTCGGCCTGGGAAGCCTGGCGGGAGCGGTTTTTCTGCTCCTGCATTTCTTTGTCAAAACCAACTTCATCCACCATAAAGCCGTTTTCTTTCGCTATTAAAGCGGTTAAATCGGCCGGAAATCCAAAGGTATCGTACAGTTCAAAAGCGGTTTTGCCGTCGATGATATTCTGATTAACAGCGAATTTATCGTGTAAACTCTCCAGGCGCTTTAAGCCGTTTTCTAAAGTACGCAGAAAGCCAATTTCTTCTTCTTCAATCACCCGCACCACAAAAGCCTGCTGGGCTTTCAATTCCGGGAATACGGTGGTCAACTGATCGGCTAACACCGGAACTAAGGAATATAAAAACGGTTTTTTAAAGTTCAGAAAGGTAAAAGCGTACCGCACAGCCCGGCGTAAAATCCGGCGAATTACATAGCCAGCTTTATTATTAGACGGCAACTGCCCGTCGGCAATGGCAAAAGCTATGGCCCGGATATGATCGGCTAATACCCGGGTAGCAATATCTTTTTTCTCGTCGGTGCCATACGTATAACCCGCTGCACCCGAAATAAACTGGATGAGCGGTTGGAATACATCGGTATCGTAGTTTGATTTTTTGCCCTGGATAGCCATGCACAAACGCTCGAAGCCCATGCCGGTATCTACGTGTTGTGCAGGCAGTTTCACCAAAGAAGCATCGGCCAACCGGTTAAACTCCATGAACACATTATTCCAGATTTCCACTACCTGCGGATGGTCGTTGTTGACGAGTTCATAACCTGATTTTTGGGCGATCTCTTCTTCGGAACGTAAGTCGATGTGTATTTCGGAGCAGGGACCGCAAGGGCCAGTATCGCCCATTTCCCAGAAATTATCTTTTTTAGAGCCGAACAAGATGCGGTCTTCGCCACCTAATATTTCTTTCCAGATGTTAAAAGCTTCGGCATCCTGGGGTAAATTATCTTTTTCGTCGCCGCCAAAAACTGATACGTACAGGCGTTCTTTGGGTAAGCCATAAACTTCTGTTAATAACTCCCAGGCCCAGGGCAATGCTTCCTTTTTAAAATAATCACCAAAACTCCAGTTACCCAGCATTTCGAACATGGTATGATGGTAGGTATCGTAACCTACTTCTTCCAAGTCGTTGTGCTTGCCCGATACCCGCAAACATTTTTGGGTATCGGCTGCCCGCGGAAAAGGAGCCGGTTTATTACCCAGGAAATAATCTTTAAACTGGTTCATGCCCGCATTGGTAAACATCAGCGTGGGGTCGTCTTTTACCACGATGGGTGCCGAGGGCACAATGCTATGCTGTTTGGAAGCAAAAAAATCTAAAAACTTTTGTCTTATTTCCGCTGAATTCATGGGTAATTTTAAATAACTTAACTTATTACAGATAAGTTAAAAGCTTTCAATTATTTAGCGCCAGCTTCTTCAACTAAGAACGCAAGTAGCCGCTAATCTTTAAATATTCTCTTATCGGGCAACCGAATTATTGCATTTCCGAATAATTAAACTAATTTTTGCAAACTGTTTCTACCGAATAGCAACCGGTTTTTCTGCTTCCGGCAAAAGTAGCATATTTTAAAAAGAAACGATAATATTGCCTTAAAATATATGCGGGAAAGTACGGTTATAATACTTTCGCTGCCCACCTATTTAAAACAGCCCTTATGCCTTTCAAAGAAAAAGAAATTGAAAAGCAATATTATAGCATTGGTGAAGTAGCCGCTATGCTGGACGTAGCACCTTCGCTTATTCGGTTTTGGGAAACCGAGTTCGAAATGCTGAAGCCCCGGAAAAGCAAAAAAGGCAATCGCTTATTTACGCCGCAGGATATTGAAAACCTGCGCATTGTGTACCACCTGGTAAAAGAAAGAGGTTTTACCATTCAGGGAGCCCGGGAAATTTTAAAAAATAAAAGCGTACTCACCAAAGAGAAGTACGAAATTATCCAGTCTTTAGAAAAAGTCCGCAGTTTTCTGGTGGGTATAAAAGAGCAGTTAGGATAAGCTTTGTTTAGAATCGAATACGCTTTAACTCGAACGAAATATATGAAATTTGCGAAGGCCTGGGGCATTATCTTCCTGGGATTACTTTTAAGTTATTGTAAAACAGAGGTAAAAACACCGGATAGCCCTAAACCGGTAGATACGGAACTCATCCGGGAAAGCTTATTAGCTTCCACCTCCGACTGGAATAAGGGCGATTTAAATAACTTTCTTGCGGTTTATGATAGTGCGGCTACTTTTATGACCGCCAAAGGCTTAATCGGGTTAGATACTTTAAAAGCGCATTATCAGAAAAACTATTTCCAAGGTTCCCAACCCAAGCAACAGCTCGTTTTTCAGGAACTGCAGGTAAAACCGCTGGGCAAAACGTTTGCGCTGGTTACCGGCAAATTTGTTTTAACTGGTTCGGGCCAACCCGAGCAAAGTGGCCGGTTTTCCCTGGTATTTCAGCTTACCAACGCCGGCTGGAAGATTTTACATGATCATTCCAGTTAATAGAGTCATTTAAATCATTTAAAAATAAGTTTTAATTTGCTTACATGGAACAGTTGGTTTATGAAGTAGCCTTAGGATTGTTGCCGGGCATCGGAGATCAACTTACCCGCCTTTTAGTCAGTTATTGTGGCTCGGCCAAGCAGGCGTGGCTCGCACCGCCGGGAAAATTACAGAAAATACCAGGCATTGGGCAGGCTGTTATAAACAGTTTTAAAGCAAATGCGGGCGTTCTGCAGCAAGCCGAAGTTATTGTGCAGCAAGCTGAAAAAGAAAAAGTAAAAATTCTATTCTATACTAATCCGGCTTATCCCAACCGCCTGAAACAAATAGCCGATGCTCCCGCTTTGCTATACTACAAAGGTACTGCCGATTTAAATCAGGCAAAAATAATCAGTATTGTGGGCACCCGGCAATGTACTTCCTACGGCAAAGATGTTACGGAGCAAATAATTAAAGATTTAGCTAAATATAATGCCTTAATTGTTAGCGGCTTGGCTTACGGCATCGATATTGCTGCCCACCGGGCGGCCGTACAAAACCAATTGCCTACTATTGGCGTGATGGCTAATGGCCTGGATATAATTTATCCGGCCGTACACCGCAAAACCGCGGATAAAATGCTCGAAAATGGCGGCTTGCTTTCCGAAAATACTTTTGGCACCAAACCTGATGCGCCCCGTTTCCCCGCCCGTAACCGTATTATTGCCGGCATGGCCGACGCAACTATTATTGTAGAAGCGGCCATAAAAGGCGGCACGCTCATTACTGCCGATATTGCCAATAGCTATAATAAAGATATTATGGCGGTACCCGGTCCCATTCACAGTCCGGTATCGGAAGGATGTAATTATTTGATAAAATCGCACAAAGCTGCCATTTACACGGGCATTAAAGATCTGGAAGAATTACTGAACTGGGACCAGGAAAATAGTGCGGCTAACCCAACTATAAAAAGCAAAGGAGTTAAATATAATCCGGAAGATTTCACGCCGGATGAATACGCCATTATCAGTTTACTGGAGAACACAAAAGAAGAAATTATTGATAATATCAGTTGGAAAACCCAAATCTCTATTAGTCAGGTGGCTTCTTTATTGTTAACTTTAGAGTTTAAAGGAGTGGTTAAATCGTTGCCCGGTAAAAAGTTTCAGTTAACCTGATCTTAAAAATAACAAACTGTAGTTCTCATTAAATTAGCCAGTGCCACAATACTTACTTTATAACTCGCAGATAATAGAGGAACAAAGCTTTACGTTATTTTACGAAAACCGGAGCTTTCAGTATAACGATGGCTTTTTTGATACGCTTATTTATACGCAGGGCCATATCCGATTCCTGGACGATCACTTTGATCGGATGCGGCGGGCAGCTCACGTCTTAGGCCTTCATCTTCCGGAATTGCTTTCTGTTGCCGCCAAGTTTTCGCAAGCGGTAACAAATTTGGTGCAGCAATGTGAGTTGAATATAGCAGTAATCCGGGTTAAAGTTAATATTTGGCGGAAAACCGGTGGTTTATTTACCCCGGAATATGACGATACCGAAGTGCTGATTTCGATACAACCGCAAAATCTTATTTCATCAATAATTAGTAAGGCTGGTTTCTATGAAGAATTACCGAATCGCTTCACCCCTTTTTCCTTTTTCAAAGGCCCGTATGCCCTCCATTATGTGCAGGCCAGTTTAGCGAAGAAAAGAAGCGGCTTAGATGAAATGATTTTACTGGATGAGAAAGGAAATATATCGGAATGCCTGGTATCTAATATATTCTGGATTAAAAATAACCAGCTTTTTACGCCGGCCATAGAAACAGGCTGTATTGCCGGTATTATGCGTTTAAATATATTACGTGCTGCCCAGATGCTGCGTTTAGATGTACAGGAAGGCTTTTTCAACCAATCAGATTTATTAGCTGCCGATTTTATCTTTACCTCTAATATTACTGGTCTACGATCCATAAAAGCTATCAACGAAGAACAATTTACTACCGAACACCCGTTATTGCCGCAATTGGAAAAACTGGTGCTTGCCTGATATCTGCCATTGTTTTACTGATAGCATTAATGACACCTGCAAATTTGATGTTTATGCTTATATCAAAGCCTAACAATGTTTGTATATAAAACATCTCTTCGGATAAAGAAATAATAAACCGGATCAAATCGTTTAATTTTACAGATTATAGGTTAACAGAAGATCATTTATTTACCCCAAGACACAAACTACCGAAAACAGTATAATTCTGAATTATTTGTTTTTTCTTTACAATTCTATCCTGTCTGATGCGACAAGATAAAAGCCGGACTGGGGGAATTTATACTTTACCAGCCTTCATGTTTTTTTGATCAAATTAAATGGACCCAAATAAATTAAGTAAGTTAGCCGGCGAGCTGGAAGGCGAATTACATTATGATAGCACCATGCGTACTTTGTACGCAACGGATGCGTCAGCTTACCGCGAAATGCCCACAGCTGTGGCTTTTCCGGCTTCGGTAGCCGATATAAAAAAGTTAATCCGGTTTGCCCGGCGCGAAAACACCTCCCTTATTCCCCGCACGGCCGGCACTTCCCTGGCCGGTCAGGTGGTGGGCAACGGTATAGTGGTGGATGTTTCCCGTACGTTTACCAAAATACTGGAAGTAAACCCCGAAGAACATTGGGTGCGGGTGCAGCCCGGCGTTATTCGGGATGAACTGAATATGTTTCTGAAACCTTACGGCCTGTATTTCGGACCGGAAACCTCAACGGCAAACCGGGCCATGATCGGGGGAATGGTGGGTAACAATTCCTGCGGTTCTAACTCCCTGGTATACCGCAGCACCCGCGAGCATTTAGTATCGGTAAAAGCTATCTTAAGCGACGGTTCCGAAACCGAGTTTACCAGCTTGAACGTCGAGGAATTTGCGGCCAAATGCCAGGGCGAAAATACGGCTTCGGATTTAGAAACGCGTATTTACCAGGCCGTAAATGCCATGCTCGCGCATCCGGAAACCCAAGCCGAAATACGGCAAGAGTTCCCGAAAAAAACCGTGGAGCGTCGTAATACCGGCTACGCGGTTGATTTATTATTGGAAACCAATCCGTTTACCCCGGCTACCGAGGATTTTAACTTCTGTAAATTAATAGCAGGTTCCGAAGGTACGCTGGCTTTCTTAACGGAGATAAAACTGCACGTTTCACCGTTGCCGCCGAAAGAAATTGGTTTGTTATGTGTTCATACCAGCACGGTAGACGAAGCCTTGCGCGCCAACTTAATCGCTCTGAAATATAACCCGAGCGCTTGTGAACTCATGGATCATTACGTATTGGAATGTACTAAGGTAAACATCGAACAACGCCAAAACCGCTTTTTTGTGGAAGGTGATCCGGGTGCCATTCTGGTAGTGGAAATTGCCCGGAATACCTTGGCCGAAATACAAGCAGTAACTAAAGCTTTAATAAACGATTTAAAAGCTAATGGCTACGGCTACCATTATCCTTTAATAACCGGGCCGGATACCAAACGGGTATGGACTTTGCGTAAAGCTGGTTTGGGTTTACTATCCAATATTCCGGGCGATGCCAAGCCGGTGGCAGTTATTGAAGATACCGCCGTAGACGTGCAGGATTTACCGGAATTTATCCAGGAGTTTAATGAGGTATTAAAAGCCAATAACTTGTATTGTGTGCACTATGCCCATGCTGGTTCCGGTGAGCTGCACCTCCGCCCGATCATTGATTTAAAAACCGAAGAAGGCAACCGGTTATTCCGGCTTATTGCTACTGAAATTGCCCGTTTGGTAAAAAAGTACAAAGGTTCGCTCAGTGGTGAGCACGGCGACGGTCGGTTACGGGGCGAATTTATTCCTTTCATGATCGGGGAGAAAAACTACCGCTTAATAGAAGAAATAAAGCGTACTTGGGACCCGGATAATATATTTAATCCGGGTAAAATAGTGAACACGCCGGCCATGAATACCTTTCTGCGCTACTCACCGGGTCAGGAAACACCGGCTTTTAATACTGTGTTTAATTTCCGGAATGAGCAAGGCATTTTACGGGCGGCCGAATTATGCAACGGCTCCGGCGATTGCCGTAAAACCCATTTAACCGGCGGTACCATGTGCCCCAGTTACATGGTCACCCGCAACGAAAAAGATACAACCCGCGGCCGGGCCAACATGCTGCGCGAATTCCTGACAAGGTCCGAAAAAGCAAACCGCTTCGACCATAAAGAAATAAGGGACACCATGGATTTATGTATATCCTGTAAAGGCTGTAAATCCGAATGCCCTTCTAATGTGGACGTAGCCAAACTTAAGGCTGAATTTCTGCAGCATTATTACGATGCTAACGGTATTTCCCTGCGCACCCGCATGATTGGCAATTTTACCCGGCTGAATAAACTGGCCTCTCTGGTGCCAGGAGCATATAATTTTCTCTTCCAGAACGACTTAGCCTCTAACGCCGCTAAAAAAGCCATTGGCTTTGCACCCCAACGCTCGCTACCTTTATTGCACACAACCACTCTCCGGGCCTGGTTTAAAAAACACCAGAAAGAAGTGCGGCCTACCCCCACCAAAGGCGTAGTACAATTGTTCTGTGATGAGTTCACGGATTTTAACGACACCGAAATAGGAATAAAAGCAATATTGCTGCTGGAAAAACTAGGCTACGAAGTAAAAATGCCGCAGCACGAAGAAAGCGGCCGGACGTATTTGTCGAAAGGATTAATGCGGGAAGCCAAAAAGCTGGCCATTAAAAATGTAGCGTTGTTAAAAGATAAAGTAACCGCGGATGCCCCCTTGATTGGCATAGAACCTTCGGCTATTTTAACTTTACGGGATGAGTACCTGGATTTAGTGGAGGAGGCGCAATTACCGGCGGCCAAACAAATTGCAGCCAATAGCTGGCTTTTCGATGAGTTTATTGCCATGGAGCGGATGAAAGGGAATATTACGCCCGAAAGCTTTACCCCGGAAAAACGGCACATCAAACTCCACGGCCATTGCCACCAGAAAGCTTTATCATCGCTGGTACACACCCAGAAAATGCTAACCTTGCCGGTAAATTATATGGTAGATATTATTCCTTCGGGCTGCTGCGGCATGGCCGGATCTTTCGGGTACGAAGCCGAACATTACGACGTCTCCATGGCCATAGGCGAATTAGTTTTGTTTCCAACGGTGCGCAAACAACCAGAAGAAGTTATTATTGCGGCTCCCGGTACCAGCTGCCGCCACCAGATTAAAGATGGTACGGGCCGTAAGGCTTTACATACCATTGAAGTATTATGGGAAGCTTTAATCAAGTAAATTGATGAAAAACATAAAAGCTCCGGATAAATCCGGAGCTTTTATGTTTTAATGCTTTAATCGAAATACTTTTCGCATTATTACACATACAAATCGATACTGACGATTTAATTTAATAATTATTCATTATACCGCAACCGATGCTTTTATGGCCGGATACGGATCATAGTTCACTAGTTTAAAGTCTTCGTATTTAAAATCAAAAATAGATTTTACTTCTGGGTTCAGTAGCATTTGGGGTAATTCCCGAGGCTCCCGGCTTAATTGTAATTCGGTTTGTTCCAGGTGGTTCAGGTACAGGTGCGTATCACCGCCCGTCCAGATAAATTCGCCTAACTCCAGTTCGCATACCTGGGCCATCATCATGGTCAGCAACGCGTAAGAAGCAATGTTAAAAGGCACGCCCAAAAATACATCGGCACTGCGTTGGTACAACTGACAGGAAAGCTTATTGTCGGCTACATAGAACTGGAAAAAAGCGTGGCAGGGCGGCAATTTCATGTTACTTATCTCGGCTACATTCCAGGCACTCACTATAATCCGGCGCGAATCTGGGTTGGTTTTCAATTGGTTTACCACCTGCGTAATCTGGTCGATATGGCCGCCATTCGGTGTGGGCCAGCAGCGCCACTGCGATCCATAAACCGGACCTAAATTCCCGTCTTCATCGGCCCACTCGTCCCAAATAGAAACGCCGTTTTCTTTCAGGTATTTAATATTGGTTTCACCTTGTAAAAACCAGAGTAACTCGTGAATAATAGATTTCAGGTGTACTTTTTTGGTGGTAATCAAAGGAAAACCGGCGGCCAGGTCAAAGCGCATCTGGTAACCGAATACACTTAAGGTACCAGTACCGGTCCGGTCTTCTTTCCGGGCACCTTTATCTAATATATGTTGGAGGAGCTGTACGTACTGCTGCATATCTAGGGAAATTTATTAAGATCAAAAATAAGAAGTAAAACGGGTATTCCGGGAAATAATCCGGAATAAAAAATTACAAAAGTTTACGCCCAGGTAATCTGAATTTTAAAGTTACGGGTATTTGACGAGCAGAACGGAAGAAATATATTTTTTCCTCGTCTGGAATAATTTTTCTAATATGGGCAGATAAAGCAGGCAACCTAATTGAAATGATCTGGAAATTAATTGGTTTTTTTATACTCTGGTTACAAATATTGGTAGCTAATGCCCAGGATACCACCCGCTTAAACCTATTATTGCGGGAACGGGCAAAAATACACCAGGAATACGTGTTTTTAAATGCGCAGAACAGCAATTTCTGGGGTAAGAAATCGAAAAAAGATTTACTTAAAATTATTGATACCTTAAAAGGGATTATCCGGAAAGACTCCGAAATAATCCGGGAGGTAAATATCGAAAGCCTGAAAAGACAGGCTCTGATAACAGTTGAGAAAGAAAGAATTCAAAACCAGGTTATAGACGATAAACAGATTGTAAACGATAATTTTTATGATTTAAAATCCCAGCTAAACAGCCTGCAAAACCTACAGAAAGTTAAGCAGAAAGAATTAAACTCAGCTACTGAAAAAATAAACGTTTTACAAAATAGCAGAAATAAATACGATCTAATGCTGGCCCTTTGTGTACTAACTATTTTGGGTTTACTATACTATATTTTTAAGCTGCAGGGCCGCTTAAGTAAGAAGAAAAGATAACAGCAAGAATTTATTAAGCGGAAACTATTTACCTCTGTATTTGCTTATAATATATTCAGCAGTTTATATAAAAGCGGCTTCCGGGAAGAGTTATTTATCTCGCAGCTGCATAGAAACTTATCATGTTTGAGATACAGGAAGAATTAAATAAAGTAACGAAACTATTAAAGCTGGAGCAGGAAGAAGACCTGGCTCAGTATAAAATAAAAAGTACCCGCAGCAGCATTCAGGAACGGAAGCAAAGCGGTTTGTGCTGGTACCCCGTAACGATTACCAAAACCGAAATTGGTTTTGGCAACAAAGTAGTGGTAGAGATAGAACGCCAGGGTGGCCGCGATCAGCTGCACTTATTCCAGACCGGAAAAGGAGCCGCTATTTTTAATAATGCCAAAGGTAATCAGGGCCACGATTCGCAGCAACTTTCCGGGGTTATTATGACCCTGAAGCGCAACAAACTAACATTAGCAACTACCAAAGAAGACTTGCCCGACTGGATTGACGAAGGAAAACTAGGCATCGACCTGACCTTTGATGAAATGAGTTACCGGGAAATGGAGATAGCGCTTAAAAAAGTGACGGAAGCTTCGGATAACCGTTTAGCTCAATTGCGCAATATTTTATACGGTAGCCAGCCAGCAGTTTTTTATCCCAAAGATAGTTTTACCCCGGACCCAAATTTAAATGCCTCCCAGAACGAAGCCATAAAAAATATTGAAGCGGCCAAAGACGTAGCCATTATTCACGGTCCGCCGGGTACCGGTAAAACCACCACCCTGGTGCAGGCCATTTTACGGACTTTACATAAAGAGCGCCGCTTATTAGTAACCGCGCCCAGTAATACCGCCGTAGACTTATTGACTGAGAAGTTAGCGGCACAAGGGGTAAATGTAATCCGGATTGGCAACCCTTCGCGGGTATCGGATATATTGCTGCACCATACGTTAGATGCGCAGATTATGGAGCACAAAGATTACAAAGACGTAAAAGAATTGCGCCGGAATGCCGAAGAATACAAAAATATGGCTTTCCAGTTTAAGCGCAGTTTTGGCTGGGAAGAACGCGAACAACGGCGCATGTTAAAAGAACAAAGCCGGGCTTTGCTGGGCGAAGCCGAAATGCTGGAGCGCTATATCACCGATGATCTTTTGGACCGGGTACAAGTGATTACCTGTACGTTGGTGGGATCGGCAAACCGGGTAATCCGGCATTTAACGTACGATACCGTTTTTATAGATGAGGCCGCCCAAGCCCTGGAACCAGCCTGCTGGATTCCGATTACCCGGGCTAACCGTGTTATATTGGCCGGCGACCATCACCAGCTTCCGCCAACCGTTAAGTCTGTAACTGCCGAAAAAGGAGGTTTAGCCGAAACGTTATTCGAAAAATGTATCCAGCGGCAGCCCAACACCGCCGTAATGTTACGCACCCAATATAGGATGCACGAAAACATAATGCAGTTCTCTAACCAACAGTTTTACCAAGGCCAGTTAGAGGCGCATGATAGTGTTAAAAAAGCTGATTTACCGGCTTTTAATCCAGAAGCCTTTTCATCAGAACTGGCGGTGGAATTTATTGATACGGCCGGCTGTGGTTATCACGAGAAATCTTTTGCCGAAGGTGCCAGTACGTCTAATCCGGAAGAAGCCGATTTGCTTTTGCGCCATTTAAACTACCTCATTAAAGATTATACGCCCAATCCGGAAACCGAAGCACCCTTAAAGATTGGGGTTATATCGCCGTACCGCGCCCAAATAAATTACCTGAAAGATGAAGTAGAACATAATGCTTTCCTGCACGATTTACAAACCCGGCGCTTTTTAAGCGTAGGAACCGTAGATAGTTTTCAGGGGCAGGAACGCGATATTATTTATATTAGTTTGGTACGCAGCAACGAAACCGGGGAAATTGGTTTTTTAAGCGATATTCGCCGGATGAACGTAGCCATGACCCGCGCCCGCAAAAAGTTGGTTATTATTGGCGATAGTGCTACTTTAACGCAACATCCTTTTTACCGGGATTTCGTTTCCTATACCGAAAGTATACAGGCTTATAAAAGTGCCTGGGAGTTAATGGATGTTTTAAATATTGCTCAATAGAATATTGCACAATAGCATATTGCAAAATAGCATATTGCTTAATAGCATATTGCAAAATAGCATATTGCTTAATAAGATATTGCCAATTAGATATTTGCCATACCGGCTTTCACTTTAAACCAAAAAATTGTTATGACAGAAATCAGTAAAAACAAAGTGGTTTCGCTCACCTACGAGCTTAAAGTTTTAAACGAAGATGGCGAGCAGGATCTGGTAGAAACAGCCGATACGAGCAATCCCATGGTATTTTTGTTTGGCGCCAGTGGCCTGCCCGACAAGTTTGAAGAGAATCTGGAAGGAAAAAACGAAGGTGATTCTTTCTCTTTTGCTTTAGAGTCGGAAGAAGGCTACGGCGACTACGACCAAAATGCCCTGGTAAATATCCCAAAAAACGTTTTTGAGATTGACGGTAAAATAGACGATGAAATGTTAATTGCCGGTAATTACATTCCCATGTCCGACAACGAAGGCAACCAAATGCAAGGCCGGGTAATGGAAGTTAAAGATGATGAAGTAATTATGGATTTCAACCATCCTTTAGCCGGCATGAAAATGTTTTTCGACGGCAAAGTGGTAAGCGTACGCGAAGCTACCCCCGAAGAAATGGCGCACGGCCACGTACACGGTGCTGGCGGACATCATCATTAATACCTCAATTTAAGAAATTAAAAGCCCGTTCTGCAAACTAGAGCGGGCTTCTTTTTTTACATTAAAACCAGTACGCGCTTGCGTAATCTTAGCGGTTATTTAATAGATGAATTTGCTCCTGCACAAATGTTTGCAGATCCGGAAAGAACAAAAAAAACTCCGTTGCATAAAGCGGGTAGTTTACTTCTAATTCATCAGCTGCTGTTTCCATATCCGAAACAAAGGAAGTCCGGCGGCTGAGCCCCGTTAAAGATTTGCGGATTCCCGAAATTTGGGCATAATTCAGTAACCAATTTTGCTGCACCATATAAGGCAAAAAATAATTTACCCGCTCGGGTAATATAGATTCATAATTATTAATTATGCCGTAAACGTGTTGCGCATATTGGGCTAAAGTTATAGAACTATACTCCTGGAAATTAGCCGCTAAATAATGATCGTAAAATACATCGGTAATAACACCGGCGTATTTACGGTATTTAGGCCGTAGCCTTTCTTTTGATTTTTGCACCACCAAGTGCGCATCAGTAAAAGCATCAATTTGCCGGTGCAACCGAATGCCCTGCGCTATTCTGGTAGGAAAATGCTGCAACTGGCTTCCCCGTACCGAATCGGCAATAAAATTACCCACCAACAATTCATTATCGGTACCGGATAAAAAAGCATGAGCCAGGTAATTCAATCAATCCGCGTTTAATAAGTTAAACAAACATTTGCGCCTCATACGTGTTATATCTATGCTAAACGGAACCCCAGTGAAAAAAACCTTTGTGAAAGGGGGCCGTATTTTTTAAAGAATAATTCAGAACTAAAACTATGGAAAATAACCCAAGCGAAAATTTAAAAAAGCTGGCTGATAAAATACAAGACATTAAAACCGCCATGCTGGTTACGGCCGAAGAAGACGGAACTTTGCGGGCCAGACCCATGCAAACCCTGAAACTAGAGGAGAATACATTGTGGTTCTTAACCGGTTCAAATTCGTCAAAATCACACGAAATCAAAAACGAAAGTCACGTAAACTTAAGCTTTGCCGATGAAAGCAGCAAGTTATACGTTTCGGTTTCCGGAATAGCTAACGTAAATCGGGACCCGCAAAAAATTGATGAGCTTTGGAGCGAGCCTTTTAAAGCCTGGTTCCCGGAAGGCAAAGACGATCCGAATATTGCCGTGATCCGGGTAGATATTACCCAGGCCGAATACTGGGACACACCTACCAGCCCGGTAGTACATTTAATTGGTTATACCAAAGCCGTTCTTACCGGACAACAATATCATCCCGGCGATAACGAAAAAATTAATGTTCAATAAAAAAACAGCTAAAAAAGGAGAACTTGTTTCTCCTTTTTTATTAGAAATAATTCTCGCAAGCTACAGATTATCCTCCGCAAAGCGTCTGATCCCAGCCTGATTATTCTGTTAAAATCGTTAATAAAAGATAAGGCGAATTGCAGGATTTTATTTTATCTTTATGCTTAATAATTAACAGCTTTATATCAATTTGATCTTCTAAAGTATATTTCTTTGCCTGATTCCTCCATTACCACCCTTACTTTATTCGGCATAAAAAAAGGCCATTGGCGCTGGGGTTTAGCCCAGATGGGTACCATGCCGCCCCAATTAAAAGTGGTTGCCGGTTTAAATTTTTTTAAATTACTGGGCAGTGGTAAAGGGCGGGTTTTTTCCTTAACGCCCGATTTTTACTTGTATGGGATGATGGCCGTTTGGGAAACCGAAACAGCCGCCGATATTTTTTTCACTTCCTCTCCTATTATAAAAGAATACGAGCAGCATTGCAACGAGCAATGGACGGTAAAATTAGCTCCCAGCAAAGCGCACGGTTTATGGGACGGGGTCAACCCTTTTATTCCGATCAAAACCAATCGTTCCGATAACCAACTTATGGCGGTTCTTACCCGGGCATCCATTAACCTGCGCGCTTTACCTGCTTTCTGGAAATACGGCAAAGAAACGAGTAAAGCCATCGAGAAAGCTCCGGGACTGGTAGCGGCAATTGGTTTAGGCGAATTGCCTTTTGTGCGCCAGGCAACTTTTAGTATCTGGGAAAACCAGGAAAAAATGATGGACTACGCTTATAAAACCGCCCATCACCAAGAAGTAATAAAGAAAACTCGCTCCGATAATTGGTACAGCGAAGAATTATTTGCCCGTTTTAAAGTCTTATCCGCTACCGGTACCTGGAAAGGCAAAGATCCTTTAAGAGATATATTAAAACCGGAATTTGATTTATCTGAAAAATGACTCTTTTTAGTTAATATATTTAAGCCGGCATATCTTTGAAATCTTTAGTTTAAATCTAAAGTGAGTTCTTCTGTTATAATGCTTTCCTTCTTCAAATCCTGGGTTCACTTTAATTTTAGCTTCCATAAAGCAAAATCAGGTTTAATTGAATATGTGTTGAAATATACCTTATTTTGCACCTTAATAAATTTTGAGCCATTTGCCATGCTTTAATATTTGAAAACAACTAAGATTTTAAACTGGCTCTTATAAAACCAAACTCCATGTCAGAATACAACTTTAGTGCGATTGAGAAAAAGTGGCAGCAAACCTGGGCACAACAAGGCACCTATAAAACTACCACTGATACAACTAAACCTAAATATTATGTATTAGATATGTTCCCCTACCCCTCCGGAGCCGGTTTGCACGTAGGACATCCGCTGGGTTATATTGCTTCGGATATTGTAGCGCGTTACAAGCGTTTGCGGGGTTTTAATGTGCTGCACCCCATGGGTTTTGATGCCTTTGGTTTACCGGCGGAGCAATACGCCATTCAAACCGGACAACACCCGGCTATTACCACGAAGCAAAACATTGCCCGCTACATTGAGCAATTAGGCAGTCTGGGCTTTTCTTACGACTGGAGCCGTGAAGTACGTACTTCTGATCCGGAATATTATAAATGGACGCAATGGATATTTTTGCAATTATTTGATGCCTGGTACAACCAGGAAACCGATAAAGCCGAGCCAGTTGCTACCCTGATAGCTAAATTTGCTCAGCATGGTTCGGCCGGAGTAAAGGCGGCCTGCGACGAAGAAGATATTACCCATTTTTCGGCTGCAGCCTGGCAAGTCATGAGCGAAAAAGAGCAATCGGATATTTTGCTGCAATACCGCCTGGCTTTTTTATCGGAAGCAACCGTAAACTGGTGCCCGGCTTTGGGAACCGTTTTGGCCAACGACGAGGTAAAAGATGGCGTGTCGGAACGCGGCGGTTACCCGGTGGAGCGGAAAAAAATGCAGCAGTGGAGCTTGCGTATTACGGCTTACGCTGAGCGTTTACTTAACGATTTAGAGCAGCTGGATTGGAGCGAAGCCATTAAAGAAATGCAGCGCAACTGGATCGGCAAATCTTTGGGCGCCGAACTTACTTTTAAAGTAAAAGATTCGGAAAAACAGCTTAAAGTATTTACCACTAGGGCCGATACCATTTACGGGGTTTCGTTTTTAGTAATTGCCCCCGAACACGAATGGATTCCGGAACTGACTTCTGCCGGGCAAAGAGCTGCGGTAGAAGAATACGTAACCACCGCCAAAAACCGGTCGGAGCGCGACCGCATGAGCGATGTAAAACATATTAGCGGTGTATTTACCGGTTCTTACGTCATTAACCCAATTAGCGGAGAGGAAATACCTTTGTGGATAGCCGATTACGTGCTGGCTGGTTACGGCACGGGCGTAGTGATGGCGGTACCGGCTAGCGATAGCCGCGATTTCAACTTTGCCAAGCATTTTGACCTGCCCATTATTCCGGTAATAGAAGGCTCTACTACGGATGAGGTGTACGAAGCCAAAGAAGGTAAAATGATGAACTCCGGTTTCCTGAACGGACTGGAAGTGAAAGAGGCCATTAAAGTCGCCGTGGCCAAGTTTGAAGAACTGGGGATTGGTAAAGGCAAAGTAAACTACCGCATGCGCGATGCTATTTTTGGCCGGCAGCGTTATTGGGGCGAACCCATTCCAATATACTACAAAGATGGTATTCCTTACCCACTGCCCGAATCAGAGTTACCTTTGGTTCTGCCGGAAATTGATGCCTATTTACCCACGGAAACCGGGGAGCCGCCTTTAGGCCGGGCGAAAGACTGGAAATACCAGGATCAATATCAATACGAACTGAGCACCATGCCGGGTTGGGCTGGTTCCAGCTGGTATTACCTGCGCTACATGTCGCCGGATAATCACGAGCGTTTTGTTACGGCCGAAGACGAGCAATACTGGAAGAATGTAGATTTATATATTGGTGGCTCTGAGCACGCTACGGGTCACTTGCTCTACTCCCGCTTCTGGTACAAATTCCTTTCGGATTTAGGTTTGGTTTCTGATATTGAGCCTTTCCATAAGTTGGTAAATCAAGGTATGATCCAGGGAGTTTCTGAGAAAATTTTTAGACACATTCCATATTTTTATAAGTATTCACAGGAAGGTGAAACTAACTTATTATTTAAAAAGTTTGCACTTTTATATGATAATATAGAGCATCCATTCCATTTAACTTCTCCAACTAGAAATATATTTTTTAGTACAGATTCTAAACATTATAATTATGGAATATCTAAAGATATTATATTGGAAGGTTTTCCATCAAACGTTGGTTCATTTTCAGAACTACATGTTGATATTTCATTCGTTAAGAGTAATGTCCTAGATATTGAAGGGTATATTGAAAATAGACCAGAATTTAAAGATGCTGTTTTTATTTGTGAAGGTGGTTATTGGCAAAATAATATTTTTACAAAATTTACATTTGGAACTTCTAATAAATTTAAAACTTTTTCTGAAGTTGAAAAGATGTCCAAATCTAAGTATAACGTGGTAAACCCGGATGTGCTGGTAGATCGGGTGGGCGCTGATACCTTGCGGATGTACGAAATGTTTCTGGGACCGCTGGAGCAGTTTAAACCCTGGAATACGAACGGCATCGACGGCGTACATAAATTCCTGAAACGCTTCTGGAAATTGTTTTTCGACAACAACGGTAACTTTGCGGTTTCGGACGAAGCGCCTACCCCGGCGGAGCTAAAAACGCTGCACAAGACCATCAAAAAAGTTGAGGAAGATTTAGACCGGTTGTCCTTCAACACATCGGTTAGTACTTTCATGATTGCCGTAAATGAGCTTACGACGTTGAAGAGTAATAAATGGGCTATATTGGAACCATTAACAATTATTCTGGCTCCGTACGCCCCGCATATCACGGAAGAGTTATGGCAATTGCTCGGACATACCGAAAGTATTTCTTATGCTGCCTTCCCGGCCTGGAAAGAAGAATATTTAACGGAAAATACTTTTGAATACCCGGTATCCATAAACGGTAAAATGCGGGGAAAAATCACGTTTCCCACCGATAAACCTAAAGAGGAAATAGAGAAAGAAGTACTTTCTTCCGGCGTAATCGATAAATACCTGGAGGGGAAAGCGCCGAAGAAAATTATTGTGGTTCCGAATAAAATTGTGAATGTGGTAGTGTAAATTCGTTATTCGTTGTTTGTTTATCGTTGTTCGATTATTACAAAGAGAAGCGCCGCTGGAATATTCAGCGGCGCTTTTGTTTTCTAAACATTTTTATCAACTCTTACTCTTATTTACAAGTGGTAGCTCAATCTTTTTATCTGAATATGCTTCTAAATTTTCAAGTTCCTGATCTATATGTTGTAACCAGTTTTTTTGCTTGCTTCTATCTGCATAAATATCTGTGTCATACTTATCTTGTTCCAGAATCATGGCCTCTTGTATTTCCCGGTAAAGCCGGGCATGGTTCTTTTCAAAGTCTTTCAAATCGTGCACCTGATTTTGGATGGCTTTCAAGTATTTACGCGCAAAAATTTCGGCCATGTCAAAATGCCCTTGCTCGTGTTCCAGTACTAATTCCGGATTATTTCCCTCTTTTAAATAAGAATTCCGGCAATCAAATACCGTTTCAACTTGAAAAGTAAATTTAGATGAAAAAGGTTGAGCAAAGTAATTGTACCGAATGTAACTCATGGTGGCGGCGCGAAACGGCCGGTTTTCTAAGGTGCCTTTAAAATCCAATTGTTCAAGTCTGCGGCCAGGATGCCAGGTTATTTCCTTTTCATATTCCCGTACATTTTTCAGCCGCAATGCTTGGGCCTTAATCCGGTGACAAGTGCTTATCAAATCCGGACCCTGATGTTCATAAATTTTCAGACCATTAGCTCCCTTTTGACGGGCTTCTTTCGTAGCTAAAGCTAAAACTGTTTCATAATTACAATTAAAGCTTAAACCATTATCCTTTATCCGGATTTCTCCAATAACTTCAGCACTAGATATATCTATAGTATCTTCTTCGGTTATCACCAGAAAGCTCTCCGTTTCGCTTAATGGCGGATAAATCATAGTTGTTGTAACAATACTTTTAGGAGCACAAGCCAGAAGAATAATAGCTATACTAAGTATATAAGATATATTCTTCGTAAGATTAGATAATGTTGACATGAATAAGTTATACCTTAAAAAATAAGAGCTTCGCAATGGTTAATATATTAGCCGGTATAACCAACTATTTGCTGCTGAGCACGAGTAAGACTCTTGCAGACTAATATATAGGAAATATCAATTAGTTCTTTCAATAAAAATTCTTTTATTTCGCTTTGGAGAAAAACTGTATTCCAATGCTTTTTATTCATGTGGTATCCCGGCTTTATAGCCTCGTATTGCTCGCGTAGTTCTATTGCCCGCTCCGGCTCACACTTCAGGTTAATACTGGCAAAAGTATTAATATCCGTAAGAGCAAATATTTTACCGCCTACTTTAAAAACCAAAGTATCCGGTCCAAAAGGCATTTCTTCCGTTACGCCTGGCTTGGCTAAACAATACTCCCGAAACTCCTCAATGTTCATTAGAAAATGTGTCGGGAGAGTAATACTATCAAGGCGATCAAAAACATCAGCATCGACAATTTATTGATAAAGTGCATGCTGCGCAGGTTGAAATTGGTTTTCCGGTTCGGATCTTTTTTGCGAAAGAAGTAAGTGCCTACTTCTCTAAAATCAAATAATCCCATAATATTCAGTTATCAATTAACAGTTATCAGTTTAGAAAATACTATACCGTTAGTTAAATTAAAATTTAAATTTAATTATAATAAGAGTTGAGTTAATGCTTTTTATTTATTTAGTTAATTATTTACTGTTAACTCATCACTGATTAGTGGCTCCAGCCAATTACCATCTTCCCGAATCAATTCTATTAGTTCATCTACGGCGGCTTCTTCCGGAACCGCTTTTTTGATTATACTTTGGCCCCGGTACAAAGCAATTTTGCCTTTTCCTACGCCCACATAACCATAATCGGCATCGGCCATTTCGCCGGGACCGTTTACAATACAGCCCATAATCCCAATCTTGACGCCTTTTAAATGGTCGGTACGTTTGCGAATCTTGGCGGTAGTTTCCTGTAGATCAAACAAAGTACGGCCGCAGCTGGGGCAGGATATATATTCGGTTTTGCTCATGCGGGTACGGGCGGCCTGCAAAATACCAAATGCTAATTTATTCGAGCCATCCAAAACCGTTAGCCATTCGGCTTTGCTCCGGTCTGCCATTTGTTCGGTGCTTATTACTACACCATCGCCCAAGCCGTCCAGCAGCAAACCGCCTACATCCGTAGAGGCATACAATTGCAATTGTTCCGCTGGCAGATCCGGGTATTGCCGGTTTATGATAACCGGATTCATAATATCATTGTTCATCAGCCGGAAAAAAGCTTTCCGCAACTCGGCCATGGCGTGTTTATTATCCGTGTGCAAGATAATAACCGCCGAGAGATCAGCTTTTAACAAAGCCAAAGTATTGTTCGTTAAAGAATCAATGTTCTGAAAAACAAAGTTCATTTCCGGGTGGCGGGTAGTTTCAGCAGCATATTCTTCCGGGGTAAGCACCGGGTAATGTTCTTCCCGTTCGCCGGCAGCTAACCAGGCCGGGTAATCCACTATTTCTTTTAAACCGTTCGGTAACATAAAAGAGATCGGATGATTACCGGTATAAATATAATCGGCCCCTAAATCATTCATGTTGAATTTATCCAGCAGCATCGAATATAAATGGCCCACGCATTTCAGGTCGGCATATTGTACCCCGGTTAAGCAACTGAAATCAGCCATTACGCGGGGCACATTTTGCCCTCCAATATTACTTATTTCTGTCGTTACCCGGCGGTGGTACTGGTAAGGATCAATGGGAATGTTACAGATAGGTTTTATCTCTTTATGCCCAGCCCGGTCGGCATAGCGGTCGATTAACAGGCGGGCCACGGGTGCTTCGTATTCCGGCGCTTCGGTTAAAGATACCCGCACCGTATCACCAATACCATCTTCCAGCAAAGCACCAATACCCACCGCCGATTTTATACGGCCGTCTTCGCCTTCTCCGGCTTCAGTTACCCCCAAATGAAATGGATAGGGCTGTAATCCTTCTTCGGCCAGCTTTTGGGATAGTAAACGGTACGCCTGCACCATTACTTGTGTATTACTGGCTTTCATGGATAATACAATATCGTAGTAATTCAGGTCTTCGCAGATCCGTAAAAACTCCAGGGCACTTTCCACCATTCCCAGCGGTGTATCCCCGTAACGGCTTAATATTCGGTCGGATAAAGACCCATGGTTGGTACCAATGCGCATGGCCGTACCGTTCTCTTTACAGATTTTAATCAGCGGAATAAAACGTTCCCGGATCCGGTCCAGTTCTGCCTGGTAAGTAGTATCGGTATATTCAATTACTTCAAAGCGCTTTTTGTCGGCGTAGTTACCGGGGTTTATGCGTACTTTCTCTACTATACGGGCCGCTAATTCGGCAGCATTAGGTGTAAAATGGATATCGGCAATAAGCGGAACGTTATAACCGCGCCGCCGCAGTTCGGCTTTTATATTTTTTAGGTTTTCGGCTTCTTTTACACTGGGCGCGGTAATCCTAACGTATTCGCAACCCGCTTCTACCATCCGGATGGTTTGCTCCACCGAGCCTAAAGTATCCAGGGTGTCCACGGTAGTCATGGATTGTACCCTAATGGGGTTATTCCCGCCTACCGGTATTTCGCCAATATAAACTTCGCGTGTAGGGCGACGCAAATATTCCGTTAAGCTGGGCGCATATTGTTTATTCATCTTCTAGGTGCTATCTACTTCTAAACTAGTAAAGAAGCCGGTTTGTTCAAAAATTGCAACTGTTAAAATTACAAATCATTTATTGAATTTCTGCTTTGTCGGCTTTGTTCTTTAAACAGAACTTCCTTACCAAAATAAAATTAGTATTCTATTTTATTCACAACGGGAAGTTAGCATAAAACTATGATACAAAAGTTTACTTCTATGATTCATCATTTTAACGGACCAGTCCGGAATAAATTAGTACAACAAGCCGAAAAGATTGGTTTAAAGGGTCAGGAAGCTATTGATGTGATTAGCACTACCAAAAACACCATAAAAGAAGTTTTACAAACCGAATTAAAAAGTGGCAAGTATGATGAAGTACTTACCTTTCTAAAAAACTCCTCGGTTAAAGCCGGTAAAAACATTATTTTTGATAAAATTGTGCAGCGGGTTGTAAGCCGGTTAATACTTCGGTTTGGCTTTCCGCAAACGCTGGCGGTAAGTTTAGCTACTTTACTCGTACCTTTTATTTTAAAAAGGTTAGGTAACAAAGCTTTAAAAAGCGGTAAAGTACAAGATTTATTTTTATCACTAGGTGTTCGGGACCGGGTAGAAAAGCTATCGATTCTGAAAAACCAGATCAAAGATAAATTTACCCCTAAACAAGCGGCATAAAATAATAACTAATGTTACGCACGAATAGATAAATTATATATTTTAAGATTATTGAGCTAATTGTAGTCATCCTGGAAGGATCTATTTAGCAGTAAATGAAATAGACCCTTCCAGGATGACAAGAGTGAGCTCAGCTAATTATACTTGTTCTTTGTTGGCGTAACATCACATAATAATTAATCTTAACCTTTTACTTCTACTATAAACAAAAAAGGCTCCTGCATGCAGGAGCCTTTTTTGTTTATAGTAAAGAAATTAGCGGGTAAATAATAATTCCCGGTATTTCACTAAAGGCCAATCTTCGTCATCCACCAATAATTCCAGTTTATCTACGCTGTAGCGAATTACATCAAAGTAAGCTTTTACCTCGTCGCAGTAAATAATGGCGCGCTCCCGGGTATCTTCTATTTTGTTAGCTACTTTCCGTTTCTCCACCATATCATCGGCATTTTTCTTGATGATGGCTATATGTTTCGAAATCTCCCGGATAGAATCTAATACGGCATTAGAATATTCTTCATCCAGGCCAAGCTCTTTTAAACCTTTGTAGTTATTTATTAACTTACTTTGGTAAGCTACTGCCGTAGGAATAATATGATTCATGGCCAGATCACCTAAAACGCGGGATTCGATCTGAATTTTCTTCATGTATTCTTCCAGCAAAATTTCGTGCCGGGCATGTAACTCTACTTTAGAATATACGCCCAAACGACCGAACAAAGCTTCGGCTTCCTCCGATACCATAAAATCAAGGGCCTGCGGCGTAGTTTTTACATTAGATAAACCCCGGCTTGCCGCTTCGTCTTCCCATTCCTGGGAGTAACCGTTACCTTCGAACCGAATTGACTTTGATTCAATAATATATCGCCGGATGACATCGATGATAGCTACTTCTTTTTTCTTGCCGGTTTCAATAGCCGCATCTACCTCTTTCTTAAATTCAATTAACTGATCGGCTACAATGGCATTTAAGGTAATCATGGCATTAGAACAGTTTGCCGATGAACCTACTGCTCTAAATTCGAATTTGTTACCGGTAAAGGCAAAAGGTGAAGTCCGGTTACGATCGGTATTATCCAGTAATATTTCCGGGATTTTATCAATACCCAGTTTTAAGTACATGTTATCACCTTTGTCAATGGAAATTGACGAATTATTCTCTAATTCATCGCAAACCTGCGTTAACTGCGAACCGATAAAGGCCGAGATAATAGCCGGAGGTGCTTCGTTGGCTCCTAACCGGTGATCGTTGCTGGCAGAAGCAATGCTGGCCCGTAATAAATTGGCGTTTTTATATACCGCCATTAAAGTGGTGGCGAAGAAAGCCAGAAACTGGAGGTTTTCTTTCGGACGTTTGCCCGGACCTAACAGGTTAACACCAGTATCGGTGGACATGGCCCAGTTATTATGCTTACCACTTCCGTTTACGCCGGCAAAAGGTTTTTCGTGCAATAAAACTTTAAAATTATGGCGTTCGGCCACTTTGCTCATGGTATCCATCAACAATTGGTTGTGGTCTACGGCTAAGTTAGCATCTTCAAAAGTAGGCGCGCATTCGAACTGATTAGGCGCTACTTCGTTGTGCCGGGTACGTAACGGAATACCTAATTTATGCGCTTCCTGTTCAAAATCTACCATAAAAGCATGCGCCCGGGTAGGAATAGAGCCAAAATAATGGTCTTCTAACTGCTGACCTTTGGCGGGCGAATGACCGAATAAAGTACGGCCGGTTAACACTAAATCCGGACGAGCCGAATATAAAGCTTTATCTACTAAAAAATATTCTTGTTCTACGCCTAAGGTAGCGGTTACTTTGGTAACATCGCGGTCGAAATATTGGCAAACCTCCACCGCGGCATTTTCCAGAGCGGCCAAGGTTTTTAATAAAGGTGCTTTATAATCTAACGCTTCGCCGGTGTAAGAAACAAATATAGTAGGAATACAAAGCGTTTTAGAGCCGGCTAAATCAATGATAAAGGCCGGTGAAGTTGGGTCCCAGGCAGTATAACCGCGGGCTTCAAAGGTGTTCCGGATACCGCCGTTCGGGAAAGATGAAGCATCAGGCTCCTGCTGCACCAAAGCCGAACCTTTAAAGTTTTCGATGGCCTGGCCATCCTGGTTTAAATCAAAGAAAGAATCGTGTTTTTCGGCAGTAGCGCCGGTTAAAGGTTGAAACCAGTGGGTGTAGTGCGTGGCTCCGCGGGATATAGCCCAGGTTTTCATGGCAGCTGCCACGGCATCGGCTACGTTGCGTTCTACTTTGGTTCCGTGTTTAATTGCGGTATTTAACTTCTTAAAATATTCACTAGACATGGTGGTGCGCATGGCTTCCAGGCCAAACACATTCATGCCGAAATAATCAGAAATCTTTTGAGCGGGAGTAGCAACTTCAACCGGCTGACGAGTTTCAGCCACTTCAAGCGCTTTAAAACGAAGTACTGCCATAGTTTATAGGTATTTTTATATCAGTTTCCCAAAGGTAAATATAAAACCTATATTGTTTTAAGCATTATCCCATAATTTACAATCTTTTTAGAAAAATTTATATAAATTTTAATAATTCACCCTGAAATTTAGGTGCTTTTAGAATAATTCTACTAAAATAAAATGATTTGCGGGTATTTCGATATTCTATTTTCCATGATAATATTCCCATAAACTAACTTTAAATTGAGTATTATTACTTACTTATTTTTACCTCTACACCTAGGTATACTGCTCTGTATATAATGTAAACGCGGCATCAAAGGCAAATAAGTTAAACAGGTCACATATTTGCATTTAGCACTTTTTACCGTTAAAGCTTTGCCAATTTGCTATTTACTATAACTGAATATTTGTAACTTTGCGGCCTGATGAAAAAAGTAGCATTTTATACGCTAGGTTGTAAGCTGAACTTTTCGGAAACTTCTTCTATTTCCCGGTTATTCCAAGATAGAGGTTACGAGAAAGTGGCTTTTGAGGAGAAACCGGATATATACGTTATTAATACGTGTTCGGTAACGGATAATGCCGATAAAAAATGTCGTAAAATTGTTAAGGAAGCACTAAAGCATTCTCCTGATGCTTTTATCACGATAATTGGCTGCTATGCCCAATTAAAGCCCCGGGAAATTGCCGAAATACCGGGTGTACATGCCGTTTTGGGAGCCGCCGAAAAGTTTCAGTTGGTTGATATTCTGGATGGTTTTGAAAAACCCGCAAAAGCCCGGGTGCACGCTGGTCCTATTAGTGCCGCTAACATTTTTCATACGGCTTATTCTTTCGGCGACCGCACGCGTACTTTCCTGAAAGTGCAGGATGGCTGCGATTATTCCTGTACCTTTTGTACCATACCGTTGGCGCGGGGTAACAGCCGGAGCAACAGCATCCAGGAAGTAGTAAAAGCTGCTCAGGAAATAGCACTAACCGAAGTAAAAGAAGTTGTTTTAACGGGCGTAAATTTAGGGGATTTTGGTATTCAGCCGGGTTTAGGCCGTCAGGAAAACTTTTACGGTTTGGTGCAGGAATTAAATAAAATAACCGGTATAAACCGGTACCGGATCTCTTCTATTGAGCCTAATTTACTTACCGACGAGATTATCAGTTTTGTGGCGCAGTCCGGTAAATTTATGCCCCACTTTCACATTCCGCTGCAATCTGGTTCCAATAAAATTTTAAAGTTAATGCGCCGTCGGTATTTACGGGAAGTGTACGCCAGCCGGGTGCAACAAATTAAAAGTTTAATGCCGCATGCCGGTATAGGCGTAGATGTAATTGTGGGTTTTCCGGGAGAAACCGAAGCAGACTTTTTGGAAACGTATAATTTCCTGAACGAGTTAGACATTAGTTACCTGCACGTTTTTCCTTATTCCGAAAGGCCCAATACCCGCGCCATTGATCTGCCAAACCCTGTGCCTCCCAAAGAACGAAACCGGCGTGCCGATATGCTGCGCATCTTATCGGAAAAGAAAAAAAGGCTTTTCTACCAAAAACATGTTGGTTTGGAAACGAATGTATTATTTGAAGCCGATATTCATAATGGTTTAATGGAAGGCTTTACGGAAAACTACATCCGGGTAGTGGCTAAATACGACCCTTTACTGGTAAACGAAACCAAATTCTTGCGCTTAACGCAAATAAATGAACAAGGATTAATGGAAGCCGAAGAAGCTTACCAGTTAGCATTACAGCATTCATAACTCTTTCTTAGACAAACTAAACTTTCCGGTTTAAGCATATATTTTAAAGCTTTACCGCCGGATTACTAGTTTGATTAGAAGAAGTTTTCTTCTGCTTATTGAACCAGTACCGTACTCCTACCGATAAACTAATTATGTCCGGGTAACCTGGCACCAAGGCCGTTGATAAATCATAACGGTCATTTAAGGCTACATTATATTCAAACTCACCGGCATACGGAATAAATTTGTATTGCCATTTCTGGTTTGGTTTACCATTAAAATACCCAGAATCTATATAGCCATCCAGATCGTACCAATTGCGACGATAAACGAAGGTTGGACCAAGTCCACCGTTTAAAGAATGTTTTCCCTTTTTAAAAATCAACCATCTCACTCCTACATGCGTGAATCCGGAAAAACGAGCCGCACAATCGGAGTAAGCACCTTGCATTACTTTAAGAGAAAACTTATCGGACTTTACAAAATGTTCGTAACCAATAGTTCCGCCCAAAGTTAAAACCCAATAACCTTTATCATCCAGATTCAGGGGCATTAATTCAGCATTAGGATCGCCTTGCGGATGTAGATTCATACCCAAAAATTTAACATTCAGATTACTCTGGGCTGACGATAAAGCAGGAACAATAAAAAGGAACAACCAGATCAGATATTTTTGCATGTATTTTCTTCCTGATGCAATCTTCAGGTAATTTAACTTGGAAATACGGGCTACGAACATATTTAAGAGGATGTTGTTTTTCGCTCCCGCAATTCGCCGGAAAGAAAAAACACTACTTTCATCTTGCAACAGGCAGGCGTTTACAACAAACCTATTTTCATTAATGCGGATAATCACCTTGCTAAACAATAGCGAAAGTTTTATTTAAGCAAAATAACAATATTATTTCGAGATCTCAATTTCTATAGCTGGGTTCTGATCTTTTAACCAAGTAAACAGTTCTTGCACTTTTCCCAGCTTATTAGAAGGCGGCGGTATTTTAATCTTATTTTCAGCGGTATAAATCCACAACTCCAAAAATCTCTTATGCGAAAAATTGATTTTTTTTATATCCGCATACTTAATTGCAACTTCTTTACTCCCTAATCCTTTTCTAAACAAGAGAAAAATTTCTTTGAATTCCACGACCGAGTCTAGGTATTTCCCCATGAAGATAAACAGAACAGCTAATAAAGCTATACCGATAGACATGGCTGCACTAGAGCTAAAGTAGTTTTGGAGAAATCTAAGTACAGGAACGGGGAAGAGTAGATATAAAAGCAAAGATCTCCAATTGTTTTGGGTAAACCGATATCTAATCATCCTTTTCCATTAATTAAAGATCAATTTCTTTGTTGAGTGACTATTTTCTGCAATGCGTTATTTTTATTAAAATGACATATTATTTTTAAATCTTCTATACCTAAAACCTTTACAATATCAGAGATATACAACCAGTGTTTAAATATTACCCCGCAACGTTAGTATAAAATTTCGGCCCGTACCATTAATATTAGAAGCAAATACCCGGTACTGACGGTCCAGTATATTCTCGATAGCGGCCTGTATTTGTAAGTTTTTTGTTACCTGGTAAGATATCCGGATATTCAAAGTATTCCAGGCCGGCATTCCCTCGGGAGTAGCATAGGCAAAATTATCCTCGCCCAGCAGGTTATAATCTTTTACTTTTTTCCAGCCGTTATACAATGCATAAAATTCGCTCCGGATTTTTTTTACGCTTAACTGCAAACTGGTTTTACCAAATACCGGTGGAATATGATCTAAAGGATAATTGGTAGAATCAGTTTTAATGCGGCCGTAGGTATAGTTAAGGGAACTGGTAAGTGATAAAAACGGGGTAATATCGGCGGAGAGTTGGAGGCTGCTGCCGTATATATAAGCTTGCGTAGCGTTTACGTTTCTGGTTACCCGGCTTTTTTGCCCATCATATACAATGCTGTCCTGACCATTATAAGTTCCGGGCTGGGTAGTAATAGCATTATGGTAAAACGTATAATATCCTACTAACGCTAATTGTAAGCGCTGCTTTATGTTTTTGGTGATACTTATTTCACCATTATAAGTATACTCCGGCTTCAAATCCGGATTAGGTACCACAATATTGCCCGGCACGCTTTCAAACACCTTGCTTAAATCATCTACGTTGGGTACCCGGAAACCGGAAGATCCCAGCAAGGAAAAGCGCCAGGAAGGTTTTGCCTGCCATATAACGCCAATATTCCCATTTAGGGCACTACTGTTCTGGGTCACCGTCTGAAAAGGAAACGGGAAAAAAGTATTTTCTCCAAAATCAGCTTGTAAGCGTACCTTACTATACCGAATACCATCGTTTAAAATAAGGTTGGGTTTTAACAGATAAGTATGCGTCACGTAAACGGCTGCCGATTGCATATCAGATCCACCGCCCGGATACCGGGTATCTAAAGAGGATTTTTCATTGGTATCTATATTTTCGGCAAAGGCCGTAGAGTTGACAGCATTGTACGTGCTTTCTAAACCGAATCGAAAATTGTTTGCTTTTAATTTCTTTTCCAGATCAGCATTAAGGGTTAATACCTGTAAATTCTCGATGCGGCTATTGCGGTTTAGTTTTTGAAAACTGCGGTCGTGCCGGCTTTCGGTTATGTGCTGGTAAGCTAATATAAATTGGGCTTTATCGTATAAAAGTCTGGCAGCTTTTAAGTTTAAGGTATAAGCGCTCATAAATCTTTCCTGGGGGCCATAATACCATTCGGCATACCTGGGCAAGCTACCGGCCAGCAAGGTTAGACGGTCGTAACGGGGAATGTTAGAGGAAGTGGAATATTGTAAATTTAAGCCATGCGCAACTTGCCGGTTAGGCGCATAAACAAATTTTTGCAGTAAATCATATTGTTTATAACCCGAACGTTTTTGCCTATAAGGGTCAGGATTAAGAACCTTTATGTCTTGTCCGTTTTGGCGTTCCACATAAAACAATCTTTTTCCCCAATCTCCATAGTCGCCGGCAGCGTTTTCCCCTTGTTTTAAATCTGAGAAATCAGAAAAAGAAAAGGAAGTTAAAGAACCAACTTTATGAAGACCAATATTAAAATCTACGTGGCCGGTTTTCTCTTGGGCAGCTGTACCGTAACGTAAAAAGGCATTCGCTTGTAAATTAATTTTATTTGGGGTGCCTAATATTGGGTTGCGGGTGTAAAAATGCATAACGCCTCCCAGGGCGTCGCTGCCGTATACAACCGATCCGGGGCCAAATACTACCTCCACCCGATCCAGTATACTATTATCTAAGGTCAGGCTGTTTTGCAAATGTCCACCCCGGTAAATGGCATTGTTCAGGCGCACCCCATCTACCACCAACAAAACTTTATTAGCTTCAAATCCCCGTATAATCGGGCTGCCGCCCCCTAACTGACTTTTCTGTACTAAAACAGTACCGGTCTGTTGCAATACATCGGCCGTGGTGGGCTGGTTCATAAATTGCAATTCTTGGTTATTCAGAACCTGAACCTGCTGGGGCACCTGCTCAATTTTTTCTTCGAAACGGCTGGCGGCTACTACTACTTCCCCGAGCGAAAAGCTTTTTGCATTTAATAATATTCTAAATTGCTGCTTGGCTGCCTCGGCAAAACTTAAAACCTGGGTGCGGTAACCCACAAAACTGAATTGGAGGCTATCGGGCCGGGCATTATTTAAAATAGCTTTACCTTCGGTATTAGTAGAAGTGGTTAAGTTTGGATTTTTGCCCGAGATACTTACTCCCGGTAGTGGCTTCAAGGTTGTTTTATCCAGCACCAGTATGGTCTGGCTGCTGGCATTTAAAACTAAAAAGAATAAATAGACAAGGGTAAATAAATGCTTTTTCAATCTATTAAGATTAGGAATGCAACAAATACGTTTTATTCCATAAAATAAAGATTTTATCTACGAGATTTCTAGTGTCTATTATAATTTGGTAAAAAGCTTAATAAAAAGGTGATCTCTACAAAAAAGTTTAAAGTATATAAAAAGAAGTTATTCTACTTTATTAACAGCAATGTACGTTGAAGTAGAATAACTTTCTTTTAAACTTAACTTTTATACACCAATTTGCTTTTTACCCGGATTCATTACTGTATCCTCTTTCATGCGTTGCATTACCGAAGTGATACTGCCTACCACGCCTGATACATCCGCTAAATCGGTAGGAATAATCATAGTATTGTTGGTTTTGGCTAGTTTGCCAAACTCCGATAAGTATTGCTCGGCTACGCGTAAGTTCACGGCGTTCATACCGCCCTGTTGGTTTATGGCTAAGGCAATTTCCCGGATACCTTGGGCTGTAGCTATAGCAATACGTTCTATTTCGGAAGCCTTACCTTCAGCTTCGTTGATCACCCGGAGCTTTTCTCCTTCCGATAGGGCAATCATGTGGGCTTTCTCGCCTTCGGCCCGGTTAATTTTAGCTTGCTTCTCCCCTTCCGACTCGGCGATGATGGCTCTTTTTTCCCGCTCGGCGCGCATTTGTTTTTCCATTGCATCTTTAATGCTGGGCGGCGGATTAATATTTTTTACTTCGTAGCGGGTAACTTTTACGCCCCACGAGTCACTGGCAATATCTACAGCCGCCACAATGGTGGCATTTATTGTTTCGCGTTCTTCGAAAGTGCGGTCCAGTTCCAGTTTTCCCACTACACTCCGCATGGTGGTTTGCGCAATTTGAACGGCCGCGAAAGTATAATTATCAATGCCGTACGAAGCTTTTTGAGGATCGACCACCTGTAAGTACAAAATGCCGTCTACTTCCACCGCTATATTGTCGCGGGTGATACAATTTTGCGGCGGCACATCTAAAGCTTGTTCTTTTAAGGTTTGCCGATAAGTAATTTTATCTATAAACGGAATAATCACATGAAAGCCGGCCTCCAGGTTGCCATTGTACTTACCCAAACGTTCTACTATAAATACCGAACGCTGCGGAACTACTTTGATGGTAGAAAGAAAAAGAAATAAAATAAATACCGCTAAGGCTATTAAGATGAAAGTGATAGTCATGAACAATTAAAGTTTAAGAATAAGGTTCTACAAATAAAATAATACTTTCTTTGCTTCTGATCCGGACCGTTTCGCCCGCCGGAATGGAAGTATTGGCTTTCGCCGTCCAGGTAGTACCCCGAAAGGATACTTTACCGCCTAAAGGGCCGGGGATAATATTTTCGACCACAATGCAGTTTTTGCCGATAAACTCCTCACTTAACTCATTGCGGCTGTACCGCGGATAAGACCACTTGTATAACAGCAAACGACGCAGTAGAACTAAGTTTAAAACGGAAGTGGCAATAAAAACCACTAACTGCGCATTAAAAGAAAGATCGAACAGCAAGAAAGCCAAAGCAGTCAGCCAGGCACCTACCCCAAAGAAAATAACAATTAAACCGGGTAAAGCTAATTCTGCGAGTAATAGTAGTAAACCCAAAGCAAACCACAGAATTGCCGGATTCTGAAAGAGTTGTGACATAGCAGAAAGTTATTTATTCTTAAATATACTCTTTTTTTTGTTTTAAAACAACTTGCTGATTTAATCAATTTAGAATTACTAACTAATACTAACCCGGTATTTTATTGTATTAAAATTAAAAAAGCGCTGGTTTAAACTGCAGACATTTATTTATTTTCTGTACAAAGCGTAAGCATACTCTTTAAACCTTCACCCTTAATTATAATTTTTAAGTTATGTCCTATACACCTCATCCAAATCGCTATGCGCAAATGGAATACCGCCGCTGCGGACGGAGCGGCCTGAAACTACCGCTTATATCTTTAGGACTTTGGCAGAATTTTGGTCACGTAGATGTGGCAGCAAACTTCCAAAAAACTTTGCATACTGCCTTTGATGCGGGTATCACGCATTTTGATCTGGCTAACAATTATGGACCGCCGCCGGGATCGGCAGAAGAAAATTTTGGCCGGATTTTACACCAGGATTTTCGTAATTACCGCGACGAGTTGATTATTTCAACCAAAGCCGGCTACGATATGTGGCCCGGTCCTTACGGCGATTTCGGTTCTAAAAAATACCTGGTTTCTAGTCTGGACCAAAGTTTACAACGTATGCAATTGGATTACGTGGACATATTTTATCACCATCGGCCCGACCCCGAGACGCCCCTGGAAGAAACAATGTCGGCTTTGGATTTGATAGTTAGGCAAGGAAAAGCCCTATACGTAGGAATATCTAATTACAAACCGGCTGAGGCGAAGAAAGCAATTAAATTACTGCAACAATTAGGTACGCCCTGCCTCATCCATCAGCCTAAATACTCGATGCTGGAGCGCTGGGTAGAAGATGGATTATTAGATTTGCTGGAAAAAGAAGGCGTTGGCTGTATTCCGTTTTCGCCGCTGGCCCAAGGGCTGTTAACCAACAAATACCTTTCCGGCGTACCAACCGATTCCCGCGCCGCCAAATCGCATGGTACCTTGAAAAAAGAACAGCTTACGCCGGAAATGCTGGCGAAAATAAATAGTTTAAACCAGATTGCGCAAAACCGGAACCAGACCTTAGCCCAAATGGCCATAGCCTGGTTGTTAAAAGATAACCGTATTACTTCGGTTCTGATTGGCGCAAGTAAACCGGAGCAAGTAACTGATGCTGTTCAGGCGGGGCAAAATATCAATTTTAGCCCCGAAGAGTTAAAGCAAATTGAAGATGTTTTATCTAAATAATAGTTAATTCTGATTAAACTAATTGTTTGAGACTTTATAGATAACTATTTAATAATTAAATAATTAATAACTAATATTCTTTCAATATTAGTTATTAATTATTTAGCGCTGAAACAAATAATTCATGTTTCGCAAAAATAATTATATTAAATAATTCAAGTTCCTTGAGCTCACTCTTATCATTTTGGAAGAATCTATTTTGTAGTAAATTAAATAGAACCTTCCAAAATGACAGGAGTGAGCTCATATAAGTCTACTTATGCTTTGTTTTGCGTAAGATCAGTTATGAGTAAGTAAAGCGTGTTTAAAACTTACATTCTGTGGGAAACTTGTTTTTGTTCTGCTAACAAATAGCTTATAGGCACTTGAGTTTCCAGAAGAATATTTTTGAGCTGAAATGCCTTGAATTTTATCTCCGACGACTAGCCATATAACTAAGTATAATGAAGTGCGCTTCTTTTTTGGTTTTCGGGAGATTGCGAATAAATTAAGGTAAACCAAGAAATCATTTCCATCATTATTATATAGCAGCAAAGTATCTAAGCCGTTTAGAATAAATATAATATAAGTAAGAACAAATATATCTAGATGAAGTTTTTTCAATAAAAAAATATAATTTTATAAATACATAGCGAAACATACATATTAATAACCTATATTCATGTTTGAATATATTTATGTTATGAGTTTCTTAACTGCCGAAAAGTTTGCTTATAAAATTAAAATTGAAAAAACCGATATCGATGAATATTGTCACGTAAATAATGTGGTTTACCTGCGGTGGGTACAGGAAGTATCAACTGCCCATTGGTACCACGTGGCTTCACCGGAATTAAGGTCTTTGTACGCCATGGTTATCATCCGGCACGAAATTGATTATCTCTGTCCGGCTACTTTATCCGATGAAATAATAGCTTACTCCTGGGCGGGAGAACACAAAGGGGCAAAATTTGAACGAAATGTGCAGTTATGCCACGCGCATTCGGGGAAAATTATAGCCGAAGCTAAAACAACCTGGTGTTTGTTAGATGCCAAGAATCTTCGTCCCAAACGCATTGAACAGGATGTTTTAGCTTTACTATATTAAGAATACCAATTAAATTAAACTTGATCCGGTATAAAATCCATGGAAATGGAGTTAACGCAGTGCCGGGTGTTTTTAGGAGTAAATCTTTCGCCTTCGAACACGTGGCCTAAATGCGCTTTGCAATTTGCACACACAATTTCTACCCGGCGACCATCGGCGTCCGGCACCCGCTCAACGGCTCCTTTAATTTCGTCATCAAAACTAGGCCAGCCGCAATGCGAATCGAACTTGTCGGCGGAATGATATAAAGGGGCATTGCACCGGCGGCAAGTATACGTACCTGCCTGTTTGTGTTTGTAAAATTTACCCGAATAAGGCATCTCGGTACCTTTATACAACAGCACTCTTTCTTCTTCGGGGGTTAATTTATTGTAATGTTGATCTTTATCTATAGCATTCATATTGATTATTTTTAAGCTTGTCTTCTACTTAATAAACTGAAATATTAGCAGTTTGGTTTAGTCGGACTTAATTCTATAATGTAATAATTATTGTTATTCGTATCGTAAAGACTCAATCGGATCTAATTTAGAAGCTTGGTAAGCCGGGTAAAAACCGGAAATTAAACCTACAAACACGCATACAGCTAAACCCACCACTACCCAAAACCAAGGCACAAAAAAAGATCCCTTACCAACCATGGCCGCAATGCCATTGCCCATTAGTATACCCAGGATAACGCCGAATACGCCACCAAGTAAGCAAACCACAATCGCCTCCACTAAAAATTGCTGCTGAATTTGCTTTTTAGTAGCTCCTAACGCTTTCCTGACGCCAATTTCGCGGGTTCTTTCCGTTACCGATACCATCATGATATTCATCAGGCCAATAGATGCGCCTAACAAAGTAATAAAACCAACTAAAGAACCGCCTATTTTTAAATAGCCCGATATATCGTTTAATGATTTTAGCATTGAATCACTGCGATTGATTTCGAAGGAGTCGGTTTTTCCCCTCCCATCCTGCCGCACCTTGCGCATAATACCGGTAGCTTCGGCCATGGTATAATCTACGTTGTTGGCATTCAGAATAGTTGATTTAATGTCGTAGGCTAATGCTTGTTGCCGCGGCATCTGATTACCGGTTTCCAGGGGCATAAGCACCATCCTATCGGCACCGCCGCCGCCCATATTAGAGCCACTCTTTTCTAATTTTCCGACAATCTTAAACCGCTTACCTAAAAGGTTGATATTTTGGTAAATAGGATTGCGTTTCCCAAAAAGTTTTTGAGCTATGCCATCGCCGATAATTACCACACTTGTCCCGTTGTCTAATTCGGGTCCGGAAAAAGCCCGCCCTTGTATTACATTATAATTTTGATTAAGCAGGTAATTTTCGTCGCCGGCCACAACTCGGGTGTTGGGATCGGTTTTAGCAACATTGTTTTTAGCTACGGCACTTCTCGAAATAAAAGCTGATATACTTACCCGCACATTATCGCCGGAAAACTCTTTGTACTTACGGGCCTGCAGGTAAGTTATAGGTGGGTATACTTTTTCGCTTCGCCCCCCTCTATTGTTCCGGCTGTTAGATCCTTTGGCGGCAATATCAAACGAATTAGCCCCGAAACTGGAGAACGTATCATCGATTGATCTTTTAATACCTTCCATGGCAGTTAAAATACCAACCAGCGACATAATACCTATCGAAATAATGAGAGCCGTTAAAATGGTGCGCAGCAAATTGCTTTGGATGGCCCGCAATCCTTCTTTAAAATTTTCAACTATAATCATTTTTATTTCCTGGTTTATATACCCGGCCAGCTTGCTTACGTTATAAAAACTTCTTGCTTTTAAAGTTAGAAGGTATTTCTGAAATAACGTGTGGTTTCGTTATATTTGTTTAATCTCCCAAGTGGCTTTCTCTGCAAATGAAAAAAATTATATTTAACCTTACCCTTTTATTTTGCCTGGCATACCAGGTTAGAGCAGCCCAAGTGCTGGTCCCCATGGATGAAACCCAAAAAGATCATTTAAAATCTTATGGTTTGGCTTATTGGATTTTACAAAATCAAATGGAAGTAGATTGGCTGCTTAATTACCGGGGCGGTTCTTTTTCTTTCCGCCATAGCCAGAAAATAGAAAATGAATTGGTGGTGCGGGGCATTACGTATACCGTGATATCAGATGCCCAGTACAATAGCATTCTGGCGCAAATAGCCAATCCGGATGCCAACATGGACATTATGAAGCTGGAAAAAGTACCTAAAATAGCGGTATATTCACCTAAAACCAAACAGCCCTGGGATGATGCCGTAACTTTGGTGCTTACCTATGCCGAAATTCCTTACGACATTGTTTATGATGAAGAAATAATGGAAGGCAACTTGCCCAAGTACGATTGGCTGCACCTGCATCACGAAGATTTTACCGGTCAGTACGGCAAGTTTTTTAATTATCGCAATACCTCCTGGTACCGGGCTCAAAAGCAAGAAGCCGAGGCCATTGCGAATAAATACAACATTGCCAAAGTATCGCAGTTAAAGTTAAGTGTAGCCAAAAAAATGAAGGAGTTTGTAATGGGCGGTGGCTTTATGTTTGCCATGTGCTCGGCTACCGATACCTACGACATTGCTTTAGCCGGCGAAAACATTGATTTGGTAGATGTGATGTACGATGGCGATGGCATGAACCCGCAGGCGCAGCAAAAGCTGGATTACAGCAAAACTTTGGCTTTTAAGGATTTTAAAATAAGTCTTAATCCCTACGAAATGGAATATTCCAACATCGATAATCAGGATTTTGAACGTAACTTAACGGAGCGCAACGACTTTTTTTCTCTTTTTACTTACTCTGCCAAATGGGACCCAATACCCACTATGCTCACGCAAAACCATGAAAAAACGATTAAAGGTTTTATGGGACAAACCACTGGTTTTAAGAAGCAACTCATTAAATCGGATGTAACCATTATGGGTGAAACCAAAGCCATAAACGAAGTACGCTACATGAATGGCACCCTGGGTAAAGGTACCTGGACTTTTTACAGCGGTCACGATCCGGAAGATTACCGGCACATGGTAGAAGAAGAACCTACTGATTTAACACTGCATCCTAATTCGCCGGGCTATCGCCTTATCCTGAACAATATTTTATTCCCGGCCGCTAAAAAGAAAAAACAAAAAACCTGATGCTTTAATTGTTGATTGTTTAAAAAAAAGGAGAGCCATTCAATTAAATGAATGGCTCTCCTTTTTAATGCACTTATTTAAAGCGTTTATAATATTTTTAATTTTCATACAAGCACTATAAACGAACAACAATAAGTTTAATGCATCCGGTCCGGCCGGTGTTCGAGGCTGGCAATAATATCGGCTTCAATCTTTAAAAGTTCCTGTAAGCGGGCATCTACTACCTCGGCGGGCATGTATTCTTTGGCCAATTTCACAAAACTTACAAAATGTCCGGCTTCCGAAACCATTAATTCATAATAAAACTTTTGTAAGCCTTCGTCCTGAATATTTTTCCAAAGCAGCTTAAAACGCTCGCAACTGCGGGCCTCTATCAAGGCATTTATTAAAAGATGATCCATCAGCTGCCGTTCGCGTTTATCGCCTTTACGGATATGTTTACTTAAAGCAACCACGTATTCATCGGGCCGGTTACGACCTAAGGCAAAGCCTCTTTTTTTAAGTTCTTCCAGTACCCGTTCAAAGTGGCCCCATTCTTCGGCCACCAAAGCCGTCATCTCCTCCACCAACTTTTCCTTATCCGGATACTTTACAATGAGCGAAATGCCGGATGTAGCGGCTTTTTGTTCGCAGTAAGCATGATCCACCAGAATATCCTCGATGTTCTTTTCCGCAATATTTACCCAGCGCGGATCAGTAGGCAGTTTCAGCTTGAGTATGGTTTTGTTTAAATTTAGCTCTGACACGATAGTGGGAGAAAGTTACAGGTTAAAGATGGAAAGTTGAAGGTTAAAGATTGGTTATTACATCCGGAGTTTTGACTAATTGATTGGTTTAAAAATGATTTAAGCCATTGTTCAACCAACAAACTGGTAGTAATGCTTCTAAAACGAAATAAAGTTCTGTAAACCGTTGACTATGGACCATCAACTATGAACTAAAAAAATTAATCAAAAAACATCCACTTCAGGCCAAAAACGAAAGATCGAGGCATGCCCGAATAAACAGGGGTAGTAATATAGCCGGGTGCCGGATAGCCTTGATTAACGTGCGCAAATTTTACAAATAGATTAAAAGATTTGATATCGGCCGTAATAAATACATCTACCACCGGGTACTTTTTTACTTCGAAACTATTTTGCAGCACAAATTGCTGCAAAGCCGGATTGTACGTATCGGCATAATAGTCGTCGTTAATATATGTTTCAATACCTGCCTGGCCAAACAAAGCTTTTTTAAATAAATAGCCTTCGTAGTAAATTTTAGAATTTACCATCCAGGCGGGCATTCTTATTTGCGCAGCGTTCGACAATTCGTTGTACACCAATACATGGTCCAAGTTAAGGTTCCTGATTTTTAGATGATGGTGTAAAGTAGCCGTATAAAACGACAACTGGTTGCCTAATTGTTGGGGTGCTACATCGTTGGGTAAAGAGCTATCTTCATTGAAAGCATAAACCACATAGTTTTGCAAATTTACCCGGGCTACTTCGGCCTGAATACTGTTTTTAAATAAGTTTACATTGATGTTGGCTGCGGTTCGGTCCGCTACTATATTTTCCAAGTCATTATGCCATTCATAATGATTGGAAGTATAAAACTGTTGCGTTAAGGTTGGCGAATAAGAAGTCCGGCTCTGCGAAAAAGAAAAGAATTTGACGCGGGCGGCGGCTTGCGCATAATAATCCCGAAAAAGCTGGTATTCGGCAACTGTCGTAATATTAAATATATCTTTTAACTTAAACTGGGTTTCTCCGCCAATAAAGTTCTGATTTAATTTTTGGCGCAGGGGAAGAAGAGTTACAGAATCGTTAATTGGATTTATAAAAGGTGTTTTTTCGCTAAACAGGGCGTTAGCGGTCCGGTTTTTGGCGTACAACTTGTAAAAGAAAAGCGGATGATTACCGGTAATACCTACCGTATGTTCCCATTCCCGATATACCGTGCTGTCGTTAGTAGTTACAGAATCTAACAAGACCCGCGGGTAAAAAGCCGGCACCCGCTCCCCATTAATACGCCCGACTTGCAGTTGGTTATCCGAATAGATGTTGGTTTGCCGCCGGAAATCGGTTGTATGAAACAACTTAATGTATTCTTTGGCGAGCGTATAAAATTGCGTAAAATGGAAGTAATTACGTTTTTCGCGGTTAGCGGCACCATTTAACCAGACCGGGGCATCCTGGTAGCGATACAAAGAATCGGCATTGTTAGCTGCTTCCGGCGAAACCACTTTTATGCCCCCCGATTCAATTACTTCGTGCCGGGAAATAGTATAATTCGAAAACAGGTGATATTTGCCTGTTTTATTTTGCACGTGCGTAAAAAAGTTTAAACCCAGGTTATCTACCTGCCCGGCATCCAGTCGGCCTACTCCTATCTGTTTTTCGGCCGAAATACGCTGGAAGGCAAATCCCAAGCTGGCCAATTGTTTGTAACTGCGTACGTGCTTGGCTTCAAATACCTGTTCTCCCTGGCTACCCTGCACATAAAATAAATGGGTATAAGGCGATTTGGTATCGAAATAGGTAACCTGGTACGGATCGTAATTATACCGGTCGAAGCTATTTTTACCGTAACGGGCGCCAATGCGGGAAGGATAACGCCACAAAAGAGGTTGAGAAGCCGTCCCAATATTACCTAAGTCCTGCTGAAATGTAGTATCGTGAAACCAGTTACGGGTCTGGTTTAAATTGTTCAGCGTGGTATCCACTACCCTGGTATTATAATTACCCCGCAAAAAATCGTTTTCTAAGTAGGTTCGCGTAGTTACCGGACTGTAAATGGAGCGGGTTGTATCATTCAGAATCTGAGCCGATCCGTTAACTGATAAAAATAGAAAAGTAATAATAAAAATAAAACAAAAATGCTTCACGCGTCCAGGTAAATAATTAATTTAAATCTTATTGTTCAACATTACTTAAAATCAAGCCGTTAAATATCTCCTTATCTTCCAAAAACACTACCTTAATCGGAATATAAAAAAAAGGTAATTGCCTGATTTGTTTTCTAAAAATTGGTTCGGCTAATTTAACCCAGTCTTTTTCGGTAGTTATAATGCTGCAGCTTCCGTTCGATTTCGCAAAATTAGAAATTTCCGTTAAATCCTGTTGCCGATAATTATAATGATCCGGGAAGTTAAAATGTTTAATGATGGTAAATCCTTTTTCATTCAAATACCGGATGAATGGTAAGGGCTGCGCAATACCGGTTACTAATATTATTTCTTTCCCATAACTATTGCTGTTGCCAAAGGCAACCGGTTTCGCGTACTGGTATAAACTGAAAAATACCGGCATTCCGGCTTTGGTATAACGGCTGATATTTTGTTTCAGTCTATTTTGTTCTGCTTGCGGAAGCTTCTCCGGACACTTACTTACAATTACTATATTCGCACGTTGGGCACCAGCACGGCTTTCGCGTAAACGCCCGGCCGGCAATACCCGATCCTGGAAAAATAAACGGTTATAATCGGTTAAAAGTATATTTGAATGCGCTTGCACGGGCCGGTGCTGGAAAGCATCATCTAATAAAATTACCTCTAACCGGGGATTTAATTGCAGTAGTTTATTTATACCGGTAACCCGGTCTTCACAGACAGCTACTGTAACTTCCGAAAACTTTTTAAAATATTGATAAGGTTCATCGCCTAGGGTAGCGGCGGAATCCTGGCTGGAAGCCAGCACAAAGCCGGTAGTTTGTCTTTTGTAGCCCCGGCTCAGAATAGCAGTTTTTTTATCTTTTAATAGCTCTACCAGGTACTCCACATGGGGCGTTTTCCCGGTGCCACCTACCGTTAAATTGCCCACACAAATTACCGTTATTGGAAAATGATAGGATTTTAACAGATGCTGGTCGTATAACCAGTTGCGCGTACCCGTAATACCTGCGTATAAATAAGAGATAGGAATAAGCGGATAAGTAAGTAAGTTCATGCCGGCGCGCTTGCAAACGCAAAATTAGCATTAATTTTAAGCTTCCGGTATTAAGGAATAAAAGTTAACCCGCCAAAACTTGATAATTATGTATTTATGTAATCTTACCTCGCTGTTGGTTGATCGGGTAACATATAAAATGTAAACGCATGACGAAAATCAAAGAAATCACTCACCTATTACAAAAGCTCGCCCCTTTAACTTACCAGGAAAGTTACGATAATTCGGGTTTACAAACAGGCAATCCGGAAGAAGAGGTTACTGGGGTGCTCTTGTGTTTAGATTGTACACCGGCCGTTATAGAAGAAGCAATCGCTCATAAATGTAATCTGATTATTGCGCATCACCCGGTAATATTTAAACCCCTGAAAAAATTAACCGGCAGCAACGAAGTGGAGCGGGTAATTATAGCCGCTATTCAACACCAAATTGCCATTTATGCTTGCCATACCAACCTGGATAATGTTTTATCCGGGGTAAATGCCCGCATAGCTGATAAATTAGGGTTAATTAAAAATAAAATATTATCTCCAAAATCCGGCGATTTAATTAAGTTGGTTACGTTTGCGCCGGTAGATAATACCCCGGCGGTATCGGCGGCTATGTACGCCGCCGGAGCCGGTCAGATAGGTGATTACAAAGATTGTAGTTTTCGGGTACAGGGTACTGGTTCCTTCACGCCCATGCCCCAGGCGCAACCCTACCTTGGCACCGTAAATGAGCCACAAGAAGTAAATGAAAACCGGATAGAAGTTATTTTTCCGGGGCATTTGCAAGCGCCGATTATAAGTGCTTTGTTAGCTGCACACCCTTATGAAGAAGTTGCTTATGATTTGTACCGTCTGGAAAACTTAAACCAGGAAGTTGGCGCGGGTATGTTGGGAGAATTACCAGACGCTATGCCGGCAAATACATTCATAGATTACCTTAAAGAGAAAATGGCGTTGCAGCAGGTACGTCATACAAATTTATTATCTAAACCCATCCGGAAAGTTGCCGTTTGCGGTGGAGCTGGTAGTTTTCTAATTAAAGATGCGCTTAAACACCAGGCAGATATTTTTATAACGGCTGATTTAAAATATCACGATTTTTTCCTGGCGGAGAATAAAATAATTTTGGCCGATATAGGTCATTACGAAAGCGAAGTTTTTACAAAGGAATTATTTTATGATATTATTATAAATAATTTTACTAATTTTGCAGTCTTAAAATCCAAAGTCAATACCAATCCTGTCAGATACACTTAGAGCACTACATGGAAAGTACCGTTGCTAACAAATTAGAAGCCTTAATGCGGCTTCAGACCATTGATTCACAACTTGATGAAATAAGAAGGGTTCGGGGCGATTTACCGGAAGAAGTTCGGGACCTGGAAGACGAAATTGCTGGTTATGAGGTACGCGTTAATAAATTTGATGAAGAAATTCAATCAATAAACGACACCATTGGGGCGCGCAAACAAGCTATTAAGGATTCGGAAACCCTGATAAAAAAATACGAAGATCAGCAGTCTAACGTCCGCAACAACCGCGAATACGACGCTATCACGAAAGAAATTGAACTGCAACGTTTGGAGATCCAAATCTCGGAAAAGAAAATAAAAGAAGGATACTACCAGATAGAGCAAAAAAACAACGAAATTGCCGGTACCAAACAAAAGCTGGCGGAACGCAGCAAAGATCTGGAATCTAAAAACGGCGAACTGCAAGTAATTGTTGGTGAAAGCGAAGAAGAAGAAAGACAATTAATGGCCGAACGGGAAGAAGCGGTAAAAGTAATAGAAGACCGCTTGTTAATGGCTTACAAACGTATCCGGCAAAATGTGCGGAATGGTTTGGCTGTAGTTGCCGTTAAACGCGATGCATGTGGTGGATGCTTCAACACCGTACCGCCGCAACGCCAGTCGGATATTGCTTCGCACAAGAAAATAATTGTTTGCGAGCATTGTGGCCGTATTTTCGCCGATGTAGAGCAAAAAGTAGCTTAAATAAAATTGAATCAGCATCAAGCTGGGGTTAAATAACAGGAAGGAATGGTAAGATACCATTCCTTTTTTGTTTCTGGTTTTAATTCCGGCAAATTGGCTGTAGAAGCAAAACTTATTATAGCATATCAATTATCTTAAGGCATGTTTAGCCAAAGCTATTTTTATGACCAACTAAAAATTTCTGCCGCCGATGTAAAAGCAAAGGCATTACATTGGGCAGATCAGTTCCGGCAAATTGCTTTTTATGAAAACAACCAAATTCCTTATAAATACGAGGGCTTTGTTAATATTTTGGCCGTTAGTAACGAGCAGACCAAAATATCCGGATTAGCAGATGCTTTTAGCCAGCTAAAAACGGCGGTACAAAACCAAGGGGATAATATGCTATGCACTTTTTTAAGTTACGATCTTAAAAATCAAATTGAAAGCCTAAGCAGCCAGCATCCGGATTTTATCCAGTTTCCCCTAATTCATTATTTTCAACCCAAAATTTATTTGCATTTTCATCCAAATCATTTCCAAATATTTTGCCGGGAGAATACAATACCAACTACTCTGGAGCAAATACTGGCTTATCCCCTGCCCCCGGCATTTACCAGCTCTAAAGCCTTGGTGCAGCCGCGGGTAAGTAAACCGGAATATATGAAAACCATCGCGGGAATCAGAAATGATATTCTGAACGGCGAAATGTACGAGATGAATTATTGCCTGGAGTTTTATGCCGAAGAAGTACAACTCAAGCCGCTTCAGGTATATTTTAAGCTTAATCATATCTCACCTATGCCTTTTGCCGGCTTTGTGAAGCTGGAAAACAAGTATTTGATGAGTGCTTCGCCGGAGCGATTTTTGAAGAAAATGGGCAGTAAGCTAATATCCCAACCTATAAAAGGCACTATCCGGCGGGGTGCAACTTTAGAACAGGATCAGCAACTCCGGGAAAAACTAAGAACGGATGAAAAAGAAATAGCCGAAAACATGATGATCATGGACCTGGTGCGAAACGATTTAAGTAAATCCTGCGCAATTGGTTCGGTGCAGGTAGAAGAAATGTTTGGCATCTATGGGTTTCAACAGGTATTTCAAATGATAACCACCGTTATCGGACAGTTAAAACCAAATTGCCACCCGGTTGATGCTCTTAAAAATGCTTTCCCGATGGGCAGCATGACCGGAGCCCCCAAAATAAGGGCCATGCAATTGATCGAGCAATATGAAAAAACCAAACGCGGTCTTTACTCCGGGAGCATGGGCTACTTCTTACCCAATGGTGATTTCGATTTTAACGTGGTAATCCGAAGCTTACAATATAATGCGGTAAACAAATACCTGTCTTTTATGGTAGGCGGTGCCATTACCTACGATTCAGATCCGGAACAGGAATACCAGGAATGCTTATTGAAAGCCGAAGCTATTCTAAAAATTTTACAAAAATAAAATATCCACTTTAATAAATATATTATAATTTATATTTAATTTGTAGCCAGAAGTTAAATCTATCAACAAAAGGCCAAATTACTTATGAAACAAACTTTACCCATTATTTACCTTGCTTTATGTCTATTTTTCTGCAGTTGCGCTTCTACTTTTAAAAGTATTGATCCGCAAAAAATACCATTTAGCTATACTGAAAATGCTGCAGATATACAATTTTCGTATGCCTACGATGTTTTAGCCCTAAATGGAAATAAAAAGTATGTAAAAAGAGAAACCAAACATGGCATGCGGGTTGTTGCCGTACGCATTACAAACAACTCACAACAAACACTGCAGTTAAATAAAAATTTGAAATTAATTGTCGGTAACAATCAAACAATGCCTATTGAACCCGCTATTGTTACCAAAAATATAAAGCAACGTACCTGGCTTTACCTGTTATACACACCTCTGACCCTTACTTTTAACGCAACAACAACCAATAGTTACGGCCATATAGAATCTCAGGGCGGAACAACAATTCCAATTGGTCCATTCATTGCCGGTGGTAATCTTATAATGGCTCACACTGCTAATAAAAATTTTCGGAAAGAAATAAGTAAATTCAACTTGTTGGATACTAAAATAGAACCCGGTCAAACCGTTTATGGATTAATTACTTTACATAGCTTAACCGCCGAACCAATAAAATTTGAAGTACAATAATATTACTTAGTTATTGTAAGTTTGGATTAAACGTGTTGCATTTAAAATGTAACACGTTTTTTTATGAATTTAAATCTCAGTAAAAGATATTTACTGCCATAATGTCATTTAAAGGTATATATTTTGTATATTTGTCCCCTGAATTTGAATACACATGGATACGCTTTTAAAGGATATTGATTTTATAGATAACCGGCCGGCAGAAGCAGCAACGGCCACCCAGGTAACCGCCGAAATAAATACCGGTAAGAGCCGGAAATTATACATCGAAAGTTACGGCTGCGCCATGAACTTTTCCGATAGCGAAATAGTATCGTCTATTCTCTACAAAGAAGGCTTTGATACGACTTCGGAGTTAGATCAGGCCGATGTGGTTTTCTTAAATACTTGTTCAATCCGGGAGAAAGCCGAGCAAACTGTTCGGATGCGCTTGTCGCAAATTAATTCGCACAAGAAAAAGCGGCCCGGCATGATCGTGGGCGTGTTGGGTTGTATGGCCGAACGCCTTAAATCTAAACTGCTAGACGAAGAAAAGCTGGTTGATATGGTAGTGGGTCCGGATGCATACCGCGATTTACCTAATTTAATCAGCGAAGTAGACGGGGGCTCCCGTTCGGTTAACGTTTTGTTATCGCGGGAAGAAACCTACGCCGATATTAACCCGATCCGGTTAAACTCAAACGGCGTAAGTGCCTTTATCTCTATTATGCGGGGCTGCGATAATATGTGTTCTTTCTGCGTAGTTCCGTTTACCAGGGGGCGCGAACGTAGCCGCGATGCTCATTCTATTGTGCAGGAAGCCCACAACCTCGTGGCCAACGGCTATAAAGAAGTAACCTTATTGGGCCAAAACGTGGATTCATATAAATGGACTTCGGCCGATGGTACTGAATTCGTAAACTTTGCCAACTTACTGGAACGGGTAGCCTTACTCAGCCCTAATTTACGGGTACGCTTTTCAACTTCGCATCCCAAAGATATTACCGACGAGGTGTTATATACCATGAAGAAGTACCCCAATATCTGCAAATACATTCATTTGCCGGTACAAAGCGGTAACTCCCGGGTACTGGAACTCATGAACCGGACGTACGACCGGGAATGGTATTTAAACCGCGTTGATGCCATCCGGCAAATTTTAGGGGAAGATTGCGCCATTTCCTCCGACATGATTGCGGGTTTCTGCACCGAAACTGAAGCCGAGCACCAGGATACTTTATCCCTGATGGATTACGTACAGTACGATTATTCTTACATGTTCTTTTATTCGGAACGTCCCGGCACCCTGGCTGCCCGTAAACTGACTGATGATATTCCCTTAGATATCAAGAAAAGACGTTTAGCCGAAATAATCGAAAAACAACGGGAGCTCTCTTATAAGCGCAACCAGTTGGCTATTGGTCAGGTGCACCGCGTTTTGGTGGAGAATTTTTCCAAAAAATCAGATGAGCAGTTAAGCGGTCGTAACGACCAGAACAAAGTGGTAGTGTTCCCGAAAAGTAATTACCAAAAAGGCGATTACGTAGATGTTCTGATCTCTTCCTGCTCCGTAGGTACGCTTTTCGGAGAACCTATTTAGTCCACAGTCCACAGTCGATAGTCCGCAGATTTCCGAATAAAAACTTCTGCAACTGACTGTGACATATTAAAATTCATTTATCTATAATATCAAGATTTAATCTGTGGACTGTGGACCATGGACTATCGACTAAAGAATGAATCCTTCAGAAATACAAAGCATAAAACAACGGTTTGGTATAATTGGTAATTCACCTTTGCTCAATTATGCCATCCAGGTAGCGGCGCAGGTTGCTCCTACCGATATGACCGTATTGATTTCCGGCGAAAGCGGCAGTGGTAAGGAGTCATTTTCGAAGATTATTCACCATTTAAGCCCCCGCAAGCACGGCCAGTTTATTGCTATTAACTGCGGTGCCATTCCGGAGGGAACAATTGATTCGGAATTGTTTGGCCACGAGAAAGGCGCTTTTACCGGGGCAACCGATTTGCGAAAAGGTTATTTTGAAGTAACCAATGGCGGCACCATTTTCCTGGATGAAATCGGCGAAATGCCACTGGGTACCCAAGCCCGTTTGCTCCGGGTGCTAGAAAACGGTGAATTCATAAAAGTAGGTTCTTCTAAAGTACAGAAAACCGATGTGCGCGTGGTAGCCGCTACTAACGTAAACCTGATGAATGCCGTTAGCGAAGGCGCTTTTCGCGAAGATTTATATTATCGCTTAAACACCGTACCTATCAGCGTACCACCCTTACGCGAACGCGGCGAAGATATTTATTTGCTTTTCCGGAAATTTGCCTCCGACTTTTCCGAAAAATACAAGGTTAAACCGATCTCTTTAACTCCGGATGCAGTTGCCGAATTACTGCGTTTTCAGTTCCCAGGAAACATCCGGCAGCTTAAAAATATTGTGGAGCAAATATCGGTGCTGGAGTACGAAAACCGGGAACTGGATGCAACCAAATTAAGGAGTTACCTGCCTCAGGAGCAAAACCGGCGTTTACCCATGCTTTTAGGTCACGATAACAAAGCCGATCACAATATTTCGGAACGCGATCTGTTGTATAAAGTATTGTTTGATATGAAAAAGGATATGAACGAATTGAAAAAAGTTGTTTTCGATTTGATCAATCCGCACGACACCAATACCAAAGGCGATTTCTTAAAAGAACATAGCCATTTGTTTGGCGAGGTAAACAACTTTGAGCCCCGGCCTTTTCAGCATCATCCGGAAAACAAAGATAATTACATATGGTCTGTTAATGATCCCCAGGATTTTGATCATCATAAAGTAGAAGATATTTCGCACGAAACCGAAGATGAGGTACTCTCGCTCGAAAGCAAAGAAAAAGAATTAATATTAAAAGCGCTTAAAAAGCATAACAACAAGCGTAAATATGCGGCGCAGGATTTGGGTATATCCGAAAGAACTTTATACCGAAAATTAAAACAGTATGATATTGAAGAAGTATAGGCAACTGGTTACAGTTTGGCTTTTTGCCTTTTGTCTGAGTTTAACCGGTTGTATTCATTATTCTTTTACCGGCACCACGCCCATGCCAGGCGTAAATACCATGAGCATTCAGAACTTTGAAAACAACTCCGGCGAAGGTCCCTCTTTTCTGACCAACCTGGTTAGTGAAGAATTCAGGAGTTATTTTCAGCGCAATTCTAACCTGGATCTGGTACCTAATACCGGTGATATTGAAATAGAAGGACAGATATTATCTTATAATTTTAGCCCGGCTTCTATTCAAAACGACCCGGTAAATGGTGATATAGCCGGTGCTAACCGCTTAACTATTCGTTTGCAGATTATATACCGTAATAACAAAGATCCGAAGCAGGATTTTGAACAATCTTTTTCCAGCTATCAGGATTTTCCGCAGGATCAAAATATCTCCCAAATAAGTGAAGCTTCTATCCGGCAAATTACGGAACGTATGGTGCAGGATGTTTTTAATAAAACTTTAGCTAACTGGTAAACAATTGATTACCTTTTTTGATGTAAAGTTTTAGATTAATCATTTTTCCTATTTTAATGTTTCAGGCCGATAGCCTAAATATTACCGGGTTTATCTTTTGCCTTAAAAGTAAAGCCTGAATCTGCAAAAAATTCTTAATTTTTATACCTTGCCAGAATGAATAAAGCGGCATTTTTAGATATTCTGCACCACGTTTCGGCCATTACTAATCAGGAAGTCCGTGAGTTGGAACAGCTGGCCTTAAATTTTCCGTACTGCCAATCCGCACATTTATTATTGGCTAAAGCTGCTTACGACCAGGGCAGCATGCTTTCGAACCAAAAGTTACGGCGGGCAGCGGCTTGTGCAACCAATCGACAATTACTAAAAAAATTAATTTACACTTCGGGTACAGATTTAGTAATAGCTCCTATCGCGCATCCGGAGAAACCAAAAGAGAAAGAAACTGCCCCGGAAGCCGGATCTATTCTGCCTTCGGAAACGGAACCGGTATTAACTCCTACGAATACGTCTGCTCTAACATTAGAAAATAATCCGGATCAGGTAACGGAAACCTTATCGGAAAAGCCGGCGGAGGTAATTTCGGAAGAGCCGCTTGCACCAATAAGTGAATTTGCATCACCAGAATTTACCTTTAGTAAAGAAGAAAAATTAGTTTCGCAGGCTCAAACCGAACCGGAAGTAATATTAATTCAACCAGAAAATACTTATCCCGAAGCTTCTTTTTTAAATGAAGCGGACCGGAATAATACGCTTGTCGAAGAGAATCTTTTAAAAGAGCAAGTGCCAGAAGATTATTTTCCGGAAGAGTTGCTTCCACAAGAGATTTTTGCCGCAGAAATTTATCCGGACCAATCTTTTGTAGAAGAAGAAAATTCAACAACAAGGGATATTGAATTGGATGAAAAGATCTCTGCGGAATTTTCAACGGGACTGATTGAAGAGAGTTCGGAAGATTACGATTTACTGTTTTCCGTAGATCAGCTTAATCCGGCTTTGCCGTTAATTAACCCGGTAGTTAATTTTATACAAAGAGATTTTGCAGTTGGTGCAGCAGATGCAGATGAATCTGAAAAGATGCAACCGGAACTAACGGCAGAGATAGGGGCAAATTTGCCAAACTCGGATTTTGAAGCAACTGCTACGGATATAACCACCGAAACAGACTTAGTAATTGGTGATGATCTTTTATCCCGTCAGGACCCCATTGATATTGATGAACAGGAAGAAGAAGTGATTTCTGATGCTCTTCCTGCCCCATTATTACAGGATGAAGCAGAAACGCTAAACCGGTTTGATAAATACCTGTTTACCCCGGAAAAAGAAACCGAAACGGTACAAGATCTTACTGATAATGAAGAATACCAGGAAGAAATAATTTACAAAGTTTTTGATGCCAATGAACTAGGTTACTGGATGGATTCGAGTCGCTTAGGCGAAACTTTACTTTTAAAGAATGAATTGGCTACCGCCCTACCTTATTACTTTAGTCCGGAATTATTTTTAGAATACAGCAAACATCACGAACTAACTTCTTACGCCGCGCCGCCTGCCAGTATTTTAACCCGCCAGTTAGATATAATCGATCAGTTCCTGAAACTGAATCCAAAGCTAAAATCAATGTCGAATGTAAAATTAAGGTTGGAACCTCAGGAAGACTTGTCGTTACGGAGCACTAAAATAAAAAAGAACCTGGCCTCAGAGAATTTAGCCAATATTTTGGTACAACAAGGTAAGATAAAGAAAGCCATAAAAATATATGAGCATCTTATCTTGAAAATTCCGGAAAAAAGAGCTTACTTTGCCTCACAAATTGAAAAACTTCAAACGTTAAGTTAGTTTCCAATTTTATTTAAAACAGGTTAAAAAGAACAACTTAAACGCTAACCTTTTACCTTAACCATGTACATTGCACTTATTAGTATCATTATTTTTATCTGTGTGCTGCTTATTTTGGTAGTGCTATCGCAAAATTCTAAAGGAGGTGGTTTATCTAACCAATTTGGAGCCGGCTCCAGTAATTTAATAGGTGTGAAACGTACAGGTGATTTATTAGAAAAATTGACCTGGGGATTAGCCATTGGTTTAGTAGTTTTAGCACTTTCGGCTAATATATTGGTTGATAAAAATGTGGGTGGTTTACCTGGTCAAAGCGCAACGCAACAACGGGCCAGCCAGCAAAGTGCTGCACCGGCCGCTGCACCGGTTATTCCCCAAACTGCTCCTCCGGCGGGTGCTGGTCAGGTACCTTCCGGCAACAAAACTACTCCTGTAATTGGCGATACCTTGCAACGATAAACTTTAGTTCATTACAGAGAATCCGGTGAAACAAGTACTTCTTATCACCGGATTTTTTTTGTACCCTTAACAGAATAGTAAAAGTTATTTCTGACAAAATTTCCTTTTAGATTGGCAGAAGTATGAAATTGCAAACTGCAAATTTGGCTTAAACTGGCAGATAAAAGAGTAATGGCACAAGAAATGTTGTGGCAGGATTAGTATAAAAGCCAACAACATTAAAGCATTTTCAATATTACATTATCAAAAACTATTAAATAAATAAAAACTATGGCATTAAACATTAAACCAATTGCTGGAACAGCTAATCGAGTAATTGTAGAGCCTGCTCAAGCTGAAGAAAGAACTGCTTCAGGATTGTACATCCCGGACACTGCTAAAGAAAAGCCCCAGAAAGGAACAGTAGTTTCGGTTTCTGAAGAAGACGGAGAAGGAAAAAAACCTTCGGTTAAAGCTGGTGATCAAGTATTATATGGTAAATATGCCGGAACAGAAATTTCTCTTGAAGGTGTAGATTACCTGATCATGAAAGAGTCGGATATATTTGCTGTATTATAATTTAATATTAAATATAAGTGGTTGAACTTCATGAACAGCCGCGTCTAATAAAATTAAAAAATTAAATAAATAAAAAATTATGGCTAAGAATATATCATTCGAAACCGATGCCCGCAATAAGATTAAAGCTGGCGTTGATAAATTAGCGAATGCGGTTAAAGTTACTTTAGGTCCTAAAGGCCGTAACGTAGTTATCGACAAAAAATTTGGTGCTCCTTCTATCACTAAAGATGGTGTTACGGTAGCAAAAGAAATTGAACTGAAAGATCCTATTGAAAACATGGGTGCTCAGTTAGTAAAAGAAGTCGCTTCTAAAACGGCTGATCAGGCGGGTGACGGTACTACTACCGCTACTGTTTTAGCGCAAGCTATCTACACAGCCGGTTCTAAAAACGTAGCTGCCGGTGCTAACCCGATGGACCTGAAACGCGGTATCGACAAAGCGGTTCAAGCTATTGTAGAGAACCTGCGTACGCAATCCCGGAAAATTGAAAACTCCAGCGAAGTTGCCCAGGTTGGTACTATCTCAGCTAACAACGATATTGAAATTGGCCAAATGATTGCCAATGCCATGGATAAAGTGGGTAAAGATGGTGTTATTACCGTGGAAGAAGCAAAAGGTACGGAAACTGAAGTTAAAACTGTAGAAGGTATGCAGTTCGACCGTGGTTACCTGTCGCCTTACTTCGTAACTAACCCGGAGAAAATGGAAGCTGATCTGGATAACGCATACATCCTGATCTACGACAAAAAAGTATCTACCATGAAAGAATTACTGCCGGTATTAGAGCAAGTAGTTCAAACAGGTAAACCACTGGTAATTGTAGCCGAAGATGTTGATGGCGAAGCCTTGGCAACTTTAGTGGTAAACAAACTGCGTGGTTCTTTAAAAATTGCGGCCGTTAAAGCTCCTGGCTTTGGCGATCGCAGAAAAGCTATGCTGGAAGATATTGCTATCTTAACCGGCGGACAAGTTATTTCGGAAGAGCGTGGATTTAAATTAGAAAATGCTACTTTAGATTATTTAGGTCAGGCTGAAAAAATCATTATCGATAAAGACAATACCACTATCGTAAATGGTAAAGGCACCAAAGAAGAAATAACAGGTCGTATTGGTCAAATTAAAGCGCAGATGGAAACTACTACATCTGACTACGATAAAGAAAAATTACAAGAGCGTTTAGCTAAATTATCTGGCGGGGTAGCTATTCTTTACATTGGTGCTTCTACCGAAGTAGAAATGAAAGAGAAAAAAGACCGCGTTGATGATGCTTTACACGCAACCCGCGCGGCTGTGGAAGAAGGTATTGTTGCTGGTGGTGGTGTAGCTTTAGTGCGCGCTATCGAAGCGCTGAGCGATGTTAAAGTTGATAATGACGACCAATTGACTGGTGTTAACATTATTCGGATTGCTGCTGAAGCTCCGCTACGTACTATTGTAGCCAATGCTGGTGGTGAAGGTTCTGTGGTTATCCAGAAAGTTCGCGAAGGCCAAGGTGATTTTGGTTATAACGCTCGTGAAGGCCGTTTTGAACCAATGTTTGCGGCTGGTATCATCGACCCTACTAAAGTTACCCGTTTAGCTTTAGAAAACGCAGCTTCTATTGCCGGTATGTTATTAACTACCGACTGTGTGATTTCGGATGAGCCGGAAGAAGAGAAAGCTGGTGCCGGTGCTGGTATGCCAGGTGGCATGGGCGGCATGGGTGGCATGATGTAATTCCTGTCTGTTCATACATTCACAAAAAAGCCCCAGTTAACGCTGAGGCTTTTTTATGTTTTTTGTTTTAGTTAACCCAATTCGGAAAAGGTATTTTACTTTTGTTTTTGGAGGGAACCAATAAGGGCAGAATGTTTTCGGTTTAAGCTATCCTGGGCAATAATAACATCTTCTTCATTCGGTATTAAATGCCGGATGGGAGCATAAGAGAAAAGATAAAAATAACCGCTGTCTACTTTAACCAGGTATTCCGCAGAAATTAATTTACGGGTACGATCTACAAATCTTTTATGCAGGTAAGGCTGGCCTTGAATGCTCCTGTTCACAAAGCCCTGCTCTTTTATCCTGGTGGTATCCACATCGTTCAAAATCTTACCCAGCGCGGTATAAGGTGTTTCCCCTGGTACATCAACAAAATGATTATAGTAAATTAGCTTATCGTTCTGATCAGGCTTGATGGCATTTAAGTAGCGCCGGTAAGTCTGTTTGGTTGCACGGCCGTATTTATCATACTCCAGATTAGAATTAGTTTGTCCGGGAAAACCTAAGTTATAATTACTTGCCTGGGGAGAATAATACTGGCTCTGGGGAATATTGGAATTAGAAGTGCAACTTATAATTACCAATAGCAGCAAAATAAAAAGTCCTTGTTTTATCATAAGGGTTAGTCCAAAGTATATGTTTTTTTCGAATTAACGGCACAATTATTTTCAGGTTGTTTATACCTAGATTATGCATAAAAAAAGGCCTTTGTTTTAAATAACAAACACCTTTTTATGTATTTAAAAAACAGCTTAATCAATTCCGTGCATTTTCCTTTTCATCAATCCGTTTAAACTCATAATGACCAACCCGGCTACTGCCGGAACAAACGTGAATATGAGAAAGAATACCGACATGGAATGCTCTTCAATAATGGGATCGATGTAACTACCCGTAAAACCGGCCAGGTAATTGGCTATTGCCGTCATGGTAAACCAAATACCAAACATTAATCCTACCCATTTTGGCGGGGCCAATTTACTAATGTACGATAAACCTACCGGGGAAATACAAAGTTCGCCCATGGTATGAAAACAATAAGCCAAAATAAGCCAAACCATGCTTACCGAAGCAGTTTTTGCTCCCTGCGGTATATCCATGCCGCCGTAAGCCAAAAGGGCAAAACCAATACCCACCAAAATTAAACCAATACCAAATTTTACCGGACCGGAAGGGTTTAACTTGCTTTGCCAGATTTTAGAGAAAAGCGGCGCTAAAGAAATAATAAAAAATGAATTTAAAATCCCGAACCAGGAAGCAGGCACCTCTGTAGTTTCGGCTGTAAATTCCCGTTGCAGCATCCAGATAACCAGTCCCCAGATAATAACAAAACTGGAACCCAGAAAAATATTAGAGAAGGCAACCTTGCTGAATGTTTGCCGGAAAAGGTTGGATAATACAAATGTTAGAATAATCATAGGGACTACAACCAATATGGTATTAGCCCATTTAAAGAAAGTAGCACTGCTACCGGATAAAAGCCGACTGGTGTAATCATTGGCAAAAATAGTCATTGACCCACCGGCCTGCTCAAAAGACATCCAGAAAAAGATAGTAAAAAAGGCAAATATACTAATAACGATTACCCGGTCCTTCACTACCTGGGCTGGTAACTCTTCGGCTGGTTTTACCTGATTATCCACGTCGGTAAGGGTATTTGCCTGGGCTGTTTTTTTAGGAGAAAGGCCTACTGTACCAAATATTTTCTGGGCAAAGGCAAACTGCATCATGCCCAAAAACATAAATATTCCAGCTAATCCAAATCCAAAGCTCCAGCCCACTTTTTCGCCGATATAACCGCAAAGTAAAATTCCCAAAAATGCACCGGAGTTGATACCCATATAAAAAATGGTATAAGCAGCATCTTTCTTTTCCGGATTTTGCGGATATAACTGCCCAACCATCGTGGAAATATTTGGTTTAAATAACCCGTTGCCCACTATTATCAGACCCAAACCTAGATAAAAGAAAAAACTGGTTTCCATGGCCATACTGGCGTGTCCCAAAGTCATAATCAAAGCCCCTAGAATCACAGCATTCCGGTAACCTAATAATCTATCCGCAATTACGCCACCCAGAATAGGTGTTAAGTAAACTAATCCGGTATAAGCAGCATATAATTGGAGCGCGTCCTCGCGGTTCCAGGCCCAGCCACCTTTTACAAAAGATGACGTTAGAAAAAGAACTAATAAGGCCCGCATACCATAATAACTGAAACGCTCCCACATTTCGGTAAAAAATAAAATAAAGAGTGTAGGAGGATGTTTGAAAGGCTGAGTTGTACTTTCTGTAAACTGTTTTGTTTGTGTTTGCATTAGATGAAGGTAAAATTATCTTTTTTAGCTAAAGTAAATCTACGATCTGAGTACCTTATTCCCAAATAATATTCATACACATATGTAAAAGCAGTGTTATTTAAGGAGTACTCAGAAAAAAATATTATAATTACTAAAATATATAAACGATTTATAAGTTCAGAATAGATTTTCTATTCTGAAGCCACACTTCTCTTTTATGCATCTTTTTTACATACCCGGTATTCAATCCGATAAAATTCAACTTTCCGAAGAAGAATCAAAGCATGCGCTACGGGTGCTCCGGTTGGCAGCCGGCGATACAGTGGGTTTACTTGATGGGATTGGTGGTTTTCACGAGGCAATTATTGTAGAAGCGCACGCTAAAAAATGCCTCTTACATATAACCGCTCAAAAACATAACTGGGGGCAGCGGCCTTATAAAATTAAGATTGCCGTAGCGCCTACTAAAAACCTGGACCGGATGGAGTGGTTTGTAGAAAAAGCTACTGAAATTGGTATTGATGAAATTAGCTTCTTGCTTTGTGAACGGTCTGAGCGAAAAGTAATTAACTTAGATCGGCTGGATAAAATTGTCGTAAGTGCGATGAAACAATCGGTTAAAGCTTATAAACCAATCCTGCACGAAATAATTTCGTTTAAAGAATATTTGCAGCAGACAACGGGTACCGATACCTATATTGCCCACTTAGAAGAACACAGTCAATTGCCTTTACACCAGATAATACCTACCGCTTCCTGTTGTGTGTTAATTGGCCCGGAAGGTGATTTTTCACCACAGGAAATACAAATGGCGTATACAGCCGGTATAAAACCGGTTACTTTGGGGAGCAGCCGATTACGCACCGAAACTGCGGCTTTAGCGGCCTGCCACACCTTAAATTTATTGCACGAAATGAAAAGAGATAAATAACGTTATAAAGTGTATGAGACTTATTTGTATTTTGTTGTTTACCTTCTTTTTCTATTTAAGTTTAAGGGCCCAAAATCCTAGTTTCCAGGTTGCTAAGTTAAAGTATAATGGCGGTGGCGACTGGTACGCCAATAAAACTTCTTTACCCAATTTAATCCGGTTTTGTAACCAGCAACTGCACATGAACATAAACCCGGAAGAAGGCGTGGTGGAAGCAGGCAGTTCCGAAATATTCAGTTTCCCCTTTGTGCACATGACCGGCCACGGCAACGTAGTTTTTTCGGAAGCCGAAGCCGAGAATTTACGTAAATACCTGATTGGGGGTGGTTTTTTGCACATCGATGATAATTATGGCTTAGATAAGTTTATCCGGGTTGAAATGAAAAAAGTGTTTCCGGAACTGGAATTTGTGGAATTGCCTTTTTCGCATCCGGTTTACCACCAAAAATATCAATTTCCGCGGGGCTTGCCCAAAGTGCACGAACACGACAACAAGCCGCCTCAAGGCTTCGGATTAGTATACAAAGGCCGGCTGGTTGCCTTCTATACTTATGAATGTGATTTAGGTAATGGCTGGGAAGACCAGGAAACTTATAATGACCCGGAAGAAAAAAGACAGGCCGCTCTGCGGATGGGCGCAAATATTTTAACTTATGCCCTTTCTCAATACGAGTAATTTATATTTCTTTTTGCTAATCTTGTGCAGGATTTAGCCGTATTTACAAACCTTGATACTTATTTAGTTTTACTTTTAATTAAAATAAGTACACAAATTTTTTTTGCCCATTCTAAAAATCTATAAGGCTCAAAAGTAAAACATGGATACACTGGTGTATTTAAAAACAATGCTTCGTGATAAAAACGTTGCTTCTTTCACTCCGACTTCGGCGGCAGGCATTAGGCAAGTTTGTAGCAAAATAAATTTTAACAAGCGAAATGTTGTAGTAGAATTTGGTCCCGGCACCGGCGTTTTCACTCGTTATCTGTTAGATCATCTTTCGGCAGATTCGGTATTAATTCTCATTGAGCGCAATCAAGGCTTTGTTGATATTTTAAATCAAACGTTTTCCGATCCGCGCCTTACTATCTATTACGATAGTGCCGAAAACGTGCTGGATTTGCTTAAGAAAAGCCAACAAACGCAAGCCGATTATGTACTATCGGGTATACCTTTCTCTTTTCTGCCGCCTTCGCTGCGCGAAGATATAATTCAAAAATCGTACACTTGCCTGCGCCCTAAAGGTAAATTTTTAGCTTACCAAACCTTTTTCCAGATGGATCGCTATCTAAAAGCTTATTTAGACGAGTATTTTGGTACGGTGCATACTAATTTTTGCTTTTTAAATGTGCCACCCATGCGCCTTTTTGAAGGTATAAAATAAAGTTAATAAACTAGCTGCCGGATATAAGCCTAACAAGTATTATATTCAGCAGTTTTCAGAGCAATTTGATTGTTAAAGTTTCCTATGAACAATTTAAATATATTTCCCAATTAAACAATCACCTGTAATATCCAGAAAGGTTTAGCTTCTTTACCTGGCACCTTCAATTATTATCTTAAAAATTTAAGATTCTTTCTCTAAACTAAAATGCCTATTTTTGTAAGCTATAGGGCCTTAGTGCGTAGAGAGAATGCAAGTATCTAAATTAGAAATTAAAGGTTTTAAAAGTTTCGGCGATAAAGTTGTTATAAATTTCGACGAGGGAATAACGGGAATTGTGGGGCCGAACGGCTGCGGCAAATCCAATATCGTGGATGCTATCCGGTGGGTGTTAGGCGAACAGAAAACCCGTAACTTACGCTCCGAAAAAATGGAGAACGTTATTTTTAACGGATCAAAAAATCGCAAACCTCAACAACTGGCTGAAGTTTCCCTTACCTTTAACAACACCAAGAACATCTTACCTAGCGCGTATTCCGAAGTAACAGTTACGCGCAAATACTTCCGGAACGGCGACAGTGAATACCAGCTTAACAGTGTGCCTTGCCGTTTAAAAGATATTACTGATCTTTTCCTGGATACCGGTATTGGTTCCGACTCTTATGCCATTATTGAATTAAAAATGGTGGATGAGATCCTGAACGATAAAGAGAACTCCCGCCGTTTATTATTTGAAGAAGCTGCCGGTATTTCCAAGTTTAAAGTACGCAAGAAACAAACCCTGCGCAAGCTCGAAGAAACTGATGCCGACCTGGAGCGTCTGGAAGACGTGCTGTTTGAAATTGGCAAAAACTTAAAATCTTTGGAGCGCCAGGCCAAAACAGCCGAAAAATACTTAAAGCTTAAAGAAGAATACAAAACCTATAGCCTGGAGTATGCCCGCCGGAATATTTCGCATCACCAGCATACCTTAGAAACTCTGGAGAAAAACCTGGCCAATGAAAATAATTTAAAAAAGAACTTAGCCGATGATTTATCCCAACTAGAAGAATCTTTAGCGCAGCAGAAGAGCCAGTCGAATACCTTGCAGGAAACGTTGGCCGTGCAGCAAAAAGAAGTAAACGAGAAAACCTATCGTATTCGCCAGTTCGAAAACGAGATAAAGTTAAAATCGGAGCGGACTAATTACCTGAAAGAACGCATCCAATTACTGCGTCAACAAATCAGTCAGGATAATCTGGTACTGGAGCAAACGCAGGATACCATTTTACAACTACAGCAGGATAGCCAAACGGTACAATTGCAATTTCAGGAATCGGAGCAGCAGGTAAACGCGCTAAAACAGGAATTAACGCAGGTAAACGAGCACAAAGCCGATTTACAGATGCACCAACAGCAAATTACCGTTGCCCAACGTAAAAATCAGCACGACTTGTACCAGGTACGCAAGGACATAGAAGTTAATCAGGTCCAGATTGTAAACCTTGCCACCGAATTAGAAAGGCTAGCCGCCAGCAAATTATCGGAAGAGGAAAACGGCGATTTGTTCCGCAACAGCTTAGCCGAAAGAGAAGAAGAATTGGTGCAGCTGAAAATGGACTTAGAAGAATTAATTTTAAAAGAAAGCAACCTGCGCCAGCAACTGGAAGAAGCCGAAAATAATTTACAATTGTTTCGCAACCAGCTAAATGACCTGAACCGGAAAATAGATTCTAAACGCAACCAGTATAATTTAACCAAATCCCTGGTAGATAACCTGGAAGGTTTCCCGGACGCCATTAAGTTTCTCTATAAATCCAAAAACTGGCAAAAGCCGGCTCCTCTCCTATCAGATTTGATTGTTTGCCAGCAAGAGTTTAAATCTTTAATAGAAAGCTTCCTGGAGCCATACATGAACTTCTTTGTGGTGGATACTACTGAAGATGCCATGGAAGCTATTTATTTATTGAACGCCCAAAACAAAGGCCGCGCTAATTTTATTGTGCTCTCGGAAATTGAAAACCTGGAAGTTACTCCTACTATTTCAACTGCTAAGCTAAAAGCTGCCTACGAAGTTGTTTCCGCTGAGGCCAAATACCAAAGTTTACTGCATTATATTTTACAGGATGTATACATTTCGCAGGAGTTACCCAGCGATTTTTACAGCGGCGATCACCGTACTTTTATTACCCGCGACGGCTCCGTTATTAAAAAGCCGTTAAGCCTATCCGGCGGATCGGTAGGATTGTTCGATGGCAACCGCATTGGCCGGAAACAAAACCTCGACAACCTGGCTCAGGAACTGGAAACGTTGGTAAAAGAAGCGGATTTATTAAAGATTAAAATAAATACCCAGGCCCAGGTAATTCAAAACTTAAAGCAGGAAACGCAGCAGGATGCCATAAAACAACTGGAAAAAGAAATAAGCGGGCAGCAGCAAGAACTTATTACCATCCGGATCCGCCACGAACAGCATACGTTGCAGCAGCAAAACCGGCAGCAGAAAGAAGCGGAATTAACGGACCGCCGGGATGAATTGCAGTACAAAAACTATGAACTGGTGCCCCAGGCCGAAATGCTGCAGCAAGACCTAGCCCGTTTAGAAGCCGAACTAGGCTCTTATACTGATTTATTGGCCAAACACAATGAGCTGATTCAAAATGTAAACCAGGTATACAACGAGGAAAACATTAAATTTCACCAGTTAAAAAATAGGCTCAATAGTTTACAACAAGAAGCATCTTACCGGCAAAAATCATTGGAAACCGGTTACCAACGCATCCAAACCCAGCAAGATGAGTTATCCCGGGCCGAAGACGAAATTGTAACCGCCGAAGAATTTATTCATGACAGCACGCAGGATTTGCACCAGCTACTGGCCGATCGCAAAATAGTGTCGGAAGAAGTGGAAAACCTGGAAAAGGATTTCTTTTCTATTCGCGGCGAAATTGAAAGCAAAGATAAATACATCCGGGAAATACAACGCAAACGCCAGAATGCCGATGAGGTGCTCCTGTCGATGCAACAGGCGCTATCCGAAACCCAGATAAAATTAGTAGCCATAAGAGAACGCTTATCGGCGGAGTTCAATATCAGCGAAGCTGATTTATTAAATTTGCCCGAGCAGCCCTTAGAAATTAGCAGTGACGAACTTAGCCCCCGAATTGCTGACGTTAAAAACCGTTTGGATAATATTGGCCCGGTAAACTTGATGGCTGCCGAAGCCTACGCCGAAATAAACGAGCGCGATACCTTTATAAAAGAACAGCGCACCGATTTAGTAAACGCGAAAAATACCTTGTTGCAAACCATTAACGAAATAGATACGGTAGCGAAAGAAAAATTCCTGGAAGCCTTTTATATGATTAAGGAAAACTTTATCCGGGTATTCCGCTCTTTGTTTTCGGAAGAAGATTCCTGCGATTTAATTATCTCGGACTTAAACAATCCCTTAGAATCGAAAATTGAGATTATGGCCCAGCCAAAAGGGAAACGACCGTTAACCATTAACCAGCTTTCGGGAGGAGAAAAAACCTTAACGGCTATATCGCTGCTTTTTTCTATTTACTTACTTAAACCGGCTCCTTTCTGTATTTTCGACGAAGTAGATGCGCCGCTGGATGATGCCAACATTGATAAGTTTAACAACATTGTAAAGACTTTTTCGAATGAGTCGCAGTTTATAGTGGTTACCCATAATAAAAGAACCATGGCTTCTACCGATGTTATTTACGGCATTACCATGCTGGAACCCGGCGTATCGCGGGTAATTCCGGTAGATTTGCGGCAACTAGCATAAAGGTCGTTGTTCGTTATTTATTGTTCGTAGATTGTAATTATTAGTAAGTAGTTTATTTTAGAGGTTTATGCTGTTTATTTATGTAGTTTATCCCTCCTCTATTAGGAAAATACAAAATAAAAAAGGAACCCATTTATGGGTTCCAATTTTCAACGAATTTCGAACAACGATTAACGAGTAACGAACAACAAAATCAGCGCACCCCTTTTTCGGGATATTTGCCGATGATGGTACGGTAGAAAGCTTTTATATTTTCAATATCTCCTTCTACATCGCCGGTAGGCATTACAATGGGGCCAATTCCTGCTTCTTTCCGGGAATAATCCAGGTAGCCCAGTACAATGGGCACATTGGCCTTTAAAGCAGCATGGTAAAAACCCTTGCGCCAACGCGGCTGGTAACTCCGGGTACCTTCGGGCGTAATCATGATGACCATTTGTTCGGCATTATTAAGAATATCCACCATAGCGTCCACCAGGCTATTGTTTTTTTTCCGGTCTACCGGTAAAGCTCCCATCTTCTTAAGTAACCAGCCCAAAGGCCCTACCATGGCTTCTTTCTTAATGGTATAACGCAAATCTATATCCATTATGTAAAAAGCACAGCGGGCAAAAAGCAAGTCCCAATTACTGGTGTGCGGCGCCGCAATCATAATACATTTCTTTACCTCATCAGGAATACGTCCTTTTACATGCCAACCGGCAACTTTTAAAATAATTCTGGATAAAACTTTAGCGATCATGAAACAAAGGTACTAGATAAGGTTAAAACTAAAAAAGCCATCCCGGGGAAGCCAGGTTGGCTCTTTAAGTTATTTCAAATAAAATTAAGAGGTAAAATTCAATTTATTAATCTGGCCTGTTTTTACCTTTTTGATTTTTTAATTGGGGTAGGAAGCATCATGGTTTGTTTAAAGATATAAACCTGGAGACTGATTCTGAACTCGGGTCCATATTCGGCATAATAGTTTTGGGAGGCTGAAGTTCCGCCGTACGTTTGTTTGAAATACCTAAAAAGCAACATGGGCTCAATGGCAATTTGCTTGTTTCTTAACCAATAACTTTGTCTTCCTACGTAGCCTAAAAAATAGCTATAACCAATACCTATTTCGCCATTAAACAAATCGGATTGTACGCCCGAGCCACCGCCAATATTATCTAATCCCCACTGGCCACTTACTTCGCCAAATAGGCCATTATCCAGGTAGCCCCGCACAAAAGGCCCGGCTAATACTACCGTTCGTTTTACATCATTATTAGTTGAGTCGCTGCGTAAATTATTATGATTAAAACCGGTTTTGAGTCCGATGCTAATGTCTTTCCAAAAAAAATAACCCACTTTAGCATCTAAATTAAGGTCCAGAATAGATCCAGTATCGGCGGTTTTGTTATCTACCTGACTTTTGTAACCTTTAAAGGTTGTGCTGATTCCGCCACCCAGTAAGTAAGTGCCGCGCAAAATAAAGGCATTTTCTAAAGAACTGGAATTGTTCTGACTAAAACTAAAATAGCTACTTAATAAAAAAAGGACCAGAAATATAGTACGCAGCATAATGATTTAAATATTTTTTTGTAAGCTCCAAAGATATACAAAATGCTATACGTATATATCTAAACTATAGTATAAGAATTTATTTTCATAAATCAGCTTTTACGGCCTTAATTTGCGCTAATAGTTTAGGAGCAAGTTGCATGGTATATTCGTATCCAATACTAAAAATTTGTTTTGCTTTCTTCATATCAAGTAAACTGTAGTTTTTCAGTTCCGGCGGTTCCATTAAAAAATGGCAAAGTTTAAGGCGAGGTTCTACCGTATTATTAATGGCAATTTGAAATGTACGCTCAACCAGATTTTTAAAGGAGGAAAGTGTGCGCCCGTAGTCGATAGGGTTTGTATGGACCCCGATAATAAAATCACATTGGCCCATTATACATTCCACCGGCAAGTTATTTAGTAATCCACCATCTACTAGCAGATGATTTTGATACAAAACGGGTTTATACAAAACCGGAAAGGAGGAAGCACCTATTATGGGCTTAACTAACTCGCCTTCGGTAAAATAAACCAGGATGGAACGGTTTATATCAGTTGCGCAAACAACGAGCTGCGTATTTAAATCAGTGAAGGTTTTATCACCCAGGTATTTAGATAATTCCTTTTCTACTTCTCCCATCTTCAGCAAACCAAACCGGCTAAAGGCCGGACGCATAAGCCTAATAATTTTAGTACCAGTGATAATATCAAAGATGGTATCGGGGGAATAACCAGCCGCATAAAAAGCGCCGGCCATGGCGCCGGAACTGGTACCGGAGATAATATGTACTTTCAGCTGCAACTCATCAAGGGCTTTTAGTACGCCTAAATGGGCAAAACCCCGGACCGCACCACCCGACAAAACCAAACCAATTCTCATGTACCTTAAATATCAGAAAGACGAAATACTTCGGCTAAACGTACGCCCCGGTCGGTATGTTTTAAGGTGCAGCATTCGTGTTGAGAATCGTGTTGGAAGAACAGAATATAATTATGGTCAGCGGCTTCCTGTAAAAAAGAAGTTTTCTCTTCCAGCGTTAATAAGGGCCGGGTATCGTACCCCATGACATACGGAATAGGCAAGTGCCCCACCGATGGAATTAGATCGGCCATAAATACCAGGGTATGTCTTTTGTACGGCATTACCGGCAGCATCATTTTATCGGTATGGCCATTTACATAACGGATATCAAAAGAAGAGAAAGGCGAAGCACCAGCAACTTGGGTAAACTTTAACTGACTACTGCTGGAAAGAGGTTCGATATTTTCTTTTAAAAAGCTGGCTTTTTCCCGGGCATTCGGTTCTGTAGCCCAATGGTAATGATCCGGGTTGGTCCAGTAAGTAGCCTTCGGAAAGGCTAGTTCTGATTTCGTACGATCCTGGTTGTAGTTCACGCTGCCCCCACAATGATCCAGGTGCAAGTGCGTATGAAATACATCGGTAATATCTGCAAGGGTAAAACCTAACTTCTGAATAGAATTCGCTAAGGAGTCCTCCCCGTGCAAATGATAAAAACCGGCCAGTTTCGGTTCCATTTTATTACCAATACCGGTATCGATGAGAATTAATTTATCTCCATCCTCAATAAGCAGGCAACGCATGGCCCAGGTACACAAATTATTTTCATCGGCCGGGTTGGTTTTTTGCCAGATTGTTTTGGGCACTACGCCAAACATAGCCCCCCCGTCTAATTTAAACAATCCAGTATCGATGGTATATAATTTCACTTTTGCAGTAATCAGTTGGCAGTAAACAGTTATAGATTAATCGGGATGCTTATATTTCTGTAAAAAATTCTGAAATTTAGCAAAAACGTTATTATATCTCTATAAAGTATTTTTAAGATGAAGGAACTGTTTAATGCTAACTGTTAACTGTAGATGGTTATAGTTCCTGCACCACACCCATAGCAGAAAACTTATCTATCCGTTGGCTAATGCGCTCTTGCGGACTGATACCTTCTAGTTCGTCTAAGGTTTTTAAGATAAATTTCTTTAGCGTGACAATCATTTTCTCCGGCTCGGTATGGGCACCACCCAGCGGCTCTTTTATAATACCATCGATTAACTTAAACTCCAGCATATCCGGCGCGGTTAGTTTTAATGCTTCGGCAGCTTGTTCTTTGTAATCCCAGCTGCGCCACAATATAGAAGAACAGGATTCCGGTGATATAACCGAATACCAGGTATTTTCCAGCATTACTACCCGGTCGCCGATGGCGATACCCAAAGCACCGCCCGAAGCACCTTCGCCAATAATAATACAGATTACCGGCACCTTCAGCATAAACATTTCTTTCAGGTTGCGGGCAATAGCTTCTCCCTGGCCTCTTTCTTCGGCTTCCATACCCGGAAAAGCTCCGGGCGTATCTATAAAAGTAACAATGGGTTTATTAAATTTTTCGGCCATTTTCATTAGCCTTAAGGCTTTACGGTAGCCTTCGGGGTTGGCCATACCGAAATTGCGCAATTGCCGTTGCTTGGTATTGCGGCCTTTTTGCTGACCAATAAACATGATGGAACGGCCTTCTACTTCGCCAAAACCACCCACCATGGCTTTATCATCGCTTACATTGCGGTCGCCGTGTAGTTCTATAAACTTAGTGGTAATTCCTTCTATATAATCCAAGGTGTAAGGGCGGTCGCTGTGCCGGGATAACTGCACCCGTTGCCAGCGGGTCAGGTTAGCGTAGGTTTCATTTTTCAATTGCTTTATTTTATCTTCTAAAGCTTTTACCGCTTCCGACACGTCTACCTGGCTTTCCTCGGCCAATCTTTTCATTTCACTTAGTTTGCCTTCTAAAGCGGCAATTGGCTGTTCAAAATCTAAAAGCATAAACAAGGAGCTAATATTAGGTCTGCAAAGTTAAATGTTTTGGTTTATTATAAGTTAAAGTGAGCAGAGAATTTAAAGATGAAAAATAAGCGCCTGATTACGTTAGGATTATATAATTTCTTACCTATTTATGCACTTTTCTTGCACAGATATTTGCATGATTAAATATATCCTTCTACATTTGCATCACTTAATCGGAACAACAAGGAAAAATTAAGGAAAATGGTCCGGTAGTTCAGTTGGTTAGAATGCCGCCCTGTCACGGCGGAGGTCGCGGGTTCGAGTCCCGTCCGGACCGCAAAAAGCTTCTCAGTATTATACTGAGAAGCTTTTTTGTTTTATGGGTGCAGATCGGGGTGCCAACTATCATAACGCCTCTCTCCCAAATCTATTCACAATAATTATACCCCTGCTCTGGCCAAGGCTGGCTGGGATTTGCAAAGGCAACTGCCGGAAGAATGGTCTTTTAACGATTGGCGTATTATTGTACAGGGGCCAGAAATATACGCGAGGCAAACAGAAACGCGCCGATTATGTGCTGTTTCATAAGGCTACTATGGTGGCTACTATGGTGGCTATAATTGAAGCAAAGGATAATAACCATGCTGTTGGTGCCGGCATGCAGCAAGCCAAAGAATACACTGAAATTTTAGATATCCGCGCCGGGTCTTTTGCATACCAGGAATTGGTAGAGATGGCCGAAGCCCGCATTGCCCAAATGGATAGCCTTTATGCAAACTCCAGCTTACCCGAAAAGCCGGATTTAGATAAAATTAACCAGGTCTTAATTCAGGTTCGGAAGGAATTTTATAAAAGTATATAACCCAATAGATGGATTGCGCATGAATTTTCTTGAGGTGTGATAGGTTTTTTTTACCCGAAAATTGTAAGTATGTGCTGGGATGAGTAGTATATAGGGTAGATTAACTTTATCATATACTAATTTATTTAGTTTTTACTAAGTTTAAATATATTACTATATTTAAACTTAATTAATAGCTTAGCACTAAATGTATAATTCTACATCTTTACCTACTAACAGTGTAATATCTTCAGGCAAATATCGAATTGAAAAAGTCCTTGGTCAAGGAGGATTTGGTATTACCTATTTAGCCACACATATAAAACTCGGGAGTAAAGCTGCTATAAAAGAATTTTTGCTAATACTTTATGTAATAGGGTCAAATATAATGTAATTCCAAAACCAAATTACACTTTATTATTCGAACAATTTAGAAGTAGCTTTATAGAAGAGGCAAGAAAGCTTGTTTCTTTTAGGCACAACAATATTGTAAAGGTCTATGATTTCTTCGAGGAGAATAACACAGCATACTTTGTTATGGAATTTGTAGAGGGAAAAACTCTAGACGATATTATAAGTTGTAAATCTAAATTATCTGAAGATGAGGCATTGAATTACATCCACCAAATAGGAGAAGCATTAAAAGAAGTACACAAATTAAAAATATTACATCGTGACCTTAAACCACAGAACATTCTTGTTTCTGATAAAAATCAGGCTGTATTAATAGATTTTGGAGCTGCTAGAGATTTCATTGATAGTAATGTTTTGCATTCTCAAATTTTAACTCCAGGATATGCACCTCCTGAACAATATGTAAGAGAAGGTAAAAAGGGGGAGTTTATTGATGTTTACGCATTAGGAGCTACCCTTTATCATTGTGTAACTGGAAGGCCTCCAATCCCTTCACCTATTCGAAAACTTGGTGATTCACTTCAAAGTCCAAAATCATTAAATGGAAATATAAGTGACTCAACAAATGATGTAATTATGAGAGCCTTAGCTCTTGAGCATTTGGAAAGATTTCAAAATATAGATGATTTCCTTTTTGCTCTATTAAACCCGATAAAGCAAAACAAGACACATATAGATAAAACAATTTTTACTAAAAGTCAAAAGGAAGCTTATAACCAAATTAAAAACTTTATAGACAATCCTGATTTACAAATATTTATTTTTTTCAGGCCCAACACATAGCGGAAAGTCTTTTTTAATAAAAGATATTCTGAATGAATTACAAAAGAAAAATATTGAACCTCATTTACTTGCAACCAGCGGTAGATTAGCCGAAATTATTAAACAAAAGAATCATTATGAAAATGTTTTAAGTCTATATACTCTCATATATAACTTTAATGATGCAACACCTGTTTCTACTGATTCTAAAAATTCAGATAAAATTCAAGAAGTATTTGAAGAAGAAATTGATAAAGTTCAATATGGATTAAAGGCTAATTTGGATAATCCAGAAACCATTTATATAGTTGAAGAAGCCCAACTATTATTTGATAGTTATAGAGAAAGTGAATTATTTATATTCGGAAGTGGAAAGCTTTTACAAGATTTTATTGAATTCACCCAAATTTCTGATACTAAGGGTAGAAATAGAAAGATTATTTTTATTGGGGATGACAAACAGATTTTACGTGATAGGGAAGATTTATCTGCAATGTCTGAAATACACCTTAGAGAAAGCTATCAGCTAAAGACTCAATATTTTGAATTAGATGAAACCCTAAATAATGAGGAAAAACAAGCTGTAATAGATAATGCTTCAATAATTAGAAAAAGTATAATTGACAAACAATTTAATTATTTGACTATTACAACTGATAATGACAAAGTTTTTTGTCCTAATAAAGATGACTTTAAGGAGTTGTATCTTTCTAAGGCTTACCAAGATTCCATTTTTATTGAATTTTCAAATAAACAAGTAAACAAAATAAACCTATACATCAGAAAAATTCTCCGGAAGAAAGGGTCTATAGATAAAGGTGATTGGATTTCTTTATATAATAATATTACTAAATTTGATACATTAACTGAGAGAGAAGAATATTTTTCGAATGGAGAGTTTGCAGAAGTAATCGATTTCTCGGAGGTTGAAGTACTCCCTATAAAAGTAAAGAACAAAGAAATTCAATTAAACTTCAGAGAAATTCATTTACGCTTTCGTCAATCAGAAAGTCAAGTAGTTTCTCTTCTATCAAATGAGAATTTCTTTTTATCAGAGGAATCTGATATGAATAAAGATGAGCAGATTGCTATAAAAATCTTAGCGAATAAAAACTTTTATAACCTTTCAAATCAAGATAAATTTAAATACTTAATATCATTATCTAAGATAAAAGGACTCCAAAATTTAGAGGGATTAGAAGAAAATATTTCTTTGTCAAAAGATGATTTTAAAACAGAATTAGGAAGACGGAAGCTTTTAAGACCTTTAAGAGAGTATTATTTAAGACGAGACAAATATTTGAATGCTGCAAAACTACGATTCGCTTACTCTATGACTTGTCATAGAGCACAAGGATATGAATGGAAAAATGTATTTATTAATTGTGAAACTGGACAAGGGCAGACCTCTGAATCATACTTCCGTTGGATTTATACAGCAATTACTCGTTCTAAGTCAAATTTATATTTATTTAATCCTCCTGAGATTTTTCCTATTATGGGATTAACTCTAAATGAAGCAATTCAACCAATATTTGATAATGAGTTAAAACTTAAACCAGTTATTGGTAGATACATTATTTCGGATGAAGTTCAAGATCTTGCCATCAAATTTAATTTTCCAAATGACAAATTATTTTTGAAAGAATTTCTGGCCCTAATAATTGAAAAATTAAAAGATCAACATTATACAATAGATAGAATAGAGCATTTAAATTATTTGGAGCGCTATTTCTTTTTCGTAGGCCAAGAAAAACTAAAATTAGATTTTTATTATAATAAGGCTGGAAACTTCAAAAAGCCCCAACCATCGAAACCATTAGAAAAAGAAATAATTAATTTAGTTTTCCAAGAAAAACATGAAAGAGAATTAATTGATTTGAAGGAGAAAGACTTTCCATTATTATTCTTACATGATTTTTACAAAAGGTTACTAAATGTACTACAACCTTATCAAATTGAGATACATTTTATTAACCATAACAACCATGCAGAACTTTATCACTTTGTAAGAGATAAAGAAATTTCAATCTGGAATTTTTATTACACAAAAGAAGGATTCCTTACTTCTGCAATTCCAACAAAATATAATTCTCCTAGCTTACTTGAAGATATTAAAAACATAATAAACAAAAAATCATTTTAAGCAATGGCAAAACTTTACGACATATCAACCCAAATAAAGGAACATATTAAAAATGAACAGTTTGACCTTGCTCTTTCATTATTTAGAAGCCATTATAGGAATGATTTTACGAAAGAAGAAGTAGCAAAGAATGAATATGTGGTAAGTGATTTATTAAAATGTTTGAGAAAGACACATCAACATGATAAAGGATATGAATTACTTAAACATTTAGGTATAAGAATCGATTCTACAACTCCTAAAAGAATATTGGAAAGTTATGGCTGGCTTCTTTTTGATAAATTAGAAAATCAATCTAACAATGAAGAAGCCGATAATGAGGAATATGATATTTTCAAAGATGCAGAAGACGAAACATCCATTGCAGGATTACCTATTTATCAGGCTCCAAAAGATGAGTTATTAGACAGAATTTACAACTTACTACCAATTCTTGATTATACTTCTCAATACAGTCCTTTTTCTAAGCTATTCAATCTAGTTTTAAAAACTGAAAATAAGAAACCAAATTCTAATTGGAAATATGTTGATTTAATTTGTAAATCAATTGATTATAATAAATTAAACACTGAATGTGAGAGTTTTGAAGCCGAAATTAAAGGCCGTATAAAAATTATTGAAATTGCTTCTGATAAAGAAGTTTGGTTTGCTTTTCAATCTAAAGCATTATTAAAGCTCGGGCAATTTCAAGAATGCTTTGATATAAGTCAGTTAGCGTTAGAACAAATAGATAAATTCCATTATAACAATAATATTTGGTTTGCTCGAAGAATAGCCCTTACTAAAAAACACTTAGGAGATAGTGCATCTGCTATTAAGGAGTTAGAAAAAATATTACTAAGAAAACAGGATTGGTTTATCCAGGCAGAACTTGGGGAGTTGTACCTAGAAATTTATGAAATAGATAAAGCTCTTGAATTATTTGCAAGAGCAGCCTTAAACCATGGCGATGCAGAGTACAAAATCGGTGTTTTCTTAAATATAGGTAATGTATTAAAACAAAAAGAGAACAATAAGACCGCTTTTGAACATTTCTTTTTGGTTAAGCTTTTACGAGAAGAACAACAATGGAGAGTACCTCAACAAATACATGAGCTAATAAAATCAACAAAACCTGAAACTGTTTCTGATTATAAGAGTTCAAAAGAATTAATCAATCATTTAAAGAAGTTTTGGACAACTGTAGTTCCTCAACCAATAGTAAATAATTTTGATAAAAATAAACGTCATTGGTTAAAAGGGTTAATTTCTAATATTCAATTAGATAAAGGGTTTGGTTTTATCAAAGGTGAGGATAAAATAGATTATTTTTTCAAATTGGATGATTTTAAAGAAGATAAAACTAAATTAATTAATGGATTAAAAGTTTCATTCGAATCAAAACCCCCAAAAGAGCAAGGCAAAAATCCACAAGCTATTAAAATTAAAATATCTAAGAAGTTAATCAATTAAGTATTTTACCGTTTAATTAGTACACTCTTTACTAATTATTAGAAAAAAATAAAATATTCTAATCACTACGCAAAAAGACAGCGCATCACCCTCCCAATTTTGAATCGTCAACTAAAACAAAAGGTTATGCGATTCAACTTTTTCCAAGCGGAAGAAACGGCTATCCAGACCCACGATGGCGTGCTGGCCTGGGAAATGGATGAGTAGGCGGAATTGTATGCCGCCGTTGTTACCAGCTTCCTCCAGGATACTTTTTACGAAAAGGCCAATACCCGCCGGCACCGGATAAAAGAACTAGTGGCGCAGAACGAACCATTTTTTATGGCGCGAGCGTCTTCGCTCGTGTCTTAAATGGTGCAGGCCTCCGGCCTGGGTAACTGAACAATAATCTTACCCGGCCAGAGGCCAGACCATAGTATTCACGAGCGGGGTCGCTCGCGAAAGTATAAAAGGTTTTAAGAGAACTTTAAAAACCTAAAACGGTGCCGTAAGTTGGATTTACTTCGGATTTGGGTTCAGGAGATGCCGGTTCGATTCCGGCTTTCTATTTGCAGGAATAGAAATAGTGAAATGGTAACACGCTTTATAGTCTCCAACTGCCTGTTACCCGTTTCTAAATATAGCAGCCGCCAAAAAGAGATATTCTGTTTCTCATAAAAATCTCTTTTTACCGGTTGCGGCTATAAAAGCAGGTGCCGTAAGCAATCGTTACTTCGACTGTTAACCGGAAAGCCGCCGGTTCAAATCCGGCCAGCGTAAGCTGTAGCTCAGGGGTTAGCGCACCATGTTTGCTGCTTGTTGCCCTGCTTTTTTATTGCTCTTTATGTTTTATGTGCAGTCAGGTTAAGCATAGAAAAAGGAGCTTATCAAAAATGCTAATAAATTAAATTATCCGGAGCAAACCGATAGCCCATTACAGCACATTGTAGATTCTTTAAACTTAAAGTTTTGTGAATTAAAATCTTACAATGAATTTACCACAAATATTATCCGGGCATATAAATTTGATTTCCTTATATTTACAGAACTTAATATTTAAATTGGTTCCACTTCTGTTTTTGCCAAGTTCCGTTGTATGAAAACAATTTTATTGTTCTTGCTGTCCCTGCTTCCGCTGTACTTTTCATTGGCCCAGAATCCTTCTTATCAGGAAAAATATGTTATAGGTAGCGTTCCGGCTATGACTATTAATAGCATGGCAATCGATACAGAAAACAATCTCTACCTGACCGACATGTCCAGGGTAGTAAAGGTAAAGGATGGTAAAATATTACTGGACTTCAAAGTAAACAAAGACGAATATAATGCCGGGTACGATAATAGTGAAGGGGTATATCTGGACATTGAAGTGGATCGGTCCCAATTCATCTACATCCTTAACCCAAAAAAGAACCGAATTGAGAAACACGATCAGCACGGGAACCTTGTAAAAGTATTCCCCTCTATTCCGGATGCAATTATGAACCAGTTTTTGTTTACGTCTTTACATATGGATCGTAATGAAAACCTGAACATTCTTGACAATTACAAAAGGAGGATATTAGTTTATAATGCAGCGGGAACACTTTTAGAAACAATTTCCCTGGCTGACCCTGCTCCTTCTTCGCCGGCAGAGCAAACCACTATAGCATTTGACAACGAAAATAATATCTATGTGGCTGAACTCAAGCGGGGTGCCTGGGACCCAACAGCTTATATAACCCTCCTAAACCGGGAGGGCAAGATCATCCAACGTTTCAGCGACGCCGTTATGAAAGAAAGCGGGTTCAACCGGAATTATTCGTTAGCCATAGACGTAGATAAAAATGGTGACCTCTACGTCTATAATAATGGATCGGTATACACCAACCCTATTAATTGGCCAATCGAGGTCTTTTCCGCAACTGGTTCATTGAAAAAAAGACTTCCGATTAATGCAGAAAGAGGAAGTTTAATTCTTTTTGATAACCAGAATAAAATGTACCATAAACTGACCAGCTCCGATGGAGACTACCGGTTGACCAGATCAAGTGGAGACTACCTTTTAAAATATGACCGCGACCATAAACTTATTGAGCAAATAGGTAACCTGAGGCGTCCTTATGAAGTTGCGTTTGATGGATCTGATAATTTATATATTCTGGATCAATTAAAAAGACAATTAGTAAAATATAATGCTGCCGGTATAGAAGATAAAACCTTCAAGTTAAATGGTACTTTTTTTTCAAATATTTTAACGTTTACGATTGATGATAAAGGTTTTATTTATGTTTTAGAGAATAGCAGCACCACATCCCTGATCAAGAAATTTGCCCCGGATGGAAACCTGGTTACTACATTACCGCATTTTACATCAGGTTCCTACGAAATTTTTCAAGGGTATCATGTTTCAGCCGGATTAGCGGTTGATCAAGAAGGTAACATTTATGTAACTACCTATAATAACAGCGATTCCCTCTCTTTATTAAAATTCAATGCGCAGGGGGCAGCAATAGCTAAGTTCGGACCTAAGGGTAAAAATCCCGGGGAATTAAGCAAACCTTTGGATGTTACCGTAGATGCTGCCGGCCAGGTTTATGTTTTGGATATGAACGGCAGGAGAATTCAGAAATTCTCTTCCAGCGGGAAGTTTATCCAGCAATATGGTTCTTTTAATACCAATGAAGGAAGCATCGCTTTACGCAACAGCATTACTGCAGATGCATTTGGAAATGTTTTGGTAGCACAAGCTGGCAACGATGCAGGTAATATAGATCCGGATGTTAAATATTACGATTTAACCGGGAATGTAAACTTCACATTTCCAGTTAACAGTGCAAGTGTGGCCATGAACAAGAGTGGCAGCCTGATAGCAATGGCTGATCCAAAGTATGACCTTGTAACCGTATACGCAGTAAGCTCAAGCCGGAAATATAACGTTATTACAGGAAATATATACCAAGATGCAAACGCTAACTGTGTGTTTGATGATAATGAAACCGGACTTGCCGATATGCTTGTTATGGCAGAACCAGGACCTTATTATGGAATTTCGGATGAAAGGGGTAATTACACCATAAATGTAGATACCGGAAGTTATATTCTGAACTCTGTAATACTCCAGGAACCAGGAAAATCGATTATTCCGACCTGCAATGCTAGCATTACAAAACCTGTTATTATAAAAAGTTACAACCTAGCGGTCAACGGACCGGATTTTGGTCATCAAATCAGTATAGCGCCATTTCTCGAAGTATCGGTCACTTCTAACCGTCGTAGGCGGTGTATGCAGAATATTACCACCGTAACTTATGCCAATACTGGGTTTGCTACTGCGACAAATGCGAAGGTCACTGTTCAATTACCAGAGCATGTGTCTTTCATTTCCGCTGATACAACTCATACCAAAGACAATAATGGCAATTATATTTTCTCAGTTGGCACTTTACAACCCCATCAAAGAGGCACCATTACCATCATTGATTCAGTTTCCTGTGCAAACCCTGATATCCGCGGCTTAACGGTTTGTACCAAAGCCTGGATTACCCCGGTTAATACTTATCCGGCTGCTTCTAACTGGAACAAAGCCACAATAACGGTTACAGGTAAAACAGTAGAATATAATCAAGTTCGCTTTGTAATCCGTAATACCGGCGCCGGGGATATGACGGACAGCCTGTTCTTTCGTATATATCAGGATGAAGACCTGACCCTGAATAGCAAGTATAAATTAGCTTCCCAGGACAGCCTAGTATTACGCTTTACCCCGATTGGCAGAGCGGTTAGAGTAGAAGTAGATCAACCGGAGGGCCACCCCTTAAAAGCAACTGCCGGTACCAATGTAGAAATACCATCCGTTAATAAGTCTGGGCTTCCCTCCCTCCTAATGATGGCTTACCCACCAGATGATCCGGAACCTGAGTTTACGGAAGAATGCTTACCTATCATCGATTCTTTTGACCCGAATGATAAACAGGTAATACCGGTTGGCTTAACCGCCGAAAATTATACTCCCACCAATTCACCTTTACGCTACACCGTTCGCTTTCAGAATACGGGTACCGATGTGGCTTACCGCGTGGTGGTGGTAGATACGCTCTCCACCGATTTAGACCTAAGTACCTTACAAGTAGGATCTGTTTCGCATGGCTATCAGTTAGCCGTATCCGGGAAAGAGAAACCGGTACTAACTTTTACGTTTGACAATATCATGCTGCCCGATAGTACTACAAATCAGGCAGGAAGTAATGGGTTTATCCAATTCAGTATCAAACCAAAAGCTAATCTGCCGGTTAAAACAAAAATAGAAAACTACGCCGATATTTTCTTTGATTATAACGATCCTGTCCGGACCAACACTACTATAAACCGCATATATGATATGCCGCAGGTACTCAATACGGATAAACAGCTCCTGGCCCAGAATATTATTACAACACCCACTATCCAAACCTTTTCACCTACGCAAAGCCGGGCCGGTACAGTAGTTACTATAACCGGTAAACAGTTTGCCGCAAGTGCGGAAAATAATAAAGTTTTTTTCAATGACGTAGCAGCCATGGTTTTAAGTGCTACACCAACTACTTTAACCGTTAAGGTACCCCATACTGCTTTCACCGGTAAAATTAAAGTGGTTACTGCCGATGGGGCAGCTCAAACCCTTGAAAACTATATCATATTTCAGCCACCAACTCTAACCGCGATATCAGCATTAGATGCAGTACCGGGTTCCGTTATTACCTTAACCGGTACGCACTTTTCTCCGGATGCTACTTTAGATACGGTAATTTTTAATGGCTTAAAGGCTAGTATCCTGGAAGCTTCGGAAACTACTTTAAGAGTGGAAGTACCAGCTGGTGCCACCATTGGTAAAATCCAGATTAAAACATTAGGCGGACAGGTAGAAAGTACCCAGGATTTTAGGGTTTGGTATCCACCGGTTATTACCGATTTTAATCCGGGAAAAGGGAAAACAGGAAAAGCCATTGTTTTAAACGGTAATAATTTTGCCGAAACCCCGGCGCGCAATGTCGTAAAATTTGGGAATGCACCGGCCCAAATAGTAGAAGCATCGGCTACGCATTTGTTAGTGAAGGTACCGGTAGAAGCTGTATCGGGCAGAATAATGGTGGAAACACCCGGCGGAACAACCAGTACGCCAACTGATTTTACATTTATTCCGCCTCCGATAATTACATCTTTTACCCCAAACAGCGGCAATGCCGGAGATATTGTAATTATAAGTGGTAATCACTTTAATGCGGATGGGCAAACTGATACGGTTTACTTTAATGAGATTCAGGCCAAAGTTTTAAAAGTAACCCCGACTACCTTAGAAGTACAGGCTCCTAAAGGTGTACGTTCAGGTTCAATAACCATTGCCGGAGCAGGTGGAAAAGCGGTAACAACTGAATATAAGGTGCCGGATTTAGCTCCTCAGGATGCCATTAGTATTTTTCCTAATCCAACAAAAGGAAAAGTAAAGATTAACTGGTTTAAAGCTAATTTTAAAGTTGAAAAAATTGAAGTTTATAATGCTATAGGGAAATTAATAATTGCCTCAGATTTGCACAAGGTAGCAAATGACGAGTTAAATCTTCTGCTTTCTTCCTTTGGCTCGGGCTTTTACATTATTCAAATACATACTTCTGAAGGTTCGGTAATAAAACGAGTATTAGTGCTTTAAGCAATGCATAAATTTTAATTAAAGAGTCTTTAATAATGGAGCCGCGTTGAAGCAAATTATGCAGCAAAGTAAGGGTTTTATATATATCGTGTCAGCCACTCGTGTTTATTTCTTTTTGTACTATAAAAAGATTATCGGCAACTGATTTATTGAAACTTATTCTGAGAGGCTGTTCTGATTTCATATATTTAGTTTTTTAAGCATGATATGGATCATGGTAATTTGAATCATAGCTTCATAAGATTTGGTTTCCTACTCATAATCTTTAAAATGCCTTCGATACAGGTTCAACCAGGCAAAGGTTCTTTCTACAATCCATCGTTTAGGCAAAGCTTGAAAAGCTTTATTATGTATTTTCTTTACTATTTCCAGTGTAATCATCTTATCAGTAGGTAATACAATCTCTAATATATTCATGGCGGAAAAACAGGATAAAATAATTAAGAAAATATTTGATTTTGGTGGTGCTCCCTTACTTACGGTTGGGGTTGGTATATTATTTTTATTAGAGACCCGCTTTGCGCTTCGCAAAAGAAAAATATCCCGTGCAGAAAGATTAAAAACAAACGCTGTATTGGCCGCAACGGCCGCTTTCAGCTTACGGCTTGTTCTTATACCGGCTCTGGTAAAAACGGCTTATTTGACCAAAAGTAAAAATGTTGGTTTGCTGCGTTTAGTTAAACTGCCCCCGGTTTTTGTTCATGTCTTAGCTTTTCTGGGACTGGACTACGGGAATTATCTTTGGCACCGTTTCAATCACTGCTGGACCTGGTTATGGCGTTTCCATCAGGTGCATCACGCCGATTTAGACCTGGATGTTTCCACCGCTTTACGGTTTCATGTGGGAGAAGTGCTGGCATCGGTTATTTTCCGCGGAATTTGGGCGGCTGGTTTAGGTGTTTCGCCGCGTACGATGTTGGTTTACGAGATCTTTTTCGAAGGAGCTACCAATTTTCATCACACCAACCTGCGCTTGCCGGAACATACCGATCAGCAACTGACCAACTTTATTGTTACACCGCGCCTGCACGGCATTCATCATTCTATTATTAAAGATGAAACCAACAGTAATTTTTGCATCATCTTTACTTTTTGGGATAAACTGCACCACACTTTTCGAGCGGATATACCGCAAAATATAATTGATATTGGTATTCCTTATGTGAGGGAACACCTAAAACCCTGGGCTCTTTTAAAAATGCCGGTAACTATTACCCCAGAATGGAAATTACCCGACGGAACCATCCCCCAAAGATAAAATGCGTAATTAATGCCTGCATGATTTGGTTATTGCCGGCATTTTTTTCTGAGTTTAAGATTAACAATAATACCCCCCTCGCCTTTAATATTTTCTTTATTAGCGATAAGCAAGAAACAAATCTAATATTTCTGTAAAACAGCTGGGGCTAAATTTGCTCAAACCTTGACAGCTGGCTAAAGCTGTTGGGCATGTAATAAATCTATTCCGGTTGGCGACAAAATTTAGCTTTTCTCCTTGCTAATTAGGTTCTTATAGGGTTTCACGAGTTTGTTCTTTAAAAATACCAGGTAATACATGGGCTAGATTAAGAAGCATATGCCTAGGGTTTTATAAATACCGTTACTTAAATATTTACGCGCCGAGGTAATTATCGGCTTTAAAATGATTTTACACTTTACCTGATTACCGTATCGCACTCCCCACCCGAAACCAATTATAACCGTAACCATCTATATTTAATGAGAAGCTCCCATTCACTGCCGATAATTTATTGTTTTGAGTAAGACTGAATAGTTCTTTATCGGAATTTGTTTCTGCAGAAATACGAATTTGCCGGGAATCTTTGCTAAAATTATGTACCATTAACACGGATTTTCCCTGTAGCTGATACCGGATTGCCAACACTTCGGGCGCGCCCACATCAATTATTTGCCAATCGCCCAACCCAATTTCGGGGCACTCTTTTCGAATGCGTATGAGGTTAGCGGTCCAATTTAATAAGGAGTTAGGATCTAGCCGTTCGGTGGCCACATTTATATTTGGGTACCCAAATTCGCCTTCGCTGATAATGGGCCGGAAAGGTTTTTCAGCGGAGGTAAAACCGGCATTCTGCTGGTTTGTCCATTGCATGGGAGTACGTACCGCAATCCTTTCTTTTAAGCGCAGGTCATCGCCCATCCCAATTTCATCGCCGTACCGGATAACTGGTGCTCCCGGCAGCGAAAAAACCAAACTATAGGCCATTTCCAATCTTTTCCGGTCGTTGCCTAACATCGGAGCCAACCGCCGCCGGATACCCCGGTCATAAAGCTGCATATTCTTTTCCGGGCCAAAAGCCTGGTACACTTTGTTACGTTGTTTTTTGGTAAGCCGGCCCAAGTCTATTTCGTCATGGTTGCGTAAAAAATAAGCCCACTGGGCTGTACCAGGTATTTGTTTGGTATCGAGCAAGGCTTTTTTAAAAGGCTCTACTTCGCCGGTGGCCAAACCATAAAATAAATACTGATTGGCGTAGAAGTTGAACATGGTGTGCATGCGGTCGCCATTTTCGCCAAAATATTCTTTATTTTCGTCGGGCATTACGTTGGCTTCGCCTAATATCAAAGCATCGCCTTTCCGCCACTGCACAAACCGCCGGAATTCCGTAATTAACTCGTACATGTGTTCGGGTTTCTCGGCGCCAGTTTTCGGTAAATCAATAATAAACGGCACGGCATCCAACCGGAAACCACTTACGCCCTGGTTTAGCCAAAAGCCTAGAATGCGCTGGGCTTCCGTACGTACATCCGGATTTTCATAATTTAAATCGGGCTGAAAATTGTAAAAGCGATGAAAGTAATATTCGCCCGCTTTTTTATCGTAGGTCCAGGTTTCTTTTTGCACCCCCGGAAAAGCCATACCCTTGTTCCAGTCAGCGGGTTTTTCTTTCGACCACACGTACCAATTACGGTATTTAGATTTTTTATCTTCTCGGGCTTGTTTAAACCAGGGATGCTGGTCGGAAGTATGATTTAATACCAAGTCCATAATCACCCGGATGTTTTGTTTTTTCGCCTGGTACATAAATTCGGCAAAATCGCCGGGGCTGCCGTATTGTGGGTCTACGTCGTAATAATTGGCCACATCGTAGCCATCATCTAATTTGGGCGAAGAGTGGAAAGGCGCCAACCAGATAACATCAATGCCCAAAGATTTGAGGTAACTAAGTTGGCCCGTTAAGCCTTCAAAATCGCCGGTACCATCGCCGTCGCTGTCGCGGAAAGTGCCTACTTCCAAGCTATATATAACACTATTTTTATACCAAAGCTCTTCATTTATGTCGTGGGAGGTATTCTGAGCAAATGTTGAGGGGACTAAAAAATAAAATAAAAGAAAAAAATAAACATAGTATCTTTTCATAATGAACAGTTTAGTGCCACTAAACGATTTTTTTTTTGAGAAAGGCTAGGGAGCGGTAGAACAATACTATACATTACAGCCAACATTATCACTGGCTATAAAATAACGGCATGTCGTTATTCCCGCGGTTAAAAACATACAACCAGGGCAAGCTAAATTTTATTTTCCCTTGAAACCTTATTGTTTAACTAAAAAGTCTGCCAATAGTTATCTTGCTTTCTGACCAGTACGGAGAAATTAGGGTACAAGTATTTACCTATTTTTTGCAATTGCGTGTATAAATAGAGGCTTTAATCATTTAAACAAATAGATTTATGCCAAGAGGAGATAAATCAGCCTATATTGATAAACAAAAATGGCAGGCTGAACACATTAAAGAGAGTTAATAAAAACGTGGGGTAAGCGAAAATTAGCCGAAAGACGTGCTTGGGCTACCGTAAATAGGCAAGACCACGGCAGCAAAAAAAGCGGCTCCGGGCGGGGTGCCGGTAAGAACCTTCGCCTTCAGCTAAAGGAGTCCACAAAGGTGGTTCCCAATAACCACTAAAAAGGAAGCTTCAGGTCTCCCTTTTAGTTAAACATCAGGTTTATTTCCCAATATTTGAAAGTACTTTGGTTATGAATAATCAATCCAAAAAGTTTAATATTTATTATCTTATTGGCATATCCGGGCTAATTTTAAATAGTTCTGCTCAGTTTAATCTTGAGCTTGGCCGTAGACCCTTATTTTACTTCCATTTTTAATGCTTTCTACCCGGTCTGGATAATTATCCTGATAGTAGGCTGGCGAAAAGCGCATCCGCGCAAATAAAGTTCAGGTAAAATCTTCTATTCTTGGCGGAGTTATCATGTCGGTTGCAATTTTTTATTATATCTAGAATTAGGATTACCGCCGGTATATTAAACTCCAGCACAATTTAAGGATGGCTTTTATGTTTTAAAATCCGAACACCTGGTTTAAAGCTATTTAAGAAATCTCCTCCTTTAGGCTAACGCTTTCCCCAGCTAAGGCATTGGCAATACGGCACCTCTTGGGGAGTGCCCCGGGGACTACTTTCTTTAGCCGGAATAAACGGTTTAAAAGCAATTGGCCTGCACTTTGGCACTGTCTGGTCTACTGCTTTGGTAATGCTGCCGACCGCCAAAGCCGCCGAACCAATTACTAAATGGCCGGCTAAACAAATTGCCATGGATATTTTGCACCACAGCGTTTATGCCATTACCGCCGGCTTGATGTTTAATTATATTAACCAGCCGGTTTAACCAAAAAACAGCGCAAACACATCAGGAAAGACAAATTCTTACAACTGATTTATAACGGTTAAAAAGGTTTAATTTTAAAGCCGAGTCGATTTAAAGCTAAAATTAGGGCACGTGAATAAATTTGTTATTACTCAACAGACAACCCTTTCTTGCCCGTTATTCTGTAATTTTGTTACTAAAAGTAGAAAGAGCTATGAATAATTTTTATGCAGATGCTAGTTCCTTGCCCTGTTTGCTATGCAGGAAAAGCACGGAACTAGCTTCATCACTAGAAAAAGTCAGCAAAAGCAATTTAACTGAACCCGTAGGAAACAGGTGTTTGAATTTGAATGCAGATTAATGGAATATCTGGTTTTCAGAAAGTCTCTTTAAGCAACTTACCTTCCTATACCAAAAACTCTAGTCCTTACGGAATTACTTTAATCTTTATTTTAACCGGAATAGTATCTTCCTGGGCTTGGTCGTCTACATGGTAATGTGGGCTATGCCACTCCACCTCCAACTCTTTCACCCGCCGGGTATTTAACTGGTTTTGGTTTTCCTGACCCCGCAAAATATTTTCTAAAAACTTAGCAAATTGTTTCCGTTCAGCTTTTTGTACCAGCACCAAATCCAGCCACCCATCGCCCACATTGGCTTGCGGCGCTAAATTCATGTTGGGGCCAGCCAGGGCAAAATTCATTATTTCCACGAGTAAATAATTGCCGGCAATGTTCTGTCCGTCGGCCTGAATCCGGCAGGTATGGGATTGATAATGGTCTAAATTTTCTTTCTGGTGCTTCAGCGCATCTTCCAGTTCTTCCTCCCGGCTTTATTTGTCTTTAATATCCTGTTCCCGTTGCCGGATAAGCCGCGGGAACAAGCCAAATCCCGCTGATTCCAGGAATAAAGTTTCGCCTGCCGGACCATTTAGTACCCCTACATCAAAGGCTTGCCGGTGGGTTAAATCCCAGCCAGCAATAATGTCTTCCGGTTTGCCTTGAAAACCCAGGGTGGTGGCAATATTATTAGCCGTACCCATGGGCAACAACCCGATGGGAAAACCCCTTGGCACTAAGTTAACCGCAATTTTGCCCACCGTACCGTCGCCGCCGGCACTTACTTACAATTTTTACCCGGTCAGGAAAAAATTAATAAACATAACCATGGCGGCTTTTGCCGTTCATTTTTAAATATAAACATGTATTTATAACCCATAACTTCTTAAAGCTATAGACAATACCAATTATAACAACTCCGATTACAACAATTTGTATTTTGACAATGATACCGCTGAATTCAGAGCCCGCAGCAATTGGACCGCCACCAAAGGTAAAATCCGGCACCAATACGCCGATTTAACTGATGATGATTTAGAATACGCCGAAGGCAACCAAGAAGAGTGGCTGGGACAAATAGGCAATAAAATTGGCCGGGCAGCCCAGGATGTGAAAAGTTGGGTTAACAGTTAGTAATTAAAATCTATTATTCAAAAAAAAGAGCGGGTTAAATTAACCCGCTCTTTTTTTTGAATTTCTATATTATTGTGCTGCACTTACCCGCCATATAGTATTAGCCGCATCATCAGCCACCAACATAGAGCCATCCGGCAAAATCGCAATACTTACCGGACGGCCATGAACTTCCGATTTTCCAGCAGCGGCAATAAACCCAGTTAAAAAATCTTCGGGTTTTCCGGCCGGCTGGCCGTTTTGGAAAGGCACAAAAACTACTTTATAACCAGAAAATTCCGAACGATTCCAGGAGCCATGCTGACCTACAAAAGCCCCGTTTCTATATCTTTCCGGAAAAGCCTGGCCATCGTAAAAAGCCAAACCAAGCGAAGATGTATGAGACCCTAACGGCACATCGGGTACAATGGCTTGCTTCACAAGATCGGGCCGCTGCCCTTTCATACGCGGATCTACATTTTGCCCAAAATATGAGTAAGGCCAGCCGTAAAAACCGCCTTCTTTTACGCTGGTCAGGTAATCCGGTACCAGGTCGTCACCTAATTTATCCCGCTCATTTACGGCGGCGTATAAGGTGTTGGTACCAGGTGCCCAATCAATGCCCACCGGGTTGCGCAGGCCGCTGGCATAAACGCGTTCGCCGGAACCATCCGGGTTTATTTCCAGTATATTGGCCCTCCGGTTTTCTTCTTCCATGCCGTACTCGCCATTGTTACTGGCTGAACCAACAGAAATATAAATTTTTGAGTTATCGGCATTGGCCAGTAGGTTACGGGTCCAGTGATGGTTATAACCGCCGGCGGGTAAAGGCAATATTTTTTTACCTTGGGCCGAAATTTTAGTTTGCCCCGGTTGGTACGCAAAGCGGACTACCCCATCGGTGTTGCCCACATAAAAATAATTATTCAGCACCAGCATGCCATAGGGTTGTTTTAAATCAGTCAGGAAAGTTTCTTTCAGATCTGGTTTGCCGTCCTGGTTCGTATCGCGCAGCAAAGTTATTTGGTTCGCGCTTTTATTTTCATCATCCGATTCAGCCACAAAAATATCGTTATTGGGCGCCACGTAAATATTGCGGGGATGCTTAAGGTCTTCGGCAAATTTGATTACAGTAAAGCCGGTCGGCGCTTGAGGGGTATTCCCATCTTTCCAACCAACTATATCGGCGCGCTTTTCGGCATTATGGGTAGTATCGGGGGCCGGTAAGCTAACCTTTGTAACTTCCGTTCTAACCATATCGGCATTTTGTTGCGCCTGCTGGTTTGATTCTTTCGCAGCTTGGTTTTCCTGTTTATTAGAATTACAACCCGCTAAAAAAATAAAGATATAAATTATTAAAGAAGATAATAGCAGATTTCGTTTTTGCATATAGGTATAGGAGACAAGTTTTATACTTTGATATACGACAATATCTTAGGCAAGGGTTATGAAGCCTTTTTTTAATGTTTATGCCAAGCCTCTTTATTTAATTTAATGTTGAACCAGGGAAAAGTAGATAATTTATTTGGTAGTAATAAAAAAAGTATGAAGGGATCAAAAAAGGGTCAATGGAGAGTTTAAGGAGATGGAAGGTGCGAAATTCTCATCCATCTAAACTGCCCCCACTACCAGAGCAGCAAGGTAGAAAAAAACGGAAAGAAAAAGAACGGCCGGCAGAATTTGTTATACCGGATTTGTTGCAAGCAATTTCAGCCTACCTACCGCAATAAAGGAGCCGATCCCCATATAAAAGAGTTAGTAGTAAGGCTTAATAAAATAAATAAGCATCCGAACCTAACTCCTGCCCTTACTTATCAGTTGAAATTGTGAGTAACCGCGTGCAGAAAGGTTTAGCTTATTGTGCCTTCTTACATTTGTCTTTTAAAGAACAGCCAGGACTCCAGAAAAGCATCAACATCAGCCGGAAAAGCGTGTTCTCCTCCGGTAACTTTTAAAAGCGCAACTTCGGGCTTTCCTTTTTCTTTGTAAGTATATCGCGTTATAGCTTGGTTATTGCTTAAGTGGGTATCTGGCAAATTTTCTACCTTTGGCTGACCTTTATACCCGGCTAAACCTGCCCAATATCGAAATGTATTATCAGTGGATCGTACCTTCCCGTACGAACTTCCATTCACCTTCATTTCTCCCCCTGCGTAGGGATTTGTTGTATCTTGGGTGCCATTAATAATCATCACGGCCACTGGCATCTTAGATTCAGCACAATCTAAATTGGTATTATCGGGTAAATTAGCCACAACGGCACTAATCGCCTTACATTTATCGGGCATGGTTAAGGCAAGCTTATAAGTCATGTGTCCGCCGCCCGATAAACCTATAGCAAAAAATTGTTGATCATTAACTTGGTAATGTTTTTTAAAATATTGCATCATCAATTCGAAAAAAGCCTGCTCGTTGACGTTTTCCGTATTGGCCATGCTCTTAGCATTTTTCCGACATTCATTCCAGTATTTCTTATAACCATCGGGATATACCAGTATAAGGGATTCTTTACCTGATCTATTTTCCAGATTTAAGGCTGGCTTCATCATGCCTTTTCCGTCTCCACCCGAACCGTGTAAGACAAAGATTAAATTAAAATTAACGGTGGACTGTTGGGGTTTATTAAAATGAAATGTTCGGTAGTGATTTTCAACCAAAACAGAATCTGTTATTACCTGACTTTGTGCTTTTGAGAAATATAGCACCAGTAATATTAGTATGATACTCTTTTTCATTTTTTTGCGTGTATAAACGGTATTAATAATTAATTTTACCTTAATAAAGTTAGCTTCAAAAATTAACTTTTTTGTTTAAAATAAATTAGATATGGCTGGCAATATACTCATTTTGCAACTGCTTAAAGCTATAACTCTAAAAAGGAAACTACAGCTATATAATATTCTACCACTTCTGTTATATCAGGAGTTATTACCTGACTTATATCAGTATTAAAACAAATAGCACGAAAGTAACTTTCGTGCTATTCTCAATATATTCTCTAGCCAAAAATTTAGCTGAAAATATTTAAAATTAACTTACACCTTCAGTTTACCCTCAATTGAGTCATCAAGGGTTTTACCCATAATTGCTCCGGCAAGTGTTTTGGCGAAAGCGACAGCATTACCGTGCTTATTATCCCAGTAGTAGCCTTCTTTTGCATCCACTTTTATTACAGTTATCCGTGGGTCGTCTTCTCCTTCTGTAAACCAGACTTTTAAGATCGGGTTCCAAAGCTCTTTTATTTTTTCTTGGTCTTTGCTAATGGTAGCGGTGCCGTATACGCTGAGAAAGTCGCTGTGCGGGGAACCCTGGAATAAAAGATGTACCTGCTTGTCAGCCCGAATATCGGCATTTTTATGACTATCGTCGGCGCTTAAAAAATAAAAATTACCTTGCTCATCAACTTTTCGCACCGACATGGGGCGTACTTTCAGCGGTAGGCCCGTGGTTATTTTGGTACAAAAAAAGCAAGTATCGGCTTTATCGGCCAACTCTTTTATCAACTGCCCCGCCGAAGGGCCCTGCAGGTCTTCGTGATTTTTTTCGGGTTGTTGTTGGTTTATGCTGTCCATGGTTTTCGGTTTGAATGGTTGTTTTTTTAGAACAGATACTTATCAAAAAAGTTATCACCTATTACCTCTTAGTTAATTCCAAAAATGTTATAAAATAATCTCATGAGGATTCATCCATCCAATCATCTTATTATTCCGCTTCTACCACCTCCATCAGCTTGTAATTAAGTTATAGAAAAGCTCTTCAAGCTTTAAACAACTATATAATTCTAAATAAATGCGGGCGAAACAGACATAAAAAAAGCCTGATGGTTAAATCAGGCTTTTTTTATGTCTGTATAAGTATAATTAAATAAGTGGATGCGATTTTACAGTTCCAAGTAGCTCGTTTCGTTTATCAAGAATGTTTTGCAAGGCTTGGAAGTTTGCTTGCGTAAAAGGAACTGATTCGTGGTAAGTCCGACCATAATAGTTCTGTTCTGCCCCCGCTGTCGTCACATCTTTTTTATCGCTTTTGTCTTCGAACTGTGAATTTGAACTGTTAATGTTTTTCATACCCTTGATTATTTTATAGTGGAGAATGTATATAGTTGCAAACCATAAATATACCTATAATTTGTGGTTTTTGTTACATAAACCAGCTTTTTTTTTAAATTGATTTTTAATCAACTTTAAAGGCTGTAAGCCCTATAACATTATATTTTTTTGAATTGATTGATAAGATGGTGCTAAAGAATAAGAATGATGGATCTGTTTTGAAGATAATTCAGTTTCAATACGGGGAACCAGGGCGTTAATTAAAGCCTCTACAAATCCGCCTCTCTCAATAATACGGCTATGCAAAAGTACCATAATGCCCAATGGTTTATCGTCGGCATTTAATAAAGGCATACCAATATAGCTTTCAAAATTTTTCTTTCTCAAGAAGTTGTATTCAGGGTACATGGCACTTAAGCCAAAGGGTAAATACATAAACTCCTCGTCGTAAATATGTTTTAAAGGAGATTTATTTAAGCTGTAGCAAATATTAGAAGTAACCTGGCCGCAATACAAACTTACTACGGTATAGATATATTCTTTAGAGGCTTTGTTTTTGATTAATCCCAGATGGATGTGGTCTATATTTAAAATACGGTAAAGATACTGGCAAGCAACAGTTAAGAAGTCTCTCCCATTATATTCTTCCACAAAATTTATCGTCCGATCCAACTGTAATTTCTCCTCTTCTGTCCAGGCAGTATGTAACAAAGAGGCAGTTATATTTTTCATAGATGGAGTTTTAAATTAAAAATAACCATTGGTATAAAACCAACTTGCTTTTAAACGAGAATCCCTCTAAAAAGACTATAACCTTTCTAATATAATTTATAACATCAAATTTATAATTTAAACAAATGCAAAATCATGTAAGTAATTAATTTTAAATGCCTTACAAAATATATTAACCAGTATCAAGAATTAAAATTATAAATCTATATTCTTATCTAACTGATTAATAATCTTTTTAACCTCTGTATCCGTAGCATTTAACCTAGATTGACAGTACTGAATAAGATCGGATGCCCTTTTTACTTTTTCTGCTAATTCGTCTATCGGAATACTTTCGTTTTCCAATTGCGCTACAATATCGGTCAGTTCGTCTAAGGCTTGCTGATACGTTAAATTAAGATCCATAAGCAATTATGAGGAGCTATTAGTTAAAAATAACTATGCTAGCTATATTCTATTAAAATTTTCTAAAAATAGTTATAAAGCTATATAAACGCTATATACAACTTAATCATACTAAAGAACTTTACTGTCGATATCCCCGGTATAAAAACGCGTTTGAATAATATCGTTCTTTTCTAAAGTTTCGCTGTTCGTAATAATTTTACCATTTTTATACACCATCGCAAAACCTCGCTTTAACACGTTTTTAGGATCCAGGTGCTGCAGCGAATTAGATAAGTATTGTAATTTAAATTTTTCGTTTTTAATGCGGTTATCGGTATTACACTGTAAATTAAACTGCACCCGCAGCAGATGAACTTTTTCGTGCTGGAGGTGCTGACTAGCCGCATGAATAGCGGTATTTATCTTTTCTTTCAGGTCTTTTTGTTCCTGGTTCAGTAAATCTTTGGTCTGGGATATAAAAACGTTTTGAACCGCATTTAAAACTAATTCCTGCGAGATGATAATTTCGTTTGTTTTTAAAATAATTTGCTTTTGCAGCTGTTGTAAACGAGCAGAAAACTGATGGTTGTGGGCCACAATAGTAGCTGCTGCTTTGGTGGGCGTTTTGGTTTTTAAACGGGCCATTAAGTCACATACAGATTCATTCTTTTCGTGACCAATACCGGTAATGACCGGAATAGGAAAGCGCGCCACTGCCCGGGACACCATGTAAGAATCATAAGCCTGAAAATCTAATTGGCTGCCGCCTCCTCTTACTAATACTACCGCATCGTATTTTACCCCGGATTCAAATATTTTTACCAGTTGCTTGTAAATCTCTTTATGGGCCTCTTGACCTTGTACGGGCGCTAAATACTCATCTACACAAAAACCGTAGCCGTATTGATTATTATGTAGTTCGTGTAGAAAGTCAGCGTAACCATCGGCCTGAGCCGAAGAAATTAAAGCAATTTTTTGGATTACCGGTGGGAAGTTTAGTTTTTTATTGAACGTCAGGTATTCCCCGTCTACTTCTTTAATGTGTTCAGGATTTTCGTCCAGTAACTTTTGCACTACTGCTTGCCGGGTTAAGGCTAGTTTACCAATGGTAAAGTTGCAGTCAATGTCTTCAATATCCAGCGATAAACCGTATTGGGCATGGTAATGTACCCGCACCCGTAATAGCACCTGAATGTTATCTTTAAACACTTGCCCGGTTGTTTCTTCAAATAACTGAATACAGGCAAAACGCTGGCCCCAAATACGGGCTTTAATAGAAGCTTTTATAGTATTGGTACTATCGCATTTTTCTATCAAGGTAAGATAACACTGGCTTTTAGCCGGATAATGCGCAATACCGGTGGTTTCGGCTATAACCTGATAACGCTGCTCCCGGAAAGTACCCTCTATAGTGGCTTGTATTAATTGGCTTAACTCGGATAATTGAAGCGGATTTTCGGCAACTGACATCACCTGCGAAATTAACAAATTTATGGTTAATAATGGTATTTAGGCAATAGTTTAATACTGCTTAAAGCAAAGTGATTCCGGCCAGATTTTTTGCTAATACAGCTATTGCGTTATTATTTACTACATTTTCAGCAGCAAAAAACCAACCTAGATTATAATAAAAAGATAGTTAGTAAATAGCTTTTATCTTCTATTGAGAAATATGTAAATACTGAGGATCAACTAACAAATGTGCCGCTAACCGAGCCGCAAAAAAGAAAGGCAACCATAAGGCTGCCTTTCTTAAATTATTAAATGATGAAAAATTTATTTTAAGAATCCTGAGCCCTTTCGGCGTACTCTTCGCGGTTAGCACGTTTATGAGCGGCATCTTCGTCCGGATCGGTAGAAGGAATAGAACCACATGCCTGAACAAATAAAGAGGTTCCTAAAAGCAGCATGAAAAAATATTTCTTTTTCATATAGTCAGAATCAATTAAAAATTTTACTTCTATTTATTTTATAACTTTATTATTCGTTGTTCTGCTTTTGGAATGATTCTCATCCCCAATAGTATTAGAATTACCAACCTGGGTTTGGGTTTTTTCCGTAGCCCGAGTAGCCTGATCTTCTCCAACCCGGTCCGGGGTGTGCATCGTATCGGTGGAGCTGGTTGTGTTATTCATGGTACCACCACTGCTACTACCGCTTAAATCCGTACCGGTTTCATCTATTTGTCCGGCACCAGTTTGGTTATCGTCCTGGTACTGGCCGTTTTCAGCGCCATACCCATCGCCTGTAGATTTATTTTGCTGACACCCATAGCCCAAAAGCGAGGACGAAAGTACAAGAAATAATGCTATCTTTTTCATAGTTTTTCTGAATTAATTTTTTGTTTGTTTAAATACTACTGCCTGTAGTAGGAGTCCGGAACTTAAACCAGTTTTTAATACAAGATATTTCCTGCTTTTAATTACTGGCAAAATATTCTTTTTCCAGTACCTTATCGTGTCCGTACAAATCGTCCCGGAAATGAATGGCACCGTTATCGTCTACCCAACTGGTGAAGTATACGATATAAACCGGAACAGTGGCTTTTAAGTTTTGATATTTTTCCTCACCGGCGTGCATTGCCTCAATAATTTCGCTTTCGCCCCATTGCGGCTGATCCTGTAAGAGGAATTTAGCCAGATCTACCGGTTTTTCTACCCGTATACAACCGTGGCTAAAGCCCCGCTGGGTTTGGTCAAATAATGCTTCGGAAGCGGTATGATGCAGATAAACTTCATGTTCATTGGGAAAGATAAACTTAATATCCCCTAATGGATTATCTGGTCCTGGACGTTGACGAATACGATATTTCAGGTTTTTTTCGGTAACGGAGGCCCAATCTACGTTATAAGGCGAAATAGGCTGGGCATTTTTACCAAAACCATTCAGCACTTCCATATCCATCCGGTCTAACCATCCCGGATCGTTTAAAAGCTTAGGTTTAAACTCGTTCGCCACAATACTAGCGGGTACGTTCCAGTAAGGTGAAAAAACTATGTATTCTACTTTATCACTGAAAATAGGGGTTGAATTCATCGTTTTTCCTACAATAACCCGCATCGAAAGTACGGTTTTTCCTTTATCGCGGGCATACAACATGTACTCCGGGATATTCACAAATATGTGTTTTTCCTCGAATTTTTTAGGTTTAGGTATCCAGCGCCAGCGCTCCATGTTAATAATAATCTGGTCGATACGATCATCAATACTTACGTTCATGAGTTTTAAAGTAGCCGGACCAATAGACCCGTCCGCTTTAAGGCCGTGCCGCCACTGAAAATCCTTTACCGCATTAGCTAACTCTTCATCGTACTGATTAGGCACCGGACGGTTAACATTCCAGCGCTGTTGCGGCAATAAACGTTGCCGGAGTAAAGACACTACATTAGAAGTATCGCCCAGTTTTAACTTGCTAATACCTTCAATTTTTGGCCAGCCGCCTTGCTGCTTTATATTCCGGTATTGCTGCAAGGCTGTACGCAAACGGTTATATTCCGGGTGCAGCGACTCAAACTGGTAATATGGATAGCGGCTGTCCCGCTCCTGCAAAATAGTTTCCAGCGCTTTGTTGAGCTTTATTTTATTTTTGCGTACTGTCCAGTCTATCTGATCTACTTCGCGCGGGTTTATAGTACCCCGGTAAAAATCAGAAGCATAATGCATGTAAGAAGCCGTTAAAGCTACATCTATTTCTTGTTTAAGCTTGTACCGGACCGAATCTTCTAGTTTATCGTCTTCGTAGCGTTTAAATAGTGCGTTAAAGTTTTTAATTTTATAATCATTTGGATTTAAACCTTCCCGGCCGGCCCGATTAATAACACTAATAAAAGTATTTGCCTGCGGAACCAGTTTATCGTCTTTAAACCAACCCAACCGATAACTCCGGTCGCGGTAGAACTTCATAATCACGTTCCGGTTTTGTTTAAATTCAGGTTCTTGCCGCACATATTTTTCTACAAAAGCACTATCTGTCTGGATAGCAGCTTCCATTTTTTCTTCGGCAGTAGTAGTCCCATTGTTTTTTCCCTTCGAACAACTCATCCAGGAAAATGTAAGGGCAAAAAGCAATAAATAAATTTTAAATATTTTATAATTTTCTAACATGATTATAAATGTACTTTTAAGATGATAGCGAGTAAAGAATCTATTATGTTTAAAACTGATATTAAGCATAATTAAGATATCTTTTCAGATATCCGTATTTTCCCCTACCAACCGTTATTACTAATTTCCTTTAAAAATGTTATGTACACTTTTACATATACAAGTATCTGACAAAAATCCGGCCAGGCTATTTTGTTACCAGGCTTCCAGAACTATATTTTTTTTAGTTCTGATCCGTAAGATTAGATTAAAAAAATTAGATTTTATTTATAGCATCTTCTTTAAGAAACTATGAAAATAAATACTGGTTTACTATTTACCGTTGATTCTCATTCTTTTGCCCGACCCGAAAAGGCCCGGGTACAGCACCTTGATTTAAACCTGCAAGTAAATTTTGCTACCAAAACTTTAAACGGCACGGTCACTTATGAGATAGCTAAAACACCGGAGGCAACCGAAATAGTGCTGGATACCCGCAATTTGGTTATCAAAGAAATTACCCTGGATCATGCGGAACCTACTACTTTTAAATTAACCGAAGCAGATCCTTGTTTAGGCCAGGCCTTGCACATAAAGCTACATCCCAACACTACTCATATTACTATCCGTTACCATACCCAGCCAGATGCAGCCGCTTTGCAGTGGTTGGAACCGGCACAAACGGCCGGGAAACAGTATCCTTTTTTGTTTACCCAATCCCAGGCTATTTTGGCCCGTACCTGGTTGCCTTGCCAGGACAGCCCCGGCATACGTTTTACTTACCGTGCGCAGGTGCAGGTACCGGCTAATTTTATGGCGCTGATGAGTGCGGAAAACCCACAGGCGAAAAATAATACGGGACTTTATAATTTTACCATGCGCCAGCCTGTGCCGGCTTACCTGATGGCATTATCCGTAGGTAATTTAACTTTTAAAGAAATAAGCTTTAATACCGGAATTTACGCGGAACCCGTAATGCTAGAACCAGCTTACCAGGAATTTGAGGAGCTACCCCGTATGCTGGAGGCGGCCGAAAATTTATATGGGAAATACTTGTGGGATCGGTACGATCTGCTCCTCCTGCCCCCTAGCTTTCCATTTGGCGGAATGGAAAATCCGCGCCTAACATTTGTTACGCCTACCATTATTGCCGGCGACCGGTCGCTTACCAGCCTGGTGGCGCACGAATTAGCCCATTCCTGGTCGGGCAACTTGGTAACCAATGCTACCTGGAACGACTTTTGGCTGAACGAAGGCTTTACGGTATATTTTGAACGCCGCATTATGGAAGCTTTATACGGGAAAGATTTTGCCGATATGTTGAAAGTGCTGGGATACCAGGATTTACTACATACGTTGGCGGAAATAGGGCCAGACCAACCGGACACGCAATTAAAACTAAACTTAGCCGGGCGAGACCCCGACGAAGGCCTTACCGAAATAGCTTACGAAAAAGGCAATTTATTTTTGTTAAAAATAGAAGAAGTGGTGGGCAGAAGCCGGTTTGATGCTTTTATTCGGGATTACTTCCGGGAGTTTGCCTTTCAATCGATGAATACCGAAAATTTTCTACTCTTCCTCAAGAAAAATTTATTTCCTTCTCATCCATCTCTCCTGGATAGCGTGAATCCGGAAGCCTGGATTTATGCCCCGGGAATTCCGGCCGAAGCGCCAACGTTAGTTTCCGAAAAGTTTAAGCAGGTAAGCCGAAAAATTAAGGATTGGCGTACCGGAACGCCTGCTTCTGCTTTAGAAACGGCGCAATGGAGCACGCAGGAATGGTTATATTTCCTGAATAGTATTGCGGCCGATATTAGTTTAAACCAAGTAACAGAACTGGATGCAACTTTCTGTTTTACCCAAACCAACAACGCCGAGATTGCTGCTATTTGGTTTAAAATAGGCCTGCAGCTAAATTATTTGGTTATTAACAATAATCTAGAGAAATTTTTAATAAGCGTAGGCCGGCGAAAATTTATTTTACCTTTATACCAAATGCTATTAAAAAAAGATAAAGAAAGCGCCTTACAAATTTACAAAAAGGCACGCCCCAATTATCATGCAGTAACCGCCAGCAGCTTAGACGACTTGATGCGGGTATAAATAATAAGAGCTGGTTTAAGACTCTCCTTAAACCAGCTCTTATTGTTAGGAAGAAAATCTTTTAGTGATTTTCCGCTTTCATATTGATCGAGCTTTCGGCAATTATCGACAGCTTTTCATCGGTTTGCTTTTCTTCGCTTAAAGTTTCCTTCAGCAATTCATACGCTTCGTTGTGGCCCAGGTATTTGGCATAAGTTGCAGCCGTACCATAACCCGCAATTTCGTAATGCTCTACCCGTTGCGCACTGGCTATCAAACCGGCATCCATTACTTCTTTATCAGCATCATGCGATATAAAGTCTTCGGCCTCTTTCAGCAAACCTTCCATCGCTTTGCATTTTTCCGCTTCGGGCTCTAGACCCAAAGATTGAAATACTTTTTCTAAACGGGAAACCTGATTTTGGGTCTCCGACATATGCTGGGTAAAAGCGTCTTTTAATTGCTGAGAAGTAGCTTTTTGCAGCATTTTAGGCATTGCTTTTAATAACTGCTGCTCGGCACCGTATAAATCTTTTAATTGATGAATCAATAAATCATTCAGCGTTTTCAGTTCCATAGTTTTAAATTTTAAATTAATGTAATTTCTATAGTTACGCCATCTTAAATATTTTTGTTGATAAAAGACGTTTTTAAAATAGAATAGCGTACTCACCTGGCCTATCCGGCATAAATTTTAAAATAGTTTATTGCCAACGCCACTGTTCTTTTTACGTTTTTAACATTTCTGTTTACAAGAGTTTAGAATTACTATATCAATAAATAAATCTGTGACCATACCCCAAGGAAAACTGATTGCCATAGGCGGAAACGAAGATAAAGGCACCTATCCTAATCCAAAATCGATGAAAAAGTATTACCTCGATTTTTTTGAGTTAGGTATATTAAAGCGCATTGTTACGGAACTACAGGTTTCTAATCCGCGCATTGAGGTGATAACTACTGCCTCTATGATACCGGAGGAAGTGGGCGATCGGTATATCGGCGCATTTTCTATTCTGGGCTGCACCAATGTGCAGGTAATGCATATCCGGAAACCGGAAGATGCCAGTAAACCGGAATACCTGGAACGCCTGAAAACCACCGACGGCATTTTATTTACCGGCGGTGATCAATCGCGTTTGGCGGATATATATGGAGAAAGTGAGTTTCTGCGGCTTTGCCGTGAACGCTACCAGCAGGAAGTAAATTTTGTGATTGCCGGCACCAGTGCCGGAGCCATGGCCATGTCGGAGATTATGATAAAAGGTGGCAGCAGTACTGATGCCTTAAAAAAAGGAGCGGTAAAGCTGGCCCGAGGCCTGGGGTTGATTAAGAACGTAATTATTGATTCTCATTTCGTAAAAAGAGGACGGTTTGGCCGGCTGATTGAAGCTGTAGGAACTTATCCTAAAGCCATTGGCATCGGACTGGGAGAAGACACCGGAATATTGATAACCAAAGGCAACCAGATCGAAACCATTGGTTCGAACCTGGTTATTATTGTGGACGGGCACCACATTATGCATAATAATATAAAAGAAGTAAAAAAAGGCATGCCGCTTTCTATTGAAAATTTAATGATGCATGTTTTAGCCAAGGGCAATATATACAATATCGCCGAACGCACTTTTTACAAAGATTTGGATACTCACCAGAAAAAAGAAGATATAGCTTATTAATAATTTAAAAATACTTTTATGATATTAAAAACTTAATCTGTTGTGATATTAATTCATTTTATGCTACTAATAAGATAAGAAGACATTAGCAGAAATGAACTTAGTCTCAAGAAAAGAATTTGTTAACTTAATAAAGGAATATCAAGGGCTGATAAATAGCCTATGTAACATCTATTTTGTTTCTGAAGAAGATAAAAAAGACAGCAGACAAGATATCATCCTACAACTTTGGCGCGCTTATCCTAGCTTTAGAAAGGAATCTAAAATAAGCACCTGGATATATAAAGTTGCCCTTCATACTATCCTATCAAAAATAAAAAGGAAAAAAGACGAATAACTACCGCGCCTTTCTCTTATTCTGAATTAAATAGTGTTGCAGAACCTCTATTTGCAGATGATGAAGTACAACATCTGCAACAAGCTATTAATATGCTTCAGGATATAGACAAAGCAATAGTCATTCTTTATCTGGAAGGTTATAGCCACAGAGAAATTGCCGCCACCCTAAATTTAACCGAAACAAATATAAGCACTCGCTTTAGTAGGATTAAAATTCAACTCCAAAAATTATTTAAGACAAAGCAATATGAATCTCGATAATCTTAAATCAGGTTGGCAGCAATATAAGTTGATGAATAGATTCCAGGATATCGAGGAGGATGAAATTCTTGCAATTATCGAAGCAGGACATAATAAAACTTCTTGGTATCTATCCCGCAGGATAGCTCATAATACCTTACTCTACACTTTTTTGCTTATCTGCTTCAATGGTGGCTGTTCAATCTAATTACTTTGCTCATTAGTTGCCTTTAAAAATTAATTTTCCTATAATTTATGGCTTACATCTATTGGAATCCGGATGGAATTATTGTGGATTTAGGATTTTATGCATTAAGATGGTATTCTTTACTATTCGCTTCTGGCTTTCTATTCAGTTATATCATTTTAAATAAAAAATTCAAAGCTGAAACTGTGTCAGAAAACATGCTCGATAAACTTACAGTTTATGTAGTCATTGCAGCTGTTATTGGAGCAAGATTAGGGCATTGCTTATTTTATGATTTTAATTATTACTCCCAAAATTTAGTAGAAATATTTTTACCAATTCGGTTGAAGCTCCAAATCGAATTCATTGGATTCCAAGGTTTGGCCAGTCACGGGGGAATTATTGCAATATTAATTGCCATTATTCTTTACTCCCGAAAATATCAGGTAAATGTATTTTGGATATTAGATAAAATCGCCCTGGTTGGACCGCTGGCAGGATGCTTGATAAGGTTAGGTAATTTAATAAATTCTGAAATTATTGGCAAATCAACTTCTGTGCCGTGGGCATTTATTTTTAAAAGAGTAGACAATTTACCCAGGCATCCTAGCCAGCTTTATGAAGCCATGGTCTATTTTATAATTTTTATTTTATTAAATTTTATAGCACAGAAGACTAATAAGAAATCAGGATTTATCTTTGGGCTTTTTCTGGTTTTATTATTCTTAACCAGATTTATGGTAGAATTTTTAAAAGAAGATCAAGCTGCCTTTGAATCTGGATTGCTTTTTAATATGGGGCAACTGCTTAGTATTCCATTTATTACTTTAGGGTTAATATTGATATATATAAAAGGAGAAAACCTGCACCAGGAGATAAAATTAGAACAAGCAACACTCAAATAAGTCATATCCTAGGATCGACTTTGGGCATAAGCAACAAAAATATGTCATTCTAATAATTAAAAGAAAAATAACTAAAATAACTAAAATTACTCCCGGTAAATCTCAATATAAGTTGGCTCACTATTTCGTTTGCAGGCCCGGTACATACCTTCAGAATTAAAGGGTAAAGCTATATTTCCGGCGGCATCAATGGCGATTAAACCTCCCTCCCCTTTAATTTTAACCAGTTTATCCTGCACCACAATTTTACAGGCTTCCTGCAAGGAAAGGCCTTTGTACTCCATTAAACACGAAACGTCATAAGCCACCACGGCCCGGATAAAAAACTCCCCGTCGCCGGTACATGAAACCGCACAAGTAGCATTATTGGCGTAGGTTCCCGCACCTATCAGGGGACTATCACCAATCCGGTTATATTTTTTATTGGTTAAACCTCCGGTAGAAGTGGCGGCCGCGAGGTTACCGGCGGCATCTAGTGCTACGGCACCTACGGTACCAAATTTATGATCCTGATTACTACTTCTAGAATGGTCTAAAGTAGCTTTGTTGGTTTTTTGCGCTTCTTCCCATTGCTGATACCGGTATGCATCGTAAAAATAATCACTATTTTCTAAAGGCAATTTTCTTTCCCGGGCAAAAGTTAAAGCTCCCTCCCCCATTAATAGTACATGATCCGAATGCAAACGGATTTGATTAGCTAATGAGATTGGATTTTTTACCTGTTGTACCCCGGCCACGGCACCGGCCGTAAGATTTTTACCGCACATAATAGCAGCATCCATGTCGTGCTGACCGGCATGGTTAAAAACGGAACCTTTGCCGGCATTAAATAATGGCGAATCTTCTAACCGGTTTACGGCTAGTTCCACTGCTTCCAAGGCAGTGCCACCGTTGCGCAAAATCTCGTATGCTGCCGTAAGCGACTCTTTCAGTGCTTGCCGGTATTGCTGCTCTTTTTCGGCGGGCATATCCGCTTTTAAAATGGTACCGGCACCCCCATGAATGGCAATTGCTATATTTTTCATCAAATTTTAAAGCTATTCAAGTTCAGCATCGAACTTAAAGGAGCTAAGCTTTACGGAATATAACTGGTAAGCGATTCTAAATTCTGATGAAAATAATAGCCCCAAAAGGAATTAAAACTATCTTAAATGCGTATATTTGTGTATAATTATTTAAGTTAATTTTAAAATAAATACGATATGTCTTTTGATGTTCAAGGTAAATTGCACGAAATATTCGACGAGCAGCAAGTAAGCGAAAAGTTTCGGAAGAGAGAGTTTGTATTGGAAATACCGGATGGTTCTTTCACCCAATATATTAAGTTTCAGCTGACGCAAGATAAGTGCAACGCGCTTGACCAATTTAAGATTGGGGATGATGTAAAAGTAGCTTTTAACTTAACCGGAAAGCCTTTTACTAAAAACGGCACTACCATGTACTTTACCAATTTAGGTGCCTGGCGGGTAGAAAGTGCGGATGCTGCTTCTGCAGCCCCGGCCGGCAATAACAACGGTGGTAATTACCGGGCGGCTTCTCCCCAACAACCAGCCATGACCAGCTCTTTTATTTCGGATGAAGCAGATAACGATCTGCCTTTCTAGTAAAAAATTTAAACTATTTTGTATGCGGGCTCTTTAAGCCCGCATTTTTTTTGCCGTTTGGTTTAAAGTAAGTAGTAATGCATTTGCAATCGACGTCTTCCATCTAATAACTAACTAAATCTCTGTCCGGATATAAAGTTTGTACCTTTTCTGAAAAAAACAGGTAAAATAGCTGGCAGAGTATTTTTGCTATTATTTTTCCGGTACAACTTTATGAAAGATAAAATAGTGCTGATTACCGGGAGTAGTTCGGGCATTGGTAAAGCTACCGCCCTAGCCTTAGCCAAACTGGGGGCCACCATTCTCATTGTTAGCCGGAATGAACAGCGGGGCCAAAAAGCTTTAAAAGACATTCAGGCGCAAAGCCAAAATACAAACATTTATTTTTTCAGTTGCGATCTGTCCTTAATGGCTGATGTGAAAAGTTTGGCGCAGGAAATAAAAAGTAAATACGATAGAATAGACGTTTTAATTAATAACGCCGGTATTTTGCCGGGAAAACATGCGCTAACCCCCGAAGGTTTGGAAGTATGCTGGGCCACCAATTACCTGTCTGGTTTTTTATTAACTTTATCTCTCATGGATTTACTGATGCAGTCAGTTTCCGCCCGGATCATTAATGTATCTTCCGAAGCGCACCGGCTGGGGCAGCTAAATATAGAGCAACAGGCTTCTCCCGAAAAATACTCTTCTTTTACCGCCTACTGCGATTCTAAATTTGCCAATATTTTATTTACGTACGAGTTAAGCCGCCGGCTGGAGTTAACTAATATTACAGTTAATTGCCTGCACCCGGGCGTAATCGCCAGTAACTTTGGTACCACGGCATATGGAATGGTAAAGTGGCTGTTCCGGCTGACCCGGCCTCTTATGAAAAGCGCAAAACAAGGTGCCACTACCGTTGTTTATTTAGCAACCTCGCTAGAAGTAGCCGGCATTACTGGTAAATACTTTAAGAATAAGAAAGCCGTAAAATCCGCTAAAGAAACTTACAGTACGCACCTGGCCCGCCGCTTATGGAAGTTTAGCGAAGAACAAACGGGTTTAGTAACGGATGAAGACGAAGGATAATAACATGAGTGAACTGGAGGAGTTGATTGCAAAAGGAGAAGGCGACCGCCTTGATTTTAAGAAAACCATAACCCACCTGGATAAAATTGCCCGTACCCTCGTTTCTTTTGCCAATACCCGCGGCGGTATTATTTTGGTGGGCGTAATGGATAATGGAAAAATAAGCGGCATCGACCCGGAAGAAGAAAAATACTCTTTGCACCAGGCCGCCCAGTATTACTGCGATCCGCCGGTGAAATTATTTTATAAAGAAGAAGAGCACGACAATTTAACCGTACTAAAAGTAATTATTCCGGAAAGCAAACAAAAACCCCACCTGGCTAAACTGAAAGAAGATGACTGGCGGGGTTATGTTCGGGTAAAAGACGAATCGGTGCAAACGAGCAAAATGGTAATGCAGGCTTTGGAAACAGAGTCTAATATTCCGGCCTACGTGCCGGCTTCCAAAATAGAAACAGCTTTATTAGCTTATTTTCAGAAGCAGCCCCGGATTACCCTTAACCAATTTATGCACCTGGCCAATATTTCAAAAAGAAGAGCCCAACGCATACTGGTGCATTTGGTATTACACGGCGTTATCCGTTTGCACGACAAAGAAAAAGATTCTTACTATACGTTAAGTTAATTTTAATGGATCGGAATAGCTACTTCGCGGTACGGTAATTTGGTTTGCTCTATTTCTACGCGCCCATTAGCATAGGTAGATTTTATGGGCTGCCCATTGTTGTAAGTAACCGTTTTTATAAAGGTACCATCCTCTTCAAAATAATTCCAATCGCCTTCCCAGTAATAATGCATTTTGCCTTCGGCATTTTGAACCATAGCAATACCTTTATTTGATACCTGCCCATTTTCGTGGAAATAAATTACATCCACCACGCGCATATCACCTACCCAAGAATAGTTTTCTACAAAACGCAGCTTACCGTTCGGGTGATAATATTTCCATTCTTTTACCTGCTTGCCATGATCAAACCAGCCTACACAAACTAGCTGCCGGTGGTTAGATAAATCCCGGTATTTCCATTTCCCATGGTGCATCTGGTGTCGGTCGTAGCGGTTAATGAATAAACCGGCTAAAAATTGGGCTTTAACGGGTGCTTGCAAAAGTAAAAGCAGACCCAAAGCGGCTAACACTTTTTTCATATTATTATTATTTTAATGATATAAATAGATTATAGAAGAGAAACTTACCTGAAGATGCAGCGGCAAAGTTTAATTAATTGAAGTAGAAGAGAATAAAAAAGTCCCATAAGTAAATAGTACGTACGGGACTTTCCAATATCGAAAAGTTTAATCAATCATAAGATTTCTTTTTCTCCAGCTTTTCCACTTTTTTTTCTTTAGCCGTTTTTACCGGCTTCTTTTTTACTTCTTTTTTGGCATCCTGTGACTTACCCATGATCTTGTCTGTTTAGTTTGGATAGATTATAAACGTTTGTTTTAAAAAATGAATATAGGAGTACGAATTTTTATTTCGGAAGATAAATAACATTTCGTTTAAATTAAAGATGAAGAGAAAGATAAATAAATTATTTAAAATATGGCTACTATTAAAAGAATTTATTTATACTACGAACCTGTTTTGAAGCAGCACGAAGATTAGTAGAAATAGATTTTAGATTCGGAAAACCGAAGCTTATCTCCTCCAGGCTTTTATCGTATAATCTTCAATTACAATTTTATTTATGACCAATACCTTTACACGACCACAACAATATTTATCCTTTACATTTTAATATGGCAGAACTCAAAAAACCCCGGGCTACTTCTAAAAAAGCCCATACTGATACCCAAAAACAAAAAAAAATATTTGTTCTGGATACTTCCGTTATTCTCTATGATCACAGTGCCATCGAACATTTCCAGGAACACGATGTAGCCATACCTATTACGGTTCTGGAAGAACTGGATAATTTTAAAAAAGGGAATGATATTAAAAATTTTGAAGCCCGCGAATTCATCCGTTTTATTGATTCCCGCTCCCAGGATTCGATGTTGCAGGATTGGCTGCCGATTAACGGCAAAGACAAAGGCAATTTTAAGGTGCTTATGATGCAGGACTCGCCTTTAAATGCCGAAAAAATATTCGGTGAGAAAAAGGCCGATCATAAAATATTAAATTCGGCGCTGCAGTTGCAACACGAAAACCCGGAAAGACCGGTCATATTGGTTACCAAAGATATTAACCTGCGCATTAAAGCCCGGTCTTTAAACCTGGTAGCCGAAGATTACGAAACCGGTAAAATTCAGGATGTTAATTCCTTATATACCGGTAGCGATGTTCTGGAAGATGTTTCACCGGATGCTATTAACCAGTTATACGACCTGGGATATTGCGAAAGCGAAAAAGTATTAGACACCCCTCCGACCGATAATCATTATTTTATTCTAAAAAGCTTTAAAAACTCTATTCTGGCTTACTACAACCCGACTGAGCAAAAGGTACAGCGCGTAGATAAGCTTTCGGCTTACGGTATTAAACCCCGCAATGCCGAACAAACCTTTGCCTTACACGCTATTCTGAACCCCAACGTGCGTTTGGTAACCATACAAGGCGTGGCCGGAACTGGCAAAACATTACTGACGCTGGCCGGGGCATTAGAACAACGCCGGGAGTTTAAGCAAATTTACCTGGCGCGACCCATTGTGCCGTTAAGCAACAAAGACATTGGTTATTTACCCGGCGACATAAAATCAAAACTGAACCCGTACATGGAGCCGCTCTGGGATAACCTCAAGTTTATTCAGAACCAGTTTTTAGAAACCAGTAAAGAACACCAGAAGCTCAAAGAATTGGTGGAACAGGAAAAGTTAATGATTTCGCCTCTGGCTTATATCCGCGGTCGTAGTTTATCCAACATATTCTTTATCGTGGACGAAGCGCAGAATTTAACGCCGCACGAAATTAAAACGGTTATTTCGCGGGCCGGAGAAAACACTAAAATTGTTTTTACGGGCGATATTTACCAGATTGATACCCCTTATTTGGATGCGCAAAGTAACGGCCTTTCTTATTTGATTGATCGGGCTAAAAATCATCCATTATACACCCATATTACCCTGCAAAAAGGCGAGCGCTCTGACCTGGCTAACTTGGCAAATGAATTATTATAATCTAAAGAATGGACCGGTTTACTTTTAACCGGTTTTTCTTAATGATATTTGCTTTGTTATCTTTCGAAAAGGTTTATCGTATAGACCTAAAATTTAATTTTAATATATATAACTATGTCCAGTTTAGCAGATAAAGGATTGAAAATTTCTCAAAACGTTTTCTTTAAAATTTTAACCCATAGGGCTATCAAGCTGGTAGGTAAACCGGCTAAAATTGGCTTTTTATTGCGCGATTCGTACCAAAAGTTAATAGATGCGAAAAGCGATAAATCAGGATTTACCCAAATTAAAGACATCATGTTTTCTTTTATCCGGCTGGTTAAATCTTATTTCAGTGGCGAGTACCGGGCTATTTCTACTAAATCAATCGTAATTGGTATTGCTACTTTATTGTACGTAGTTTCGCCTATTGATTTGGTACCCGACTTTATTCCGATCATCGGCTTTGCCGATGATATTAGCTTGATGGCTTGGTTTATCAAGGCTTTCCAAACCGAACTTTCTAAATTCCGGGAATGGGAACAAGCCCAAGGCATTATGCCGACCTAAGCGTATCTTTTATTTAATTAGCAATATAAACCCAGCTTAAAGCTTAATTTTGCATTTCCATGCAAACAGATAGCACCATCAGTATTTTGGGGTGCGGTTGGTTAGGTTTGCCTTTAGCCAAAAAACTAAAACAAATTGGTTTTAAGGTTAAAGGCACTACCACTACCCCGGATAAACTAAAAGTACTCGCCGGCGCCGGCATTGTGCCTTATCAGATTTATTTAGCAGCGGCCACTCCCGAAAGTTTAGCCGATTTTTTAAAAACGGATCTTTTAATTATCTCTTTTCCGCCTAAAATTCGGGCGGGAAAAGGAGATGAATATATTGCTCAGATCAATATCCTGCAGCAGGCAATTCGTCAATCTTCGGTTAAGTGTATTTTGTTTATCAGCTCTACTTCGGTCTATCCCGATTTAAATACGACGATTACCGAAGCTACGGATATTTCTAGTACGCTTTCGCAGAACTATTTACTACAAGCAGAAGCAGCCATTCAAAGTACCCAGGTTCCCACTACAATACTTCGTTTCGCCGGATTGGTGGGCCCCAACCGGCATCCCGGTCGTTTTTTTGCGGGCAAAGAACACGTAGCTAACCCCCAGGGACCAGTTAACCTGATTTATTTAGAAGATTGTGTTCAGATAATAATAGAGATACTAAAGCAGGATAAATGGGGCCAGGTTTATAATGCCTGTGCAAATGAACATCCCACCCGGCAGGCGTTTTATACGTCCGCTACTGCTGCCTTAGATTTACCGCTTCCTCATTTTGTTCCTCCCAATCCGGCAGATACTTTTAAGATAATCAGCAACAAAAAATTAAAAAAAGATTTACAATACCGATTTATTTACCCCAATCCGATGTTCTTTAAAGAATTATTGCCGAAAAATAAAGAGGTTTAATGTCGGACAAGAAGAAAAAAGTGGCCATTGTGGGCGGCGGAGCAGCCGGTTTTTTTGCGGCGATTAGTTGTGCCCAAATTAATCCGGAATTAGAAGTTTACTTATTCGAAAAGACGCCCAAATTACTTTCCAAGGTGCGGGTATCCGGCGGGGGGCGCTGTAACGTTACCCATCATTGTTTTAATCCGAACCAGTTTATCCAATTTTACCCGCGGGGAGGAAAATTTTTAAAAATTGCTTTTAAGTTATTTGGCGCCACCGAAACGGTAAAATGGTTCGAAAAGAGGGGCGTAAAACTCAAAACCGAAGTTGATGGGCGCATGTTTCCCGTTACCGATGATTCCCAAACCATTGTAAATTGTTTACTGGCGGAAGCTAAAAAAGCCGGCGTAAATATTAAAACCAGTGTAGGCGTAGATACTATTGTTCCACCGGAAAATGCGCGCGAAAAATTCAGGTTGGGTTTATCGGCCGGAGCTATTTTTGAAGTGGATGGTTTGTTAATCTGTACTGGTGGCTATCCCAAAGCAGAAAGCTACGCCTGGTTGCAAAATATAAGCCATTCGGTTGTTCCGCCAGTGCCTTCACTTTTTACTTTTAATGTTCCGGATTCTCCTTTAAAAGAATTGCAGGGGGTAGCGGTAAAACATGCCCGGGTAAAAATAGCCGGACAATCTTTGGAAAATGAAGGCCCATTATTAATAACGCACTGGGGATACAGCGGTCCGGCCATATTAAAGCTATCTGCTTGGGGGGCCCGGGATTTACACGCTGCTGGATATAATTTTACTTCTTTGATCAACTGGATACCGGATTTTTCGGAAGAGCAGCTTCGTTCTTATTTTACGGATTACCGCCGGCAATATCCCAAAAGGTTAGTTGCCGCCCATTCTTTGTTTAATTTACCGCAGCGCCTCTGGAAAGCTTTAGTGGCTTTGGTCGATATCCCGGATAAAACTATTTGGGCCGAATTACCCGCAAAAAATCAGAATAGACTTATAGAACAATTATTGCGCGGCCCTTTTAACGTGAAAGGCAAAACTAATTTTAAAGAAGAATTTGTAACCTGCGGGGGCATTGATTTAAAAGAAATAAACCCGGAAACCATGGAAAGCAAAATAATACCCAATTTGTTCTTTGCCGGCGAAATCCTGAATATTGATGGGGTGACGGGAGGTTTTAATTTCCAGGCTGCCTGGACTACCGGCTATTTAGCCGGTAAAGCTTTGGCACATATATAAAGCATTATATCTGATCTGTTGCTTACTCCCACTTACAAAATATGTTTGGGCAAATATTTCAGGTTAAAGTATATGGTTATTTTAATCTTGTAAAACAAAAAATTAGTTTCCTAAGTAAAAGAGGCAACAGTTGATATTTAAGATCATTAGTCACTATAAAACTATGGAAAATAAAACGCAAAATGAAGTATTATCGGTGGTGCACCACCTGATAGAGCGCTGCAAGGATGGCCAGAGAGGATATGCCCACGCTGCCAAAGATATTGAAGATCAGGATCTAAAAACTTTGTTTCAGGAATATTCGGTACAACGGGATTCGATGATTACCGAACTGCAAAACGAACTGCATAACTTTGGTAAATTAGACGATGAAAGTACGTCTCTGGAAGGTAAAGTACACCGGACCTGGATGGACTTATCTTCGGCTTTGTTAGCTAAAGACCGCCAGCAAGTTTTAAACGAATGCGAACGCGGGGAAGATTATGCGGTAGCGGCTTATGATAAAGCATTGAAAGCAGATTTACCAAGCAACCTGAAACAAATTGTGCAGAAACAATACGAGCAGGTTAAAAAAGCCCATGATACCATCCGGGACTTGCGCGATCAAGGTAAAAAATAAATCTCTTTCAAGATAAATAAAAAAAGGAGCTAAACGCTCCTTTTTTTATGCATATATTTTATAAAGATAAAAGCCCAACCTTATTTAGGATGGGCTTTTATCTTTTGTGAATTAAGGCTTTAATACTTAATTACCACCTGCGGGAGCTTTCTTTTCTCCGGAATCCTCCTCCGCCACGTTCACCGCCACGGTCCCGATCTCCACCGAAACGGCTTTTGGCCCGGCCATCAAAACGTCTGGAACCTTCTCTGTCTTCTCTCGAACCTTCGTCTCTAGAACCATTGTCTCTTGAGCCGCCGTCATTATCTCCTCTAGGTTCTTTCCCTTTGGCTTTCTCAAAACTTACCGGTTTGCCCAATAAAGTAGTTCTGCCCAAACGATCTACAATCTCAGAAGTGTACTCTTTTGCAACTTCAACAAAACTGAATTTATCGTATAAATCAATATCGCCAATTTTACTACTTGGTATACTGGTATTCTCGGTTAAAGCTTCGATAATATCTTTAGGGTTTACCCGATCTTTTTTGCCTAGGGTTACAAACAAGCGGTTATATCCTTCGCGCGGGCCTTTCATTTCTTCGGAAGCGGCCTGCGCTTTGGCTTCTTTCAAGCTCATTTTTAACAATGCCGCAGCTATTTCCAATGAAGTAAAATCTTCCGTTAATAACCGTTCGATGCGCGAAATTTGCTTTTCTAATTTGCCCTGTGCTATAACTTCTTTTATCTGATCCAGGAAAAGATTGGTTTTAATTTCGGCAACATCTTCGTAACTCGGCACCGCTGCTAATTTAATTTTAGCGTTGGTAAACCGCATTATATCTTTCAGCTTGTAAATATCACGGCCCGATACAAAGCTTAATGCCCGTCCGGATTTACCAGCCCGGCCAGTACGGCCAATCCGATGTACGTAAGCTTCTTCATCCTGCGGTAAATCATAATTAAATACCGCCTCTAAATCTTCCACGTCGATACCGCGGGCAGCAACATCAGTAGCCACCAAAATTTCCAGGGTACCGGCTTTAAACTTAGCCATTACATTGGTGCGCTGGGTTTGGTTCATGTCGCCGTGTAAGCCATCGGCAAAATAGCCACGGGCCTGCAGGTTAGCCACCAGCTCGTCTACCATGCGCTTGGTATTACAAAAAACAATCATTGATTTCAGGTTGTACATGTCGATTATACGCGACAGGACTTCCATTTTCATGTTGTTGCGCACTTCGTAATACACCTGCTCAATATTAGTAACCGTAAGCGTTTGGTGCACTACTTTTACCAACTGCGGATTACGCTGGTATTTCTTTGTCAGCTCCATTATCGGTTTCGACATGGTAGCTGAAAAGAATATGGTTTGTCTTTCCGCCGGAATCTTGGTCAGTACAAATTCAATATCTTCCCGGAAACCCATATCCAACATTTCATCGGCTTCGTCCAGGATAATTTTTTTAACCCCCTCCAGTTGTAAGGTACCTCTTTCAATGTGGTCCATTACCCGGCCCGGCGTACCAATTACAATTTGTACACCTTGTTTCAGGGCTCTTAACTGCCGGTCGTACGACTGTCCGCCGTAAATAGGCACTACACTTATATCTCTTTTATATTTTATTAGTTTACTGATTTCTTCCGAAACCTGCACGGCTAATTCGCGGGTAGGGCAAAGAATAAGCGCTTGTACCCGGCGATCGCTGCCGTCAATGCTTTCTATAGTAGGTATACCAAAAGCCGCCGTTTTACCGGTTCCTGTTTGCGCCTGACCAATTACATCACGGCCTTCCATTATAAACGGAATAGCTTCCGTTTGAATGGGTGAAGCTTCTTCAAATCCCATGTCAACGATAGCACGTTGCATTTCCGGGGATAAAGGAAGCTCATCAAATCTTAATTTGTTCATCTAAATTTTTTGTTAAAATATCTTATACGCTTTCTGAAATGAGCAGATACTTAATTTTAACGCTGCTTTGTAAGAATAATATCGGCGAGAAAAATTGATGCTGACGCAAACGCGACTACTTAAGGAGCCTCACTAAAAGAATAATCGACTGCTGATTTCAAAATAATGCACAAAGGTAATGTTTTTGTCCATTATAAAGCTATATAGTTAATAAACTATTAAATATTGCTTTTAGTTCAAGTGCATTTAGATAAAATACAGAACGAAAATTGATGCCCAAACAACCGAATGCAACTTGAATATTCGATATAAAAGCCATAAATTTAGTATAAAATTGCAACAGCATTTAACCCCAAAGCTGTTCATTAAACCTAAAAAGTAGTGCCGCAAACTTTCAAAATCTATTCTTCTTCGGCCGGTTCCGGCAAAACGTATCATCTTACCAAAGAATATTTAAAATTAGCCTTACAAAGCAATAACCCGGCTTACTATAGGTCGGTTTTAGCTATTACATTCACCAACGATGCGGCCAACGAAATGAAAGAGCGCATATTGTCGGCTTTGCGCCAGTTTAATGATGCTGCTTTAGATTCTAAAACCAAAGCCCGGAGTGAAGATTTATTAGCCGATATCACAGATGAAATACGTGAGGAATACAATCAGCCCGAAATTAGTACGGAAGTAATCCGGGAAAGAGCCAAAAACACTTTTGAGCAAATATTATATAACTATTCCGAATTTTCGGTGAGTACCATTGATGCTTTTGTAAACAAGGTGGTAACGGCTTTTACCCGGGAATTGAATATTCCTTATAATTTTGAAGTTGACTTGGACACGACTACGCTTTTGAATACGGCCGTTTCGCTTTTGTTAAACAAAGTAAACAATAGTCCGGATAATTTTTTACTGGCCCAAACCCTGGAAAATTATGCTTTGGAAAAAGCCGAAGAAGGCCGCAGTTGGAACAACTTGCCGGTTGAGCTGGCCGGCTTTGCCGCTAATTTGCTAAATGAACAGGTTTACGAAGCTGTTTCGGAGTTGCAGCAGCTAACGCTGGAAGATTTCAAAAAGATCAGAAAAGAATTATATCGCCAGAAAACCGAAATCGAAAAATCGGTGGTAGATGCAGCCCAGGCCGCAATAAATTTATTTCAGATCAACCAAATAGATCCAGCTAATTTGCACCAGAAAGAACGCGGCATTTATGGTTTCTTCCAAAAGTATCTAAAAGCTTTTGCATTTAATCCGCCCAACACTTATGCGCTGCAGACCATTAACAATGATAAATGGTGCGGGGCCAAAGTGCCTGCTGAGGTAATTGCCCGGCTGGATAGCATTAAAGATGTTATTACCCAGTATTACGAACAAATAGAAAATATCCGGATTGAACAAGGCCCCCATTATATCCTCATCAATGAGATTACGAAACACTTGTACCAGGTTTCAGTTTTAAATGAGTTGGAAAAATGTATTCAGGATATAAAACGCGATACCAACCTGGTGCATATATCGGAGTTTAATAAGCGCATCACCGATATTGTCCTGAAAGAGCCGGTACCATTTATTTACGAACGCCTGGGTGAAAAATACAACCACATCTTAATTGATGAATTTCAGGATACGTCGGCTTTGCAATGGAACAACTTATTGCCTTTAATTGAAAACTCATTGGCTTCCGGGTATTTTAATATGGCCGTAGGCGATGCCAAACAAGCTATTTACCGGTGGCGCGGCGGCGACATGGACCAAATCTTGCATCTTTACAAAAAGAATACGCCGGCGCTTTACCAAAACCGCAAGCACGAAGATTTACTGGCTGCCCGTTACGATACTTTAGATTTAAGCCTGACCCCGGCCGATTTAAACACGAACTTCCGCAGCACCGCCGAAATTATTCAGTTCAATAATGCTTTTTTCCATTTCGTCAGCGAAACGAACCCCGAATACCCGATGCTGCAAAGCATTTACGACGAGAACTTTAAACAGGACTTGCCTCCTGGCGCCGCCCGCACCGGCGGACACATTCAAGTACTTTTTGCCCAAGCCGAAGACCAGAACTATCAGTACGACCTGGATACCTGCCAGCGCACCGAAGAACTTTTTGCCGGCTACGAAAAACCCGAAATATTATCGTACCAGGAAAGTACGTTGCAGCTAGTTTTGCAATTAATCCAGAGTGCGTTGCTGGAAGGTTACGAATGGAAAGATATTGCCGTATTGTGCCGTACCAATTACAACAGCCGTTTGGTAGCGGGTTTTCTGAAAGAGCAAAAGTTTGCTATTATATCGCAAGATTCTTTGTCGCTGCAACTGGCCGAAGTAGTAAACCTGGTAATTGCCTTGTTCCGGATTTTTAACCGGTCTAATGATACCCTGGCCCGCTCCGAAGCCATGTACCTGGTGTACAAAGTAGTTTTAAACAAGCAACCCGATAATTTCCTGACCCAGCAAATTGCTACACTGGCTAATTGTGCCAACAACCAGTTATTTTTCGATCAGTTACGGGAATTTGGCTACGATTTACAGGAAAAAGAAACCGGCAACCTTTCTATTTATGAACTTACCGAAAAGATAATCCGGGTATTTGATTTGTTAGGTAAAAACAACGAATGCGAATATTTATTCCGGTTCCTGGATGTAGTGCTGGAGTACAGCCTGAACCAAAGTAATAACCTGAATAGTTTCCTGGAATACTGGGAAACCCACAAAGAAAAGCTAAGCATTAATACGCCCAAAAACCGCAACGCCATAACTATTACCAGCTTGCACAAAGCCAAAGGCCTGGCCTACCCGGTGGTCATTATCCCGTTTGCCGATTGGTCGGTGGAGCCGCAGCGGGGTTCTTTGCTGTGGGGCAAATTACCCACCGATCTTCCGTTTGCCGCTACTATTCCCACAGCGGTGGTAAATATGAGCAAGCGCCTGGAAGAAACGCCTTTACAAGACCAGTACCGGCGCGAAATGGAAAAAACTTTTATCGAAAACCTGAACATGCTGTACGTAGGCTTTACCCGCCCGCAGGACCGGTTGTATATTGTTTCGCAGGTTAAAGATTCTAAAGTCGGCGTTAATCAGAAAAACATCAGTTATTTGCTACAAAGCTACCTGCAACACCTGGGCCTGTGGCAAGACGACCAATATTGTTACCAGCTAGCCAAGGGCGTTCCTACCGTTAAATCAGCTACGCCCTTGGCCGATAATATATTTCCGGTGGAAGAATTTGCCTCTTATAACTGGACCCAGCGTTTAAGACTGAAACAACACGCCAATAACGTGTTCGACTTTGCCACCCAGCAGGAACACCAGCGCATCAACCGCAAATTGCACTATGCCCTTTCCCGCATTACCACCGCCAACCAGCTGGGCTTTGCCTTAAAACAACTGGTAAACGAAGGCATTATCAGCAGCAAAGAAACGGTGGAACTCCGCAGTATGCTCACCAGAATTATCCAGCACCCGCAGCTTTCCCGCTATTTCAGCAAGGATATTTTAATTGAAAAAGAAAAGGAAATTCTGAATGTGCGAGCTAGCCGCTACAAACCCGACCGCATTGTTTTTGATGGCACCAAAGTAGTACTGCTGGACTTTAAAGCTCCGCCTTTTACCCAGGAACATGCCGATAATTTAAACTTTTACGCCAGTCTTTTTAAAGAACTTTTATTTACCGAGATAGAATGCGTTTTGTATTATTTTGATGTGGAGGAAGTGAGGAAATGGATGTATGTGGAAGAAGTAAAGATTGGCGTTTAAATGAATCAGTTATGAGCGAACTCAAACTATATAACGAGCTGATTCAGCAAATCGGCGAACTGCTTAAAACCGGGCGTGAGCAAGCCGGGCGGACCATAAATACCATTCTGGTGCAAACCTATTGGCAAATAGGCAAGCACATTGTAGAATTTGAGCAAGGTGGAAAAGCGAAAGCCGAATACGGGTCTGAACTGTTAGACCGGTTATCTAAAGACCTGACGCTGGAATTTGGTAAGGGATTTAGCCGCTCCAATCTGGTTTACATGCGAAAATTTTATCTGGCCTTTTCAAAAAGTGAGACACTGTCTCACCAATTGAGCTGGAGCCACTACTTTGAAATATTAAAAGCTGACAATAACCTGGAAATCAGCTTTTATGCCAAACAATGCTAAAAAGAAAACTGGAGCGTGCGCGAACTGAAACGCCAGATGAAAAGTATGCTGTTCCATCGGTTGGCTTTAAGCAAAGACAAGGCAGGCGTTTAAAAAATAGCAGAACAGGGAGCAGAAATTCAAAAAGGCAGCTGATATTATTAAAGACCCGTATGTATTTGAATTTTTAGGCATTCCGCAGCAATACCAGTACAAAGAAGGCGAACTGGAAGAAAAGCTGATCCGGAATTTAGAAGATTTTTTATTAGAGCTGGGCAAAGGCTTTGCCTTTATTGGCCGGCAGTATAAGATTAGTTTGGCTAACCGGCATTTCTTTGTCGATCTGGTTTTTTACCACCGCATCCTGAAATGCTTTGTACTAATAGACGTGAAACGCGGGGAAATAGAGCATCACGATATCGGGCAGATGAACCTGTACCTGAACTATTTTGCCAAAGAAGAAAACGTGGAAGGTGACAACCCGCCTATTGGCATTGTGTTGGGCGACTACAAAGACCAAATTTTAGTAGAATATGCTACCGAAAACATCAGTAACCAGCTTTTTGTAAGCAAATACCAGCTTTACCTGCCCGATAAAGCTTTGCTTTCTGCCGAGCTTGAAAAATTGTTGTAGGATTAGAAGTTAGAAAGTAGGAAATGAGCAAGGAGCTAAAATCTTGAACAGAACCATCTGCTACAAACCAAACCACATTGTTTTCGATGGCACCAAAGTAGTGCTCCTGGATATCAAAGCTCCGCCTTTACCCAGGAACACGCCGATAATATAAACTTCCGCCAGCCTGTTCCGGGAATTACTTTGATGTGGAACAAATGGAGAAATGGGTGTATGCTGGGGAGTTGAATCTAGAGATAAAAAGTTGATAATAAAATTATATCTAAATGAAATCAAAGATTGAATCTATTGTTTTAGAAGATGATCCATTTAAGGATTACAAGAATGAAAATGAAGAACCAATCTTAGACAAATTGGCTAAAATAAATGTGTTTATAGGAGCAAATAATTCTGGTAAAAGTAGATTTACTAGGAACCTATTTTCTAATGAAGATATAAAAGGCAATTATTCTGGTATTGAAATAAATAAAATTGATGATGCAATCAGAAGATTGCAGAAAGAGATCAGGGAATTATTTAAAAACGAATGGATCGAACAATATGAAAATGAATTTGTTGATATAATTCTCGAACTGCAACCCTTAAAATTTTATAGTAGAACTATAAATTTAATATCTAAAGTTAAAAAGCCTGTTGAAAATTTAATAAATTCAAATACAAGTGGTAGGATAACTTATAAACCTTATCATCAAGGTTTTGAGGAAAACACAATTGGTGTTCTTAAAAATATTGGTGTAAAATACTCTAGTGAATTAGCTATACTTATTCCTGAAGATTTTACTGGGCCTGCATTTGATCGTATTTATATCCCAACACTAAGAGGTTTAAGAACTATTTCTAATGTCAATGGTGAATACACGCATGATAATTTATACCTTAAAAGAACCTTAAGTGATTATTTTGACAATTCTGATTCTTTTAAAGATAAAATCTATACGGGATTAGGCTTATACGAAGATGTGAAGAAATTACTTTTAGGGACGCGTGAGGAAAGAAACAAAATTCGAAACTTTGAAGAATTTTTAAGTCAAAGTTTCTTCAATAAACAAACGGTAAACATTATTCCTAACCAAAGCGATAATGTCGTTCATGTATTAATTGGAGACAATCCTGAAGATGAAAAGCCTATATATAAACTTGGTGATGGCATTCAGTCTATCATAATACTAACTTATCCTTTGTTTTTCAATCAAGGAAAAGAAATTAAAGTTTTTATTGAAGAGCCTGAACATTATTTACACCCAGGTTTTCAAAGAATATTTATGGAAACTTTGGTAAAACCTGAATTTGATTCTTTTCAGTATTTTATAACCACCCATTCAAATCATTTTCTTGATATTACTTTAGATTTAGAGCAAATTTCAATTTATACATTCAAGAGAGATCAAATTGATAGGAAGTTCATAATTGAAAATGTAGAAAATGAAGACTCAAACATTTTAGAATTATTAGGAGCCAGAAATGCTTCCGTATTCTTATCTAATTGCACTATTTGGGTTGAAGGTATTACGGATCGGATTTATATAAGAAAATACCTTGAAGTATATCAGAATTCTTTATCTGAAGATCAACTCAGATTTAAAGAAGATACCCACTATTCGTTTGTTGAATACGGCGGTGGTAATATAACTCATTGGTCATTTCTGACAGATGCAGATCCAAATGTTCCGAATATTGAAGTAAAGAGACTTTGTGGTAAGTTGTTTCTAGTTTCTGATAAAGATGGTGCCGGATTAAAAAAGGACGGAACTCCAAATCAATCTAAAAAGAAAAAATATAAAAGGCATTTAGAACTAGCAGAAGCATTAGGGCATAGATATTATTGTTTAGAATCCAAAGAAATAGAAAATACCTTGTCTCCGGAGGTATTAAAAGCTACAGTTAGAAATTATGAAGCCAAAAACCCTAACCTAACTAATCTTAAATTTAATAAATTTATTCATGAACAATATAAAGATGCAGCAATAGGTACATTTATTCAAAATAATGTTGAAGGAATTAAGCATAATTATTTAGCTGATTCAGGAACCATAACAGATAAAGTAAACTTCGCTAAAAAAGCAGTTCAGAATATTCAAAGCTTTGATAATTTAACAAATGATGCTAAAACCCTTACAATTCAAATATATAATTTCATTAAGTCAAATAATTAACTAAAATTTATAAAGCGTATTTGCTAATTACCAGTATGTGCTTCAACAGGCTAGAAGTTTACCCGTGAAGTCATAATTACTCAAATGTGTTGGCTTGTCAGAAGACAAGCCCAAGTGAGGAAAAAATTCAAATACTTGCTACTCCTTACATAAACTATTAATATTATACATAAGTTGTAATTACTAAAAGTAAAAATATGCAAGTTCCAATTATTCAAATAGGAAATTCTAAAGGAATTCGCCTGAATAAAGTTCTGCTGGATAAATACCAAATTGGAGATAAAGTGGAAATGGTGCTGGAGAAAGACTGCATAATTTTAAAACCAGTTTCTGCTCCCCGTATAGGCTTGGAAAAAGCTTTTCAGGAAATGCATGCCAATGGCGACAATCATTTGTTGATGGATGATGTTTTTGCCGATGAAAATTGGGATTAAAAATGGATTACAAGCAATATGACATTGTGATCGTTAATCTGGAACCCACTATCGGCAGCGAGATAAAGAAAACCAGACCTTACGTGATTGTATCACCAGATGAAATGAATAAATATTTGCGGACCATCACCATTACCCCTATTACTTCTCAATCCAAAGCCTATCCTACCCGGGTACAAATCCAATTAGAAGAAAAAACAAATTGGGTTGTTATCGATCAAATCAGGACCATTGATAAAAGCAGGGTTTTGAAAAGCATTAGCAAACTCAATTATGATGAAATAACGCAAGTAAAAAATATAATAAGAGAGACATTTGTTGATTAAGATATTTAAGTTCTCCGTAATACCTTAAAGTACAAAGTATTTAGAAATTAATAAATGCCTTTCACCTTTTCTCATCCCGCCATTGTTTTACCTTTAGCTTATTTACCGAAAAGATGGGTGTCTTTAACGGGGTTAGTAATAGGTTCTATTGCACCTGACTTTGAATATTTTATCAGAATGAGGGTTTATAGCATTCATAGTCATACCGGAAAAGGAATCTTCTATTTTGACCTACCTCTTGCTATTATGCTGGCTTTTGTCTTTCACCTAATAGTCCGGGATAAATTAATTAATAACTTGCCCCTCTTTATACTAAGGAGATTAGAAAAATTTAAAAGCTTTAACTGGACAAACCATTTTATTCGTCATTATTTACCAGTCATTTTTTCCATTATCTTAGGTTCAATTTCTCATATTATATGGGATAGTTTCACCCATGAACACGGCTTTTTCGTAGAAAAGTATTCGTTTTTAGCGCAGGAAATAAATACAAATAAGTTAAGTTTTCCTATTTATAAGCTTTTACAACATGGTAGTTCAATTCTTGGTTTGCTAATAATTATATTTGCCATCTACCAAATTCCAGTTAACTTTTCGGTTACATCCAGAAATGCTACTTTTTTATTCTGGGCTAAAGTATTGGCAATATTATGTATTGTACTAACCCTAAGATTTGCTTCCGGATTAACGTTTAAACAATACGGCAATTTAATTGTCAGTGGTATTTCGTCGGTATTAATAGGTTTGATTTTGGCATCAATTTCGCAAAAAAGCAGGCACAAACTGAGTTAAAGTTTGTTAAATAATTACTTCATCCCCAACCCTTCTCCTTAAGAAGAAGGAGTAAAATCAGGAGTAACGAAAGTCCTTCGCCTTTAGGAGAAGGATAGAGGGTGAGATTTTTAATCCATTTTCATTAAATAATTACATTGATAAAACTGCTTTTCTAACGTTTGGGTAACCAATCTAAATTAAAACAAGCTTAGCAAACTACCTCCAAAAGCGGTAAATTTAGAGGCTTATTACCCATTATGGTAATTGTTCTAGACACAAACTAACCCCTAATTACTAAGTACAAAAAAATACATGCAATCATTTCTGCTGCAGGCAGCCGAATATATTTACGCCAAATACGCCGAAAACATCAGCCAGATATGTGTGGTATTACCTACCCGTCGGGCCAGTGTTTACTTTAAAAATGCCTTGGCGCAGGTGGCTACCGAAGGTATCTGGTCGCCGGAAGTATCTTCGATGGAAGATTTTATAACCCGGCTGGCCAAAGTAGAAGTACTGGAACCCATTCACCTGCAACTGGATTTATTTGATATTATGCAGGAGCTGGACCCGCACATTGATTTTGATCAGTTTGTAGGTTGGGCCAGTACCTTGTTAGAAGACTTTAGCCGCATGGACCAGGAAATGGTGGATACCGGCAAATTGTTTGAGTACGTGAGTCAGGCCAAAGCCCTGGAACGTTGGGACCCCAAAAGTGCCGGATTTGAGATTTCGCCTTTAATTCAGAAATATTTTAAGCTCTGGGATAACCTGCAGCAAACTTATACCCGGCTGCGGCATAAATTAAAAGTTGAAAAGCAGGCCTACACCGGCATGGCTTACCGCCAGGTAGCCGAAAACATCGAGGCCATTCAGAAACAAACCTCTTGTGCGCAATTCATTTTTATTGGTCTGAATGCCCTGAGTCGCTCCGAAGAAGTTATTATCCGGACTTTAATTAAATTACACAAAGCCGAAGTGCTGTTTGATGCGGATGAATTTTACATGGAAGAAAATTCCCAGAACCGGGCCGGGCATTTTCTGCGGAAATATAAAAAAAGCTGGCAGCTGCCGGAATGGAAATGGCAACAAAATAATTTACGCACCACGGCCAAAGAAATAAACGCCATTGCGGTAGCCAATGCCAGTATGCAGGGCAAAATTGCCGGGCAGTTGCTGCAGCAAATCCGGCAGGAAAACCCGCAGGCCCAGGTAGCTATTGTGTTGCCCGACGAAACCATGCTGTTGCCCGTATTGCATTCCATCAGCGAAGATATTCCGGATTACAACGTTACCATGGGGCTTACTTTTAAAGGCACGCCTTTGTATAACCTCATCGATCTTTTATTTGAGCTGCATTTAACCGGCATTATCCAGCCTACCGATACGGGTTTTAAGGTAAATATGTACCACCATCTTACGGTGCAGAAAATCTTAAGCCATCCGTTTATCCGGCGCTACGAACAATATGCGAATACGCTAACCGAAGAAGCTGACCAGGAAAATATAGTCAGCAAAGCCTTAGCCGAGATCATATCTAAAAACAAGGTCTTGCTTTCGGCCCGCGAACTCATTGAGTTAGGACAGGAACACCCGCTTTTTAAAGCTTTGTTTAAAACCTGGCGCAACTGCGACGATATCCTGGCTTCCTTTTACGACCTGATCGACTTGCTAAAACAAGTTTACCAGTTCCAGCCCGAAAACCCTATTGAAACCGAATACCTGTATATATTTTATACGCTGGTAAAAAGGCTGGATTCTATTTTCGACTGCCGGGAACAACGCATTTCAGTGCGGAGCTTTAAAAAGTTTCTGTACGAAAACATAGCCCAAACCCGCCTGCCTTTTAGCGGTGAACCCATTTCGGATATTCAGGTAATGGGTTTTCTGGAAACCCGAGCCCTGGATTTTGAGAACCTGATTATACTATCGGTAAACGAAAATATCCTGCCGCAACCCAAAAAGCATAAGTCGCTGATGCCGTACGATGTGCTGAAAACCTTTGGCTTGCCCACTTATGCGGAGCAGGAAAGTATTACCTCTTATTATTTTTACCGTTTACTGCAGCGGGCCAAAAAAATTAATTTGCTCTACGTTTTACCTTCTGATACCTACGGCTCCGGTGAGAAAAGCCGTTTTATTTTACAGTTGCAGCATCATCTGGTTCCGGCTAACCCCAATATTGTTTTCCGGGATTTAATAGCGGTAGTGGAGCAACAGGAAAGCAAATCGTACGAACCGGATATAATTATTCAGAAAGATGAGCAGGTATTAAGCAGTTTGAAGCAAGCTCTGCAAAAAGGTTTGTTCCCCTCCCACCTGAACATGTACCTGAATTGCTCGCTGCAATATTATTTTTACCACATTGCCGGCATAAAAGAAACCGACGAAATAGAAGAACAAATTGGCGCCGATCAGTTTGGGAATATTATCCATAAAGTACTGGAAGATTACTACCGCCCTTACCAGGAAAATAATACCCTCCTCACCGCCGACGATATAAAGCGGATGCTGGTTTTGCTGCCCCAGCGGGTAAAAGAAGCTTTTAAAGCGGGTACATTAGGCAATGTGCCGGAGCAAGGCATGAATTACCTGCTCTTTAAAGTAGCTACCCAGGTATTGGAAACCTACCTGAAACAAGAAGCCGAATCGAAAGATTTGCCCTTGCATATTTTAAGCCTGGAACAAAAGCTGGAAACCATTTTGCCGGTACAACTTGGGGACGAGATACTAGAAGTAAAAATTGCCGGTAAAGCCGACCGCATCGACCAAACTGATAAAATCGTGCGGGTTATTGATTATAAAACCGGCATGGTTAGTGCCGCCGATTTAAAAATAAAACAAGAACAGGTAGCCGAACATTTGCTTTCGGATAGAAAATACGAAAAAGTGCGCCAGCTTTGGCTTTACCGCTATTTAATGACGAAAAAACTGCAAGCTGAAGGTAAACTAAATCAAATTCCCGGTTTGGAGACGAAAATTGAGGCGGGCATTATTTCTTTCCGGAATGTAACGGCTGGCTTTATGACGTCGGATATAGCTTTTGCCGATAAGGCAGTGGATTCTGCCGATATTTATATCCAACACACCGAAACTTACCTGGGCAACCTGGTTAGAGATATCCTGAACCCCGAAATTCCAATAAAGAAAACCCATGACCTGGAAGTTTGCCAGTATTGCATCTACCGCGGCATTTGTGCCCGTTAAATAAAAAAGGAGCCCATGAGATGGGCTCCTTTTCTGAATTGAAAACAGATTAAAATTATATCTAAGTTATAACGCTTTACTTAGCGCGGAATAACTAATTTCTGACCCGGATGAATCAGGTTTGGATCTTTTATTAAATTCAGGTTAGCCTGATGTATTTTATGCCACCCGTTGGCATCGCCGTACAATTGTTTGGCTATTTTGGATAAAGAATCGCCACTCTTTACAGTATAGTATTCGGTTTGCGGCGCGGCTGGTTGAGCTACTGGCTGCTGTACCGGATTTTGGTTTAACCCGGTATTAGGACGGGCTTGCGGCTGAGCCGGTTTCTCCTGACCTTTTTGAAAAAAATCAAATAATCCCATAGTTTTAGTTCGTTTATAAAATAAATATCAGCTTCAAAGACAGCACTTTTAGCCGTCGTGTTATGAGTAGCATACGCCTACTCTCTTTAATTAGTTATAATTATAATCTACTATTTTAATTTGTCTCCTCTCTACTTAAACGGGATAATGATTAACCAAATTCGGTCAGATGGGGTATTTAATTAACAGCTGATTAACCAAAAGCTGCTACTCTCCGTAACATTCAAAAAACATAATGTATTTATAAGCGGTATAAGCTTAGCTTTACATTATATAAAATTTAAGAGAAACCGTAAACCTAAAACTATGAAAATGTTAATGTTCAAAAATTATGTTACTTATTTAAGTGTAGTGCTGTTATTACTGGCGGCCAGTTGTAAAAGTAAAAATGAAGTAGCTACTGCCGCTACTTTTTCCGGCAACGAAAGCAAAACCTGGAAAGCAACCCGGGAAACCACTGCCACCGGCGATAAAGATAAAATCACCGGCGCAGAAAAAACCCAGCAAATACAATTTTTTGCCAACGGATCTTTTAGCATGCGTTCTTCCACCGAAAATGTTTCCGGTAAATGGACTTACGATGCCATGGCTAAAAACTTATCGCTGCAATTTGTAGGCTCCACCATGACCGAAAACTTCCAGGTGTTAAATATTTCGGATGATGAAATGAAACTACAGGCGGGCGATGGCTCACAAATGACCTTGGAAGCACAATAATTAATTCTATTTTTTTGATTTTACAGAAAGCCGGCAAGTTGTTGCCGGCTTTCTTATTTTAACCGGCCTATACTTTAGATTTTGATTATTCTACTGCCATTCATATTAATAATAGGTTTTGCGTAGCAAATAGAATGAACCTGGTAGATTGAGAATACTTATAGTTTTATAATTTACCCTTTTTCCAATTTTATTTCTCTTACAAATAAAATGACTTTAATTAAAGAAGAATCAGAACCCGCCCTTTTGATACAACTGGAAAATGTTTCTTTTGCCAAACCAAACCATTCCGGTTTAAATAACGCTGATAACCAAAATACCGGATTTAAAAATATAAACTGGCAGGTAAAACAAGGCGAAACCTGGGTTATTACCGGTCCGGTAGGGGCTGGTAAAACGACCTTAGCCGAAGCCATTCTGGGTAAACACCGCCTGCAAGAAGGTAAAATTACCGTTTACGATCCTTCCGATTCGGAAAATAAACGTTTTTTACTCCGTACAAAAATAGCTTTTCTTTCTTTTCAGCCGCATTCTCAGAACCTGAATTACAATAACTTTTATTTACAGCAACGCTATAACAGCAGCGAGTCGGATGATGCCATAACCATGCAGGAATTTTTAAAGGCAGCTTTGCCCGCTTCCGCTGATTTGCAAAAAATAACCGCAACAGCCAGGCTTTTAGGTATTCTGGATTTACTTCACCTGCAAGTCATAAAATTATCGAATGGGCAAACCCGAAAAATGCTGCTTGCCCGGGCCTTACTCCAGGAACCTTTATTGCTTATATTAGATAACCCGTACGCGGGATTGGATGTACAAACCCGGCAGGATTTAAATAAGCTTTTGCAAAACCTGATTAGCCGGCACATCCATATTATCCTGATCCTAAACCAAAACGAAGTCCCGGAATTTGCCACGCACGTACTTGTACTGGATAAATTTCGCGTTAAAGGTGGTTTTACCAGAGAAACATTTATCGACCAAGAAAAAGTTAATTTGCCGGATCAAAATAATAATCAGCTTCAGCCTTTAATTCAATATTTTCAAGCGAATACAAAATTGGCTAATTTTGATATCTGTGTGCAATTTGAAAATACCAATATTACCTACGACAGCAAACAAGTGCTGCAAGACATTAACTGGACCGTAAAAAAAGGAGAAAAATGGGCCTTATTGGGGCCAAACGGTTCCGGAAAAACCACTTTACTAAGCCTGATAAATGGCGATAATCCGCAGGCTTTTGCGAATAAAATTACTTTGTTCGATAAAAGAAAAGGTTCTGGCGAAAGTATCTGGGACCTTAAAAAGCGGATTGGCTTTATGTCGCCCGAATTGCATCTTTATTTCCGTCGCAATATTTCCAGCGAAGCCGTAGCAGCCACCGGCTTTGTTGATACTTTGTATCTAAACCGGAAATTAAGTGCGCCGGAAGAAGATCTGATGGCACTTTTCTTTTCCTTTTACAATTTGGAACCGCTGCGCCAAAAAAGCTTTTTACAACTGTCTACGGGTCAGCAACGCCTCGTCCTGTTAATCCGTTCGCTAATCAAAAACCCGGATTTATTAATTTGGGACGAACCTTTCCAGGGCTTAAGTGCTGCCCTGGTTGCGCAATCGCTGGAACTGCTAAAAGCTTACGCCACGCCGGATAAAACCATCATATTCGTGAGCCATTACAACACCGAAATACCCGACTGGATAGATAAAAGACTAACGTTGGAAAACGGGAAGATTGAAAGCATTATTTGTTAACTAAAGTGGTTTCTTTTAAATTGGCTAAATGGAAATACTTTTTGCTTTCTCCGGGTTAACCGCCGGCATTATCATTACTTTTTTGCTCTTCCGGAATAAGTTAGCGGGTTTACAGGAAAAATTAAATCTAGCGCAGGTAACAGCCGCTTCGCTGCAGTTACAGGGGCAGGATAAATCCACGGAAACTGCCCAACTAAAAACCCAGTTGCAAACCGAAAGGAACCTGGTTTTAAATTTGCAAACCGAGCTTACCAAAACCGAAACCGATCTGTATTATTTAAAACAAAAATTAGCCGACCAGAAAGCCGAAATAGAAACTTTACGGGAGTCTTTTCTGCAGCAATTTGCCCAGGTGTCGAACCAAGTTCTGGTAAACAATGCCGAACATTTTAAGAAAGCTTCCGCCGAAAACCTGGAAACTATTTTAACGCCTCTAAAAGATCGCATCCGGGAATTTGAAACGAAAGTGGATACGACTTACGAAAAAAGTTTACGCGAAAATGTAGCCTTAAAAGAACAGATTACCATGCTGGCCCACCTGAACCAGCAAATGAGCCAGGATGCCATTAACCTGACCAAAGCTTTAAAAGGAGAACGCAAAACGCAGGGTAACTGGGGCGAATACCTGCTGGAAGTTTTACTGGAAAAATCTGGTTTACGCAAAGGCGAACATTACCAGCGCGAAGTGGTGCTGAAAAGTAGCGACTCGAAAACGTACCGGCCCGATGTAATTGTAAACCTGCCGGGCGCTAAACACCTGATCATCGATTCTAAAGTTTCTTTGCTGGCGTACGATGCTTATTGTAATTGCGAAGACGAAACTTTGCAGCAAGCTCATTTAATAAGCCATATCCAATCTATCCGGTCGCATTACAAAGAGCTGAGCAAAAAAGAATACCACCACTTACCAGGCTTGCAATCGCCGGATTTTGTGTTGATGTATATTCCTATTGAGCCGGCTTTTAACCTGGCGGTGCAGCACGATCAGGAATTATTTATCGATGCCCTCAACCATAATATTGTATTTGTAACCACTTCTACCCTACTGGCTACTTTGCGCACCGTAGAAGCCGTCTGGAAACAGGAAAACCAGAAAAATAACGTGTTGCAGATTGCGAAAGAAAGCGGTTTGCTGTATGATAAGTTTGTGGGCTTTGTAGAAGATTTAAAAATGATCGGCAAACACCTGGAAAGCAGTAATACCAGTTACCAGGCGGCTATGAACAAGTTAACCGAAGGCAAAGGTAACCTGATTAAAAAAGTAGAGCATCTGAAAAATCTGGGTGCCCGCACCAACAAATCCATAGATGGCACTTTGGTAAAAGAAGCCGCAGAGCAAACAGCCCCATCCGAATTGCTGGAAGAGTAAGTTTTCTCTAGTGGGAGATATCTTATAAGTCTGTAAATCTTAACCCATGTTACGCAAAATAAGGTAGCCGTAAGTTATATTAGCCCACTCTTGTCATCCGGGAAGGATCTGTTTGGTTGTAAATTAAATTGATCCTTCCCGGATGACAAGAGTGGGCTCAAGATAGTTAAAATTAATTTACTTCTCTTTCTTACGTAACATCAAATCTAAATCATAAACTATGAAAACTATGGAAAATACAACCTTAACGATTGGCGGCGTTCCGGAACATTTTAATATTCCCTGGTATCTGGCCATGGAAAATGGTTTTTTTAAGCAGGAAGGCATCAACCTAAACTGGATAGATTACCCGGGAGGTACCGGTGCCATGACCAAAGATTTACGAAACGGCACCCTGGATGTAGCGGTTCTGCTAACCGAAGGCATCGTGGCCGATATTGTAAATGGCAATCCAAGTAAAATTATCCAGGTTTATGTAGATTCGCCGCTGCTTTGGGGTATTCATGTGCCGGCACAGAGTTCTTTCCAGTTGGTAAATGAGTTAGCAGGTAAACGCTACGCCATCAGCCGTTTGGGTTCCGGTTCGCACCTCATGGCATTTGTTGATGCTACCCAGCGCGGTTGGAACCCAACCGATTTGGAATTAATATTAATTGGCGATTTAAACGGTGCCCGTACCGCCTTCCGGGAAAATAAAGCTGATGTATTTATGTGGGAAAAATTCATGACCAAACCGCTGGTAGATAGTGGTGAATTCCGACGGGTAGGCGAAACCCCCACTCCGTGGCCTTGTTTTGTAATTGCGGCGCGCCAGGAAATAATTGAGCAGCAGGCACCGGCTCTACAAAAATTATTAAAAATAATAAACCAGGCCACAAGTGATTTCATGGCCAATAAAGAAAAATCGTTGGCCGCTATTGCGGAGCGCTTTCATTTACAACCCGAAGATGCCGCCACCTGGTTTGCTGCTACCCGCTGGAGTACCGGCGGTGAAGTTTCCCCCGACATGCTGCAAGAAGTAATCGCTACTTTATTTAATCTCCGGATTATCAACCAGCAACCGGACCCGGTCAGCATCAAGGCCGATATTTTTGCCTGATTTCCGGAGAAATAATTACTTAATCAAGCTCCCCACCGACGCATACAAAACAATCAACATGAAAAAACTCTTTTTATCCGGTTTGGCTTTAGCCATGCTGTGGTCTTGCGAAAGCCGCCAGAACTACCAAGCGCAAGCCGAAGCTTTTATTGCGGAATATTCAAAAAAATACCAGCAACTTTATACCGTGTCCTCCGAAGCCGAATGGGCCTCCAACACCCACATTGTAGCAGGAGATTCTACGAATGCTATTCGTACGCGCCAGGCAAACGAAACTATGGCGGCCTTTACCGGGAGTGCCGAAAATATAAAACAAACCCGGGAGCTTCTGGATCATAAAGAAAGTCTTACCCCCATTCAGGTAAAACAACTGGAAGGCATCTTGTACCGGGCGGCGAATAACCCGCAAACAGTAACTGAAGTTGTAAAACAACGCATTAAAGCCGAAACCGAACAGACCGAAAAATTGTACGGCTTCGATTATAAGATAAACGGAAAATCCGTTACAACAAACCAGATTGATTCCATTTTAAAAGTTGAAACGGATGTAAATAAGCGCTTACAGGCTTGGGAAAGCAGCAAAGAAGTAGGTAAAGTTTTAAAGGGTGGCTTGGTCAATCTCCGTAAACTGCGCAACGAAACCGTAAAAGCTTTGGGTTATAAGGATTATTTCACTTACCAGGCATCGGAATACGGCATGGAAACAAAAGAAATGATGGAGCTGATGCGCAAAATAAACCGCGAGCTCATGCCGCTATACCGGGAGTTACATACTTATGCCCGCTACGAATTGGCGATAAAATACGGCCAAACACAGGTTCCGGATATGTTGCCGGCCCATTGGTTGCCGAACCGCTGGGGCCAGGACTGGAGCAGCATGGTAGAAGTAAAAGGCCTGGACTTAGATGAGGTTTTACGCCAGAAAGGGGCAACGTGGCAAGTGCAGCAAGCCGAGCGTTTTTACCGGAGTTTGGGCATGCCGGCTTTACCCCAAAGCTTTTACGAAAAATCAAGTTTATATCCTTTACCGCCCGCAGCCAATTATAAAAAGAACAACCACGCATCGGCCTGGCACATGGATCTGGAACAAGATGTTCGCAGCCTGATGAGTGTGGAACCTAATGCTGAATGGTACGAAACCACCCACCACGAACTAGGCCATATTTATTATTACCTGGCCTACACCAATTCGGAGGTGCCGGTTTTATTGCGGGGCGGCGCTAATCGTGGTTTTCACGAAGCCATGGGCAGCTTAATGGGTTTGGCCGCTACCCAAAAACCATTTCTGGCGCAGCTGGAGTTAATTGATAAAAATACCCAAACCGATGAGGTACAAACTTTACTGAAAGAAGCTTTAAATTATGTGGTTTTTATTCCGTTTGCTTCGGGCGTGATGAGCGAATTTGAACATGACCTGTATGGCAAGAATTTAAGTCCGGAAAACTTTAACCAGCGGTGGTGGGAACTGGCAAAACAATACCAGGGCATTGTACCGCCAACCATCCGCGGCAGCGAATACGCCGATGCTACATCCAAAACACATATTAACGACGATCCGGCCCAATATTATGATTACGCGTTATCATACGTTATATTATTTCAGTTGCACGACTATATTGCTAAAAATATCCTGAAACAAGATCCGCACGCCACTAATTATTACGGCAATAAAGAAGTAGGCAAGTTTTTGACCAGCATTATGCGTTCGGGAGCCAGTGCCGACTGGCGAAAAATGTTAAAAGAAAGAACCGGCGAAGATTTAAGTGCCCGGGCCATGGTGGCGTATTTTCAGCCATTGTTAAACTACCTGAAAGAACAAAATAGAGGCCGGAAGTATACAATGTAAAAGTTGCAGGTAGCAGTATTTTAGTAGCAAATAGCAAGACTAAAATTTTTTTTATCTAAAGCTAAAAAGAGCCGGTTAACCTGGCTCTTTTTAGCTTTATAAATCTTAATACGTGCTACCTTAATATCCTGTAAGACTAAAAATTAGCTTCAACAGCTGGTACATCAATCAGAATAAATTGGGCATCCTGAGCTGCTTTTATCTCCACTATTTTCATGTTATCAATTCGTAACTGATCATTTTTTTCCGCCTGCACGCCATTTACTACTAACTCTCCTTCGGTTATATAAATAAAAGTTCTCCGGATATCAAAGGTCTGGAAATTAATCTCTTTGTCTGCCTTAAGGTTGCCGTAATAAACCGTAGAGTTGGAGTTCATGTAAACCACATCTTCTAAAACTTTCTGGCCCGATACCAGAGGAATTAGCTCATTTTTAGCATCCAGAAAATCAACCCTTCTTTGTTCGTAAGATGGTTTGATATTTTTACTACTGGGTATAAACCAAAGCTGGTACAGGTGCACTTCTTCATCAGTATTGTTTCTTTCCGAATGCGTAATACCGGTTCCGGCGGTCATGCGCTGCACTTCTCCCGCCCTAATGGTGGTTTCATTGCCAATACTATCTTCGTGCGCAATCTCACCATCCAACACAATCGTAATAATTTCCATATCTGAGTGGGAATGCTGCGGAAAGCCAGAACGGGCCGCAATGGTATCATCATTGAAAACCCGGAGCGGACCAAAATTCATATTTTGCTGATCATAATAGTCGGCGAACGAAAAAAGGAAATAAGAATTTAACCAGCCCGCGGAAGTTAAGTGTCGGTCAGCAGCATTTATAAGCTTTGTCATAGCGCAAAAGATTTTAGATCTGAATGTATATAATATATAATATCTAATATATGATAGTTTTAGTATTTTATGTACGGAGATGAAATGCTTTAGTTAGTTTGGAGATCGTGACGCTTACTATAAACAAAAAATCCTTTTACCCCGGCAGGATAAAAGGATCTGATATAAATGGGAAAAAAAGGCTAAGCTTTTTTAAGTTTGATTACTTCTTGCTGCAAATCCAGCACGATTGATGTAAGTTTGTTCAAAGAAAAATCGGCAATCGGGAAAGTACTACTGATAAAAGCTTTAGCTTCCCAAATTTCGTTTACATCATCTACCGCTACTTCATAAGGATCGTAAACCGGATTATCGGAATGCAAACGTAAAACCGCCGTATTTTTTATCTTGTTAAATACGCGTTTAAAAACAACCCCTTCGTTCTGACTTACTACAATACAAGGCGTGCCGTCTTTTATTTCCGACCAATCATCTATGTATTTCCCAATAATGACGGTACCGGAGGCTATTGGTAACATCGAATCACCTTTGATTTCGAAGGCCCGGTGCGTACCCAAGGTACTGAGCATTGGCAAGCGAAAACGGGGCAGTTCTTCAATAAACTCCGGATCGGCGTAACCATTTAAATAACCGGCACTGGCTTTATGCGGTACTAATTCTATGTATTCGTTATCTTCTTTATCAACCGTAATAGCTAAAACCCGCATGTTATTAGTTTTAACCAAACTTTCGGAATGCGTATTATCGCCAAATTGTACCTGACTTAAATCCTGGGTGATAAACTGATCTAATGAAACTTCAAACAAGCGGGAAATATTAACCAGGGTGCTCAGTTTAGGCTCGGCTCTTGCTTCTTCGTAAGCACCAATCAAAGATCTTTTTATATTTAGTTTTTCTGCCAGTTGCGCCTGGGTATAGCCCAACCGCTTACGCAGAAATTTTAAATTGCTATCTACCATTTCATTACCTTTTTAAGGTTATATTTATTTCTTAGTAAATATACTAAAAATATTTTAGTTATACTAATATACTTAGCTAAAACTAAGCTTTTTGTAAAAAGGTTTAAATTTATTTCAGGCATCATCATTTTGTCCCTTTAAAAATTATTAAAATACCTGAATTAGGGTTTGGTGCCGCTTTATTTCCTATTCAATATTATTTAAAACTACCTGAAAAGCACAGTATTTTATATTAACAGAATCGTTCAGGATAATTAAAATTTAAAGCTAATCACTCAGAAACTATTAATAGTGGAAAGGAATTACTAGCTGCGATCTGGTTGAGATTGGTTCTTTTTTCATTGAATGAATTTCAGGTCGGCATTTGGTGTTTTCTTTTATAAACCGCCAGCGCCAGGCGAATTTTATAGTAATCCAATTGACCATCCAGAAAGTCGAATATATCTTTTAATTTAGCGTCGTGTCCGTACTTCACAATTCCTTTTTGAATAGTTTCGTATTCTTGCTTGTTTAAATAATTACCGATCTGGACCCGGTAGCCTTGTTCGTATAAGGTGGCCAAGTGTGAATAAACGGTTATCAAATTTAATTTCCGATCGGCTGCAATGGCTTCGGGCGATAATCCTTTTTTATAAGCTTCGAACGTAACCAGGTGCGTGGCGCCTTTCACTTTGTTACCCTGCTCCTGCTGGCCAGTGACAAACCGGATAATTTCGTTGATGAAAAGATCGCCGTAGTTTTCGTATTTAACCATACCTACGCCGGTAATGGCCAGCATGGCTAAACGGTTCGTCGGCTTTTCGTCGGCCATTTCCAGTAAGGTGCTATCGGAAAAAACTACGTAGGGCGGCACTTGCTTTTCGTCGGCAATGGATTTCCGCAGCACCCGCAGGCGCTCAAACAATTCATCTTTAATTATTTCTTTTTTCGTGCGCCGGTCTTCTTTCACCTCTTCTTTTTCGGCGTAAGGTTCAAATTTCACCAGCTCTATTTTTTCGCCGTTAAATAATACGGCCCGGCTCCGGTTATTTAGTTTTAAAGCGTAATTTTCTTCGTAAGCCATTTCCAGTAAACCGGCATTTAGAAGCTGGTGCAGGTAATTTTGCCAGTCTAAAAATGGTATGTCGCGACCGGCACCGTAAGTCTTTATTTTATCGTAGCCTTTAGCCAGAACTGCCTGGTTCCGGGAACCCCGTAGTACATCCACTACCAGGGTGATATTGGCTTTTTCCTGCATGCGGGCAATAGCCGAAAAAGCTTTTTGCGCCAGTTCGGTGCCGTTAAAGGTTTCGGGCGGGTTCCGGCAGATATCACAATTACCGCAGTTTTGCTCTAAGGTTTCGCCAAAATACTGGAGTAAAATTTTGCGGCGGCACATGGTAGCTTCGGCGTATTGCTGCATCCGCTCGAGCTTGGCCAATTGTAAAGCATTTTGCTCTTTGTTGCCTTCATTCAGCATGCCCCGCAGCTGCATCACATCGGAATAAGAATAAAAAAGCAAAGCATTGGCCCGGGCACCGTCCCGACCTCCGCGGCCAATTTCCTGGTAATAACCTTCTATATTTTTGGGCAAGTTATAATGAATAACCCAGCGCACATTAGATTTATCAATACCCATACCAAAAGCAATGGTGGCACAAATAATCTGCACATTATCTTTCAGGAAATCTTCCTGCACCCGCGACCGAATCTGCGCCGACAAACCCGCATGATAAGCTGCTGCATTATAGCCTTCATTTTTTAACTTTTGGGATAATTGTTCGGTGGAGTTGCGGCTTAAACAATATATAATACCGGGCTGGGCTTTATGGGCATCCAGGAAATCTTTAATTGTTTTTAAACGGTTTTTACCCGGCCGTACAGTTAAATTTATATTGGGCCGGTCGAAAGACGAAATAAAAACTTCCGGGTTGGATAAGGTTAACTGCTTTGTAATATCCTGGCGAGTCAGGCGGTCGGCGGTAGCGGTTAAGGCAATTACCGGCACCGCATGAAATTGCTCTTTCAGGTATTTAAGCTGGGTATATTCGGGCCGGAAATCGTGTCCCCAGGCCGAAATACAATGGGCCTCGTCAATGGCAAATAAATTGATTTGTAACCGTCGCAGAAAAGAAAAAAAACCGGCGGATAAAAGTTTTTCCGGCGATACATACAATAATTTCAGGTTGCCAGCCAAACAATCGTTTTCGAGTTTATATTGGTTTTCGGTTGATTGGGTACTGTTTAAATAACCGGCACTTACGCCATTGGCCAGTAAAGCTTCTACCTGGTCTTTCATTAAAGCAATAAGCGGCGAAACCACAATGCAAATACCCGGCATGGTAAGCGCCGGCACCTGGTAACAAACCGACTTTCCGCCCCCGGTGGGCATGAGCACTAAACAGTCTTTTTGATTCAAAACTGCTTCCACCACCTGTTGCTGCAATGGCCGGAATTTGTCGTAACCAAAATATTTTTTTAAAATTTCCTGTGGGTTTGCCATGCTGTGCTCCTGCTCTAACAAATACAAAAATACAGAATTCTGTTCTTTGTTTTAAAGGTTAGAATTTATTACAACGCTTTTAAAATGAACATAAATGCATAAGCGGCCGTATTTTATACCAGAACAAATAAGAAATATCAACCTTTAAAGACTAGAACTATGAAATCTGAAATAACAAATAACCTGGAGCATATACTCGTAAAATGTATTACCGCTTGTGAAACGTGTGCTACAATGTGCCTGCAGGAAGATGATGTAAAAATGATGGTAAAATGTATCCAACTGGACCGAGACTGCGCTGATATATGTGCGTTGACTTCCCGGTTTGTAGCCCGTAATTCCATGCATGCTCCCCATGTAATGCGGGAATGTATTGAAATTTGCCAGGCTTGCCACGATGAGTGCGCCAAGCACGAACATGATCATTGCCAGAAATGTGCGGAAGCTTGCCAGGAATGCGTTGATGCTTGCCAGGAATGGTTACAAACCAAAGCAGTTGCTATGTAATATTTAAGTAGCTGTTAGTAATTAGCGGTTAGCTAATAGCTTATTAATAAGTTTTTAAATCTAAAATTATTAATTTAGTTTAGATAAGCACTATAATAATATAAAAAAAAGGCTCGGTCATTTACCGGGCCTTTTTTAATATTTTAAATGTTGTTAAATTTTACTTGCGGGCAAAATCAATTATAGCGGTTATAACAGACATTATTAAACTAAAGATTAAAGCGGCAATAATGCCACTAACGTCAAAACCGTCGAGAATTGCATCGGCTAAGTAAATAATAATAATGTTAATCACTAACAAGAATAAACCCAAGGTCAAGATAGTAATAGGTATAGTAAGAAAAACCAAAATGGGCCGTACAATGGCATTTAACAGGGCCAGTACCAAAGCTAGTAATATACCATCGGTTAGGCTGGCCACCGTTATGCCGGGTATCACCCGCGAAACAAAAACGGCTGCTATACCGGTTAAAATAAGTTTTAGAATAAATCCCAGCATCGTGTAAGAAGTATAGAGTAAAAGATATAACTAATACACCCTATACGGCGGCATTTGATTTAAGGCTGTTTTTCCTCGGGTTTGTGCCCTATTGCTTTTAATTTATTTTGGGAAACGGCCATCCAGTTACATAATTTATATAGCAGGCGCGCCCCAACGTTGCCGTTCCATTCATCTTGTCCTGGAGCAACTTCGCATAAATCAAAACCAATTATTTCCCGTCCCGATTTTACCAGGGCTTTTACCAGGTACAAGGCTTCTTCTAATTCTAAGCCGCCGGCCACCGGTGTTCCCGTACCCGGACATAGCTTGGGGTCTAAACCATCAATATCGAAACTGATATATACTTTTTGCGGGAGTTGGGCTATTATTTTTTTGCATTGTTTCTTCCAGCTGGCTCCCTCGTACAAAGCTTCTTTTAATGCGGCATCGTAAAAAGTAGTAACCCGCCCGTTTGCTAACCGGATAAGTTCGGCTTCAGATTCGCCGATATCGCGAATACCAACCTGCACCAGTTTTTTTACCTGTTTTATTTTTAAGGCATTAAACATAATGGAGGCATGCGAATATTCAAAGCCTTCGTACGCTTCCCGCAGATCGGCGTGGGCGTCGAATTGCAGGATACCAAATTCCTCGTGTTTTTCTGCTAAAGCTTGCATTAAACCTAAAGGAGTGCTATGATCGCCGCCGACTAAACCTACTAATTTCCCGGCATTTAAATATTCGGTTGCTTTGGCTTTAATATAGTGCTGTAACTCTAAACTTTGTGCCTGAACCGAGTTTATTAACTCGGCCGTGATTTCGGAGGATAATGCTTCACCTCCACCTTCGAGCCAGGAAATATACGATTTGGTTTTTTGCCGGAGTTCGTGGCTGCGTTGCGCCCAATGATGCGGTACATCATCCATCGCAATACCTAATTGCCAGGCATTCTCAATGGCGGGGTCAAACAAATCTAGCTGGTAAGATGCTTGCCGGATTGCCTCCGGACCGGCTGCCGTACCAGCGTTATAAGAAACAGTTACTTCCCAGGGTACCGGTATTAAAATTACTGCTGCTTCGTCGGTATTAAAAGGTAATCCAAATATGCCCCCACCTATATTACTGACCCCGCTGGGATCAAAAGAATTTATCTTTTCCTGTTTACTGAGCATAAACTGTGAATTTTGTTCCATATAGTAATCATTAAACTATATCAGTATAAATACCTGTAATATAAACCATTAAAGCTTTAGAAAAGATATTTTACAGAATTAAAGAATGAATAAATGAGAAATTTATAGCTGAAAAATATAAGCTCTTGAATCGATGACATACTATTTTCTGCTGGTATCAATGAAATACTTTCGTTAGAAAGCATTATAAAATTTATACACATTTACTGATTAGCTTTTTGAAACTTATCACGCGGCTATAGTAATATAAAGTCCAGATAACTTCCCAAAGTAACAACATAAATGCGATTACAAGATAGTTGCTGCTGGCCATCAAATTTACGGTAGCATAAATCAGGAAAATAAGGCACAACGCTGCTGCATTGAAAAAAATGGATTGTTTAAGGCTCATCGGAATCATTCCGGTTAAAGGGTTCCATATATGAAGCATGTTATTAATTTGTACCTTTCCAGCACTTAAGAAAATAACTGTTATTTGCTGGGAAAGGCCTAGATAAACTTTTAGCTTTTATCCCTCAACTCTTATATTATATCCTACTTTACTTAACAGATCAATAGTTTTAACCGGAACCATGTCTTTTATTATTTAATTAAAGTATTAATCTAACCTTAAGAAAGTATAAAAGCAAAATTTAATAAAAACTATATTTCAAGGTCAGGAAACTACAATCCAGGTTAACATTACAGAAGTAGTTTTAAGTACTAATCTAAAGTTAATAGACATTTTTCTTTACCTAAATATCTGAAATTTAAGCTAACAGCTAATTACAAATTAATACTTATAAGCTCTTTCATCAACTATTCTGCTCATAAAAGTTATAAGAACGAATAATATCCAGGATTTTAACAAACGTATTGGTATCAAAAAATAAGAATAAGGGCAGCTCCACCAATTCTTCAAAATTAGTAAAATGTGTTACTACGGTAAAGATAATAGGCTGAAACAAGGGATTGCTCGTAAATATATGCTGCATAGAATCCGCCAGAAATCCTTTTTTAGGATGAGATGGTGGAGAACCGTAAATATTGGCTTTTAAGATATTAGCCATTTGGGTAACAAAAGCGCCGGTTATGATATTACTTATTTCGAGCAGCAATGACTCCTGCATCTCATTTAAAGCATTTTCATAAGAAGATTGCATATTCAGGCACACCTCCGAAAGTTTATCGATGTGCCGCGACGAGAAAACCATTAAGGTTGTACCATTAAAATCTCCTTTAATATCCGATTGAATGATTTCGTGAGATTTTTCAAATTTCGTTAAATTACCCATCACCTCCGCCGCACTAACCAATTCCATACTGGGCACCTTCAGTAATACCCGGTCACGGGAAATAGAAGCAAAAGAATCTGCTGCCCGTGCCAGCCCAATATTTAGAATTTCCTTGATGATGTCTTTTTCTAAATCACTAATTTGAAGTTCCATGTACAACACTTTAAAAATAGAAAACTCACCGGTTCTTACTTTTTATTTAAAAAATAACGGGTAATGGCCGGCACATCTAACACTAAACAAACCTTGCCGGATCCCAGCAGGGTTACTCCTCCGTAAATATCGATGGTATCCACCGGTTTGTTTAACGGTTTTATTACTATATCCTGCTGCCGGAAAAGTTTATCTACTATCAGGCCCAGTTTACGGTTATTATAAACAACAATAATAATATTTTGTACTAATCCTTTTAATTTATTCTTACTGCCTAAATTCATTTTCCCCGGTTCAGCAGTTAAAAACTCGTTCAGGTATATAACAGTAATAGTTTCATTTTTAATATCTGCCACTAATAAATTGCCAATTTCGTGCAACTCGGTGGTTTCTAAAGCCACCACCGAATCGGTATGCATCAGCGGAATGGCATAAAAGTTTTCGTCTACTTCAAACAGCAAAGCTCCTTTTACGGCGATTGATGTAGGTAGATGCAAAGTAAACGTTGTACCTAGCCCTTTCTCCGAATCTACCCGGATTCGACCACCAATAGAATCGATGGCATTCTTCACTACATCCAAGCCCACGCCCCTACCTGAAAACTCTGTTATTTCTTTGGCTAAAGAAAAACCCGGCTCAAAAATATAAGAAAGCGCTTCCGAATCGCGCAAATCTTTCACCACATCCCCCGACAAAAAACCTTTGCGCACAATGCCGGCCCGTACGTCGCCTAAGTCTATACCTTTACCATCGTCCTGCAATTTAATCTGCACCATGTCCCGGTCGCTTTGCGCGGATAGCCATACGTTGCCTTCGCGGGGTTTGCCGGCGGCTTCCCGTACCTCGGCTGGTTCAATGCCGTGCGAAATAGCGTTGCGCATAATATGTAAAAGCGAATCCGTGATAATCTGTAATATGTTCCGGTCAATCTGGATATCCTGGCCGCTAATTTCCAGATGAATATCTTTTTTTTCCGCCACGGCGATATCCCGGACAATGCGGGGAAATTTATTAAACAAAGAACCAATGGTTACCAAACGGGCATCCATTACACTGAACTGCAGGTCTTCGGTAATGCGGTACAAATGCGATGAAACCGCTATCAGGTCCGGGCTATTCATTTCTTTACTAATGGATATAATCCGGTCCCGGTCAATAATCAGCTCGCCCACCAGGTTGAGCATGTGATCTAATTTTTTTATCTGGATATAGATCAGATCCGAAAGGGCAATATTTTTGGTATTCAGGTATTTAGGAGAACGGGATATTTCCAGGGCTTTCTCCGCGTTAGCATCTTGTTCGTGGGCGTTTTCTACTACCAGGTCCAGGTTCCTGATGATATTATCATCGGAGTTTTGGTATTCTTCGTTATCGATATTGGTAATTAACTCGCCTAATAAATCAATGCCGTCGAACAAAACAGTTACGGTTTCGTCGGTAAAAGCTAATTCTTTGTTGCGAATTAATTCAAAGGCTGTTTCCAGCTTATGCGATACATCGGAAATAGCTATATAGCCAATTGCTTTGGCATTGGCCTTCATATTATGCAGCAAACGAAAGATTTCGGCCAGAATAGTGTCGTTATTCGGGTCTTTCTCCAGTTCGCTGATATGCCGGTTAATGGCATCGAAGTACTCCAGCGCTTCGGCAATAAATATCTCCTTGTATTCTTGTTCTCTCGATTTCATTTGTTCTAACCGGCTGCTTAAATTTTATGGTATTCAGCAAACCTGTTAATGTAATCCGGTATTTGGGTTAAGCTTAGTACTTTGGTAATGCTGCCTTTTTCAATTGCGGATTTAGCCATTCCAAAAACAATGGAAGAAGCTTCGTCCTGGGCAATAGTCTCCCCACCGTTATTCAATATTTCTTTGGCGCCAGCCGTGCCATCGGTACCCATGCCCGTCAGGATAATACCTAAAGTCTGGGAGCCTACTTCGGTTGCTACTGATTTCATTAATATATCTACCGAGGGGCGGTCGAACTCATTGGCGGGTTCCTGCGAAAACTGCACCCGCAAATCTGTTTTATTTCCCATGTGCCGGTAAACTACTATATTCTTATCACCCGGGGCAATTATAATTTTCCCTGCTTCCAATTTTGTTCCTAATTTACCTTCCACTACCCGCAAGGAAGTTAAACTTTTAATTCGCTGGGTAAAGGTGCGGGTAAACCGGTCCGGTAAATGTACGGCAATTAAAACCGCGGCACTCAAATTCTGACACAGTTCTTTAACAATACTTTCAATGGCTTTGGTGCCGCCGGTTGAAGCCCCAATTACCACATATGAGGTAACACCTTTTAAACTATTGACCAAGCCGGGTAAATTAAGTTTAGTTTTAGCACCCTTATAAATTAGTCCGGACGTAACTTCTACCTGGTGTTGTTTTATGTCCATTACCGCTCTTACCTTCGTAACAATTTCTGCGCGTATATTCCGGAATTGCGGTAACAAAGTATGGCTGGCAATCCGCACGTAATCGTACACGCCCACTTTCATGGCTTCAAAGATAAAATCCTCCGATATGGTATCCTTCCCGACGATCATTAAAATAGGAATATTAAAATCGTGCTGAATCCGGCGGAAAGTAAACATGCGGCTGTTTTTAGGTAAATTATAATCGGCAATTACCATATCCGGCCGCAAAATCTTAATCTTCTGAATTAATTCCTCCCCGTTTTCTGCGGTATCCAGTACTTCCAGATCAATCTCGGCATTTAAAATATCCGAAAGCACCAACCGGGAAAAACTGGAATAGTCGCCGATAATAATTTTTATTTTTTTGATAAGAGAACCTGCTTTATAATTCAATACTATAATTATGGTTATTAATAAGGCTTTTTATAACATTATTAAACAAGCTCCACAATTAAGCACGAAAATTTAACCCTTTGTACAAGTTATTAAAACCAATGCGCTATTCCTGCAAATAAGAAAACCTTAAGGTTGGAGCATACAAAACTTCTTGTATTTGATATTAGCTTTCCTTTAAAGCATTGCTTACCTTTTCCAGCACTTTTTCTTCGGAAAATGGCTTTACTATATAATCCAGCGCCCCGTTTTCTTTGGCTTCGTTTACAATTACTTCCTGGCCTACTGCGCTCACAATAATAACTTTCATATCGGGCTGGTCTTTCTTTATACCTTTCAGCACGTCCAAGCCGGTATTGTCGGGCAAAATAACATCCAGGGTAATTAAATCCGGGTTGGTTTCTTTGGCCATCACCAAGGCAGTCTGGCCATTAGGCGCTTCACCTACCACTTCGTAGCCGGCATCGGTCAGCATGTTTTTCAACATGGTGCGCATGTAAAATGAATCGTCTACAATTAATATTCTCTTTTTCATATTGCTTTATTTAAGCGATGTTTTAAGCTTGCTGATTTTAGATTTTAATCTTTAAGCTGCTGAATTTCTTCATACGTCAGGATTTTTAAAATATCCAGTACAATAATCAACCGGCCGTCGACCTTACCAATTCCTTCGATATAATTTTCGTTTATATTGATATCCTGAATAAAAGCTGGTGTTTTGTCTACCTTGGAAACCGGAATGGTTAAAGACTGGGGCACTTCCCACACAATTAAACCAATCGTATAATCTTTCGCTTCCAGCGCCAGGGTATAGGTATGCTTATGCACGGGTCCATTTTCCGGTATTACCGGCGCTATATGAAACCTTTCTTCCAGGTCCATAATGGCAATAATATCGCCCCGGATATTAGCTATTCCTTTAATAAAGGCCGGCGTTTTAGGCATACGCGTAATTTCGGGCGTAATGGTTACTTCCTTTACTTGTTCAATCCGTATGCCATATTCCTCTGCCCCTAACTTAAAAACAATCAGGTGCACGTTCGGCTCTAAACTGCTGTCTTTCCGGCTTTTTTGCTCTGCTTCCTTTTCCGCCATCTTTTAAGATTTAGATTTTGGCTTTCTGGCAACCGCTTTCCGGGCTTCTTCAGCGGCTTGGTTTGCTTCCTGGTTTATTGCAGCCATGTTCTGACCCGGTGCTTTCCCGGAAGCTGGCGCTTTTATATCGGGAGAAGAAATGGTGTCGGTATATCTGCTTGCCGGCGCTTTTACGATAGGCTGCCGGTTATGAGGTAAACCCGACATTTTACGAATTGTTTTACCTTGCGGAATATAAGTACCATTTAACAGTTTAAAGGCCGAAATACCTACTTGCAGATCGTCTGCAATGTCGTTCAGCTGCTGGCTGGAAGAAGTTAACTCCTGCATGGAACCGGATAACTGTTTGGCGGTACTTGCCACCTGCTGGGTACCGGAAGCCGTTTGTTCCGCAATAGCTACTACTTCTTCCACGTATTTAACAACATCACCAATAGATGATTTCTGCATCTCCGTAGCCGTTAATATATCCTGCGAAGATCTTAACGTTTCACCACTGGAGGTTGCAATATTCTTAAAGGCACCCGAAGCTTCGAAAGTAGCATTTTTACCTTTGAGTACCCGTCCTTCCATGGTAGATATCGCCGCAGCAGCCGAGGAAGTATCTTTTTTCACGTCATCCACCAAGGTATTAATTTCGCTCGCTGATTTACGGGAGCCTTCGGCTAATTTCCGGATTTCTTCGGCTACTACCGCAAAACCTCTACCGGCTTCGCCGGCCCGGGCCGCTTCAATGGCCGCATTCAAAGCTAATAAATTGGTTTGGGCCGCGATATCGGTAATTACACCCAAAGATTTCGAAATTTCCTGCGAACGGATGCTGAGTACTTCGATGGTTTTGGCCGTTAAAGCGGCTGCCGTGGAAATTTCTTCCATGTTTTTCACCACTTCCGCCACTGTTTTCAGACCTAACTGCGAAGTTTCTTCCCCCATGATGGCCGCCTTGTTTACCACATCGGCTTTATTCGCGGTTTCTTTCGTAGACTTCATAATTTCCTCGATCAGCTTGAAGGCCTGATCGGTTTTAAGCGCCTGGTTTTGTGCACCCTCCGCCATTTGCTGCATAGCAATTGCCACATCTACGGTAACCCGGCTCATTTCTAAACCTTTGTAAGCCATTTCTTCCGAAGAAGAACCTACCACCAAAGAAGAATCGTTGATTTCTCCTAATAAAGAGTTGAGATTATCGACGGCTAGATTTAAGGCGTTGGACATGGCCAGGATATCACCCGCGGTATGAATTTCAACTTTCTGGGTTAAATCACCTTCGGAAATAGCCCGTACTACCCGCGATACTTCCAATACCGGCGTTACAATAGATTCTAATAAATCATTAAGCGTATCTACGAGTTCTTTCCAGCTGCCGCCCACGCCCAGCACTGTAGCGCGTTCGGTGAGTTTGCCTTCGATACCGGCTACCCGGGCTACCCGGCTTACTTCACCAGCCAAGCGGTTCAGGTCGTCCACCATCAGGTTGATGGTTTCGGCTAAGTCGGCTACTTCTCCCTTCGCGTCTAAGGTTAATTTCTGGGTTAAATCGCCTTTTGATACCGCCGTTACTACTTTAACAATACCTCGTACCTGGGTGGTCAGGTTACCGGCCATGATATTTACGTTGTCGGTCAGGTCTTTCCAGGTACCCGATACACCCCGCACATCGGCCTGGCCACCCAATTTACCTTCCGTACCTACTTCCCGTGCTACCCGCGTTACCTCCGAAGCAAAAGAACTTAACTGGTCCACCATCGTGTTGATGGTATTTTTCAGCTCCAGGATTTCGCCTTTGGCATCAATGGTAATCTTTTTACTTAAATCACCGGTAGCTACCGCCGTAGTAACATCGGCAATATTTCGTACTTGCGCCGTTAGGTTGCCGGCCATGTTATTTACGTTATCGGTCAGGTCTTTCCAGGTACCCGATACGCCCCGCACATCGGCCTGACCGCCCAGTTTACCTTCCGTACCTACTTCCCGTGCTACCCGCGTTACCTCCGAAGCAAAAGAACTCAGTTGGTCCACCATCGTGTTAATGGTATTTTTGAGTTCTTGAATTTCGCCGCGTACGTCAACCGTGATTTTTTTACTTAGATCACCAGTAGCTACCGCGGTAGTTACTTCGGCAATCGACCGTACCTGGGTGGTCAGGTTACCGGCCATAATATTTACGTTGTCGGTCAGGTCTTTCCAGGTACCCGATACGCCCCGCACATCGGCCTGGCCACCCAATTTACCTTCCGTACCTACTTCCCGTGCTACCCGCGTTACCTCCGAAGCAAATGAACTCAGCTGGTCCACCATCGTGTTGATGGTATTTTTCAGCTCCAGGATTTCGCCTTTGGCATCAATGGTAATCTTTTTGCTTAAATCACCCGTAGCTACCGCCGTGGTTACTTCTGCTATATTTCTTACCTGGCCGGTCAGGTTACTGGCCATGTAGTTTACGTTATCAGTTAAGTCTTTCCAAACGCCACCTACTCCTTTTACATCGGCTTGTCCGCCCAGTTTACCTTCGGTACCCACTTCCAACGCCACCCGCGTTACCTCGCCGGCAAATACGTTGAGTGAATCCACCATCCGGTTCATATTTTCTTTTAAATCCAGAAATTCGCCCCTTACTTCAACGGTAATTTTTTTACTTAAATCACCGTTGGCTACCGCCGTGGTTACTTCGGCAATATTACGCATTTGCGAAGTAAGGTTAGAAGCCATGAAGTTTACATTGTCAGTCAGGTCTTTCCAAGTACCCCTTACTCGTGGTACATTGGCCTGCACCCCTAACTTACCTTCGGTTCCTACTTCCTTGGCTACCCGCGTTACTTCATCCCCAAAAATATTCAGGGAGTCCACCATTTGGTTCAGGTTTTCTTTCAAATCTAAGAATTCGCCCCGTACCTCTACCGTAATTTTCTGACCCAAATCGCCGCGGGCAACCGCCGTAGCTACTTTGGCGATATCCCGCACTTGGGAAGTCAGGTTACTGGTCATGATATTTACGTTATCGGTTAAAGCTTTCCAAACGCCGCCCACGCCTTTTACTTCGGCCTGGCCGCCCAGTTTACCTTCCGATCCTACTTCGCGTGCTACCCGCGTTACTTCATCACCAAAAATATTCAGAGAGTCTACCATCTGGTTGATGTTGGCTTTCAGTTCCAGCATCTCTCCTTTTACATCCACGGTAATTTTTTTACTTAAGTCACCGTTGGCTACCGCTGTGGTTACTTCGGCAATCGACCGTACCTGGGTGGTCAGGTTACCGGCCATAATATTTACGTTATCGGTCAGGTCTTTCCAGGTACCCGATACGCCCCGCACATCGGCTTGTCCGCCCAGCTTTCCTTCGGTACCTACTTCCCGCGCTACCCGCGTTACCTCCGAAGCAAATGAACTCAGCTGGTCCACCATCGTGTTGATGGTATTTTTCAGTTCCAGAATTTCACCTTTGGCATCTACGGTAATCTTTTTACTTAAATCACCGGTAGCTACTGCCGTGGTTACTTCCGCTATATTTCTTACCTGGCCGGTCAGGTTACTGGCCATGTAGTTTACGTTATCAGTTAAGTCTTTCCAAACGCCACCTACTCCTTTTACATCGGCTTGTCCGCCCAGTTTACCTTCGGTACCCACTTCCAACGCCACCCGCGTTACTTCGCCGGCAAATACGTTGAGCGAATCCACCATCCGGTTGATGTTTTCTTTTAATTCCTGCATTTCCCCGCGGGCATCAATGGTGATGGTTTTACTTAAATCACCATTGGCTACCGCGGTAGTTACTTCGGCAATGTTACGCACCTGACCGGTCAGGTTGACGGCCATTTGATTTACATTGTCGGTTAAGTCTTTCCAGATACCCGCTACATTGGGTACATTGGCTTGCCCCCCCAGAATACCTTCGTTACCCACTTCCCGGGCTACCCGCGATACTTCACCGGCAAATACGCCCAGGCGGTCCACCATGGCATTCATGATATTTTTCAGGTCGAATAATTCGCCTTTTACATCTACCGTTACTTTCTGGGTCAGGTTACCCTGCGCAACTGCCGTAGCCACATTAGCAATATCCCGTACTTGCGAAGTCAGGTTGCTGGCCATGAAGTTTACGTTGTCGGTGAGTTCTTTCCAGGTTCCTTCTACGCGGGGCACGTTGGCCTGGCCGCCCAGCTTTCCTTCCGTACCAACTTCCCGGGCCACCCGGGTTACTTCATCCGAAAATATGTTTAGCGAATCCACCATCTGGTTAATGATGTCTTTTAATTCGGCTATTTCGCCCCGCACATTAACGGTAATTTTTTGCGTTAAATCACCTTTAGCTACCGCCGTCGCCACATTGGCAATATCCCGCATTTGAGAAGTCAGGTTGCTGGCCATGGTATTAACGTTGTCCGTCAATTCTTTCCAGACGCCGCCCACATTGGGAACTTTTGCCTGGCCACCCAGTTTACCTTCGGTGCCTACTTCCCGTGATACCCGGGTTACCTCGTCCCCGAATATATTCAGGGAGTCCACCATCAGGTTAATGTTTTCTTTTAGTTGCAGGAATTCCCCTTTTACATCTACCGTAATTTTCTGGGTAAGATTACCCTGCGCTACGGCGGTAGATACTTTGGCAATGTCCCGCACCTGGGCCGTTAAATTACCGGCCATAATGTTTACGTTATCGGTTAAGTCTTTCCAAACGCCCGCCACATTGGGTACCGAAGCCTGACCGCCTAATTTCCCTTCCGATCCTACTTCAAGTGCCACCCGGGTTACCTCACCGGCAAACAAGTTCAGGTTATCGATGGTGCGATTAATGGTCTCGGCCATTACTTTAAAGTCGCCGGATACCGGAATCTGGAAAGTTTCGTCGAGGTTACCGCGGGAAATATTCTTTAATACTTTACCCACTTCGAGTACCGGTACCGCAATAGAATCTACCAGACCATTGATGTTGTTGATCATGTCTTTCCAGAACCCGGAAGCGTTCTCGGCCGAGGCCCGGGCTTTCAGGTTACCTTCTACGCCGGCAACTTTGGAAATACGAGATACTTCGCCCCCAACTCCCCCGATCATTTCCACCATTGAGTTGTAAGCTTCCGCTATTTCGGCAAAAATATCGTTGTCCTGCTTCGTTAAACGCACCGAAACATCACCTTTCTTAAAAGCATCCAAGGCATACAATACCCGGTTTAGCTGATCATTAATGTAAGGATCATCTAAACCAATACCCGAAGTTCTGGCCGAAGCGCCGTCTTTTTTCGGGCTTTTCTCGCTGATGGTTTTGGTTTCATCTGCTTCACCTGCCGGTATAGCGCTACCGTTAGAACCGGCTTTAAGCAGTTCTTCGGGTTGCGGAGCAACTTCCTCGGCAGCCGGTACTACTGGCTCGGGCACTACATTACCGGCCCCTGCATCTTCCGCGGCCTGGGCGTTTTCGGCCTTGGAGATCAGTTTATCTTTATTCAACTTCATGTTTTTTCCTAAAGCCATATGCTTAAAGCTGTATATGTATATCTGGATGGAAATGAGACTTAATAAATCGGATTGGATTATTTAACCCGCCTTTTATTTTAATTATTATGCAAATTACAGTATATGTTCTTACTTCGCCAAAAATTCTTCCGCCAGCGCCATATAATCCTGGGAACCATTAGACGAAGGATCATAATCTAACACACTTTTGCCGAATGAAGGCGCTTCCGCTAACTTTACATTGAGCCGGATGCGTGACTGAAATATTTTTTCTTCTATATTTTCCTGCAAGTATTGCTCTATTTCAGAGCTAAGCTTCCGGCGTTTATCAAACATTACCACTACAATACCTTTTACTTTTAGTTTGGCGTTAAAAGCCGACCTAATTTTGGCTACGGTGGCTAAAATCTGGCTTAAACCTTGCAGCGTTAACACCTCCATTTGCAGCGGAATAACCACCTCATCTGAAGCAGCCAGAGCATTAACCGTAAGCAGCGATAAAGAAGGCGGACAATCTATTAAAATATAATCGAAATCCTGGGCATCCGCGAGCATATTCTGTAAGAAATGTTCCCGGTCGGTTTGGGTTACCAACGAAATTTCAATATCAACCAGCTCATTCGCTCCCGGTGCAATACTTAAGTTTTCCCGGTGAATCAGTATTTCGGATAATACTTTATCACCGGTAAAAACATCGGCTATAGTTGTTTCCGGTTCTTCAATACCCAACGAGTAAGAAAGATTGGCCTGTGGATCCAGATCAACGAGTAATACTCTTTTTCCTAGCTTACTTAATGCACTTCCTAAATTAATAGTGGTGGTGGTTTTCCCGGTACCGCCCTTTTGGTTGATTACCGACACTATTGTTGCAGCCATTTTGGAATTTAATATTTTTTTGGTGCGCTTAACCAGTTAATAATTATTACTATTATTATATATTACAATTACCATCCACAAATCTCCTTTATTCAGACTGATAAACAAAACAAAACTTCGGAATTTTACAGGAAGTATAAGCATTTATTTCCGGATAAACCAAGGGGATTCTATAATCAATTAAAAGTCAGAATTATAAATATTTTGGGTTGAAAGAAATAGCAGGCAACCTAATAAAGCTACTCTTGCCCAGCGTTTGGTTTAATACACTTGGGCGTTGGTTTTTGAGAGTGTCGATAACATTGTTCCGGGCTAATTTCAAGAGCCTATAATAAAATAAACCCAAATCGTGGGAACATTATCGGGCTTAGGCTGGTTAAAAATATATTGCCTATTCTATTTCTTGATTTAGTGCTTCAGAAAGTTGTGAAGTAAACTAGTTAGAAACTTGCTTCTAAAGAAGTTTAAACATTGACTAAATACAAATCCAACCTCTATTCAGGCTAAGGCAAATATTTGGTAGCAGAAAGGTAAAAGTAAAAGCAACTGCTGCCTTAACAAGAATTCTAATCTGAATAGCAAAGGGTAAGTAGCAAGAAGCGGCAATCACATTTACTAACATTGCCAGGCTGCAAAATCTAAAGTTAGCTCATCTTTAGTTAGTAGTGCTACAACAGGTTTTCGCAACAATTCAGATAATCAGGTATATAGTTAAGTATAATTGCTATTCCAAATCTATACAAATAGTTATTTCAAATCAGAAAATTTTAGTTAATCGATTAGAAAACAAAAATAAGCGGTTTGCTTATTTCAGAAAAAAATAAGCATCTTTGGGCAAAATTGGTTTAGAAGCCAATATTTTACAGCATTACGTTAGCATGGTAAAAAATTTAGTTATAGTAGAGTCACCGGCCAAGGCAAAAACCATTGAGGGGTATTTGGGGAAAGATTACGTGGTAAAGTCCAGTTTTGGTCACGTGCGCGATTTACCCAAAGATAACAATGCCATTGATATTAAAAATGGTTTTAAACCAACCTATGTTGTTTCCGCCGACAAAAAAGAAGTAATTACCCAATTAAAGAAATTAGCGAAAGAGGCCGAAATAGTATGGTTAGCTTCCGATGATGACCGCGAAGGTGAGGCCATTTCCTGGCATTTGTCGGAAGCCCTTAACCTGACCGATGCGAAAACCCGGCGGATTGTTTTCCGGGAAATTACTAAAAATGCTATTCTCAACGCCATCGAATCGCCGCGGGTGATTGATATAAACCGGGTAAATGCCCAGCAAGCCCGCCGGGTACTGGACCGTTTGGTTGGTTTTGAGCTTTCGCCGGTACTTTGGAAAAAAATTAAAACCGGTTTATCGGCCGGTCGCGTGCAATCAGTGGCGGTACGTTTAGTAGTGGAAAGGGAACGGGAAATAGATCGGTTTAAAGCTGAATCCGCTTTTAAAGTAGTAGCCCAATTTCTGGTGGATGGCAAGCGTTTGGAGGCGGAGTTACCCAGCCGTTTTAAAAAACAGGAGGAAGCACAAGCTTTTTTAGAAAACTGCTTAGGTGCTGCTTATACCATTGAAAACCTGGAAAAACGGCCGACAAAACGTAGCCCGGCCGCACCTTTTACCACGTCTACCTTACAACAGGAAGCCAGCCGCAAATTAAGTTTCTCCGTTGCCCAAACCATGACGGTTGCCCAGAAGTTGTACGAAGCAGGTAAAATATCGTACATGCGTACTGATTCTACGAACCTGTCGCAGGATGCTATTAGTGCCGCCGCTACCGAAATTAGCCGGAGCTTTGGTGATAATTACGTGAAAACCCGGCAATATCGCACCAAATCCAGCAGCGCGCAGGAAGCCCACGAAGCCATCCGGCCAACTGATTTTGCCGCCCGCGAAGTAAGCTCCGATCGCAACGAGCAACGTTTATACGATTTAATCCGGAAGCGGGCTATTGCTTCGCAAATGGCGGATGCTGAAATAGAAAAAACCACTGCCACGGTAGGTATTTCCACCCAAGCCCAAACTAAGTTAACAGCCACCGGCGAAGTAGTTACTTTTGATGGTTTCCTGAAAGTATATATTGAATCGAAAGATGACGGCGAGCAGGACGATGATATAAAAGGCATGCTGCCGCCGCTTACCATTGGGCAAACTTTGCAACTGGATAAGATGCAGGCCACCGAGCGTTTTTCGCGTCCGGCACCCCGCTATACCGAAGCTAGTTTGGTAAAAAAACTCGAAGAAATGGGTATTGGCCGGCCCTCTACCTACGCCCCTACTATTTCTACTATTCAGAAAAGAGGTTACATCGAAAAAGATAACCGCGAAGGAAAAGAAAGACAATATAACGTTCTGACTCTAAAAGATAATACAATTGCCAGTGAAAGTAAAACCGAAATAACCGGCGCTGAAAAAGCGAAATTATTTCCTACTGATATGGCCATGGTTGTTAATGATTTTCTGGTCGAGTATTTCCCCAATATTATTGATTATTCTTTCACGGCTAAAGTAGAAGAAGAGTTTGATGAAATTGCAGCCGGCACGAAGCAATGGGATAAAATGATCCAGAACTTTTACGGCGGTTTTCACGAAACCGTAGAATCGAGCGAGAACATCGAACGTTCAACCGTAAGTGGCGCCCGGGTTTTAGGTACGGACCCCAATACGGGCAAAAAAATTTCCGCCCGTTTGGGCCGGTTCGGACCATTTGTGCAGTTGGGCGAAGAAAATGAAGAAACCAAAGAAAAGCCGGTATACGCCAGTTTGCGCAAAGGCCAGTTCCTGGAAAGCATTACCTTAGAAGATGCATTAGACTTGTTTAAATTACCCCGCATTGTGGGTACTTTCGAAGACAAAGAAATGACGGCGGCTATTGGCCGGTTTGGCCCTTTTATCAAACACGAAAGCAAATTTTATTCATTACCCAAAACCTACGATCCATTTACCGTTACCTCCGAAGAAGCAATTGAGATAATCCAGAACAAACGCAAAGCCGATGCGGAGAAATGCATCAAAACTTTTGCCGAAAATCCGGAAGTACAAGTACTCAATGGCCGTTTTGGGCCTTACATTGTGGTAGGAAAGAAAAACGTTAAGATTCCGAAAGGAAAAGAACCCACTGAACTTACTTTAGAAGAGTGCTTAACCTTAGCCGAACAAACGCCGGACAAACCAGCCCGGGGTGGTTTTAAAAAGAAAGCCGCTCCGGAAGCCGACAAATTGAAACCAGCTGCCAAGAAGAAAACAGAAACAAAGAAAAAACCGGCGGCGGCTAAAAAGAAAGCCGAGCCAAAGGAAAAAGCCACTACTGCTAAGAAGAAATAATTTTTATATTTTATTTTAAAGCCTTTAACTTTTCTTTATTTCTATCGAAGAAGTAAAACAGCTAAGTTAAAGGCTTTTTTATTTTTAAAAACATCAATACCAATATGAAAAAACTGGTGGTATTAACCGGTGCCGGCATTAGTGCCGAAAGCGGCATTGCTACTTTCCGGGATGCAGATGGATTGTGGGAAGGACACGATGTAATGGAAGTGGCTTCGCCACAAGGTTGGCGCAAGAACCACGTCCTGGTTTTAGATTTTTATAACCAGCGCCGGAAGAACGCGCACCAGGCCCAACCTAATCCGGGGCACCACGCATTGGCCGAGTTGGAAAAGTATTTTGAAGTGACCATAGTTACGCAAAACGTTGATAATTTGCACGAGCGAGCAGGTTCTTCTAAGGTTATTCATTTACACGGCAGCTTATTTCAGTCCCGGAGCACTTTAGATGAAAACTTAGTTTATGATATGGAAAGCTGGGAAATTAATGTGGGCGATAAATGCGAAAAAGGCTCCCAGTTAAGACCTAATATTGTGTGGTTTGGCGAAATGGTACCCTTAATGGAAACAGCCGTAAAAAAAGCCGAAGACGCCGATTTATTCCTGGTAGTAGGTACATCTTTAGTCGTATATCCGGCTGCCGGATTGATGCATTATGTTCCGGACGACACCCCCATTTACGTGGTAGATCCGCACTTACCCGATATAACTCCCCGACCTAACCTGCACCTGATTCCGGAGAAAGCTGGTATTGCCTTGCCGCGCTTAATGGAAGAACTCATTAAATTAGCTTGAATCTGAATCTTGTTTAATAACTTATAAGGTTATATATCAAGCAGTTATTTTAATATTTTAAAGTACATATATTTACTGATTAGGGCTGCAGCTGGCAGTATTAAAGTGTTAGCTCTTGAAATGAGAAGTACTTTAACTTAATATTTAATTCGTGCTGCTTATTACTTAAATAAAGAATTATCCCAGAATTGGTTTTCTTGATAAAAGAGCTTTCCCTTCTCTATTTTTAAGGGGGAAGAAATATTGTTATGGTATAATTGTCCGGTGCCTAAACCTTGCTCCATGGTAACCGAGTACTCAGCAGTAAACTGGCTGATGGCATTTAAACCTATATTGGATTCTAAGGCAGAAGTAATCCACCATTCAGTGCCGGCTTTATCCGCTAACGTAATCCATTCGGAGCAAGCCTGAAAACCACCTAGCAACGTTGGTTTTAAAATAATAAACGGAGGTTTTATATGCTGTAAAATTTGTTCTTTCTCTTCTTTTTCTAATATGTTAATTAATTCTTCGTCTAAGGCCACCGGTATCGGCGAATGCTGACATAGATACTGCATGGCAGCCCATTGTCCTTGTTTTATGGGTTGTTCAATAGAATGAATTTGGAAAGAGGACAGCTTTTCCAGTTTATCCAAAGCTTCCTCCGGGGTAAAGGCCCCGTTAGCATCTAAGCGGATAATTAAATCGTTAGCTGCTGCCACCTGCCGGATTGATTTTATAATTTCCAGTTCCGTAGCAAAATCCAGGCCGCCAATTTTAAGTTTCAAACAAGTATAACCGTCCTGTAGTTTCTGGCGAATCTGATCCTGCATAAAACTTTTATCGCCCATCCAGATTAAACCATTTATAGGTATACCGCTTTCTCCGACAGAAAAGGCATTGGTAAATATACGTTTCTTTCCGCCGTGCTCCAGATCTAAAGTAGCCGTTTCCAGGGCAAATTTTACGGCTGGAAATGATTTTAATTCAGCACTATTAACAGCTGATTTTAAATAAGATATACCATCTTGTTTTAAATGTTTATTTAAGTCCTGGACAACTTTTTGTAGTCGTAAATAAAAGTCAGTACTATATTCGATACTTAATCCGGGCAAAGGTGCACATTCGCCAATTCCTATTGTCTCCGGGGCTGCCAGGTCGGTTATAACTAAGTAATAAACCTGGTGTTGCTGCATGGCTCCCCGGGAAGTACGGGCATTAAATTTAAAATCTAATTTATGGGGTATTATGCGGATTTCTAAACTCATACAATATTCTTTATTCGTGCTGTTAATTTAAAATTACCTCGCCAAGATTATAAATAACCTAAGCTATTTGGTTAGCGGTATTAACTTTATCTTCGGCCTAACTTTCTCAATAATTTTTATATTTCATACCTCAAAAAATAAGAGGTGAGTTTTGGCATATAAATCTTTATTTTGCAAAAGTCCTGTAACGTTTAAGTTAAGGTTTACGGTTTAATCAACATGGAACAAATCAGTTTTGCTTCGGGAGCAACTTATTTTAACACACCTGCGGCCGCCAGTGAAGCAGCCATACAAGCTATCCGGCAAAACCAAACTTTCTATGGTCCTACAGCTGGCACTCCGGCTTTGCGGAAAGCTATAGCAAATCGTTACCAGCAGTATAATAGTATTAGTATCTCGCCCGAAAATATTTTAATAACGCCCGGTACGAAGCAAGCGTTGTTTAATGTTGCGCATACGCTGTTAAAACCCGGCGATGAAGTTATTATTCCGGCCCCTAATTGGTTTGGTTTGCACGAAGTACTGGAGCAGGTTGGAGCAAAATTAGTTATTCTCCCGACCAGTATGAAAGATAATTACGCGATTCCGCCGGAAGTACTCCGTCGTTATATTTCGCCCCGAACCCGCCTTTTTTTATACAGCAACCCCAATAACCCTACCGGGCGCATCTACAGTAAATCAGAAATAAGTTCCTGGTTAGAAGTAATAGCTAGTTTTCCGGATGTTTATGTGTTAGCCGATGAAATTTATGATTTGGTAGTCTATAATAACAAAGTACCTTCTTTGCTGGAATTTCCGGATGAAAACCAGAAGCATGTGGTGGTAAATGGTTTTTCCAAAGCATTTGCCATGTCGGGCTGGCGCATTGGTTATCTGGTTACACCCGCTGCGTTGTTTGAACCGTGTCTGCACTTTCAGGGGGCAACTTTATCCGGGATAAGTGAATTTGTACAAGCTGCCGCTCAGGCAGCAATTGAACAAGCCTCTTCTATTTTACCGGATTTCTTACAAATTTTGCAGCAAAATAAAGATAAGATGAGCCAGGTTTTTACCCGGAGTAAAATACATTTTTTATCTCCCCAGGCAGCTTATTACCTGTTCCCCGATTTGTCTGCTTTCCTGCATTCGGAAATAAATACCACCTTAAAATTAGTTTCTTTTTTAAAAGAGAATTATGCCTTGGAAATAATGCCGGGTGAATATTTTGGTGCCCCCGGCTTTGCCCGCTTTTCTTTTGCCTTGGCTCCGGAAAAATTAGAAATGGGTTTAGACCGATTACAGAGAACATTACAAACCTTGGCTTGATACGATTTACGCGGTTAGCGGAATAAACAATAGCTTGAAAGTGCTTTGTTGTAGGAAAGCTTCCTAAATTGCAGCCCTTAATTTCCCTGCATGTTCCCGGTCGATTATCAAAAGCATTTTAAAGAAAATTTTTATTTAGCCTTTCCGGTGGTATTAAGCCAGTTGGGTCACGTGTTGGTTTCCGTTATTGACAGCATCATGGTAGGGCGGGTAGGAACCTTGCCTTTAGCAGCAGCTTCTCTGGGTAATAGTATCTTTAATTTAATCATGGTATTTGGCCTGGGTTTATCGTTCAGCATTACGCCCTTAGTTGCCAGCGCTGCCGGACGTAAAAATAAAAACCGGATTTCTTTGCTCCTGATTAACGGAACCCTGCTTTGTGGCTTGGCCGGCATACTTTTATTTTTGATAGGTTACCTGCTCACGCCTTTTTTGCCTTACCTGCAGCAACCAACCGCCGTTTTACAGCTTTCCATTCCGTACTTGCATATTTTGCTTTTTTCCCTTATTCCGCTTATGTTTTTCCAGGGGTTTAAGCAAGTAGCCGAAGGGCTTTCGTTAACCCGGCAAGCCATGTATATATCAGTTGTTTCTAATCTTCTGAATGTTATCGGGAATTATATGCTTATTTATGGCAAGTTGGGAGCACCCGCTTTGGGTTTAAACGGCGCGGCCATTTCTACTTTAATATCCCGGATTATTATGGCTGGTTTAATGGGCTGGTATATTTTTTTTTCGGATCGGATGCAAGTTTACCGGCTGCGCTGGAAAAGCAAATTTATCTCCTTCCGGCACTTAAACCGGCTGGTGAAGATAGGCTTACCCATTTCTTTACAAATGTTCTTCGAGATGGGTGCTTTTGGTTTTTCGGCTATCATGATTGGGTGGTTAGGCGCCCAAGAACTGGCGGCGCATCAAATAGCTATTAGCATTGCTTCGCTTACTTATATGATGGCCAGCGGCATTGCGGCAGCCGCTACCATCCGGGTGGGCCATTTAAACGGCAGTGGCCACGGTTTAGAAATGCGTACTGCCGGCTTAAGCAGTATTTACATGGCTATCGGCTTTATGCTGGCAACCGGGTTAATTCTGATTTCTGCCAATAACTTTATACCTACCCTTTATGTGCAGGACGCCCAAGTGATAGAATTGGCTGCCGGGCTACTGGTAATCGCGGCTTTATTCCAAATTTCGGATGGCGTGCAGGTGGTAGGCTTGGGTGCTTTGCGGGGCCTGGAAGATGTAAAAATCCCCAGTTTCATTTCTTTACTGGCCTACTGGGTAGCCGGCTTGCCCATCGGTTATTTACTGTGCTTTAAGGCTGGCTACGGCATTAACGGTATCTGGACCGGACTGCTTATTGGTCTTTCGGTAGCAGCTTTACTCCTCTTCTTCCGGTTTAAAAAATTAAGTTTAAAAAATAAAGATGATAAAAAAAATGCAGAGAAATAGAATTCACCAAAACAATCATTATTGATTAATAACTTAATAATCAAGCACTTACCAACAAAAAAACTAGAACAAAATCAGGAAAACAAAGAAATAAGACATAGTTTAAAGAAGACACTAATTAAGAAGATTTTATAATCAGAAGGTTAAATCAACTGGTAGCCAACTATTATCTATAAATTAAATCAGCAAAAATGCCCACTTTTATAAGCGGACATTTTTGCTGCAGCATTATTTAAGCCAGTTTTTCTAAACCTTTCAAGGCCGGTCCGTTAAGAACTTCACCCAGTTTATCGAACCGGGAGCCGTGGCACGGGCAATCCCAGGAGTTTTCTACTTCGTTCCAGGAAACAATACAACCCATGTGGGGGCAAACCGCTGACATTTCGTGGCGCTGGCCATGCAAATCGCAATAAACTGCTACTTTGCTCATGCCCCGGCGAATTATGTTCCCTGTGCCGGGCGCCACTTCTGCCGGGTCCGAAACTTCACCGGGCGTAACATAATCTTTAAACAGGGCGGCAACATTTAAATTTGCTTTTAAGAACTCCGGTGCGGACTTTAAGGTAACCCGGCCCGGATCATACAAGGTTTCCCAGGCATTAGGCCTGCCCATAATTAAATCGGTTATCAATACCCCCGCAATGGTACCGTGCGTCATGCCGTGTCCGGAGTCGCCGGTTGCAATATACACATTATCTTCGCCCGGGTTGCGGCCAATAAAGCCTAAATAATCTTGAGGTTCCATTACCTGCCCCGACCACCGGTAAACCACATCGCCGGCCATCGGAAATTTTTCTCTTACCCATTCTTCCAGGCAATCCAGGCGTTCTTGCTCATTACTTTCCTGCCCGGTTTTATGGTCTTCGCCGCCCACAATCAGGATATTGTATGCTCTTTCCTCGTCGCCGGCATTGTCCGGATGATCGTCTTTTACCAACCGGATATAATGGTAAGGATCAGAATTATCCCAGTACAAAGCGTTGGGAATTGCGTCGGGCAATATTTTTACGCCTATTACGTAAGTGCGGTAAGGCTCTTGTTTGGTATGAATAGTAGCCCAGTCGTTTACAGGGGTGTTGGTGGCTACCACTACCTGGTTGGCAGTAACGGCAAACCCCGAATTTGTTTTAACCCGGTGCAGCGTATTTTCTTTTTCAAAGGAAATAACGTGGCTATCGGTGTAGATTTGACCCGCCATATCCAGAATAGCCCGGCTTAAACCGGCCAGGTACTTGAGGGGATGAAAGATTCCCTGGTCGGGGAAACATAAACAAGGCCTTTCCGACAAAGTAGGTACGGGCGTTTTCTTTAAGCGGGTTACTTTATCAAAACCTAACTGGCGGGTTGCTTCCAGTTCTTTATCCAGCTGGTCTTCCGAGTCGCTGGGCTGTAGAAACAAGTATCCGTTTAAGCGTTCAAAATCACAATCAATATTTTCCTTTTCTACTATCTCTTCTATTTTGCGGATGGCATAAGTATGGCTTTCGGCAGCTATGCGGGCTTGTTTTTTGCCGTGCATCTTCATCAATACCTGGTAGCGATCGTCCAGGGCATTGGATAAGTGCGCCGTAGTCCGGCCGGTTTCGCCGCCCCCAATGGTTTTTGCTTCTAACACAACCACTGATTTTCCTTCCTGCGCCAGCAGGTAAGCCGTAGTAAGGCCCGATATTCCCGCCCCAACCACACAAATATCACACGTAATATCTTGCATCAGCGCAGAAGTAGCCGGAAAATCCAGGCCGTGCATCCAAACAGTTTGGGTAGTTCCTGTAGTTTTTTTCATAGTTTCGTTTTTAATTAGATAATAGCAACAGGGGCAATGCTAATAATTGGGAAAAAAAGCAATAGGTACCAATAGCAAAGCAACCCAAATAGTTCGGAATACGCAGTGCCAATGGCATTAGTTGTAGACCTCTAACCTTCTAAATGAAACAGAAAGATGAACTACATACAATGGTCTGATTTTGAAAAATTAGATATCCGGGTAGGTACCATAACTGAAGTAGCAGATTTTCCCGAAGCCCGCCGTCCGGCTTATAAAATAAAGGTAGATTTAGGTGCCGGGTTGGGGATAAAAAAGACGAGCGCCCAGCTAACGGTTAATTACACAAAAGAAACCCTGCTGGGAAAGCAGGTTATTTGCATTGTAAATTTCCCGCCCAAGCAAATTGGAAAGTACCTTTCCGAAATATTAATAACCGGCTTTCCGGATGAACAGAATGGAGTGGTGCTGGCGCAACCCCATTTGCCCGTGCCCAACGGCAGTAAACTTTTTTAAGAAAGTCAGTTTACAAATTATTGAGCGCGTCTTAATAAAGTTTTAGGTGGCTGAGAAGCTGCCCCATTAGAAGTTTCTACTTCTTTTAAACTTAAACTATCTACTACGCGGGCGTATATTTTATCGAGCTCACTTACGTTATGGAGGTAGTAATCGTAACTTTTATAAAATTGTTTTTCGGTCACTTTGTTTTTTTTGAAAATCTCCTGCTGGGCTTTTTTATAATAAATAGCTGCGGTATCAGTTATCATACCCAGCCTTTCCACGCGGGCTTCGGCAACGTGCAGGTCTACCAGCATGCTGGTCATTTGGGACTCCGGTATAATATCGGCCGGGGCCGGACTTACCGGTGAGGTGCAAGCAGTAAAGCAGAAACCCGTCAGGAGAATTAAAAAAAATCTTTTCACGCCGGAAAATTAGTTAATTTACTTTGTTTATAAAATACCAACGTACATTGCCGCTTTTAATATGAAAGAGCTGCTAAAGAAATTACAAAAATACGAAATCCGCATCCGCAAAGCAATTAACGACCAGATGCAGGGCGATTTCCATTCGGTATTTAAAGGAACCGGTCTGGAATTTGACGATGTGCGCTCCTATCAATACGGAGACGACGTGCGGGCCATTGACTGGAACGTATCAGCTAAAGGGCACGGCGTGTTTGTAAAAACATACAAAGAAGAAAAAGAGCAATCTGTTTTTTTAATCTTAGACGTAAGTGCTTCGCAGGCAATTGGAACTAGCGGGCAGCAAAAAATAGATGTGGGCAAAGAAATTTGCGGCGTTTTGGCTTTATCGGCCGCCCGCCAAACGAGCCAAATCGGTATGGTTTGCATCAGTGATCAGAAAGAAAAATACATTCGGCCCGGCCGGGGTACTAACCACGCTTATAATATTATTAAAGCGCTTTTGGAGTTAAATACCGTTTCGGACCGCACGGATTTGGCTGGGGGTATTAAAATGGCTTTGGGCATGATTAAACGGCGCAGTCTTATTTTGCTTTTATCCGATTTTATAGATCAGAATTATGAGCGGGAAATGAGCATGCTCGCCCAAAAACACGATTTAATTGTTGTACAGCTGGTAGATAAACGGGAAACTGCCTTCCCGGCCATGGGTATTATTCCGCTGCTGGATAAAGAAACGGGCAAAACCATTTGGGTAAATACCTCTTCCGAAGAGTTTCAGGCCAACTATTTGGCTACTTATTCTTTAAATCAGGAAAAAATTGCTAAAATTTGCCGCAAGTTTAAAGCCAATTTTCTCACCATTTACACGGATGAAGATTATGTACCCCAATTGGTCAACTTATTTCGCTTACGCCATAAAATACGGAAGAATGGGTAAATTCCTGTTTACATGGTTCATGCTGTTGCCCTTGCTCAGTGCCGGCCAGAAAACCGATGTAAAACGACCCGTAGGAGAATTTCAGCTCGACTCCGTAAAAATCGGTCAATTGGTTAATTTTTCTTTTTACTCGCAGCACCCGGCTACGGCCGAAGTAGTTTTCCCCGACAGCACGTATAACTTCTCTCCTTTTGAGTTGGTATCGCGGCTTTTTTTTCCCACCCGGACAGTGGGCACCATCAGTACGGATAGCATTGTTTATACCTTGCGCACTTTCTCCGTGGCACCGGTGCAGTCCCTTGCTCTGCCAATTTTTATATTAACCGCTAATGATACCGTTTTAATGCCATCATTGCCCGATAAAATTAACCTGGTGCAACTGGTGCGGGGAAAAATTTCGCCCGAGAACCTTAAAAGCGATACCGAGCTAAAAATCATAAAAGAACGTTTTAATTTTGCTTACTGGCTTATTGCCGCTGGAATATTTATTTTGATCCTGATTTCGGTGTGGCTGTTGTTCGGCAAAAGAATTATTATCCGTTACCGTTTGTATACCCTGCAAAAACAGCATGCTTATTTTATAAACCGGTTCAATGCTTATATCGATCAGTTTAATAAATCAGAATCGTTGCAGACCATTGAGCAAGCCATTACCCTCTGGAAAAACTACCTGAGTGACCTGGAAGGAGACGCCATAAAATCTTTTACTACGCGGGAAATTGCCACTTATTACCACGACGATGAAGATGTAACCACCGCCCTGCGGCTTTTCGATAAAGCTATTTACGGCAATATTGTATCGGATAAATCATCCGAAACCATTATTGCTTTTTTCCTGCTGCACCATTTTGCCGACCGACGGTACGAAGTAATCCGAGACCAAACCAGATATGTTACAAGCCCTGAAAACATCCCTCAACTGGTTTAATCCTGAATGGTTCCGGTTTAGTACTTTCCAGTCATTCGAATGGGTAGATCCGGTTTTCCTTTACTTTATACCGGTAATCCCTTTTCTTTTTCTTTTGCGGTGGCTGGTGCATTTCCGGATAAGAAGCAAGCTGGAAATTGCTTTTTTTAAGGGTAGCATCAACTGGCATTGGAGCAGCTTGCTGCGGTATATACCGGATCTTTATTTTTTTCTTTTTCTTGCTTTTATTCTGATTGCCCTGGCGCGGCCGCAACGCATCCAGGAACGGGTAGATCAGTATTCCGAAGGCATTGATATAATGCTGGTACTGGATACCTCAGGCTCCATGGAGTTAAAAGATTTTGCTCCTAACCGGCTGGAAGCGGCGAAAGAAGTAGCCTTAAATTTTATAAAAGGCCGCACCCACGACCGCATTGGCCTGGTAGTTTTTGCGGGAGATGCGTACTCCTTGGCTCCCTTAACTACCGACTATAACTTACTCCGGGAAAACTTAAAACAAGTACATCTGGGCATGATTAATAATGATGGCACCGCCATTGGCAATGCTTTGGCCGTAGCCATCAATCGTATGCGGGAATCCACGGCTAAGTCTAAGGTGTGCATCCTCATTAGCGACGGCGAAAACACAGGTGGTAACCTGGACCCCGAGATAGCAGCTAAACTCGCTTACGGATTTAACATTAAAATATACACCATTGGTATTGGTCGGGACGGCCGGATACCTTACGAAACCACGAACAAAAATGAAAATTACATCCAAACCCGGCTCGATGAATCTAATCTGCGGGATATAGCCAAAGCGGCCAGCGGTACTTTTTACCGGGCAGAAAATAAAAATACTTTAAATAGAATATTCAGCAGAATAAACCGGCTGGAGAAAGCCGAAATTAAAGAAAGCCACTACCGCGATACGAAAGATCTTTACCAAATTTACCTGAAGTGGGCGCTGGTGTTTTTTCTGGTGTGGCTATTCCTTAAAAACACTTTTTTGGCTAACGCCCTGGAAGATTAAGCTAATAAACCTTGCCCTGATAAGATGAGAACGGGAATATATTTACATAAAATTTAGTTTCATGGCCGGTTATTAACCGGAACGAAACGATTTATAACTTTAGGTACAATATAATTTCAAACTAATGGCAGTTCTGGATTAACTTTGGATATAAATTATAAAAGCGCCTGCATGTCCATTGCCGATAAAATTCTCTTTTTCCAGCGTGAATTAAAAAATACTAAATGCCGATTAATTGCGGTATCCAAGACTCATCCTCCCGCCGCCATATTGGAAGCTTACCAAGCTGGTCAGCGCCTTTTTGGGGAAAATAAGGTGCAGGAATTAACCGCTAAGCAAGAGAATTTACCCGCTGATATTGAATGGCATTTGATCGGGCATTTACAAACCAATAAGGTAAAGTATATCGCTCCGTTTGTGCATACTATCCAATCGGTGGACAGCTTGAAATTACTGCAGGAAATAAATAAGCAAGCCCAGCGGCATAGCCGGGTGGTAAATTGTTTGTTGCAAATTTACATTGCCGAAGAAGAAAGTAAATTCGGCTTGACCCCGGCAGAAGCCCAGGAGATTTTATCTGCGGAGGCTTACCAGGAACTAAATCATGTACGCATAACGGGGGTAATGGGAGTAGCTACCAACACCTCTTCGGAAACACAGCTACAAAAAGAATTCCGGTATTTAAAGCAAACCTTCGAAGACCTGAAAAGCAGTTTTTTTCCGCAGGAAGCCTTTTTCAAAGAAATATCGATGGGCATGAGCTCGGATTATAAACTGGCGATTGCCGAAGGCAGCACCATGATCCGGGTAGGCAGCTTTATTTTTGGCGCCCGCGATTATGCTAAATAAAATTTTATACCGTATTATACCAATTCTTTTTTATTAAACTTAGATATGTCACAGAAAACAATTTTAATTACGGGTATTTTGCTGGGCGCCCTGGCGGTAATGATTGGCGCTTTTGGGGCGCATGGCTTAGAGAAAACCCTTACGGCCAATGGCCGCACGGCTACTTTCGAAACCGGCGTAAAATACCACATGTACCATGTTTTTGCCTTGCTGGCAACCGGTATTATTTTATTTCACGCCCAATCCAGATATATTCACCTGGCCGGGCTTTTCTTTTTGATCGGTATCGTTATCTTCTCCGGTTCCTTGTATATATTAAGTATAACCAATATCAAATGGTTGGGCGCCATTACCCCTATTGGCGGACTATTTCTGATTGCGGGCTGGTTAAGTTTAGGTCATGGTCTTTTTTATTCCTGGCCAAAAAAATAAGCCTTCTTGTAATCTTTACTAAAGCCGTCGTCGTTTAATTAGCGGAATAAAAGCTGGGCATTATGGCACGATCATATAAAAAAGAAAAAGGCGGTCTTCCTAAAATGAAAGCGTATGTAGCCGAAAAAAACCAGGGGAAAGAAAAATTTGAACCCGAACAAAGTAAATACGGAAAGTTTTCTACCCGGCAGGATAAACTGGAAGCTAAAAACGCCAACCGCAGCCTTAAGAAAGCAGCGCGACAGGAGGGCAAAACAAATTTACGCGAGTCTTTGTAAGCTTAATGGAGGTGAATGAAGTTAAGCGGAAGAAACAAACGCCTAATAAATAGTAGGTGATTCTGCTTTAGCAAATCCTTATCTATTTTGTGTAAACTATAACCTGAACAACATTACCTACAAAAGCTGAGTACGCTCTAAATTAATCTCAATGCCCTTTATTAGGGTATAAACAATCTTAAATTAGGTTTTGATAATTAGCTGAGTCCTCCTTCAATATGGCCATTCGCTTTCTTATTTCTTCCATATGACTGCTAATTATGTCAGTATCTATCGTTGAATCGTTCCTAAACTGTAGATAACGAAAGCAAAGCAATAATTCATAACACTCATCAAATGTCATTTTTTCCAAATCACTTGGCTTAAATTCTAAAGCTTTTTTGTATAAGGGCATTTAATATAGTATTAATACTTCATCACTGCGGTCCGGTCTGTAGGTTTCCTGGATATGATTTCTTCTTTTTTGGCGTTAACCAAGAGGTATGGCTTTTCATCTACATCTTTAAAAGACATAGTATCATAATAAAAAAATTTTTGTTTTAGGTCTTCTTTTAATATATCGGCCGACTTTCTATCACCTATCCTCACGCCAGCTTGAAACAGATCAATAGCTTTTTTTTGTTACCAGATAGAAAATAAATAGCACCTAACGAGGTTTTAGTTGGATAACTTTTTCTAGTTCTTGAATGGCTTTCAAGGTGTCTTTTTGCTCCACGTATAACTTTAATGCATTTTTATACAGGTTTCATGTTCCTTATTTTGAGCTTCGGATGATACTGAAATAAGCAATATGTCTAAAATTAAAAAGAAATATTTCTTCATATTGCTAAGAGTCAATTATATACTGCCAATATAATATATCTTGGTGAATCATTTCTAAAAAATTCGGACATATTAAATCCTTACATATAATTGTATATTCTTTTAATTATTAGCAGATACATTATCAACATCAAATAGTTATTTAGTAAAAACAGATTTATTTTAAATTTAAATTTTTTTTAAATCTAAATAGAACTGAATTTCTTTAATTTGATTAGCCTTAATATAATTTTCTTGTATTTGGGTTCCTAAAACTAACCGGATAAAGTATCATCAATCTGGTCCAGGGTTTCGTGTAAAGTGGCCAACTGCTTTTTAAGTGTTGTCAGATCAATTTGATGGGACCTCTCAAATAAAATAGAATCTACTGGTACATTATAGACCAACTGCAAATTGTAAAGCATCTTGAGAGTAGGCACCCCTCCTTTGTTCCTGAGCAGGTTAAAGGACTCCAAGGTTATTTCAAGGTTCTTGCAAATTTCTTTATATGATTCTGCCAACTCATTCTCAATTAACTCATCGAACTTATTTATAAAGCGATGGCGGATATCTTCTTTGGTTTGGGTGGTATAGAGGTTGGGCATGGAGTTTTGTTATATTCTACTAATGCGTAACCTTACCATATATTGAGGTACTGCCTTCATTTATTTTAAAATTTCTTCTGAAGGAAAAGCTTTTTTTAGTCTCAACTACAGCGGTTTTACTCTTCTTTAACGGCTTGCTATTAATTATAGATAAACAATTGAGCGGAACTGAAATACAGTAGCCAGAATAAAATTAAATAAATAATTTTTAAAGTGTGATACTGAAAGCTACACAAAAAAAAGAAAAGCCCCTGTACAAACTGTAGAGGGGCTTTTAACTTTGTAAGTGCGCACGGGGAGAGTCGAACTCCCACGGGACAACTCCCACAGGCTTCTGAGACCTGCACGTCTACCAGTTCCGCCACATGCGCATTAGATCTTTGGGCGATTATGCCTTTCTGATTGCTGGTAACGGGCGCAAAGTTAAGAAAGATTTTGATTAATGAATGATAACCGGGCTGAAATTATTTCTATGTATTAATTACAGCCTAAAGGTAAAATCAGAAAAGAAAAGTTTTACCGCTATTCAGCTAACAGAATAATTTATTTTATCTGAACAATAAACTTACTTATTTATATCCGGATTTGATTTAGGCAGGCAATTTTACTTTTTTACCAATTTTAGCAGCTGCATTTTAGTTGCCTGTTTTCTACAAGAAAGGCAGCCACTTTATCTTTTCTGATTCATTCTCGTTCATATTCAGTAAAAAAAATCAGGCATTTCCCATGCGTTTATTTGTAGCTGTAGTTCTTCCGGATAATTTAAAAGAAGCTTTAAGAATTTACCAACAGGAATATAAAAGTGAAGCGATCCGGTTTATACCGGAAGAAAACCTGCATCTTACCTTACATTTTCTGGGAGATACGCCCGAACCAGCCGTTCCCGGATTATTGGAAAAACTCCAGGTAGTAGCCCAGAGAAATAAGAGTTTTACTTTAACTTTTCAGGAGACGGCCCCCGGTCCCCAGCTGCGTTCGCCACGCCTTATCTGGACCCGGTTCCGGGAACACGCGGATTTTACCAGTTTGGCAACCGATCTCGCGCAGGCCTTAGAGGCTGCACCGGGCGCGCACGGTAAATTTATACCCCATATCACCATTGCCCGTTTCCGGAAAGATTTGCCAAAACCCCTAAATTTACCGGTGTTGCCAGAATTAGTAATACCAGATTTAGCTGTCCAAAATTTTTCTTTGTGGAAATCTCAGTTGCAAAGCCCTCACCCCCATTACAGCGTTTTACATAATTTTAATTTATCGGTTTAAAGTTGTTTACCTTCAACTTTATTTCTAAAAAAGAAGTAAGTAATAGTTGCAGTAAGCTAAATTAATAAATAGATGAACGACAAGGAACTGACGCAACTGGCCTTTAAACTAAAAGATAAAAATTTAAAAATTGCCTTTGCCGAAAGCATAACCGGCGGCATGTTGGTTTCGGAGTTTATTAAAGCAAAAGGTACCAGCGATGTACTACTGGGCAGCATTGTAACGTACGCCGAAGAAGTAAAACAAAAATTACTGGGGGTAAAAAAGCAAACCTTAAAGTTATATACCGCCGAATCGCAGCAGGTTACCAACGAAATGGTAATGGGTTTATATAAATTGCTGAAAGCTGAAGTTTGTGTTGCTGTAACCGGTTTGTGCGGAGTAGGAGCTTCGGAGTCGAGTGAAAAACCGGTGGGCAGCGTCTTTTTTTCTATTCTTTTTCTGCAGCGGGTAGAAGAATATAGAGAGGTTTTTGACGGCGACAGCACCGCTATCAGAAAAAAAGCGGCCGATTTTATCTTCCAGAAATTAGAAGAAACCATCGACCGCCATTACGCACACAGTTAATTTAAGCAGTTAAACCTTTTAAATAGAGATAAAGCGATTTTATTTCCACCTCAGTATATTCTCTGGTCATTTTCCAAGGCATATATTGCGGGTTTAATTTTTTACCTTCGGGGGTAACGCCGGTTTTTAAAGTTTGGATAAATTCTGCTTCGCTCCATTTGCCCACCAGGCCGGTACCCGAAATATTGGGCACCGCCGGCGAACCAGGAACTACAGCACTGCCTCCCTTAAAGTTATCCCGGTGGCAACCGGTACAGGAAACGGCCAGGTATTGGCCGTAGGCAGGCGTAATTTCCGGATGAACAACTTCCTTACTGGTTGCAGTATGATCAACTTTCTCGGCGGCTACTAAAGGCAATTGATCTAAATAAGTTAAAACATATGCTACCGGCCGTAAAGAAATGGTGGGCATTTCTCTATTCACGGGCGGCAAACTTTTTAAATAAGCAATAAGTGCTCCCATATCCTGGTTTGATAATGAATTGTATTCGTAGGCCGGCATTAATTTCAGGCTTTTACCTTGCTGGTTTAAACCGTGTTTAATAGCCCGCACGTAATCGACATTGGTATAAGTAACTATAACGGCTTAAGCCACCTTTGCCCCGGGTTATATTGGGTCCTGTAATATAACCTAATCCCGGATCGTCTATCACTACTTTACCCGCATAATCGGGGCCATGACAATCGTTACAGCCTTTAATGGTAGCAACGTGACGCCCCAGCGCGATAGAGGCAGAATCGGCAGGAACAACTAGTGTAGGTACTTGCACCGCGTATTCTTTTTCAAACCTGTTTTTTGTTTTTAAATAAACAAAGGTGTAAAACGCCAGTACTAAAACCAGCATGGAACCGATTACCACTCCGGTCCATTTAAAAAATTTTTTCATGGTTACAACATTGATTTAGAAAGGTTTAAAGATGTTATATTAGGGAATACAAATAAGTAATATTTATCTACATTAAAAATGCTTTATACAATTTTTTATTGGTAAACACCTGTTTTACAAGTTTTAACAACATGCCCGCTCACTCTTTTTCCCCGGTTGCCAACTTTTATGATGTATTGGCTCAAATTGTTTTCGGTAACAAATTACAGGAAGCACAGGCGGCCAACTTGCGGTATATTTCCGACAACTCCCGCATTCTTATTATTGGTGGTGGTTCGGGCTGGATCTTGCAACAGGTTATACAACATACCCAACACAGCACTATTGTTTACCTGGAAGCATCAGATAGTATGCTGCGGAAATCTGAAGAAAAGATTATTAATCAAAATAAAAACAACAAAATTGAATACCGCTTAGGCACCGAAGAAAACATTGGGGGGCAGGAAACATTCGATATCATTATCGCCAACTTTTTTTTAGATTTATTCTCTCCGGCTTACTTAATTATCATCTTAGAGAAACTTAATTGTGCCCTGGCTCCGGCCGGAAAATGGCTCATTACCGATTTTGTTCAGCCTCGTACGGGTAAATTTCCGCCATGACTGGCGCAGGTTTTATTTAAAAGTATGTACGTGTTTTTCCGGCTTACCTGCGGTATTAGTGCCGCTGCCCTACCCGACTGGGAAAATTATCTGAAACCATTTTCTTACGCAGAGATAAATTCCGCTTATTTTTACCATGGTTTAGTTAAATCCATGGTCTTGGGTAAATCTCTTACCTGAGCTTTAGGTTACCTGTTTATCTTTTAATATTGTTCTTTATGCGTTCTGCCTTTATTTTTCTTTTTGCATTTCTGCTACATCTAAATCTGCTGGCCCAGGGTAACACCCCGGTTCAATATGCCATTTCCTTTCCGAATGCCGTGCACCACGAGGCCGAAATAACGGCTAATTTTACCGATTTGCCCGCCCAAAATTTCTCCGTGCGTATGGCACGTTCGTCTCCTGGTCGCTATGCGCTGCACGAATTTGCTAAAAATGTATACAAGGTGAGGGCTTTTAATCAGGCCGGAAAAGAACTTAAAATTACCCGGCCCAATCCTTATCAGTGGGATATTACCGGGATTGACGGCACCGTTAAAATAACTTATACTTTATTCGGTGATCGGGCCGATGGGACCTACGCCGGTATTGATAACCAACACGCCCACCTGAATATGCCGGCTACTCTTATGTACGGTTTAGGCACCGAGATGCGCCCGGTGACGATTAGTTTTCAGTTACCGGAAGGAAAAAACTGGCAAATAGCTACCCAGTTAAAACCGGAAGCGGCTACCAACACTTTTTCGGCACCGCACCTGCAATACCTGATGGATAGCCCGGTAGAGATTGCTGATTTAAAGTTTAAAGAATGGGAGGTTCTGGGAAAAGGTAAAAGTAAAAATATCCGGATTGCGATGCACACCACTACCGGCGAAAAAGAATGGCAAAGTTATTACGAACAGGCGCAACGCATTGTGGCGGAAGCCGGCGCAGTTTTTAGTGATTTCCCAAATTATGATTACGGCACCTATACTTTCCTGGCCTGTTACATGCCGCAAGCCAGCGGAGATGGCATGGAGCACCGGAATTCTACTTTTATAACTTCTTCCCAACCTTTACCGCTGGAAGCTGAAAACCATTTAGGTACTTTGTCGCATGAGTATTTTCACTCCTGGAATGTAGAACGCATCCGGCCGAAAGCTTTGGAACCATTTAATTTTGCCGAAGCCAACATGTCGGGGGAACTGTGGTTTGCCGAAGGTTTTACGAATTATTACGGCGAACTCATCATGCACCGGAGCCAGGTATACGACCTGAAAGCTTATACCCAAAGTATATCCGCCGAACTAAACCACGTGCTAAATTCGCCGGGCATCCAATACTTTTCGCCGGTAGAAATGAGTTACCAGGCGCCTTTCGTGGATGCCGCCCACTCTATTGACCCTGTCAATCGGCAGAATACTTACATTTCGTATTACCCGTTTGGCAGCGTAGTGGCCTTAGCGTTAGATTTATCGCTGCGTGCTCAATTTAAAAACCTTTCCCTAGACCAATTTATGCAAGCCGTCTGGAAAAACTTTGGTCAGCCGGAAAAACCATATACCTTAACAGATTTGGAGAACTTATTAGGACAGGTAACCAAAAAACCAACTTTTGCCCGGGAGTTTTTCCAAAAACACATTTACGGCAAAGCGTTTGCTGATTATAAAACCTTACTTGCTCTGGCCGGTTTACGCTTGCGCAACACCAACCCAGGTAAAGCCAGCCTGGGCTTAGCTTTTATCAGCGATCGCGAAGGTAAAGTAGTTATTCAATCCGGCACCCTGGTAGGCAGCCCGCTTTACCAGGCCGGTTTAGAGCGCGAAGATATTATTATGAGTATCGATGGGCAAACTACCCCTACGGTTCAGGCCTTACAAGATATTATGAAGACTCACCAGCCCGGCGACCAAGTACGCATCCAATTTCAGCAACGCGGCGAAACTAAAAACAGCACGGCAACTTTAATCGAAGATCCAACCTTACAAGTAGTTACTTACGAAGAAGTTGGTTTGCCTTTAACCAAAAAGATAAAAAGCTTTCGGGAAAGCTGGCTAAGTTCTAAAGCCAGGTAAACTTTTGATTAAATTAAAATTTAGCTATACTTTTCTCACGTTTTTTTCGTAATTTTAATAAAGTATCAACACTTTCTTATAATTAGATCCTTTGAAAAAGAAAAATATATTATTGCTGGGATTAGGACTTTGTCTGTCTGTAATAGGTTATGGGCAGGACGTAAATGTGGCGCAGGAATTAAATACTACTCCCCCAACCCTTACCGAAAGAATTAAACCAGCCGAGAATAAAGAGACAGCCACTCCGGTAACAAGCTTTTATACGCCCGGTAAAATACAGTATCAGTTTTCTACGGGTGCCCAGTTTAGCCGGTTCGGATCGGCTACTTATTTTCAGCCGAGTATTTTGTTTCCGGTTACCAAGCGGTTTAGCACCTTTGCCAGTGTTAACTTAATCCATACTTATGGTTCTACTTTGGGCCGGTATTTTTCCAATGCTGAATCTACAGGCAGCAATGCTCCAGCAGCTCAGCTCCACTCGGTAGTGCAGGTAGGCGGCAACTACGTTGTTAATGAAAGACTAAACTTAACCGGAAGTGTTTGGCGTGATTTCTCAAAACAATCACTTTTAAATAACATGCCGATAAACGTTTTTTCGCCGGGAGGCACCCAGGGCATGCAGTTCCGGGCTCATTATAAACTAACCGAAAATTTTTCGGTTTCGGGTGGGCTTCGGTATTCTAATGGTAATAATTATTATAATTCGCTTTACCAAGGAGTAGCACCCTGGGGTTATTAAACCATCTTAGATTCCGATAAAAATAAAAAGGCTCAGCGTTTAAACGCTGAGCCTTTTTATTTTTATCGGATCTGGTTAATTTGCCGGTATCTTCCCCCTTACTTTTGTACTTATGATTAAGAAATATCTATTCATCTTTTTATCCTCAATCATATATGTATTCTCCGGAGCAAAAGCTTAAAACTTTTATATGCTACTTTAGTTTAATTGTTTTCGAAAGCATTCTCAATATTTCTGTTATAGGCAGATGAGATTATCTGATATTTAATAAACCAAGGTGAAAATAGCATACTTCAGCAATCCCGATTTACAAATTATCAAGCCAGGCTGGCTCGGCAATAAATTAGTAGGCAATCAGTTTACTAACGGTGAAGAACTATATCAGCCCTCCTTTTTAAATGTCTGGAAATGGAAGTTAAGCGTTAATCCTCAAAAAGCCGAAAAAGAAAAGGATACATTTACCCCGCCGGTAAAACAGGATTATAACCTGTTCCAAACATTGGAAGATGGCATTGTCTGGCTGGGCCACGCTACTTTCCTGATTAGGTTAAACGGTATTAATTTTCTGACTGATCCGGTATTGTTTGACTTGCCTTTTATTAAGCGAAGAACCTCTTTACCATGTCCGCCGGAGAAAATAAAACCGGTCGATTACCTACTTCTTTCGCACGGGCACCGGGATCATGTAGATGAGAAATCATTAAAACTAATTTATAAGCAAAATCCGGAAGTAAAGGCTTTAGGTTCTTTAAAAATGAAGAAGCTATTAAAAGGTTTAGTGCCGGGTTTGCCCTTGCAGGAAGCTGGTTGGTTCCAGAAATATAATCTAGACGAAAACGCCGGTTTAGAAATATTTTATTTACCGGCCGCGCATTGGCATCGCCGGGGATTAAACGACATGAACGAAATACTTTGGGGTAGTTTTATGCTGCGCACCAAAACCAAACTCATCTTTTTTGCGGGTGATACCGCTTATAAACCTTCTTTTTTCGCCGAAATAAAAATTTTATTTGGTTCGCCTGATATCTGCCTATTACCCGTAGGTGCGTATAAACCAGCATTTATAATGCAGGGCAGCCACATGAACCCGGCCGAAGCCGTGCAGGCTTTTAATGAATTAGGCGGCAAAGTGTTTATTCCCATGCATTACGGCACCTTCGATTTATCGGATGAACCAGCCGGTGAACCCATAAGGCTTTTACAGGAATACGCCGCTGCGGGTAAATTAAACGGCCAGCTCCACGTTGCGACTATTGGAGAACGGATACGTTTGTAAACCAAGCCTATATTCTTTTAATCAGCTACAAATTAGCTTTAAGCTGAACTTTGATAATTAGAATAAATGCATAAAAAATTAATTAAGAACTAACTTCTAATTGAGTTTTATAATGTATATTACAACTTATTAATATTCGGCTTCTAAACAAAATCGGTGTTAATTACGTTTTGATCTACTAATGAAAGCGAATTTTATCTATACACGTCCTACTCCACCCTGATTAACCTGCCAATTACTGGTAGAGGTTAAATTGTTTTCCCTTAGGGTTAAAAATATCCTATCTCATTAATCTCCTGTAGTTATTTTATTAACTCAGATTAGATGATGCGACTGAAGCAACACCTCCTTAAATTACTGTCATTCTCTAATAGAATCAAGGTTAGCCGATCCGGCTAAACCATGCTGCTTGTTGTTTTTTTAACCAGAAGCCTTTAGATAACACAAAAAATTATCTGATAGCTTGTATATGGTTTTCAAACTAAGCAACAACAAGCAGCAGACAGTGTACTAATATAATTTTATTAAAATTAATTTAATTTTTTAAAGATGAATAGTAGAGTACTATGGGTAGATAATGCCAAAGCAATAGGTATGATTCTGGTTTTTTTTGGGCACTTTATAGAACAGCTGGTAAGTGCCGGAAGTGCCGTAGCTTTTGCACCTCAAAAATATATTTATTCCTTTCACATGCCTTTCTTTTTCTTTATTTCGGGTTTTTTTATCAAAATAAATAAGGAAGAAAATTTTAAAGAATATTTTAAAAAGAAAGCGCTGGTAAGATTAGTGCCCGTCTTGTTTTTTGAAGCTATTTTATTGCCTTTTTGGTTATTTAAATTCAACTTTAATCTAGTGGACTTTTTAATGTTAGGCAAATCTAATATTATTGGTCATCCCACCTATAATGGGGTAACCTGGTTTGTGGTTTGCTTGTTTGCCGCTGAACTATATGTTTATTTTATTTACAAATATTTGACTAATTTTAAACTGATTGTTGGCTTCTCAGTTTTAATACTGAGTGTTTATTTTTGTAATTATATTAACAAATTAGACCTAGTTAATAATCCTTGGTATTTATACGAAGGTATTGTTGCCGCCGGATTTTTAGTATTAGGTAATTTCTTTTTCCCCTATTTGCAAAAATTAACCGCCAGAATAAGCTGGTTGGGAAGATTATCTATATTTCTCGTTGCCGCTCTTTTAACCTGGTATCCGGCCATTCAGAATACCAGCATTGTAGCCCTTATTTTCAGCATACATGGCATACCGCTATTCTTTTTTATGGCTGCTATTTTGGGCATAATTGCTTTTATTACCCTGGCCACCTTAATTCCGGTAAACCGGGTACTAACTTTTATAGGGGAAAATACGCTGGCTTTTTTAGGCCTCAACGGTGCTTTCGTAGAATTTATTAATCAACCTTTGGCCCGAGCCATTCCACTTTCTGAAAACCTGGGGTATATAATGTTGATTAGTGTTATAGGCACAATAGCTTCTATGGCGGTATGCTATCCGGTTATTGTACTGTTTAATAAATGGGTGCCCCAACTGGTTGGCAAGAAAAAACCTACCTTGAAATGGCGGCAAGACTTAGTTATTAAGTAATTGGCTGTTAGCTCCAGAATCGGTATTTACTTAACTTAAATATTTGTAAAAAATTGAAAGTACTCTTAAAATTAGTTAAAACCTATATTTACTAATACCTTAAAAATTATTAGCAACCTGTAATTTCTGGCGATTGACTTTTAAGTTTAAAATGTAATTATAATTTAACTACTTTTGCCCCATAATGAATTTTAAGGTTCAACCTAGGCTAATTACCCCACCCTGACTTTCTTTTTAAAAAAAGGTATATCGTATCTTTTTCATCTTCTGGAAAGGCCTGATAACTTCTTCTTTTCAGTTTCTTTCTCTTATATATTCAAAACAAATTTCTAAACATATATTTTATATATGACAAGTTCCTATTTGCGTTTATTCGATTTTTCCCAAAAAGTTAATTACAAAACAGAAATTCTGGCCGGACTAACCGTGGCTCTGGCCTTAATTCCGGAAGCAGTTGCTTTTTCTATAATTGCCGGTGTGCCACCTTTGGTAGGGCTTTATGCTGCTTTCATGATGGGCTTTGTTACTTCTATTCTGGGTGGCCGCCCCGGCATGATATCCGGGGCTACCGGAGCAGTTGCCGTGGTATTGGTAGCCCTTTCAAAAACGCATGGTTTAGAATATATATTTGCTACTGTAGTGCTTGCCGGAATAATGCAAATAGTAGTAGGCCTGTTAAAGTTGGGTAAACTGATCCGGCTGGTTCCGCACCCGGTTATGTTTGGCTTTGTAAATGGCCTGGCTATTATTATTTTTCTGGCCCAGTTAGATCAGTTTAAAACTTTGGTAAATGGTGAAATGGTATGGATGGGCGGTCCGCCTTTGTACTTAATGCTGGGATTAGTAGGTTTAACAATGGCGATCATGATTTTCCTGCCCCGGCTTACCAAAGCGGTGCCGGCTTCTTTGGTAGCAATTATAGTGGTATTTCTTATGGTAATTGGTTTTAACATTAATACCAAAACGGTGGGCGATATTGCTTCTATTCAGGGCAGTTTTCCTCCTTTTCACCTGCCGGCAGTTCCTTTTAACCTGCAAACTTTACAAATTATATTTCCTTATGCAGCTATTATGGCGGGTGTGGGACTTATTGAAAGCCTTTTAACCCTGAACTTAGTTGATGAAATTACCGAAACCAGGGGAAGAGGTAATAAAGAATGCGTTGCCCAGGGAACAGCCAATATTTTAAGTGGTTTATTTTTTGGAATGGGTGGCTGTGCCATGATTGGTCAGAGCCTGATTAATATATCGGCCGGAGCCCGTGCTCGCTTATCCGGTATTATTGCTGCCGTTATGTTACTGGTGTTTATCATGTTTGGCGCACCTTTAATCGAGAAAGTACCTATGGCTGCATTAACCGGGGTTATGATCATGGTGGCAATTGGCACATTTGAGTGGGTAAGTTTCAAAATGATCGGCAAAATACCGTTGCCGGACTTAATTGTGGGAATTTTGGTAGCGGCAGTAACGGTTTTATTGCACAATCTGGCGCTGGCTGTTCTTATTGGCGTTGTTATATCTTCCCTGGTTTTCGCCTGGGAAAGTGCGCGCAGAATACGCGCCCGCAAATATGTAGATGAAAAGGGAGTAAAACATTACGAAATATATGGACCTTTATTTTTTGGATCAGTAACGGCTTTTAACGAAAAGTTTGATGTACTGAATGATCCGGAAGAGGTAATTATCGATTTTAAAGAAAGCCGGGTAGCGGATACGTCGGGGATAGAGGCCTTGAACAAACTAACCGAGCGGTACCAAAAAGTAAACAAGAAAGTTCACCTACGGCATTTAAGCGAAGACTGCCGGTTGCTACTTAAAAATGCTGCCCAATTAATTGAGGTTAATATCCTCGAAGATCCTACTTACCACGTTGCAACAGACAATATATAGGTGAATATAAAGTAGTAGGTTTTTGCTGTAAAGCTGCTATACAGCTTTACAGCAAAAACCTCTTGGTACAACCTTCTAATTGTATCTCCGGAACAACGACCTACTCTTGGCCTAACAGTTTTTTAGCCGCCGCATCATCTACGAGCCACATTGCTTCACCTTGTTGCGGTTGAATAAGTTGAGATGGATAATTTGTGGGATTACGTTCTCCTTCCAACACTTCGTATAAAGCAAGGGCTTTCTTTTCGCCGTAAGTCAGAAATAAGATTTTTTTCGCTTGGTTGATGATGGGAGCTGTTAAGGTAATGCGGTGCATTTGCTGCGGCTCCAGGTAATAAGCCTGCACCCACTTTTCCTTTTCCGCTAGTACGCTGGTGCCAGGAAACAACGAAGCCGTATGGCCATCGTCGCCCATGCCCAATAGTATTAAATCAAATTGAGGAGTTGAATTATTAAATTGCTGGTGAAGCTGATTTTCGTATTGTTGGGCAAATTCTTCCGGCGATGCTTCTTTGCTCCACATCGGGAATATTTGGCTTGCCGGAACAGGTACTTTACTTAACAGGGTATCTAAAGCCATTTTGTAATTACTACGATCATCGGTGAGGGGCACCCACCGTTCGTCGCCCCAAAAAACAAAAAGCTTTTCCCACGGTATTTGATTTACGTAAGGTTTTTGGGTTAGTAAGGTATATAGTTGTACCGGCGAAGATCCGCCGGTCAGGGCTACGGTAAAGCGGCCATTTTCGCGAACGGCCTCCCGGGCTGCCTGCGCGAAAAGTTCCGCCGCCGCTTTACTTAGTTCTGCGGAATTTTTAAAAACGTGAATCATACAATTTATTCTTTGCCTTACGATTGGCTATTATAATGGGTTGAAACCGTCCAGGTGTGGCCTTCGCGGGCAATTAAAGCTTCGGCATTTTCTGGGCCCCACATACCCGCCGAATAATTAGGAAACTCCAGGGAAGGCCGCGATTCCCAAGTTTCCAGAATAGGCGTAATTACTTCCCAGGCGGCTTCTACCTGGTCGGAGCGCATAAACAAGGTAGCATCGCCCTGCAAAGCATCTAATAATAAAGTTTCGTAAGCTTCCGGCGACTGCGTAGAGCCATTGCCGTAATCAAACACCATTTCCGCGGGCGTCAAATCCATTTCCAGGCCGGTTCTTTTGGCGGTAAACCGGAGACGGATATCCATTTGGGGCTGAATATTAATGACCAAGCGATTGGGCAACAAGTTCTCCGACATCACCGTGGAAAAAGTAGAATGCGGCACCGGTCGAAATTGCACTGTTATAGAAGAGGTTTTTTCCTGCATGCGTTTGCCCGTACGCAAGTAAAACGGTACGCCTTGCCAACGCCAATTATCAAGGTAAAACTTAACGGCAGCATACGTTTCGGTGTTGGAGTGTGGGTCTACTTCGAGTTCTTCGCGGTAACCGGCTACTTTTTCACCTTGCAACCAACCGGGTCCGTACTGGCCTCTTACGGCATATCTGCCTACCTGCTCCGGGGTTAAAGGCCGAATAGCCCGCAATACATCTACTTTGCGGTTGCGTATTTCTTCGGCTTGGAACGAAACTGGCGGTTCCATCGCCACCATACACATCAGTTGCAACAAATGGTTCTGAATCATGTCGCGTAAGGCGCCGGCCCCTTCGTAGTAGCTCCCCCGGTCCTCCACTCCTACTTGCTCCGCAACGCTAATTTGCACAAAATCAATATAATTCCGGTTCCACAGTGGTTCGAAGAGCGCATTTGCAAAGCGGAAAGCCAGGATATTCTGCACCGTTTCTTTACCCAAATAATGATCAATGCGATAAATCTGGCTTTCCTGGAAGTTTTGGGTCAATAATTTATTAAGGTGTTGGGCAGTAGCGAGGTTATGCCCGAAAGGTTTTTCCACAATGATATGATCCCGGACAACATCATTGGCGATTTGGGCTTCGTGCAGGTGAGTGGTTACGGCCTGAATAAACTGGGGCGCAACTGATAAGTAAAACAACCGGTTCGCACGTGTTCCCCAAGCTTCGTCTAAAGCATCTAGCTTTTCGGCCAAGCGGCTATACGCGTCGGCATCGTTTATTTCGGATTGTAAGTAAGAGATACTTTCTTTAAACTTATTCCATTTATCATCGGCTGGTTTGCCGCTCCTGGAAAATTCTTCCAAACCTTCGTACAAGCGAGTGCGGTAGTTATTATCATCAAAATTTGTACGCCCCAAGCCAATAATAGCAAATTGCTCCGATAGCCAGCCAGCTAAATACAAATTATAAAAAGCGGGCAGCAGTTTGCGTTTGGTTAAATCACCGGTGCCCCCGAAGATAACAACAATTGTTGGTGCGGCTTTTTTGCCTGATTTCATAGTTTAGTTAGTATATATAACCGGACCCAAGTATCAAAGTACAAGTATCCAGACAAGAAATTATCGGATTAAAAAATAAAATATCGAACAAGCCATCTTAATCACTTCGATTTAGAATTAATTTGGTTTCTGTAGATTTATTAATAATAGATGTTACGCAAGCATGTAATTTAGCTTTCTTAAGCCCAAATTTGTCATCCTGGAAGGATCTATTTTGCAGTAAATTAAATAGATCCTTCCAGGATGACAAGTGTGGGCTCATCTAAGTTTACTTATACTTTGTTTTGCGTAACATGAGTTGACAAATATTTTCTAATGCAAGTTATTAGGCTACAATTTGAAAAACCACAATTACTACTTGCTATATATATCTTATTTTACTCTACCAAGGATTAGCTCCACAAGGTATGGAATATTCCCTCCTGATCGATACGTTCGTAGGTGTGGGCGCCGAAATAATCGCGTTGCGCCTGGATTAAGTTAGTAGGTAAAGTTGCGCTCCGATAAGCATCAAAATAACTTAAAGAAGTCATTAAGGCCGGCACGGGAATTCCTTTATCAATTGCTAACTTAACAATGGTACGAACACTATCCTGGCGCTCTAATAAGATTTGCCCAATATTGGGATCAAGCATTAAGTTTGGTAAATTAGGATCTGTTGCATACGCTTGCCGGATATCTTCGAGGCAAGCTGCCCGGATAATACATCCTCCCCGCCAGATTTTTGCTACATCCTGTAATTGCAGTCCATAGTTATAAGCTACCGATGCTACCCGTAATTGTACCAAACCCTGGGCATACGTCGTCAGCATGGCAAAGTAAAAAGCATGGCGAATTTGGTTTATAACGGTTTGCCCTTCGTCTGTTTGGCTATCGCTACTTTTTAAAGGAATAGCTAAGCTTTTGGCTGCTTCTATTCGTTCGTTTTTGTAAGCTGATATGTCGCGCATGGTTACGGCCATATCAATAGTAGGTAATGGCACCTGCAAATCCATGGCATTTTGGGAAGTCCATTTACCCGTTCCTTTTTGCCGGGCCCAGTCCAAGATTACATTTACTAATCGTTGCCCCGTTATTTCATCGGTTTTTTTCAGAATTTCCCCGGTAATCTCTACTAAGTAAGATTGCACCTCGCTATTATTCCATTCCGTGAAAATTTGTTGTAGTTCATCATCGCTCCGGCCTAAACCGCGTTTTAGCAAATCGTACGTTTCCGCAATGAGCTGCATAATACCGTACTCAATGCCGTTATGCACCATTTTAACGTAGTTACCCGCCGAGCCATTGCCCAGGTAAGTTACACACGGCTCGCCGTTAACTTTAGCCGCTACGGCTTCGAATACCGGTCGTAATCTTTCGTAAGCTTGTTTGTCGCCGCCGGGCATCATGCTAGGGCCAAAACGCGCGCCTTTCTCGCCACCCGAAATGCCCATGCCGAAGAAGTGAATACCTTTCTCGGCTAAGGAAACTACCCGGCGGTCCGTATCGGGGAAGTAGGAATTTCCGCCGTCAATTACAATGTCGCCGGGTTCCAGGTAAGTCAGCAAACTAACGAGGACGGCATCGACGGCTTTTCCCGCCGGCACCAACAGCATGATGGCGCGGGGTTTACTTAACGAGCTAATAAATTCCTGAACCGAAGTGGTACCTTTTACAGGTTTACCTTTGTCGGCTTCCGTTTCCAGGGCAGCGGCTTTAAGCGGGTCCAGGTCTAAACCGGCTACCGCAAAACCATGATCTGCCATATTTAAAAGTAAATTCCGGCCCATTACGCCCAAACCTACCATTCCAAAATCATAAAGTATATCGGTCATAAATACTATAGCGTGTCTTGTATCAGGGCTTAAGTTTAAAGATTATTTAGAACTAAATCTAATTATTAAGTAGTTGTTAGTAATGAATTTTTAATTACCAATCTAAAAACCAGCTACTTATTAGTTTAAAGAAGTTTATTAAATTATATTTAATTCTTAGGTAAGCCGGTAATTTCTCTTTTGAATTTTAACGTTTTTTCTCTAAGGCAATTACTTTATCTAACCGGCGCTGGAAACGTTCTTCTTCCTGGAATTGGGCTTTTAAAAATGCCTGTACCAGTTCCCAAATGAGCATGGGTCCGATAACCCGCCCTCCCAGGCAAAGCAAGTTCATGTCGTCGTGTTCTACGCCTTGGTGCGCCGAATAGCTTTCGGTAATTAAGGCAGCGCGCACACCCGGAATTTTATTGGCAGCAATGGAAACTCCCACCCCACTGCCGCAAACCGCAATGCCGCGGTTTACCTCACCCCCGGCTAAAGCTTTAGCTAAGGGTAAGATTATATCCGGGTAATCATCCTCTTTATTGTACTGCTCGGCTCCATAATCCTGTACGTGGTAGCCGGCTTCCTGCAGTTGTTTTACCAACCCTTGCTTTATTTCGAAGCCGGCATGGTCGGCTGCTATTCCAATTTTCATTAGGCTGGTTTTACTTGTTCAGAATTGCCCGGGCACGCCGGCATACATTTTCTACGGTAAATCCAAACTTCTGCATTACCTCATCGCCCGGCCCAGATGCCCCAAACCGGTCAATACCCAGTACATCGCCTTCGCTGCCCACGTATTTGTACCAAGCCAAGGTAATACCGGCTTCTACGGCTAATCGTTTTTTTATGGCTGGCGGTAATACTTCATCCTGGTACGATTTATCTTGCTTCTGAAATAATTCCCAGGAAGGCATACTTACTACCCGGGCCCGAATATTTTCTTTCTGCAATTCGGCTTGCGCGCTCATCACCAAGGATACCTCAGAACCAGTAGCAATTAGAATTATATCGGGGGCACCTTGGGAATCATTCAAAATATAAGCTCCTTTTTCCAAGTTTCGAGCGGAAGCGTAGCGGTTCTGATCGATGTTAGGTAATTTCTGGCGGGTAAGAATAAGCGCTACCGGACCTTTCATGCGGTTCATAGCAATGCGCCACGCTTCTACTGTTTCATTGGCATCCGCCGGACGAATAACGGTTAAGTTGGGAATAGTCCGCAAAGCGGTGATGTGTTCTATTGGTTGGTGCGTAGGGCCGTCTTCGCCAACGGCAATACTGTCGTGGGTAAAAACATAAGTAACCGGAGCTTCGGTAAGCGCGGCCAACCGGATCGCTCCCCGCATATAATCGGAGAAGGTAAGAAAAGTACCGCCGTAAACCCGGACGCCCCGGTGCGAGGCCATACCGTTTAAAATAGCACCCATTCCGTGTTCTCGTACCCCAAACCAAATATTAGTGTGTTCGTAACTGCCCGGCTGGAAACTTACCGCTTCTTTGGTGGGCATTTCGTTGGAACTGGCTAAATCGGCGGAGCCACCTATCAACCATGGAACCCGTTGTTTAAGGGCTGTTAATGCTTTTCCAGAAGCCTGGCGCGTAGCCAATGACTCGCCGGCGGCAAAGGTAGGTAAATCAACATCCCAATCGGCCGGTAACTCCCCGGCATAGGTCAGTCGTAATTGTTCTCCCTCGGCCGAAAATTCCTGGCTGTAAGCGGCAAAATTTTGTTGCCACTCCTGCTGTAATTGGGCACCCTGCCGTCCTGGTTCCAGCAAATGTTCCCGTACTTCATCGGGTACATAAAATTTATTTTCCGGATCCCAGCCCAGAAAAGCCTTGGTTTTTTTTAAGTTTTCTTCCCCTAAAGGATTGCCGTGTACTTTACTCGTGCCTTGCTGCGGGCTGCCATAACCAATAATGGTTTTCACCGAAATGAGCGAAGGTCGTTCCGTTTCGGCCTGTGCGGCCCTAATGGCTTCTTCAATTGCATTTAAATCGTTACCATCTTGTACCCGTGAAGTATGCCAGTCATAAGCATCAAACCGCGCCAGTACATTTTCGGTAAAAGCTAAGCTGGTTGGTCCGTCCAGGGAAATATTATTATCATCGTATAAAACAATAAGTTTACCTAGTTTCAGGTGACCCGCTAAAGAAGCAGCTTCCGCTGCTATGCCTTCCATCAAATCACCATCGCCAACAATACAATAGGTATAATGATCAATCAGGGGGAAGTTAGGCCGATTATAAGTTGTTGCCAAAAACGTTTCGGCCATAGCTATGCCTACACTATTGCCAAAACCCTGACCCAATGGACCTGTGGTTACTTCAATACCAGGGGTCAGGAAAGATTCGGGGTGGCCGGGTGTTTGGGAGTCCAATTGCCGGAAACGCTGCAGCTCTTCCATGGGTAGGTCATAGCCATACAGATGCAGCATGCTATACAATAACGCCGAACCGTGCCCGGCCGAAAGAATAAAACGGTCGCGGTTTTGCCATTGTGGTTCTTGCGGGTTAAACCGCAGAAAACGACTCCAAAGTACATAAGCCATAGGTGCCGCCCCCATTGGCAAACCCGGATGACCGGAGTTCGCTTTCTGTACGGCATCTACTGATAAAAAACGAATGGTATTCACGCTCAGTTCGTCGAGCTCAGTCTGGGCGGCAGGGGCTGTTTGCAGGGCCATATATATCGATTTGGTTTAACCTTAAAATAGGTTTTAACGCTAAGACTTGTTATATGGATGAAAAGTTTTGATATAATTGACCAATAAAATGTTTGATTAGCGTTGTTAAACTAAATACAACCAGATTTAAAGCGTACTTTAATTAGAAATAATAATTGTTGATTTAGGTTTAAATTGAGACGATCCTTTAAAATTATTTTAAGGTGTTTTATCATCTAAAGCATTTCATCGGCTACTTCATTTGAGAAGAGCATAAAAAAAGGAGGTAAAACCTACCTCCTTTTTTTATGCTCTTCTATTTTAAATAATATTATTTTTTAGCAGCATCGGCTTTTTTGTTCATGGCTTCCGCATCTTTGGTTCTGCCTAAAGCTAAATAAACCCGGGCTAATGTATCCATGGTACTGTTATCCGTCGGATTAGCTTTTAATGCAGTTTCAAAGAAAGGCAGGGCGTTGTTAAAATGTTTTTTAATTTGCGGTTCGGTAGTAGCAGCAGCTTTACGTTGGGCAACAGCATCCATTTTATTGTATTTTTTGGATAATTCAGCTCCGCGGTTAAAATGAATAACGCCTAAATTATAGTTGGCATTATAATCATTGGCATTAATCGCTAAAGCTTTTTTAAAGTTCTGCTCCGCTAAGTCGGTTTTCTTCTGTTGGTTGTAAATTTCGCCTAATACATTATATAAATTCGCATTATTCGGATCTACTTTAATGGCATTTTCTAATTTAGTTACCGCCTCTGCTCCCCGGCCGGAAGAGATATAAGAATTTAATTCTTCCAACATTAAATCTTTATCGTTCGGATTGGCTTTTAAACCTGCTTCTAAAACTTTGGTTGCTTCGGCATTATTCTTATCAATATCTTTATTGATGTAATACAGCCGCTTATAAACGTTGGGCTTGGTATAGTTCATAGCTAATAACCGGTTATAATTGGTTTTGGCTATGTCGTATTTTTCCGCTTGTTCGGCAATTAAGGCTAAGTTTTGCAACGCCAGTGTGTCGGTCGGATTTGCCTGATGCGCTTTCTCTAATTGTTGCAGCGCACCTTCTAAATTTTGCTCATTATACAACTTCACCCCTTCGTTAATGGCACTTACATATACCACTTCCGATAAAGCTTTTTTCTTATCCTGCGCTTGTTTCGCAAATTCTCCGTCAGGTTTATCCAGGGCAATAGCTTTATCGTAAGCAGCTAAGGATTCATCCAGCGCATTTTCTGCCAGTGACTTATAAGCGGGCAGCGGGCTGTTTAACATAGCACTGTACACTTCACCTTTGGTAAACCAGGCTTTGGCACTGTTAGCAGTTTTTTCGTGAACAACAGCTTTATCAATTTCGGTTTTTGCTTTATCTAAAGTGCCGCTTTTCAAATATAAATTCGCATTGGTTACGGCTCCATTCTGAGCAAAAGCAATTTGCATACTGAAACCCGCAACGGCTGTTAAGATTAACTTTTTCATAAGTTGGTTTAACGTTACTTGTGTTTGTGATTTATAATAAAGATTAAAAGAAAATTAATTTTCGTTAATCAGGTCCGGATCAGTTAAGTCCGGGTTTAAAGATTCATCAGCCGGCAATTCCGATTGGTTTAACACAATTTCCTCGGCTAATTCTTCAGCTTTTTCCTCGTTCTCTATTTTAGCAACCGAAGAAATTTCGTCGCCTTCATTTATTTTAATCAGGCGAACACCCTGGGTAGCCCGACCAATTACCCTTAAATCAGCAACCCGCAACCGGATAGTGATACCGGATCTATTAATAATCATCAGATCATCGGTATCAATAACGCCGTGAATACCCACTAAATTACCTGTTTTTTCGGTTATGTTTAAGGTTTTAACGCCTTTACCGCCCCGGTTGGTTATCCGGTATTCTTCGATTGATGATTTTTTACCGTACCCTTTTTCCGATACTACCAGCAGATCCATGTTTTCATCTTTAACACAAACCATACCAATTACTTTATCGTCGTCGTTAGCCAGGGTTACACCCCTCACGCCAGCCGCATTACGGCCCATAGACCGCACTTTGGTTTCGTTGAAGCGAACAGCCCGGCCCGATTTTAAAGCCAGCACAATATCGTTGGTGCCATTGGTAAGTTGCACGTCCAATAAAGAATCGCCTTCGTTTATGGAAATAGCATTAATACCATTCAGACGAGGGCGGGAATAAGATTCCAGAGGTGTTTTTTTGATGATACCTTTTTCGGTGCAGAATATCAGAAAATTATTGAGCACGTAATCCGGATTTTTTAAGTTCAGCACATTAATTACGGCGCGAACTTTGTCATCTTTCGGAATTTGGATCAGGTTTTGAATAGCCCGGCCTTTGGTTGTTTTGCTGCCTTCCGGTATTTCGTACACTTTCAGCCAGAAAACGCGCCCGGCTTCGGTAAAGAACAACATGTAATTGTGGGTATTCGCAATAAATAAGTGTTCGGTAAAATCATCCAGCTTAGATGCCGCTACCCCGCGCGAACCAACACCTCCCCGGCCTTGGCTCCGGTATTCCGATAAGGCAGTACGTTTGATATAGCCTTCGTGCGAAATAGTAATAACCATGCTTTCGTCCGGAATCATATCTTCCATCGAGAAATCACTGGCGGCCATTTCAATGTCGGTGCGGCGCGCATCGCCGTAACGGTCTCTTATTTCGGTTAACTCATCTTTTATAATTTGCATCCGCAGGGATTCGTTACCCAAAATTTCCTGCAAACGCGTAATCAAAGCCATTATTTCTTCGTACTCCTTTACAATTTTATCGCGCTCCAGGCCGGTTAAACGTTGTAAACGCATATCCAGAATAGCGCGGGCCTGGATATCGCTCAACTGAAAACGCTCAATTAAACCCGCGCGGGCAATCTCCGGATCGCGGGAAGAACGTATCAGGTTAATTACTTCGTCCAAATGGTCTAAGGCAATTAATAAACCTTCCAGAATATGCGCCCGTTTCTGGGCTTCGGCTAATTCGTATTCGGTGCGCCGGATAATTACTTCGTGGCGGTGATCAACAAAGTGTTTAATCTGATCTTTCAGGTTCAGGGTCATGGGTCGGCCGTGTACCAACGCCACATTATTTACCCCGAAAGAAGATTGTAACTGCGTATATTTATATAAATTGTTTAGTACCACATTGGGCATGGCATCCCGCTTCAGGTCATAAACAATGCGCAAGCCATCCCGATCAGATTCATCGCGTAAATCCGAAATGCCTTCTATTTTTTTCTCATTAATTAAAGCGGCCGTTTTTTCGATCATGGCCGCTTTATTTACCATATAAGGAATTTCGGTAATTATGATTTGTTCTTTACCGCTGGGCAAAGTCTCAAAAGTAGCTTTGGCCCGGACAATAACCCGTCCCCGGCCCGTTTCAAAAGCAGCTTGTACGCCCTGGTAACCATAAATAGTACCGCCGGTCGGGAAATCCGGGGCAGTAATGTGTTCCATCAGTTCGGCAATGGTTATTTCGTTATTATCGATATAAGCCATAATGCCGTTTACCACTTCGGTAAGGTTATGGGGAGCCATATTGGTGGCCATACCCACCGCAATTCCCGAAGTACCATTTATCAGCAAATTGGGGATTTTAGCCGGTAATACGCTGGGTTCATTTAAAGAATCATCGAAGTTGGGGACAAAATCAACGGTATTCTTTTCCAGATCGGCGAGTAATTCATCAGCAATTCTTTTCAGGCGGGCTTCGGTATACCGCATGGCCGCCGGCGAATCACCATCAATGGAACCAAAATTGCCTTGTCCATCTACTAAAGGGTAACGTAATGACCAGTCCTGGGCCATACGTACCATGGTATCATATACCGATGCATCGCCGTGCGGGTGGTATTTACCCAGTACTTCGCCCACAATACGGGCCGACTTTTTATGGGCTTTGTTATACGAAACGCCCAGTTCCGACATGCCGTACAGCACCCGGCGGTGTACCGGTTTTAAGCCGTCGCGCACATCGGGTAAGGCGCGGGAAATAATAACCGACATCGAATAATCAATGTAGGCACCACGCATTTCATCTTCAATATTAATAGGTATAATTTTTTCGCCTTCAGCCATTGTTGGTCTCTGAAATCAAATTTTAGGGTTCACTATAAAAGATCGCAAGTTATATATATTTTGCGGGATTCCCTAGGATTATTTCTTCTTCTTCTGGGCCTTCTTCTGCGTTTCCTGGTTATCCCGGGCCGGTTTTCGGGGTAACCCCTGGCCTATTTTGGGATTTTGTTTTTTCCAGATGGGCTGCCCCCGGTAAACCGATTTTCCGTGTAGATGTTGCTTGCGGATATGGCAGGAATTTACCGGACAAGCTGGTTTGCAAGACAGGATCAGGATCAAAAATAAAATTGAAATTACGCGTAACGACTTTATTATCATGTTAAAGAAATTGTATAATAAATGTAAACTCCTGACTACTGGTATTATTATGTTGAAAGTACCGGCTACTTAAAAATATTCAACATTTAATAAAGTGAAATGTAGTGAGTTTGGAATTATAATGCCGGATTTATTGTGCTGTTGCTAATCAGGAATAATGATAATTTTAGATCATAATTACTTTATCCCGTTTAAAATACGGCGGATGTCATTTGTTTTTTGCATCAGGTCATAACTGGCGGTTTCGTCCTGGTTGTCGATGTAACTTTTAAATTGCTGCAGCTTATTGATGTAACTTCCCAGTGCTTCGGAGATATTGCGGCTGTTCTGGCTGAATATAGGGGCCCACATTTCCGGCGAACTTTTAGCTAAGCGTACCGTGGAAGAAAATCCGCTGCCCGCCATGTTAAATATATTCTGTTCATCTTTTTCCTTATCCAGCACGGTAGCTCCTAATACAAAAGAAGTAATATGGCTTAAATGTGATACATAGGCCAGGTGCAAATCATGCGCTTCGGCATCCATATAACTTAGCCGCATCATTAATTTTGTAAATAACGTTTCTACTAATTTCAAACTTTCGGGCCGACACTTATCCTTATCGCAGATGATCATAATTTTACCGTGCAGCAATTCGGCAAAAGCCGCTTCCGGACCGGAATTTTCGGTACCCGCTATCGGGTGCACCGGTACAAACTGCGCACGTTTCGGGTGCTGTTCGGCTATCCGGCAGATCATTTCTTTGGTAGAACCGAAATCAACTAAAGTGGCGTTTGCCGGCAATATATCCAGCACGGGATTAAGTAATTGCGTAATGGCATTAACCGGCACGGCCAAAACGGTTAATTCGGCTTTTTTGACAGCTTCTTCCAGCGGTAATACTTCATTTACAATACTTAAGGCCAAAGCTTTTTCCGCGTGTTCCGGATTATTATCTACGCCTATAAAATAAAAGTTTTCTTTTAATTGGTGCAGACCTAAAGCAAAAGACCCACCTAATAAACCTAAACCCACAATACATATATTCATGCAGCTAAAAGAAAGAGTTATCGCCACAATTCCAAATCAGTGCGGTTATATTCATGACAAAACAGTAGTTTAAAGAGATTAGATAAAGATTTTGAACTAATATTATGCAAAAACTATTTAGATAATAAAGGGTATAACTGCAAAATTTTTAATTTTAAGAGATAATAAAAGTTATAATTATTTTTTTTCGAAATTTTAAAACTTGGCACGCTTATTTAAGTAAGAATACTATCTTTGCCGCGTTTAAAATGGTAGCTAAATTTACATATCGCCATCTGCTAGCTGTACTGCAAAACCTTATTGCAGTTGCTACCCCCTTATATAGTCCTGTGTATAGACAGGTGTATCCCTTGCGGGCGTAACTTGTCCCGAATACCTACGTGGTAATCTTTTTTTTCCAATTTAAATTTCATTTCATTTACCAGGATTTTTCATTTTTAATTCTTTTTAATCAGATGATTGAAAAAAATAAATCTGTTAATAACGGAGAAACTGTTTCTCCCCAGATTGATGCAGATTTTATTATACAAGTAGCAACTGCCGACCATGTTCATTTTGCCCAGATTATTGTGGATGAGATGGAGTCGTCGGCTAAATTGCGGGGCACCGGTATTGCCAAACGGTCGCCGGATTATATAAAACAAAAAATGCTGGAAGGCAAAGCCGTTATTGCTTTGTCGCACGAACAGGTCTGGGCCGGTTTCTGTTACATTGAAACCTGGGGACACGGCGAATACGTGGCTAATTCGGGCTTGATTGTATCTCCTAATTTCCGGCAAAGCGGTTTGGCGAAGCGCATTAAAGAAAAAGTATTTGAGTTATCGCGCAAAAAATACCCCGAAGCTAAAATATTTGGCTTAACTACGGGATTAGCGGTGATGAAAATAAACTCCGAATTAGGTTACAAACCGGTTACGTATTCTGAACTAACCAATGATGATGCTTTCTGGCAAGGCTGCCGCAGTTGCGTCAACTTTGAGATTTTATCGATGAAGGAACGGAAAAACTGCCTGTGTACGGCTATGTTGTACGACCCGGTGGAAGAAGATAAAAAAAAGAAGGAAGCACTTAAAAGCAAAGTGGCGGCAAAGGAAGAACCCGGCTTACTGGAATTTGTAAAGCATACCAAAGTGTACGACTTATTGCTGCAGTTTAAAGCCCAGGTTCTGGCGGATAAAAATAAAAGAGGTAACCTGAGCCACGCCTTTAAATCAATTTTAGCTTCCTTTTTATAAAAAAATATAAGTAAGCCAGTCTTTTATCCGGATTGGCTTTCTTATAATTTTACATGTATCTGGTCAGAAATATTTAATCTATTCATATAATATCGGACTTGATACTAATAACTGTTCACAATTAACTAAATACTAATAACTATAACCCTGAAACTTAATGAAAAAAGTAGTTCTTGCCTTTAGTGGCGGCCTGGATACTTCCTATTGCGTTAAATATTTAACCGAGGAGTTAAACCTGGAAGTACATTCTGCTATTGTGAATACCGGCGGTTTTACCTCAGAAGAATTACAGGAAATTGAGCGCAGGGCTTATAATTTAGGCGTAACCAAACACCTGACCTTAGACGAAACCGATGATTATTATACCAGCTGCATCCGGTATTTAATTTTTGGTAACGTACTAAAAAACAATACTTATCCTTTATCGGTAAGTGCCGAACGCGTTTACCAGGCTTTGGCTATTGCCCGATACGCCAAAGAAATTCAGGCCGACTATGTGGCCCACGGCAGCACCGGTGCCGGCAACGACCAGGTCCGGTTCGATATGATTTTTAACATCATGATTCCGGAAGTAGAAATTCTTACGCCCATCCGGGACTTGAAATTATCGCGCCAGGAAGAAATTGATTTCCTGAAAAAACACGGCGTGGAAATGAATTTCGAAAAAGCGGCTTATTCTATTAACAAAGGTTTATGGGGCACATCGGTGGGCGGTAAAGAAACCTTAACTTCTTACGGTTATTTACCCGAAGAAGCCTTCCCAACGCAATTAACCAAACAAGAACCGGAAGAAATAAAGCTGGTTTTTGAAAAAGGAGAATTAAAAGGTATCAATGAGCAGCAATTTGAAAGTCCGGTAGCGGCTATTCAGAAATTAAGTGAAATTGCGGGGCCATTTGCCATTGGCCGGGATATTCACGTGGGCGATACCATTATCGGGATAAAAGGCCGGGTGGGATTTGAAGCAGCCGCACCATTAATAATAATTAAAAGCCACCATGCTTTAGAAAAACACGTGCTTACAAAATGGCAGTTATACTGGAAAGATCAGTTAGCGGTTTGGTACGGCAATTTATTGCACGAAGGCCAATATCTTGACCCGGTGATGCGCAATATCGAAAAATTCCTGACCGATACGCAGGACACCGTTAAGGGCATTGTAACCGTGGCGCTGGCTCCTTACCGATTCCATGTGGTGGGCATCGAATCGCCCCACGATTTAATGTCTTCTAAATTCGGATCTTACGGTGAAATGAATAACACCTGGAGTGGTGAAGATGTGAAAGGATTTTCTAAAATTTTCGGTAATCAAACCATGATCCATCACAAAGTAAATGGCCAGTAAAGAAAATTTAGATTTAAAAATACGGGTAGGCATAGTAGGTGGCGCCGGCTATACCGGCGGCGAACTCCTACGGATTTTAATTTATCATCCTAACGTAGAAATCACGTTTGTGCACAGCACCAGCAATGGTGGCCGGCTAGTTTCGGAAGTACATACTGATTTACTGGGCGAAACAAATCTGGTTTTCAGTACGGATTATGCCGGAGATATTGATGTGCTCTTTTTATGCGTGGGGCACGGCCATGCGAAAGAGTTTCTGTCCCAACATACTTTTGCAGAAGCCGTCAAAATTATTGATTTGAGCCAGGATTTCCGTTTAACGGCGGATGCCAGTTTTAAGGGCCGGGATTTTGTATACGGCTTGCCGGAACTGCAAAAAGATAAAATTAAAGCGGCTAAAAATATTGCTAATCCGGGTTGTTTTGCTACTTGTATTCAGCTAGCGCTGCTTCCATTGGCTAGTCAAAACGCGCTGACCTCGGCAGTACATATCAGTGGTATTACTGGTTCTACCGGCGCCGGGCAAAGCTTATCCGAAACCAGCCATTTCAGCTGGCGCGAAGGAAATATCTCTACGTATAAAATCTTTAATCATCAACACTTAAATGAGATAAAGCAAAGTTTAGGGCAGTTACAACCGCAAGATTTATCAAGTCTTCATTTTGTACCTTACCGGGGCAATTTTACCCGTGGTATATTTATTACCAGCTACCTGCAAACTAATATAAGCTTAGAAGAGGCTAAAAAGTTATACGCTGATTTTTATGCGGCGCATCCCTTTGTTTCTATATCGCCGGTTAACCCGGCCTTAAAACAGGTAGTAAATACAAATAAATGTATACTGCACTTAGACAAAGTGGATGATCAACTGGTCATCATCAGCATGATCGATAACCTTTTAAAAGGTGCTTCCGGACAGGCCGTACAAAATATGAATTTGCTGTTCGGCTTAGAAGAAACCACTGGTTTGCATTTAAAAGCTGCGGCATTTTGAGAAAGTAATAAGTTGTAAGTCTTAAGTACTAAGTAATAAGTTTTGAGAAGTTTCCGTGCAGAATTATAAAGATTTAAAAGTTCGGGAGAATGCTCACTCTATTACCTTAGAGGTTTACAAAATAACCAAGGACTTTAACAAATTGATAAGTAGGCTTAGTTGAGCTCACTCCCGTCATCCTGGAAGGATATATTTAGTTTACTGCCAAATAGATCCTTCCAGGATGACGGAAATGGGCTCCAAAAATTTAATTTATTTAATATTTTACTTTTGTGTAACCTATCTTATTACTTAAAACTTAGAAGATGAAATTATTTGATGTATATCCGCTTTTTGACATTACGCCGGTAGAAGCGCATGGCTCTTACGTTTGGGATGATAAAGGCACCAAATACCTGGATTTATACGGCGGGCACGCAGTTATCTCCATTGGCCATTCGCATCCGCATTACGTGCAGAAATTAACGGAGCAATTAAACCAGATTGGTTTTTATTCCAATTCTGTTAAAATACCGCAACAGGAAGAATTAGCCCAAAAGTTAGCCCGTCTGTGTGGCTATCCGGATTATAATTTATTTTTAATTAACTCCGGCGCAGAAGCCAACGAAAATGCGCTTAAAGCAGCTTCGTTTTATAATAACCGGAAAAAAGTAATCGCCTTTAGTAAAGCTTTTCACGGCCGTACTTCCGGAGCGGTGGCGGTTACTCCCGATTCATCTATTCAGGCACCGGTTAACCAGGGGCACGAGGTAACTTTTCTGCCTTTTAATGATGCAGCCGCATTACAAAACCTGGAAAACCCCGAAGAAGTCTGTGCCATTATTATTGAAGGAATTCAGGGCGTGGGTGGCGTACAGATTCCTACACCGGAGTTTTTAGAACAAATCCGGGAATTCTGTGATCAGCATAATGCAGTTATGATCCTGGACGAAATACAATCAGGTTATGGCCGTTCGGGAAAATTCTTTGCGCACCAGTACGCCCGCGTGCAGGCGGACATTATTACTATGGCCAAAGGCATGGGCAATGGTTTCCCTATTGGCGGTATTTTACTGCATCCTAAATTCCAGGCCAAACACGGTATGCTAGGCACCACTTTCGGCGGTAATTACCTGGCTTGTGCGGCCGCTATAGCCGTTTTGGAAGTAATGGAAGAAGAAAACTTAATCCAGAAAGCGGCCGAAACTGGTTCGTTCCTGATGGAAAAGGTAAAAAACCTGGAAGGCGTGAAAGAAGTACGCGGTTGCGGTTTGATGATCGGCGTGGAAATGGCTTATCCGGTAGCTGATTTGCGGAAACAACTGCTCAACGATTATCATATTTTCACGGGTTCGTCTTCCGACAAAAATACTTTGCGGATATTACCCGCTTTAAATTTATCCAAAGAAGAAGCCGTTTTGTTTTTAGCTGCTTTTGCGGATGTAACCTCTAAAATCCTGGTTTCATGAAACAATTTACATCCGTTAAAGATGTATCGGATATATCGGCTTTGGTTACCGAAGCTTTGGTTTTGAAACGCAATCCGTTTGCATATAAAGAATTAGGCCGAAATAAAACGCTGGGCCTTATTTTTTTAAATCCTAGTCTCCGGACGCGTTTAAGCACCCAAAAAGCGGCCACCAACTTAGGTATGGACGTTATGGTGATGAACATTGATAAAGAAGGCTGGGCGCTGGAAACGCAGGATGGCGTAATCATGAACGGCACCACCGTAGAGCATATCCGGGAAGCCGCCGGCGTAATGGGCCGTTACTTTGATGTTCTGGGCATCCGCTCCTTCCCTAGCCTGAAAGACCGCGACGAAGATTATAGTGAAGATATCCTGCAGAAATTTATCCATTATTCGGGCATCCCGGTGGTGAGCCTGGAATCGGGCACTTTACACCCTTTGCAAAGCTTCGCCGATTTAATTACCATTACGGAGCAGTTTAACTTAACCGAACGGCGGCCAAAAGTAGTTTTAACCTGGGCCCCGCACGTAAAAGCTTTGCCGCAGGCAGTACCTAATTCTTTTGCCGAATGGATGACCCAGGCACCCGTTGATTTCGTTATTACGCACCCTGAAGGCTACGAACTAAACGAAACATTTACCCGGGGCGCCACCATCACCTATAACCAGGAAGAAGCTTTGCAGGGAGCCGATTTTTTATATGTCAAAAACTGGTCTTCGTACCACGATTACGGTAAAATACTGTCTACGGATGAGAGCTGGCTGCTTACCCAGGATCGTTTAGGCATAACGAATAATGCCAAAGTAATGCATTGTTTGCCGGTGCGCCGCGGTTTGGAACTAGGCCACGATGTTCTGGACGGACCTAATTCCCTGGTTTTGGAAGAAGCCAATAACCGGATATATGCGGCCCAGGCAGTTTTAAAAAGAATGCTGGAAACCAATTTTTCGCCGGGCAATGACCAGTAATATTAACATTGTAAAAATTGGCGGCAATATTATTGATGATGAGAATAAGCTCAACCAGTTTTTAAAAGACTTTGCGCATTTATCCGGCCCCAAAATCTTAATTCATGGCGGGGGTAAAATTGCCACGGAAGTTGCCAAAGGTTTGGGCATTGAAGCCCGCATGGTAGATGGGCGGCGCCTTACCGATGCCGAAATGCTGAAAGTAGTAACTATGGTATACGGCGGCTTGGTAAATAAAAATATTGTAGCCAAGCTGCAAGCATTTAATTGTAATGCTCTTGGTTTAACCGGTGCCGACGCCAATATTATTCCGGCCCAAAAACGGCCGGTAAAAACCATTGATTACGGCTTTGTGGGTGATATTACGGCCGAAAAAGTGCAAGGAAATAATTTACAAGTATTCCTGGAAAATGGTTTAACGCCGGTAATCGCACCTTTAACGCACGACGAAGCCGGCCATCTATTAAATACCAATGCCGATACCATTGCTTCTGCGGTGGCGATTGCTTTAGCCAAAACTTACAACACGAACTTAACTTATTGTTTCGAAAAAAAAGGGGTTTTGGCCAGTATCGAAGATGAGAATTCTGTTATTCATCAGATTACAGAAAAAACTTATGCGTTTTTAAAGCAGGACGGTACCATTGTGCAAGGCATGATTCCTAAATTAGATAATGCTTTTGGGGCCATTGCGGCCGGCGTAAAATCTGTTTTTATTTGCCATGCCGACGATGTATTATCTATCTTGGAAAAAAAAGAAAAAGCCGGAACTGAGTTAATAAACGGCTAAATTGCCCTGAAGCAAATGAATTAGATTATTTCTAATTCTTAATTTTTAATTTCTAATTAAAACAAAGTATGTCTTCATCATCCGAAACGATTGCTATTCTGGGAGGCGGCAATATGGGACTTTCCCTGGCCAAGGGTTTAGTAAAATCCGGTAAATACCAGCCGCAGCAAATAACCATTACCCGCCGCAATGTGCGGGCCTTGGCGGCTATGGCCGAAGTTGGTTACCAGGTTACCGATGATAATGCCACGGCCGTTAGCCAGGCAAATGTGGTGGTGATTGCGGTTCTGCCGCAGCAACTCAATAATTTACTGGACACCATTAAACAGGAAGTTAAAGCCGATAAACATTTACTAATTTCCATTGCTTCGGGCGTGATGGTGCAGGACATTATCAACCGTCTGGGTATAGCGGTGCCGGTAGTTCGGGCCATGCCCAATACGGCTATTGCCATTCAGGAATCCATGACCTGCATTGCGGGGGATAATGCTGCTGCCGGGCACCTGCTGAAAGTAAAAGAACTTTTCGATACGGTGGGTGAAACCATAGAAATACACGAAGAACTTATGACCTCGGCCACAGCGCTTTGTGCCTGTGGTATTGCTTTCTTTTTACGCGCCATCCGGGCCGCTTCCCAGGGCGGAATTGAAATAGGTTTTCATGCGGCCGAAGCGCTGCACATGGCCGCCCAAACGGCTAAAGGGGCCGCGGCGCTTTTATTAGCCAACAACAGCCATCCCGAAAATGAAATTGATAAAGTAACCTCTCCCAAGGGTTGCACGATTGCGGGCTTAAACGAAATGGAACACGCCGGCTTTAGTTCGGCGCTCATTAAAGGCATCCGGTTGTCTTCGGTAAAAGCCGGGAATTTATACGTTAAGGAATAAGCGGTACAATTAGCAATTTCATGGAGGCAAACGCTTTGGCCCAGGCGCATACCGGTATAATACCCGAAACTTTAGATTATCTTTACGGAGAAGCATTAACTTTATTGCGCGATCTGATTGGCTTACCTTCTTTCAGTAAAGAAGAAGATAAAACGGCTCAACGCATTCAGGAATTCTTTTCTAAGTTTCAAATTCCCGCTCAACACCAGGGAAATAATATCTGGGCCCGTAACCAGTATTTCGATCCTGCTTTACCCACTATTCTGTTGAACTCCCACCACGATACGGTAAAACCTAACCCGGGCTGGACCAAAGATCCGTTTACGCCGGAGCTAGCCGAAGATAAATTAATTGGATTGGGCAGCAATGATGCCGGCGGTCCCCTGGTTGCTTTACTGGCTACTTTCTTGTACTTTTATCCGCAGCAAAACTTAAGCTATAATTTTGTAGTAGCTGCCACGGCCGAAGAAGAAATTTCCGGGTTTAATGGTTTAGAGTCAATTTTACCGGTTTTAGGTTCCTTAGAGTTTGCCATAGTAGGCGAACCTACCAATATGCAATTGGCGGTGGCCGAAAAAGGTTTGATGGTGCTGGATTGCGTAGCCCACGGCACTGCCGGACACGCGGCCCGCGAAGAAGGTGATAATGCCATTTACAGAGCTATCCGGGATATAGAATGGTTCCAAACTTTCCGGTTCCCTAAAGTTTCGCAGTATTTGGGTCCGGTAAAAATGAGTGTTACCATTATAAATGCCGGTAGTCAGCACAACGTGGTACCGGAAACCTGCTGTTTTACCGTAGATGTACGCATAACCGATGTTTATACCCACGAAGAAGTTCTTGATATTATAAAACAGCATGTTTTGGCGGAAGTAAAACCCCGTTCCATGCGCCTCCGTTCTTCCCGGATTGCTTTAGACAGCCCCATTGTGCAGGCCGGTTTAGCCCTGGGCCGGCAGCCGTACGGCTCCCCTACCAGTTCCGATCAGGCTCTGCTTCACTTACCATCCTTAAAAATTGGCCCCGGTGATTCGGCCCGTTCGCATACCGCCGATGAGTTTATTTATTTATCCGAATTAAAAGAAGGCATTGCAATCTATATTCAAATGCTATCCCAAGTGGTATATAAAAACATTAATTTGCAAGCGTAAACAAGCAATATTTTCTTCTAAAGAACAACATTAAACTAATTATAAACAGCAGCATGAAACTTTGGCAAAAAGATATAGCGGTAAAACAAGAAGTAGAGCAGTTTACGGTGGGCAAAGACCGGGAATTAGATATGTTACTGGCTCCTTTTGATGTTTTAGGATCTTTGGCCCATACCCGCATGCTGGAGTCCATCAACTTACTTTCCGCCGAAGATTTAGAAGCCATTCAGCAGGAGTTGAAAAATATCTACCGCGAAATAGAAAAAGGCGAATTTTCCATTCAGCCCGAAGTGGAAGATGTGCATTCGCAGGTAGAATTGCTGTTAACGCAACGCATTGGCGAAGCCGGCAAAAAAATCCACAGCGGCCGCTCCCGCAACGACCAGGTTTTACTGGACTTGAAATTATTTATCCGCAGTGAAATAAAGAACACGGTAGTAAGTGTAAATCTGCTTTTTGAGCAATTAATTGCTTTAAGTGAGGCGCATAAAGATAAATTATTGCCCGGATATACCCATTTACAGATTGCCATGCCTTCGTCTTTTGGTTTGTGGTTTGGGGCTTATGCCGAAAGTTTAGTGGATGATTTGCTGATGTTGCAGGCTGCTTATAAAATTGCGAATAAAAACCCCTTGGGTTCGGCGGCCGGATATGGTTCTTCTTTCCCGCTAAACCGGCAAATGACGACTGACCTATTAGGTTTTGAGGCGCTTAATTATAATGTGGTGTATGCCCAGATGGGCCGCGGCAAAACCGAACGGAATGTGAGCAGTGCATTGGCTTCGGTAGCGACTACCGTAGGTAAACTGGCCATGGATGCTACTTTGTACATGAACCAGAACTTTGGTTTTATATCCTTGCCCGATGAACTAACTACCGGTTCCAGCATTATGCCGCACAAGAAAAACCCCGATGTGTTTGAAATTATCCGGGCGAAATGCAACAAACTACAGGCGCTGCCCACCGAAATTGCTTTTATTATTGGCAATTTGCCATCGGGTTATCACCGCGATTTGCAACTGGTAAAAGAAAGCTTTTTACCGGCTTTTGCCGAGCTGCAAAGCTGCCTAAACATGATGACGTACATGTTGCAAAACGTGCAGGTAAAAGATAATATCTTACAGGATGAAAAATATTTGTATTTATTTAGCGTAGATGCCGTTAATAACCAGGTTTTAGCCGGCGTGCCGTTCCGGGAGGCTTATAAAAACGTGGGCAGTGCCATTGCCGAAGGCACTTTTACCGCCCCGGAAAAAGTAACCCATACCCACGAAGGCAGCATCGGCAACTTAGGCAATGATCAGATACAAAGTATGATGGAGCAGGTAATTTCCGGTTTTCAATTTGAAGCAGTAGATCTGGCGCTATCTAAACTTTTGGCTTAATTGTATGTGATAGCGTTTACGCAAGTATGATATATTCAAAAACTGCATTTCAGTTCTTTCTTTAGCTGAAAAAATATAAAGTAAGCATTGTGGTGGGTTTAAACCCCTCCGCAAGTGAATAATAATAGTTATTTATATGTTGCTATCACTTTCCGCAATCTGCCATTCTTTATAAAACTGGTCTAGAAAAGATAACATAAAGGTGTGCCGTTCTTCGGCCAGCTTTCTACCCGTTGGGGTTTGCATACGATCTTTCAGGAGCAATAACTTCTCGTAGAAATGATTAATGGTATGGCTGTTATTCTTTTTGTACGATTCGAAATTCTCGTGCAGTAAAGGCGGTTCTTCCGGGTTATACATTTCCCGGTTTTTAAATCCACCGTACGCAAAAGCCCGGGCAATGCCAATAGCGCCGATAGCATCCAAACGGTCGGCATCCTGCACTACTTTACCCTCTAAACTGAAAACCGGGGTGGCCACTCCGGCGCCTTTAAAAGTAACTTCATTTATTATGGTGCCCACTTTATCCATAATCGCTTCGGAAGCACCTTGGCTTTCCAGCCAAAGGCGGGCCGCCACTTCCCCGGCTTTTTCATCGCCATTGTTAAATTTCCAATCGGCAATATCGTGCAGTAAAGCTCCTAATTGCACAATTTGTAAATCTACCGGTTCGTGTTGGGCCAGGTACAAAGCATTTTGCCAGACGCGGTAAATATGCCACCAATCGTGCCCCGAACCTTCACCCGCAAACTTTTCTTTTATATAGGCGGCCGTTTTGGTTACCAGTTCATCCTGTTCCATAGTAAGTAGGCTTAAATTCTGGTAGCGCGTTTAAATTCTTTGGTTTCGTCGAACAGTTTGCGGTAAGTATGGTGCGTTTTATAAATGCGGGCGCCTATTTGTTCGCAAACATTCATCATTTTCGGGTTAAAATCGCCAATCCAGTTCATCATAAAATCCTGGTAAGGCAGTTTGCCGGTAAAATAATAGGCATTAGCCGAAGCTAATATCATAGCAGCCTCCACGCCTTTTCGCTGATGATCCGGCGTTATGCCAAAAGCAATACCGGTGGCCCGGGTACAGGCGCCCCGCCACCGGTGAAAAACAAATTTCAATTTGCCCAGCCAATCCATTTTGCCATTTACGTAGCGGAACAGTTGGTTTAACTCCGGAATAGCAATAAAAAAGCCCACGGGCTCATCTTTATAGTAAGTAAACCAAACAATTCTTTCGTCTACTACCTGCTTCATGGATAAAAATGTTTTTTGGGCCTGGGCCACCGACATTTCTTTTACGCCTTCGTGCTTTACCCAGGCTTTATTATAAACCGTCCGGAAATCTTCGGCATACTTTTCCATCTGTTTTTTTTCCAGGTGGCGAAAAGTATAATCCGGGTTATCCATTACCTGTTTGGCTTTGGCGGCATACCGGTCTTGCAGCGGCTCTACTACTTTCCGGATATAAGTAAATTGTTTGAAGAAAACCTGAAAACCATAGGCCTCAAAAAATTGCTGATAATAAGGAAAGTTATAATTGGTGCCGTACGAAGCCGGGGAAAACTCTTCAACCAGTAAGCCCCACCATCTTTCCCGATCGCCCAGGTTAATGGGGCCGTCCATGGCTTCCATGTTGTTTTGCTGCAACCAAGTTTTACACGCATCAAACAATTTGAAAGCCGCCTCCTGGTTATCAATACACTCAAAAAAGCCCATGCCCCCGGTGGGCTGATCGAAGGTATTAGCCGTTTGGGCATTTACAAAAGCCGCAACCCGGCCAATGGTCTGGCCCTTTACGTCTTGTAAAAGCCAGCGGATGCATTTACCTTTTCGTAATAATTTATTTTTCTTCGGATCAAAAACTTCTTCAATATCTTTATCCAGCGGCCGAATATAATTGGGATTGTTTTTGTACAAACGCACCGGAAAAAGTAGGAATTCTTTCGCCAGGTCAGCATTGTTTACTTCCAGTAATTGCATAGGAGAAGGGCTGGTTCAAAAAATATTTTAGTTTTAACTTAATTGTAAACTAAAGCACAAAATTAACGGGGTTTGCCTGAATACCTAATAACTTATACCAGCTATAATCACTTGATTTCAAAATCAACTAAGAATTAATTAATTTAACTATAATAATTGCTTTTTTCATCCTGTAGTAAATAACAACCAAACCAGCCGGGTTATTTATTAGTAACTAAATGTTAATCTTCATTCGATCAAAATTGAGGCTGATTAAAATAATAATATTTACATAAGAAAGCTTTTAATTTGTTTACAAGAGCCGTGCACAACCTGCTTCCGAAAATTTAAGTATGATTGATTAGACGGCAATAAGACGGCTATCCGCTGCAATAACCTGAATCGAAAATCAGCATTCCAGCTTGATGTAAAACAAAAGGTTAATTTGGTTCTTTTATAAGTAAGTAGATTAAATTTAATTATAAACGGAGAAGTTATCTTCTTCAATTGGATCTAACTTCATAAATTAACTGCTTTAGTCTTAATACTTGTGCCTGTTTCCTTATTGATGTACTGACCTATACTCTTTTTATGAATAAAGCTGCTATTTACTTGCCTACGGAAGAACTCCTACAACGCTACGAACAAATCAGGCTTCAAACCGAAAAAATATGCAAACCTTTGGAGCCGGAAGATACCGTGGTGCAGCCCATGGTAGATGTTAGTCCGCCTAAATGGCATATTGCGCATACCAGCTGGTTTTTCGAAACGTTTTTATTAAGTCCTTACCTGCCCGGTTATAAACCTTTTCACGCCGATTATAGCTATTTATTTAATTCTTACTACAACAGCGTAGGTAACCGGGTACAACGCCATCAACGCAGCACCTTAACCCGGCCGCCCCTGCGCGAAATATTTACTTACCGGCAGCACGTAGATGCGCACCTTCAACAACTATTAAAAGAAATAGATGAGGATAAATTAACCGAACTGATGCCGGTACTGGAATTAGGGCTGCAGCACGAACAACAACACCAGGAACTCCTTTTCACCGATATTAAATATATACTCAGTACTAATCCGCTAATGCCGGCCTACCAGGCTAAACCTAAAAATGAGCAAGTAAGAAGTAGTACTAAACCGCTATTCTTGGAAGTACCCGGTGGTATTTACCAGATAGGTTTTGCGGGCGAAGGGTTTTGTTTCGATAATGAACAGAAAGTACACGAGGTATTGCTCCCTGATTTTAGCATTATGAATCGATTGGTAACCAACGGCGAATATCTTGGTTTTATACAGGATGGCGGGTATACCGATTTCCGGCACTGGCTCGACGAAGGCTGGGCAATGGTTCAAACCCAACACCTGGAAGCACCACTTTACTGGGTTAAACAAGATAATACCTGGTATCGGTATACCTTGCATGGCTTAGAAGAAATTAATCCCCACGAACCGGTATGCCACATCAGCTTTTATGAAGCGGATGCGTATGCTAATTGGGCCGGTAAACGCCTTTTAACCGAATTTGAATGGGAAGCGGCCTCCCAGGTATATCCGCCCCAAGGCGGCAACTTTGTAGAACGTAATTTCTTGGAACCGCAACCGGCAAATCCGGAGGATACTGGTCTCCAACAGCTTTACGGTGATACCTGGGAATGGACCTACAGTGCTTATCATCCTTATCCGGGCTTTTCGAAAGCTCCCGGTGCTATTGGTGAATACAACGGCAAATTTATGCTGAATCAAATGGTGTTGCGGGGCGGCTCCTGCGTAACACCCGCTAACCACATACGCTCTACTTACCGCAACTTCTTTCACCCGGATAAACGCTGGCAATACAGCGGCATCCGCTTAGCTTCTAAATAATTACTTATGCCTACTACTACGCCGCAGACCGACATAATAGATGTAACCCGGCAAACAGACAATGCTGCTGATAATACCCAATTTGCGCATGATGTACGCACGGGATTAAGCAAAAAGCAAAAAAACCTTTCTTCGCGCTATTTCTACGATAAAACGGGAAGTCAGCTTTTTCAGCAAATCATGAACTTGCCCGAATACTACCTTACCCGCTGCGAATACGAAATTTTAACCCAAAACAAAGCTGCCATTATCCAGCAATTTGCGCAGAAAGAATTTTTCCATTTAGTAGATTTAGGTGCGGGTGATGCTTTAAAATCCAAGATTCTAATAAAAGAACTGGTCCAGCAGGAATGTTTATTTGAATATGTGCCGGTGGATATTTCGGGTGATGCCATGCAAGAATTAGTGGAAAGTTTCCGGACAGAAATGCCCGTTGCCCCGGTGCAGGCCGTAGTGGGAGAATATTTTGATGCTTTGGCGTGGCTGCACGAAAATAAAACCAGACGCAAAGTGATCATGTTCTTAGGTTCTAATATCGGTAATTTCACTTGGGCCGAAAGTATTTCCTTTTTACAAAAGGTGCGGCAATACCTGCAACCCGGCGACAAATTATTTTTAGGAGCAGATTTGCGCAAAGATCCCCAAACTATTTTGCGGGCTTACGATGATGCTGCCGGCACCACGGCTAAGTTTAACCTTAATTTATTGCACCGCATCAACCGGGAATTAGGAGGTAATTTTCAGGTAGAGCAATTTAAGCATTATGCCGTGTACAATCCATTAGCAGGCGCCATGCAAAGTTTTCTCATAAGCCAAAAAGAGCAAGATGTTGCTATACGTGCAACCGGGGAAACCTTTCATTTTGATGCCTGGGAAGCCATCCATACCGAAAACTCGCACAAATATACCATTAGCGGTATTGAAGAAATGACCACCTTAAGCAATTTCAAAGTGGAGACTGTCTTTCAGGACAAAAAAAGCTATTTTGCAGACATACTGTTGGCGGCTGATTAACTATCTTTTTGATATTACAATTACGTTTGTTCCTGCTTATTTAACTATATTTTATAAAGGATTATACCCCAACATATATTGGAAAGGAAACTTGTTTGTAGAAATAGAACAAATTTCTTCCCCAATGATTGGACAGGTATTTATGCCGGACGGAATTTTTAGTATTGCTTATGGTGGAGAAGAGTTTATAATTTATTGTCTTTTCTAAACTGATTTGGAATAGCCGTAATTAAGCTTAGCCGCATTTAACTTCATTTGGGAAAACGCCTTGTTTATGATAATCCGAAATATTTTTCAGGGTTACATCGGCAATTTTTTGTAAAGCATTGCTGGTAAAGAAAGCCTGGTGACCCGTTATTAAAACGTTGTTAAAAGATAACAAGCGCATGAAAACATCATCCTGAATAACATTATTCGACAAATCTTCAAAAAACAAATCTCCTTCTTCTTCATAAACATCCAGTCCCAGGTAACTGATCTGTTCATTTTTAAGTCCTTCAATAACTGCTTTGGTGTCAATTAAAGCGCCCCGGCTGGTGTTAATCAGCATAACTCCTTTTTTCATTTTCGCAATAGAACTATCATTTATGATGTGGTAGGTTTCGGGCGTAAGCGGGCAATGCAGCGAAATAATGTCAGACTGGGCATATAAATCATCTATCGAAGTAAATTCAACCCCAATTTCATCCGCTTCAGCTGGTTTAAACACATCATAACCTAATACCTGGCAGCCAAAACCTTTTAAAATACGCGCTGTAACCAAGCCTATTTTACCTAAACCAATCAGTCCGGCCGTTTTGCCGTGCAGGTCGAAACCCATTAAACCACTTAAAGCAAAATTGCCCTCTTTCACGCGGTTATAAGCCCGGTGGGTTTTGCGGTTTAAAGTCAGGATAAGGGCAAGGGTATGTTCGGCCACTGAATAAGGAGAGTAAGCCGGCACCCGCACTATTTTAATACCCAGCGCATCTGCTACATTTAAATCTACATTATTATAGCCGGCACAACGTAAAGCCAGTAATTTTATACCTTGTTCCGCTAAAGCCTGTAGCACTTCGGCATTTACCGTATCGTTCACAAACACACAAACTACATCGTATCCTTTCGCCAGCACGGCTGTTTTGCTGTTTAAGTGTACTTCCAGAAAATTTAATTCAAAACCGTACTCCTGATTAGATTGCGTAAAAAATTGCTGATCGTAGGGCTTAGCACTAAAAAAGAGGATCTTCATAGTTTTCAAGTTTGAAAAGGTTTACTAACTCAAAAATATAGAAAACATCCTTTCTTACTTACCTTTTAAGAAAAATGACTTGCAGAATTTGCTTTTATAACTTAAAAATAAAACAAAAAGCTTTCTGCGCAATAATAAAAAATAGCAACCGGCAATTTCAGTTTTATTTTACCTGAATATGTTATTAAAAAAAAAACATCAGAAATAGCCAGTTCATTTAGCTATCTCTGATGTTTATTACTTTAAGATTACTGTTTTATGCCTAAAGCAATTTATCCAAAGTTATGGGTAAGTCCCGGACGCGCTTGCCGGTAGCATGGTAAACCGCATTGGCGATAGCCGCAGCAGCACCCACTATACCAATTTCCCCTAAACCTTTTACGCCAAGCGGATTGACAATATCATCCTGTTCTTCCACAAATATAACTTCTATATCGTGGACATCAGCGTTTACCGGTACGTGATACTCGGCCAAATCGTGGTTGATGAACCGGCCATACGGCTGATCAATAACTGATTCTTCTTCCAGCGCCATACCAATGCCCCATACCACGCCGCCTAATATCTGGCTGCGGGCCGTTTTAGGATTGAGTATGCGTCCGCCAGCAATAGCGCTTACGACGCGCGTAACTTTTACGGTCCCAAAGTCAACATCAACCTGTACTTCGGCAAATACCGCCGAATGGGAAAACATGGAATAAAGCTTTTGTTTTAATTCTGGTGATGTTGTTACAGTTGCTTCCAGGTAATTTTCACCTCTTTGCCGCATCACATCAATAATAGACATGGCTTGGGCCGGATTGTTCTTTAAAGAAATTTTACCTTCGGCAAAAGTTACGTCCTCTAATTTTTGGACTCCGGCCAGCGGCGAGTTTTCCAGTTTCCGGACGTGCGCCATTAATTTATCTTTAATTTCCTCGCAGGCGGCTTTCACCGCTGATCCCACCGAAGCGGCCGTCCAGGAGCCACCTTCCAGGGGCGCTTCCGGCAAAGAAGAATCACCCAGTTTAAAGGTTACATCTTCCAGGGGCAAACCTAAAGTATCGGCGGCAATTTGGGTCATGATGGTATAAGTTCCCGTTCCAATATCGGCCGTTGCGCTGCTCACCTGCAATTTACCATCGGAAGATAAAAAGGCTTTGGCACTGCTTTTTTGCTGCTTTACTTCCCAGGCGCCGGTAGCTACTCCGTAACCAATCAGCTTATTTCCTTCGCGCATCGAACGGGGTTCCGGATTACGCTTATCCCAGCCAAATTTTTCGGCGCCCTGCCGGTAACATTCCCGCAATTGTTTGCTCGAATAAGGATGGTCTTTGCTTAAATCTTTTTCGGAGTAGTTGATCAGCCTTAATTCCAAGGGGTCCACTCCTACTTTATAGGCTAACTCGTCCATGGCACTTTCCAGGGCATACATACCCGAAACGCCGCCGGGCGCCCGCATATCCAGGGGCGTATACACATCCAAAGCTACCAGTTTATAAGTCAGCTCTATGTTGTCGCACTTATAAACCATGGCCGACCAGTTTACCAGGTTTTCCGAATAATCTTCAAACTGGGAGGTTTCGGCAAAAGCTTCGTGCTTTACCGCTTGTAAAGCCCCACCTGGCGTTGTACCTAAGGTGAGATGCTGCACCGTAGTTGGCCGGTGCCCGAAAGAAAACATTTGCGGCCGGGTTAATACAACCTTTACCGATCTTTTTAATTCCAGCGCAGCCATAACAGCTAAAAATAACTGGTACTGCGGGCGTAAGCCAGAACCAAAAGCACCGCCCACAAAAGGCGATATTACGTTAACCTCCTTTTTCGATAAGCCGAATACATTAGAAATATATTTTTGGCTGTTTTGCACACCCTGGGTTTTATCGTATACGGTTAAGCTACCATCTTCTTCCACCATTACCGTTGAAGCATGCATTTCCATGGGATTATGATGTTCGCTGGTATGGGCATATTCTGCTTCCATTATAATCGAAGATTGAGACAAACCCTTTTGGGCATCTCCGCGCGAAGAAGGCTTCTCCGATTTATATTTTTTGGGCGTGTAAGCTTCTTTGCGCTGGTTGGCAAAACTGGTTGTATGGGGTTCCTGTTCGTAGGTTACTTCTACCAAGGTGGCAGCATAGCGGGCCAACTCAAAAGTATCAGCTACTACCAAAGCGATGGGCTGCAAACTATACAATATATTTTCGTCGTAAAGCGGACGAAAGGGCGCTCCTGGCGGGGAATCTTCATCTTCGTAGCTTTTATCGAACCAAGCCAGGGCGGGGCGGTTTTCGTGGGTAAAAACCTGTAGCACGCCAGGCAGTTGCAAGGCCGCAGCAGTATCTATTTTGGTTATTTTACCTTTGGCAATGTTGCTGGTAACCACTACACCGTGGGTAAGCCCGTCTTCGTGAAATTCGGCAGCATATTTTGCTTCGCCGGTTACTTTTGCCTTGCCATCTACGCGGCTGGTAGGTTTTCCAATGTATCCTGTAGGTGTTGTCATGATTTCTCCTCCATATTAGCAGCTTGCAGCAGCGCCCGCACAATGGCGCGTTTTGCCAATTCTATTTTAAAGTTATTGTGGCCGTAGCCTTGGGCGCCGTTTATAATGGCTTCGGCAACCAATTTAAAGTTTTCCGCACTGGCCTCTTTTCCCTTTAGTAAATTTTCGGCTTCGGTATTGCGCCAAGGCTTATGCGCTACGCCGCCCAGGGCAATACGGGCTTCCTGAATTATGGTACCATCCATTTCTAAGGCCGCTGCTACCGATACCAAGGCAAAGGCATAAGATTCCCGGTCCCGTATTTTCAGGTAAGTATGGTGTTCGGCAAAACCTTTGGCTGGTAAATCAATAGACGTAATTATTTCGTCGGTTTGTAAATTAGTATCAATATGGGGTGTATCACCAGGTAAGCGGTGAAAATCCGGAAAAGAGATAACGCGTTCTCCGTGGGGGCCACTCACGTTTAGTTTCGCATCTAAAGCGGTTAGGGCCACTGCCATATCAGAAGGATGAACGGCAATACAACTTTCGCTGGCACCCAGAATGGCATGAATCCGGTTGAAACCATTAATGGCCGAACAACCGGTTCCGGGCTCTCTTTTGTTGCAAGCGGTGGCAGTATCATAAAAATAATAACAGCGGGTGCGTTGCAAGGGATTACCGCCGTTGGTAGCCATGTTGCGCAACTGTGCCGAAGCTCCCGCCAATATAGCTTTTGCCAGCAGCGGGTAACGAATTTCTATTTGCTCATGATAAGCCGTATCGGCATTCGTAACCAACGCTCCCAAGCGTAATCCGCCTTCTGTATTTTCTTCTATGTTTTTTAAAGGCAAACGCCGGATATCGATGAGCTGTAACGGCTTTTCTACTTCTGCCTTCATCAAATCGGTCAGGTTAGTACCGCCGGCAATAAATTTTGCTTTTGTTCCGGCGGCTTTTTCTTGTACTGCCGTTTCTACTTCCAGGGCCCGGGTGTAGGAAAAACTATGCATGCGATCCTCCTTTCTGTTGCATAACCGATTGTACCGCGGTTAAAATGTTGGTGTAAGCGCCGCACCGGCAAATATTGCCACTCATCAACTCCCGGATATCATCGGCAGTTTTGGCTTTGCCTTCCGCCAATAAACCTACCGCCGAACAAATCTGGCCGGGCGTGCAATAACCGCACTGGTAAGCATCATGTTCAATAAACGCAGTTTGCATGGGATGCAGCTCTTCGCCAATAGCCAAGCCTTCAATAGTCGTTATTTCGTTGCCATCTTCCATAACAGCTAAAGTCATACAAGAATTAATGCGGATGCCGTTCACCAACACGGTGCAGGCGCCACATTGTCCGTGATCGCAGCCTTTTTTGGTACCGGTTAAATGCAGATATTCACGCAGGGCATCCAGCAAAGAAACCCAGGGTGCTAATTCTAATTTTGTTTCAACCCCGTTTATTTTAAGGGTTAGAGGTATTTTTTCCGGGGGCGGAACCGGCGCAATTCCCGTAATAGCCTTTTCGGTTTGATTTTGCATAAAAGAAAATTAAAGCATGAATGAGGTAAGTTTATTCGCTACAATAGAATGATTATAGTTTATCAGCTTTCACCAGTAACTTTTAAGTTTTTGTTTTAACTTCTAAACTATAGAGCAGTTTGTAAATGTTAGAAAGCCTATTAAAAAGATTTTTTGAATATTATCTTAAACTAATTCATGATAAAATAGTTTTAATAAACTGTAATCGGACTTTAGGTTATGCTGAATAAATTTAATCTGCGGTTAAAATTGATGATTTAAAGCGGTGCTTATAAGGGAGGTATTATGAAGCTGTACATTATGCTGGAAGGTTGCTTTTTATAAATAAGTGAAGTTCATTTATAAAGAAATACCCTAATGACTATTCTTTAAATGTAGAACTCTGAAAAAATTGTATATAAAATTTAGATACGTCTCTCCTTTTTAAAAACAAGCGTAGATAATACTTTCGCAAACATTTAGCTAAACTATAAAAAATGCCAAGAGGAGATAAATCAGCTTATACTGATAAGCAAAAGCGGCAGGCCGAACATATTGAAGAAAGTTACGAAAAACAGGGTTTGAGCGAAGAAGAAGCCGAAAGACGTGCCTGGGCTACCGTAAACAAACAAGATCATGGCGGCAAAAAAAGCGATTCTAGGCGCGGGGCGGGGAAAGATACTGCTCCTACGGCCAATAAAGGCAACCAAAATGGCTCTGCTTAATTTAACTTATAACTTGTCCTGCCCAATACGTTGTATATTGCCGTGAATTTGGGTAAGAAATAATTTACATGTATAAATTTTATTTAATAACTGCTTTTTTACTTTCCGCCCAAATGGCTCTGGCCCAAGTGGCCGACACTACCGAATCAGGTTCCCAATTAGATGAGGTAACCGTAACGGGTTATATTTCGAAACAACCATTGTTAACCACCCCGGCTTCGGTCGGGATTTTGAATGCAGAACAACTGCGAAACCAGGCGGAAGAATCATTATTGCCGGCTATTAATGCGTTACCAGGGGTGCGAATGGAGGAACGTTCGCCGGGCAGTTACCGCTTATCGTTACGGGGAAGTTTATTAAGGTCGCCTTTTGGGGTACGCAATGTTAAAATATACATCGATGAATTTCCTTTGACCGATGCCGGGGGCAATACCTATTTAAATCTGATTGATCCCCATAGCATCAACCGCATAGAAATATTAAAAGGTCCGGACGGGAGTTTGTTTGGCGCTAACTCGGGCGGAGTAGTTTTATTGGATGTTACTGAAGAAATTACCGAAAATTCTAAAGAATCTTTTAGTCTTAATAGCGGTTCTTACGGTTTATTACACGAAAACTTATCGTGGCAGCAGAAAAAAAATAATACCCAATTCAACCTGCAACAAGCTTTCCAACGGTCAGATGGATACCGGCAAAATGCGGCTATGAGCCGGCATTATCTGCAGGCGGCGGAGACTTGGAATTATAATGCCGCTAATCAGTTAAAAGTTTTTGCATTTTATTCTGATCTGAAATACGAAACACCGGGCGGTTTAAATGAGCAACAATTCCTGGCTAATCCCCGGCAGGCGCGCCCGGCAGCCGGACCCAACCCGGGGGCGGCAGAACAATATGCCCGCATCGAAAATAAAACTTTTTTTGGCGGCGTATCGCACGAAACCCAACTCCGGGATAACTTACGGCACGTAATTGCGGTTTTTGGTTCTCACACCGACTATCGCAATCCGTTTATAACTAATTACGAAATAAGAGACGAAAATAATTACGGCACCCGCACTTACCTGGAACTTACAGGAGCACCGAACACTAACCTGAACTGGAAATGGAACGTAGGTCTGGAATATCAGCAAGCGCAACAGCAGATCAGCAATTACGATAATAACCGGGGTGAAAGAGGTAATCCGCAGGCAACTGATGAAATAAATGCCCGGCAACACTTTTATTTCACGCGATTTACCACCACCTTTTTCCAAAAATTAACCGCCGAAGCCGCCGTTAGTTTAAACTTTTACGACTTAAATTATAACGGCTTCAATTATAATAACTCCCCAACCGCTCCGGATACTTTAGCCGGAAATATAAATTTTACGCCCGCCTGGATGCCCCGGCTGGGATTATCTTACGCCATTAACCCCAACCTGGCCTGGCGGGCTTCCATCAGCCGGGGCTATTCGCCACCCACTATTGCTGAAATTCGTCCTTCTAATACCATTATTAATCCAGATCTGGAGGCAGAAAACGGCTGGAACTACGAAACCGGTTTCCGGTTTAGCCACCCTATCAATCGTTTTCAGGCCGATGTTTCGGTATTTAATTTTCAATTGCAGGATGCGATTTCCCGGAGAGTAGACGAGGGCGACGCTGAATATTTTGTTAATGCCGGCGGCACGAACCAATTAGGCGTAGAAGCTTTGCTGAATGCGTGGGTAATTCAACCCCGCACCAATGGTTTATTCAGAGGTCTGCAATGGAGCAATAGTTATACGTACAGCCACTTCCGGTTTAAAAATTACAACAATGCCGAAAATAATTTTACCGGTAATCAGTTAACCGGCGTGCCCCAGCACGTGGTGGTTTCGGGTTTGGTGCTGCAATTTCCTTTAGCCTTGCGGTTTTCTACCCAATATACTTACACCGACCGGGTACCTCTGAACGATGCCAATACTGCTTTTGCCGACAACTATCATTTGTTACAGGCAAAAATTAGCTGGCAGCACTCGTTACAAGAAAAACACCGACTTGAAATTTTTGCCGGGGCCGATAATTTACTGAACCAACGCTATAGTTTAGGCAATGATATCAATGCTTTTGGCAATCGCTTTTATAATGCCGCACCTTTACGTAATTACTACGGTGGTATTGCTTTAACATTCCGGTAGTAATAAACTTTTTAACGGATTAATAGATGTTTATTTCCTATTTTATCACCTTTTGGTTCAGCTTATATCATACAACATATCGGTAATTTGTTTTCACTTTACTAGCTATCTATTTAATTATTAAGGTAAATTGGCTAAACAGTCCGGAGCTTTAGCAGGTATAAATGATTTATAATGCTAATCCCGAACTAATCTGGTTAATATAAGTATTATCGAAAAGAATATATTTTAAAAGCTTTCTATAAATGATACCTATAAATACAGTTTTAGTAATTGAAGATGAAGAAATAGGGAGGTATTTAGCAACTACTATTCTACAAAAAATGGAAGTTGGGAAGGAAATAGTAGTCGCTAAAAATGGGTTAGAAGCTTTAAATATTTTGCAGGAGTTGTGTTTAAATAAAAACTGTCCGGAACTGATATTGTTAGATATTAAAATGCCGGTTATGGATGGTTTTGAATTTTTAACGGAATTAGATAATCAAACAGATATTGATATTACCAGAGCAAAAGTGATTTTACTTACCAGTTCAGCCAGCCCTAAAGACTTAGATAGGGCTAAACACTTCCCTTTCACCACTTACATGCACAAACCGTTAACCCGCGAAAAACTACAATTAGTACTAAATAGCTAATTGTTTAGCTACTTCGGAATTTCGATAAAGAAAGTAGAACCTTTCCCTTCCTCACTTATAAACCAAACTTTACCCTGGTGTAATGCTACTATATTTTTAATAATGCTCATACCTAAGCCCACGCTTTTCTCTCCTTGTACGCCTTCCCGGCGGGCTGGGCTAAACTTATCAAAAAGGTGGGAATGCATCGCTTGAGGTATGCCTATGCCATTGTCCTGAACGCTATAAAAAGTACTCTCCGGGCGATCTTCTAAAGTAATGTTAATTATACCATTCTCGTGCGTAAACTTAATTGCATTCGAAATTAAATTATTTAGAACCTGCATAAATTTAAGTTGATCTACTTCTACATAAACCGGTTCGGCAGACGCTTTAAATATAAATTGTTTGGCAACCAAAGATTCTCCTCTTTTGTAATCATCCAACATAATCTGTAATTTCTCTTTTATATCAAACCGTTCTTTGTACAGCACTACCTGCGAAGATTCTAAGAACTCGTTACCTACAAAATTCCGAATTAAATCCGATCCGCGTTTGGCATCTTGTTTTATATAGTTAATCATGGGGCTAATATCAAGATCTCCTTCCTGCACCTGTTGTTCCATTATGTCTATGATGCCTTGAATATTGGTAAAAGGAGTGGCCAGATCATGGGACAAAATTTCCAGCGTAGCGTTTTTCTTCGCATTAAAATTTAAAGTATTATTCAGGTATTCTTTGGTTTGAGAGATATCAAAAGCAAAACCACCCAGGCAAATACCATTGTCTTCTTCTGATCTGTAAACCGCTGCTGAAACGGTAATCCATTTGGTATTTTGGGAAGCACTAATAATACGAAAATCTATTTGCTTTGGTACCTGATCCTGCAGCAATTTACGATATTGTTCTTCTACAAATTTTATATCTTCCGGATGAATATACGTTAAAAGGGATTGGGGATTTTGTTGTACACTTTCCTCACTTATTTCCCAGATTTTTCGAAATGAAGGGTGAACGTAGATCAACTTATTATTTTCGGGATGATAGACAAAGTAAACTTGTTTAAAATCTTCCGCTATTTTTTTTAAGATTGAAGTATAATCAAATTGTTTCGTGGTAGACATGCTTGGAAGATGTTAATATAAAATTACTATAATGTATTTTCACGTACGTATATATTCAGAAAAGAACTGACACAAAATGCTAAATCAAAAAGAACCAGAAGTTTGGTTGCGCGGACCACTACCCCAAATGCCGGGGCTTTTACAACCAGTTGCCCATGCATTGTTGCAAGCCCGGGAAGAGGTGAATGACTTTTTACAAAATTTTCCGGAGGAATCAGTGTGGGTAAGGCCGGCCCAGGTGGCTTCGGTAGGATTTCATTTGCAACATCTTACCGGCGTATTAGACCGGTTATTAACTTATGCCCGTTCGGAAGCTTTAAACCCAAATCAATTAGCAGCATTAGCGCAGGAAGGAAAGCCAGCTGAACCAATACCAACAGCGCCTGATCTTGTGCAAGCTTTTAATAAGCAAGTAGATCTGGCGCTGGCGCAATTACAAAAAACTGATTTTAATACGCTTACCCAATTCCGTCCGGTGGGCCGGGCTCAATTACCGTCTACCGTTATAGGTCTATATGTACACGCGGCAGAACATACGCAACGTCACGTGGGGCAAATGCTGGTAACTACTAGAATACTAAAAGCACTGCAGCAAGGAAATAAACTATTGTATTAACCTAATTGAAGATGAATAAGGAATAACTAAGTTGGCGCCTTAAGTCCGATTAATGGTTAAGTTTGGATTAGCATTAAATTTACCAAAATGCTTTTCCAGAAACTGATAACGGAAATCGAATATACCTTGTAATTGTTTTTTGACCACTAAATAATGAACGATATCACCTAAGAAACCGAAGGGCAACTTATAATGTACCTGGTCGCGCATTTCTACGCCACCAGGTACTTCTTTAAAAAAGTGGGTGTGGTGCCAAAAAGCGTAGGGCCCAAAACGTTGTTCATCAACAAAATACTGCTCCTCCACAACATGGGTGATTTCGGTCATCCAGAAAAGCTTAATATTTAAAATGGGCCTCACATAATAAGTTATAATTTGTCCGGCATAAGCTTTCTGCGCGTTAGAATTCGATAAAACTTCGAAGCCCATACCCGGAGGCGTAATTTTCTCCAGGTTATGAGGAGAAGAAAAAAAATTCCACGCTTCGGTTAAGGAAATAGGTAAATGCTGGGTTCTTTCAAGTAAAAAATGACTCATCGGTATGGGTTATTGCTTGCCGGGTAAATATCCAACAAAAGTTAAACCCAAAAGTTTAAACCACTTCTCCCCCTTCTATGTCCAGATTAAGCCGAATTTCTTTCGGCGTTAATTATACCAAAAGAACAGCGCATTACCAGCTTCTCATAAATTTGCTTTTCTGCTCCATCTTGCCGGGCTTCTTCCAAGTCCCGTATTTTACTAAGAGCGTATTGCTGGATGGTTATTAAAGGCAATACGATACGTTGCCGTAATTGAATAGAAAGTTGATCAATGGGTTTATCGGCCATTAATTCACTTCTGCCGGATAGACGCAAAACATATTCCCGGGTGCGCTCAAATTCCTCGTGCATTATTTTCCAGAGCGGACCATATTTGGGATGCGCAGAGAGGTAACACGTTATGGCAAAGCTGGTTTTTATCATCGCCATTTCGCAATTGTCCAGCAACGTTCTAAAAAAAAGCGACTCATCGTAGAGTTTTTTTACCAGATCCCATTTCCCTTCGGCTTCCATCTTCTCCAAGGCAATTCCGACGCCAAAATACCCCGGTACGTTTTGCTTTAACTGGCTCCAGGCGCCTACGTAAGGCACGGCACGTAAATCATCCAGGTTTAACTGGCCGGATTTTCTTTTGGAAGGCCGGCTACCAATATTGGCTTCAGCATAGTAACGCAAGGGGCTCACATAATTTAAATAGTCTAGAAAATCAGGGTGTTTTTTAAGGGTATTATAAGCTTCAAAACTTTCGCGCGACAAAGTAAGGAGTAATTCATCTTCGGATGGCGTTAAAGTAGTTTCCCGCTCCGAAAACAAAGCGTTGCTGATACCCGCGTGGATTAGATGCTCCATATTATACCGGGCAGCATCAATTGTTCCAAAGTTAGAACTAATGGTTTGCCCCTGTATAGTAAGCTGAATTTCTTTATTGGAGATATTCTTACCCATTGAAGCATAGAACTGGTGGGTTTTACCGCCACCGCGGGCCGGAGGTCCACCGCGTCCGTCAAAGAATATTACTTCTATGCCGTATTCAAGTGAGAGCTGGCTCAGCATTTCTTTGGCTTTGTATATGCTGTAATTAGCCATTAAATAGCCGCCATCTTTGGTGCCATCCGAAAACCCTAACATAATGGTTTGGATATTCCGGCGGCGCTGCAAATGCCGGTGATATACTTCGTTTCGGTACAAGGCCCGCATTACCGCCCGGGCATTCTGCAGATCTTCGATGGTTTCAAAGAGCGGTACAATATCAATGGTAATTTCTTCGGGCTTATATCCGCTTAATAAAAATAAGCCGTATACCTCAATTACGTTTAAAGCACAGGTGCTATGGCTAATGATATACCGGTTGCAGCCGGCCTCGCCGTTTATTTGCTGAATATTCTTCATTACCGGAATAGTTTCCAGAATATCGCGGAACAGCTCATTTTGAAAGAAGGCTGGATTTACGGTATGCTTAACGTTTAATAAAGTATTTATTTTATCTTCTTCGGTCAGATCTTTGTAATGGTCCGGCAAGGCGGGCGTATGCTCCGATATAACTTCAATCAGGTGACTATGCACGGAACTGTCCTGCCGGATATCCAGCGAAGCAAAGTAAAAACCGAATAATTCCAGTTTATGCAACAGGTTATCGAGCTGGTTTATAAATAAGCTGTTGTGATATTTAATGATGGTTTCGCGAATCTGCAGTAAAATAACTTTAATTTCATTTCTCGACAAATCCATTTTGTAACCCGGTACAAACAAATTATTGTACAGGCGTTCTTCCAGATCAGCTAATTTATTCGCCACCCCTTTAAAGGTTAAACGTTTTTTTAACCGGCGCACATCTAAATAATACGATTTTATAATACTTTCCCGTAAAGCATTGGCTACCTTTTGGGTTATTTCGGCATTTACAAACGGGTTGCCATCCCGGTCGCCGCCGGGCCAGAAACCCATCCGAAGCAAAGGATTATCCGGAGCAAGCGCATCGGGGTACTGGCTCTTAAAATAAGATAAAATCTGACCCGCCGATTGGTAAAAAACATTTTCCAGAAACCAGATTAAATTGATGGCTTCGTCGTAAGGGGTAGGTTTCTCTTTTTTAAAGAAAGGCGTTTTCCCTAACTGTTGTAAGTAGGAATTTGCCAGGGCGGTATTATCGTTACTTAATGCTTTGGCTAAATCATTGATGATACCCAGTACTTCGCTCGGGTAAAATTGCGTAGGATGAGCTGTTAAGACCAAACGAACGGTAAAATCCTGGAGTTTTTGGCTTAATTTTTCTTTTGCGTGGTGCTGATCAATATTAGTTTGCAGGTGTTTCATGGTACCAATGCCCTGCATGTCGTTTATCTGACTAAAAGCAGCATCTTCCAGTGCATCGAATAATACCACTTGGCGTTCGGCAAACTGTACAAAGCGGAATAATAAATCTGTTTGTTCCTGCTCCGTTTTAAACTCAGTGTACTGAGAAAAAAAAGAATTGAGAATAGTAGTGGGGCTTTGCTCTTTTTTCAATCCTTCTTCGCAGTGCAGCAAAAATAACGAAAGCAATACGCCGGTTTTTTCTACGCGGTAAAAAGGCAGCGAAGAAAAAAGGCTGTTGTACATTTCATATTTAAAGCCGACCAGGGTTCGGAAAACCTGTAAGTTATTTTGGTGAAAGGGGTTCATGCACGCATTTGTTATTCCTGAACAAATCTATTCTTTTATTGAGAAAACAATTAGATTTTTTTTATTTAAAATATTTTAATAGCAAAAATTAGTAAAAATTCAGGGGACTGGACTCACAATGTAAAACTGTGCTTATAAACTACTAAAGACACATAAGTACAAAATTTTATTTTATATGTTAAATAGGTACTATGATACAGGCGGTAATTTTTCTTCTACATATATTTCTGCCTGCCGCGTTAAGCGCCACCCGCTTATATCGCCTTGTTTTACCCTTTGGAACCAAACTTTTTCATTTTTTAAATTAGTAATAACTTGGGTTAAATGAATGGGTTTACCAGAAAGATTTAAAAGACGAAAAGCAAAATCGATGTGCCCTTCGGTAAAATAATCCTGGCCGTTTATTTTGGTGATGTAGTAACCCATGGTCACTAGGCGGTTAGGGGTACTGGTACCCGGTTTTTTCCGGTTAAAGAAAGCTTCTAAAGATTCTTTGTAGGAATTTTTGTAAGCATCAAATTCTTCCTGCATGATAGAATTAGCCACCACTTTACGCGGTATAGAGGTTGCAGCGCTCCGGTAATTGGTAACCAGCACCTCTGAGGAAGCAACTTTTCGTTTTTTTACTTTTGCCGTTCTTTTTTCCTGTTCTTGTCCTTTTAGCAAATGCTGCACTTTCTCCAGGCCCAAAGGCGTAAACTTAAATTCGTTTTCCTTAACCGTACTGATATATTTTTTAAAAAGGCTTTTCCAGTTAGTGCCCAGATTTTTAAAGCGGGTTTCTGTTTTACGTTTTTGCTTGTAAATATCCCAAACCGCATTTTTAGAAAAATAAGTAGTACCGAAACCGGAAATATAAAATGCAAAAATCAGCAGCCACTCATTTTCGCGGCAATGCAGGTTATATTCCAGATCGTCCAAATGCGGGTATTCGGCATTACCATCAGTTTGCTCTATCTGGCTAGTCTCTACCGGTTCAGGTTGCTCCTGGTGCGACACATTTTTTTCGCTAAAACTAATTTGGTCTTCCTGTAAATTCTGGATAAAGAGCGTTGGCCCTTTTGATTGGCCCAATTTATTTTTTAGTAAATCCGCTACTACTTCTTTAATTTCTTTACCAACATCATTGGTAAATTCCAACTCATAGGAGCGTTCCTCTTTATTTTCTTTAAAGCGAATGGAATTTAATATAACCCGGGTGTTTACCGAACCTGCATCCACCGGAGTACCGCAGGAAATGCAATTATGCGCTCCTGCCACTAACAATGCCTGGCACGACTTGCATTTTAATTGTTGTCCGCACTGGTAACAATAAACTGCATTAGCTACCGCCGGGGTTTTACAAAAAGAACAAGTTACTTCTGGCATACCATAGATGTTTGTTACTGCTAAATATAAGAATAATTTCTGATAAATATAAGATAAAGTTACAAATCATCTTATGCATGGATAACTTATAATTATTCACATTATGGAAAACTCAAAGTTATTAACAGAATACCAATTAGAAGATTTATCTTAAAAATCATGTATTTATCTTAAAAGCTAAGCAAATCTTACAAATTATACTCTTAAGTATTTTTAAGAATTTATCTTATAAGCTATAAACAAAACTATTATTTATAAGAACAAATATGTTATTTTTATTAGAAGTGAATAATTAAGTATACATTGGTCTGTAAGTATACACCATACGATTGTAAATTTAAATGCCCCTATATGATTGTAGATTTAAATTGCTTAACACAATATAAATCTCTAGAGTGGTTGATTGAGTTAGAAGGCTACAGAAAATAAAATTTTAGTGTAACAGTATAAAGCAGTAGATACAACGTAAATCTGTTTTACAAAAGCTGTTATAGGTAAGAACTAATTAAGTGTTATAAAGAGCATTACTCATTTTTGTTAATTACCGGTATCCCCCCCTCCTACCCTTTCCAGATCTTTTTAAAGCTTACTTCGTGATGTATATAGCTGTTAATGTTGTGCTAAAGACAATAAAAAAGCCTGTTCCTTATTAAAAGGAACAGGCTTAAACCAATATTACTGGTTGGTTATCTAAACGCTAAACGGGTAATTGTTCTGTTGTTTTAATTTGATGTAAAGAACTGTAAGTTGCACCAGTTTCATCAGCGCGGGTACTGTCTACCAAAGTACTCGCAACAGCTAAGGCAATGGCAATTAAAAGAGCCGGCCAAAATCCGCGAACTTCAAAACCTCTTACCAGCTTATCAACTATTTTAATTACAATCGCTGTTACTACCAATCTGATGATAAAGCTTAACAAAAAAAGTGTAAATAAATTTCCTACTGCTCTTAGTAACCAACCGATTGTGGCATTTAACAATCCAATTAAAATGGCTACCCACAAGGCAGTTAGAAAACTTTTAATAGTTACCTGGGGCAAGATATAAGCCATTAAAATTAATACCCCCGCACTAATTAGTAAATTGATAATGAAATCCATAATTTTATTTGTTTTAGGTTTATAAATGGTTCTTTCTACGGAAGACATAACATTTGGATGAATTTGCTGCTTATAAACCTTCAGGTTATTTTCAAGGTGAAGAATTTCAACCTGCTATTAAGGCTGCATTTCCGGATTTTATAAGTCTGCATAGCACTGTGTTTCTGCAAAAACAAAGCTTCATTGCTGCAACAAGAAAGCTGACTCCTGCTTTCAAAATACCATTACTTTAGATAGATGTATTTACAGAGTAATAATTTTTACGTAATAACTCTCTTTATTCCCTATCTACCTGGCAAATCAGATTGTTAAGTTCTCTAAGAATAATTACCTCTGGGAACGGCCTCCCTGGTGTAAGCTATTCATCAGGCGCTAGTTAATAGCGATTACTTTTAACTGTTAATATTTTCTCCGAGCAGGAACCTGTAAGATTAAATGTACCCGGCAACTTCTTCGTACCAGCAAATACACCTAAATAAAAGCTTTAACTTCACTGCAAGAATTATAAAGCTTAAACGTAATGGCTTAGCGTAGAAACAAGCCACCATCTTTCTAATTCATTATTTTTAATTAAGCAATTGATTTTAAGTATACTAAGCCTTTCTTAGTAGTAATATATTGCTGCAAACTGGAACGGGGATTTTGAGAAATAGTATGCTGTAGATACCTATCTTGGAATAAACGGGAAATATATTTCTTATAATTGTAAGGCTTTAACTCTAATTGAATAAAACTTAGTATTTCTTCTTTGCTGCGCGGTTGAAGGCAATATTCCAGGATATCTTTTTTTACATCTTCAACTGAAGGTGAGCTTTTAGTTAAACTTAAATTATCTACCATAACATTTTTTTAATATGAGAAATATAAAACCTACGATATAACTAACTCTACTGGATTTTAAGAATAGGTTTAAATTTAAAAACAAGTGAATCAGAGGTTTAAACAACAAAATGAAGCTTATATTTAAAAAACCAGCGTAGATATATATTGTTTAAACTTTTTTTGCTTAATTTTATGAACGAACGTTCGATCATAATGATGCAAACCAAATTTGAAGAAAGGCGAGAAAAGAGTATAGCCCAAATTAGCACGGCCGCCTTAAAAGTTTTCTCGGAAGCAGGATATGATAAAGCCAGTATTCGGTTAATTGCCAAGGAGGCAAATGTAGCTCTTGGTTTATTGTACAATTATTTCCCCAGCAAAGAAGCCTTACTAGAAAGCCTACTTCTCTCTTGTTTACAAGATATAACGTTACTGCAAACAGCCGATGAAGAAAAAGCTGGTTATACCCTTAAAGAGTTTATCCGGCAATTAATAAAGAAAGTAAAGTTAAACCGCATTTCCTGGAAGCTTTACTTTAGTCTAAGATTCCAGACTGCTATCTCAAGAGAGATAGATGCAGTTATGCAGGAGCAAATGCGTGATACGCTTCAGCTGTTGGAGCATTGCTTAGCGGAAGCAGCTATTCCCTTCCCGGGTATGGAAGCGAAATTTATTTGGGCGAGTTTAAATGGTTTAATTACGCAGTATTTACTCGAAAATAATTATCCCCTGGATGATATGGCTCAACTTCTTATTTTAAAATATGAAGGTAAATAACACCCTATTTAACATATAATTTTAAATTAAGTAAATATAGATACCATTTTTATTACTCTTATTTTATACTGCACTAGAAACTATTGCTGGTAATTTTCATTATTAAAATTTTACTACCAAATACCAACCAGCAAGCTTTAAAAAATAAAGAGGTAAACAGCAATTAACTTTTATTCTGATGGCGTTGTTCCAGGACGTTTATAATATCACTCAACTTTAAATCTGTAGCAGCTAACAATACTAACAAATGGTATAACAAATCGGCTGCTTCACCTTTTAAAGTTTCTTTTTTACCGGCAATGGCATCAATAACAGTTTCAACAGCCTCCTCTCCTACTTTTTGGGCAATTTTAAGAATACCTTTTTCAAAAAGAGAATTAGTATAAGATGCTTGGTTGGGATTTTGTTTACGTTCGTGAATCAAGTCTTCGAGGTATTCGAGGAAAGCAGCGCTGCCCTTAGCAGGAGAAAAATTATCCGGTTGATCCGTAAAACAAGAGATTGCGCCGGTATGGCAGGTAGGACCCTTGGGATTAACTTTAATAAGTAAAGTATCCTGATCACAATCTTCCTGAATACTTACCACCGATAAGTAATTGCCGGAAGTTTCACCTTTGGTCCAGAGCCGGTTTTTAGTCCTGGAATAAAAGGTTACTACCTGCTCCTGCTGGGTTTTCTGCAAGGCTTCACTATTCATAAATCCCAGCATTAAAACCTGACCCGTTTTATTATCCTGAATTATTACGGGCAGCAAACCGCCACTTTTTTCGAAATCTAAGTTCATATGCGAATAGGTAAATGCTGCGAAGCTAAGTATTTTTTTAAAATAGGAATCTGGATTTCGCCAAAGTGGAATATACTAGCGGCTAAAGCGGCATCGGCTTGGGCTTCGTTAAATACCTCCGAAAAATGGTCCATTTGGCCGGCGCCGCCCGAGGCAATTACAGGTATGGAAATCAGGCGGGATATTTCGCCGGTTATATCCAAAGCAAATCCGGCCTTGGTACCATCGTTGGTCATGGAAGTAAGCAAAATTTCACCGGCTCCTAAGGCAGTTACTTCCCGCGCCCAGTCCAGCGTAGACCAGGTTGTTTCAATGGTACCAGCCCGGCTAAAAACTTTCCAGCCGGCGGCAGTTAATTTTGTATCAATAGCCACGGTGATGCATTGGCTCCCGAAGCGCTTGGCTAACTCATAAATTAGCTCCGGCGCCTTAATAGCCGCCGAGTTAACCGATACCTTATCAGCTCCTTCGTGTAAAAGCAATTCTACATCACTGATGGTGCTAATGCCACCACCCACCGTAAAAGGGATATCTATATGCCGGGAAATATCGCGCACCAAGGCGGCAAAAGTTTTGCGTTTCTCGTTCGTGGCAGTAATATCCAGGAATACCAATTCGTCGGCTCCTTGTCGGGCGTATTCTGCCGCAAGGTCTACCGGATCACCAGCATCCCGGATGTTTTCGAACCGAATGCCTTTTACGGTGCGTCCGTTTTTAATATCAAGGCAAGGTATAATACGTTTGGTTAACATAAATACGGTTTTAAATCCGGGAACAAAATAGTGCCTTCGTAGATCGCTTTACCAATAATTACTCCGTGTACGTTAGCGGCCTGTAAATCGTCAATATCCTGCATAGTAGTAACTCCGCCACTGGCAATAATATTAGCCAGCGGCAAATTTTGCGTTAATTCTTGGTAAGTAGAGGTAGCGGGTCCTTGCAACATACCATCTTTGCTTACATCGGTACAAATAAAGTTCTTGGCACCTTTTGCCAGATAATCCGAAATAAAACTTTTTAAAGTTAAACTGCTTTGTTCTGCCCAGGCATTAATAGAAATGGTATTGTCTTTAAAATCAGCGCCAATAATAATGCGTTCCGGACCATACTTTTGCAACCAACTGGTCACCGTAGCGGGTTCCCTTACGGCAATGCTGCCAGCAGTAATTTGGCTGGCGCCGGCATTAAACGCCATCTCAATAGCTTCATCCGATTGAATACCTCCCCCAAAATCTATTTTTAAACTGGTGTGGGCCGCAATACTTTCCAGTACTACCATGTTAACCGGCTTACGGGCGCGGGCCCCATCCAGATCTACTACGTGCAAATAAGTAATGCCGCTAGCTTCATAACGTTTGGCCACCTCTAAAGGCGACGTATCGTAGGTTTTCTGCCGGGTAAAATCTCCTTCCGAGAGGCGCACGCACTGGCCATTTATAATATCTATAGCGGGTATAATCTTTATCATAGTTCCAGGAAGTTTTGCAGGATCTTGGCCCCGGTAGGTCCGCTTTTTTCGGTGTGAAATTGCACGGCATAGAAATTTTTGTACTGCACCGCCGCACTAAATGGGTTTGGATAATCAGCGGCGGCAATGGTATGTTCGCTGATGGGTACAAAGTAACTATGCACAAAATACACGTAATCCTGATCAGCTAAGCCTTGCATAACCGGGCTTTTTAAATCATAGATATTATTCCAGCCCATATGCGGTACTTTCAAATCGGTTACGAAATGCTTTACCTCCAGCGGAATAATGTTCAGCATGGGCGTATCATTTTCTTCGCTGTGGCGGCAAAGTAATTGCATACCCAAACATATCCCTAAGAAAGGTTGCTTTAAAGTAGGGATCAGCTTGTCCAGGCCATCTATTTTTAACTGCCGCATGGCCGAATTAGCTTCGCCTTCGCCCGGGAATATAACTTTATCGGCACTTTCAATTTCTTCTTTATCGGCAGTAAGTTTGGCTTGTACGCCTAAGCGCTCCAGGGCAAACTTTACCGATTGCACATTTCCCCCTTTATAATCGATAATGACGAGTTTCATAACATTCCTTTGGTGCTGGGTAAAACCATATTGTCTTTATCCCGGTTAATAGCCATTTTAATGCTCTTGGCTACGGCCTTGAAAATAGCTTCAATTTTATGGTGTTCATTGGTGCCTTCGGCCTTTACATTTAAATTGCATTTAGCCGCGTCGCTAAACGATTTAAAAAAATGGTAAAACATTTCGGTAGGCATATCCCCCACTTTTTCGCGTTTAAATTCAGCCTCCCAAACCAGCCAGGCGCGTCCGGAAAAGTCCAAGGCAGCCTGGGCCAATACATCATCCATGGGCAATAAATACCCATACCGGCTAATGCCCATTTTATCTCCGAGTGCCTGCAGGAAAGCCTCACCCAAAGCAATGGCGGTGTCTTCAATGGTATGATGTTCATCAATATGCAGATCACCGTTTACCTGAATCGTCATATCCACGCCGGAGTGTTTGCTGAGCTGTTCCAACATGTGATCAAAAAAGCCGAGGCCGGTTTGGATGTGCATCTGCCCTTTGCCGTCCAGGTTAAGACTTACTTGAATTTTAGTTTCATTGGTATTGCGGGTTATATTGGCAACCCGGTTTGGTAAGCGGAGAAAACCATATATGGCATCCCAACTGGTGGTAGTAAAAGTAGCCCGCGGATTTGCTTCTGCTTTTAAGTAAATACTTTTAGCGCCCAGGTTTTCGGCTAACTGAATATCGGTTAAACGATCGCCTATTACGTAGGAATTGGCTAAATCGTAGTGCTCGGTAAGATAAGCGGATAACATGCCCGTGCCGGGTTTACGGGTGGGCAGGTTTTCGTGTTCAAAGCTGCGATCGATGTGTATTTGGGCAAAGTGAATACCTTCACCGGCCAATATTTCCAGCATTTTATTTTGATAAGGCCAAAAAGTATCTTCCGGAAAAGCGGTTGTGCCCAAGCCATCCTGATTTGTTACCATTACCAGTTCGTAATCCAGTTCGGCAGCTATATTATATAAGTTGCGGATAACGCCCGGATAGAAAGAAAACTTATCCCAGGAATCGACTTGAAAATCGCTGGGAGGTTCCAGAATAATGGTACCATCCCGATCTATAAACAAAACTTTCTTTTTTGACGCTAAAGACATGAATGCTTTTTTCTAATTTAAACTAGTCCGAGAAGTTTTCCAGAACCTGGATTAGTTTTTCGTTTTCGGCTTGCGTACCCACCGTGATTCGCAAACAATTACTACAGCCGGGTTGCGTAGTGCGGTTACGGACTACAATACCTTTATCCAAAAGGTACCCATAAATTTTGTTTGCATCCGTTACTTCAACCAACATAAAATTAGCATTTGAAGGATATACTTTTTTTACCTGGGCCAGTTTAGGTAAAGTATCCTGCAAATATGCCCGCCCCCGTTTTATTTCGGAAACCATACCGTTTAATTGATCAGCCCGTTCTAGCGCTTCTAAGGCTAGTAGTTGCGTAGCTTCGTTTATATTATAAGGAGGCTTTATCTTGTTCAGGAAATTAATAATCTCCGGAGAGGCAAAAGCCATCCCTAGCCGCAAAGCCGCTAATCCCCAGGCTTTAGAAAAAGTTTGCATTACCACTAAATTAGGAAACTCCCCTAAGCGTGTAATCCAACTAGGCTGATCGGCAAAATCAATATAAGCTTCATCTATCACCACCAAACCATTAAATATTTTTAGTATATATTCGATGCTTTGGGGATTTAGTAAATTACCGGTCGGGTTGTTGGGTGAACAAAGGAAAATTATTTTGGTATTGGCGTGTATCTGGCCTTGCAGCTTATTTAGTTGTACCTGGAAATTTTCATCTAAACGAATTTGGCGCAATGCCACATCGTTTAAATTAGCCGATACGTCGTACATACCGTAGGTTGGACTAAATGAAAGCACCTCATCGGAGCCGGGTTTACAAACCAACCGGATTAGCAAATCAATGGCTTCATCGCTGCCGTTACCCAAAAATATTTGATTAGCATCTACTTCTTTAAGCGGCGCTATTTTTTCCTTTAACTTGCGCTGATACGGATCGGGGTAGCGGTTAAAATTTTGGTTTGTAGCCAGGCTGCCCAGGTTATTTTCATTTGCATCAATAAAGATACTGGCTTCTCCTTTAAATTCATCGCGCGCCGAAGAATAAGGTTTCATGACTAATATATTGGCGCGTACAATATTTTTTATGTCGAACATAAGTTTACCCCAGTTGATTTAAGCGAATGGTAACGGCATTTTTATGAGCTTGTAAACCTTCGGCCGCCGCCATAACTTCTACCGTGGAACCAATATTTTTCAGGCCAGTCGCCGAAATTTGCTGAAACGTTATTTTTTTCAGGAAAGAATCCAGTGAAACGCCGCTGTAAGCCCGGGCGTAGCCGTTGGTGGGCAAGGTATGATTTGTACCGGAAGCATAATCGCCGCAAGACTCCGGCGTGTAGTTACCTAAAAAAACCGAACCGGCATTGGTTACTTGATCGGCCATTTCTTCGGGATTTTGCACGGCTAAAATTAGGTGTTCCGGGGCGTACAAATTAGAAAAAGCCAACATCTGACTTGTTTCAGATAAGACTATTCCTAAACTATTTGCCAAAGCTTTTACCACTATTTCTTTGCGGGGCAGCACCTCTATTTGTCGGGTAATTGCTGCTTCTACTTGCTTCAACAAAGGCTCGGAATTAGTTACTACTAAAACTTGAGAATCAGGACCATGTTCCGCCTGAGCAAGTAAATCGGCAGCTACAAATTCCGGATTTGCCTGTTCATCAGCGAGTACCAAAACTTCCGAAGGACCAGCCGGCATATCGATGGCTACTCCTAATTTAGACACCATTTGTTTTGCAACGGTTACGTATTGATTGCCCGGTCCGAATATCTTATAAACGGCCGGTATACTCTCGGTGCCAAACGCCAGGGCGGCTACGGCCTGGGCCCCTCCTATTTTCGCAATGGTATTTATTCCTAATAAATGTGCGGTATATAAAATGGCCGGATGTACATTACCCTTTTTATCCGGTGGGGTACACAAAATTATCTCAAGACAACCCGCAACCTGGGCCGGAATACCCAACATCAACAAAGTAGAAAATAAAGGTGCCGATCCGCCCGGAATATATAAACCCACCCGGCCGATAGGAACACTCTTGCGCCAGCAGGTTACTCCGGCCATGGTTTCGATTTTAACTGCCGATTCTTGCTGAGCCTTATGAAATTTCTTGATATTCTCCGCCGCGGTACTGATTGCATTTTTTAAAGCCGGGTCAACTGAATTGGCTGCCGCGGTTAACTCCTCCGCCGTAACCAGCAAATTGGATAAAGATACTTTGTCCAGCCGTTCGGTTAAATTTCTTAAACCAACATCTCCTTCGGCTTTAACCTGGTCAAATATTTGTTGGATAACTGGCTCAATGGTTTCCAGCTTTTGCACCGGCCTTTGCATATATTCTGGCCAGCGGCTCTGTTCTGGATATAAAATACTCCGGATCATAAAATCATCTTTTCAATAGGAACAACCAATATACCTTGCGCACCGGCATCTCTTAACTTTTGAATAATCTCCCAAAAGTCGTCTTCATTCACGACCGAATGCACCGAACTCCAGCCTTCATCGGCTAAAGGTAAAATAGACGGCGATTTCATGCCCGGCAGTAAAGCCTTTATCGTATCGATGGCGTGATTAGGTGCATTTAAAAGAATATACTTGACCTTTTTCGCTTTCTTAACCGATTGAATCCGGAATAGCAGCTGCTCCAGAATTTGTTTTTTCTCTTCGGATAAATTAGAACTGGCAATTAATACCGCTTCGGATTTAAATACCCGTTCTACTTCCCGTAAACCATTGCTGATTAAAGTACTGCCGGAAGAAACAATATCACAGATCGCATCGGCCAAGCCAATACTGGGGGCAATTTCAACCGACCCACTAATGGTATGGATATTTGCCTGTACGCCGTGTTCATCCAGGTAAGCCTGCAACAAATTAGGATAAGAAGTAGCCAGATTTTTATGCTGTAAATCTTGGATAGTGCGGTATTCGGCTGATTTAGGTACCGCAATGGAAAGCCGGCATTTGGAAAAGCCCAGTTTTTCAACGGTTAAATTTTGATTGTTGGTTTCCACTAATACGTTTTCCCCCACAATACCAATATCAGCTACTCCATCGGCCACATAACCGGGTATGTCGTCGTCGCGCAAAAACAAAATTTCTAAAGGGAAATTTGTGGCTTCCGTTTTAAGCTTCAAGGAGCTGTTTATAAAAGATATGCCGCATTCCCGAATCAGGTTTAAAGAGTCTTCACTCAACCGACCGGATTTTTGGATGGCTAATCGAATCATGGTATCTAAATAAAATCAAAGATATAACTCAAACACGAACTTTAGGTTCAAAACTAGTTTAAGTTGGTAAATAGAATGCTTTTTTATTTCCCGGACCGGGAATGATGGAGAAAGTGAGCCACTGAAATATGAACACAAGCAGAAACGAAGCTAAAAGCTTTAACAGAAGTACCGGTATAAGACTGGTTTTGGTTCATCATGATGCGTACAAAAGTACATTGCTTTTTTTAAATTCAAAATTTATCGCTTTATCTTATTCAATAAATAAACGAAAAAACACTATTTTTGATCTCTATTAATTATCAGCTAGCTCTCTGGCATTATTTTTTCTTGTCGAATAAAGGAGCAGTAATCATTTCTAATATTTGTTTTCTTTAAACCTGATGATGAAGAAACAATTTATTCTATTATTCTTAATTCTTGGGCCAGTTTTTCAAGCCTGTTGCCAGTTACGTTTGCCCCAAGCAAGTCCTCAATCAGTTATAAAGCAAACCATTGGTCTGACTGATATTACCGTTACCTACCATGCTCCTGGCGTGAAAGGCCGGGATATTTGGGGTAAATTGGTTCCATACGGACAAGTTTGGCGTTGCGGTGCGAATGAAGCAACATTGATTTCATTTACAGATGATGTAAAAATTAACGGGGAAACTTTAGCGGCGGGCACTTATTCGCTTTTTACATTGCCGGAAAATACTGGTAAATGGCTGGCAGTTTTTAACCGAGACACCACTTTATGGGGTTCCGAAAACTATGATGCTGCCAAAGATGCTTTACGGGTACCGATGCAAAACCAGGCGGCGCCTTTTCACGAAACTTTACAATATTCCTTTTCTGATATTCAGGCTAAGAGTGCAAAATTAAACCTAACCTGGGAAAAACTAAATTTAAGTCTTTTTGTGGCGGTGGAGCCGTTTGCCAAAGCCCTCACTTATTTAAAAGCCGACTTAGCCCAGGTGAAACCGGATGATTGGAGTGCATATGCACAGGCTTCTCAGTACCTGGTACAGAATAACGCCGAACATGAATTAGCGTTAAGCTGGATAAATAAATCGCTGACCCTTAAGGAAACTTTTTATAATAATTGGGTTAAAGCCCAATTGCTGGCGCAAAAAGAAGAATACCTGGAAGCCATTAACCTGACTAAAAAAGCTATTAAACTGGGACAAAGTGATCCGGCTAATTTCTCTCCTCTGGCAGCTTTAATGGAACGTTCCCTGGAAGAATGGCGGGTTAAATCTTTAGTCAGGAGTTAGAACCGGGCGATAAAACGTAAATTTACCAAACGGGAAGAAAGATAATTTGGAACGGAATACGTTAACCGGTTTACGTCTTGTATGTAATTATAAGAAATTACATTATTGGCGGAGATCAGGTTTAATACTTCTAAACTAAACCATAAACTTTCCAGCCCCCGGTGGTTATTTAATCCTTCGCGTAAAGTAATGAGTTTTGAAAAGCCGATATCTACGCGTTTGTAGCTGGGCATGGTGTAACGGTTGCGGCTGCTTTCATTGCCCGGAAACCCAAATGGCAAACCCGAACCAAAAATTAAATTCAGATACAGCTTAAAGGAAGGATCGTTGGGCAAATGATCCTGAAAAAATACGCCAAAATTGACCCGCTGATCCGTAGGCCGCCTAATATAACCCAAGGCGTTTTTTTCGAGTATGGTGTTATCTTGGTTATAAATAATGGCGGAGTCGCCGGCTATATCTTCTTTCGTAGACATAATACCTAAACTAAACCATGACTCTGCTCCTTTTATAAACTCGCCATTTATCCGGGTATCGAAACCTACTGCATAAGCTTTGGCATTATTCTGCGCAAAATAACGCAATCTTACATTGTCCACTTCGTAAGGTATTACGTGAGTCAGGTTTTTATAATAAACTTCCGATGTCCATTTAAAGTCTCGGTTCCAGGTGGTAAACCGGTATTCTTGCCCCGCAATAACGTGTAAGGCCTGCTGCGCTTCAACTTTAGGATTTAAATTTCCTTTCTGATTACGGAGTTCCCGGTAAAACGGCGGTTGGTGGTACATACCCACAGCCAACTTATAAGATAACCTTTCGTTACGGGGAGCCGGGAAGGCAAACTGTACCCGGGGGCTAAAAGTAGTTTGTTTGTTATAATCCCAATGGTTTAGCCGTAGGCCGTAAGTCAGGGTTTGGCCCCCAGCGAATAAATGCGTATGCTGGGTATAGGCTTGCCATCTATTGGAGACTAATTGCAAATTGGTTTGAACTTGATTTTGGAACGAAACAAAGTCGGCCGAATCAAGAAAGCTATATTCCGCCAGCTGATCGGTAATATTTTCGCGGCTATACTTTATACTCCCCCGGAACTGATCCAGATTGCTTTTCTGCCATAAATACCGGTTTTCGACCGAGAAGATTTTTGCCTTCAAGTTATTCCGGGTATATTCAAAATCAGTACCTACATCGCGCTGGGTTAAACACTGGTTAAATGTAGGCGAATTCGGATCTATATCCAGCTCACATAAAAGGTATCCCGCTTCCACATTGCGGTATTCCCGCTCCCGCGAAAGCAAAGAAGAAAATATAATTTCGGTGGAGACTTTATCAGAGAACTGGTGCTGCAGATTCAGACCGCCTTGGTACATATCATATTCCATCTGTTCCCGCCCGGCATACGCCACCGATAAATGCAAGAAGTTATCGTAGGTACCAAAAGTTGTTTCGCGGTTAGTAGGAATTAATAAGTATTTGTTTTTAGCCAAACTGCCTAAAAAACTAACACGGGTTTTTTCCGGGTTATGCTTGTTCAGATTATACGTCAGATAAGCTTGCAGATCCCCAAACTTAGGCTGGTAATTACCACTTACTTCCAAGGCTTTGTTAAACAGCAACTGCGCATTTTTATAACGCGCTCCTACTAAATATGTCATTCTTTTGTTTTTCGATATGCCCTCCACGTGCGCCGTACCACCTAGTAAACCACCCGATACCGAAGCCGCAAACTTTTCGGGTGTTTTATAAACGATGTTCAGAACAGAAGATAGTTTATCGCCAAATTTAGGTTGCCAGCCACCCGAAGAAAACTCGATGTTACCCACCAAATCCGGGTTAATAAAACTTAGGCCCTCCTGCTGGGCATTGCTTATTAAAAAGGGACGATAAATTTCTATACCGTTTACATAAACTAAGTTCTCATCGTAATTACCGCCCCGCACTGAGTAAGTAGAAGATAATTCATTATTACTCACCACTCCCGGCAACGTAGCCAATATTTTATTGAAATCATTAAAAGCCGTCGGGATAACTTTGGTAGTACGCGGATCTAAAAGCGTGGTACTTGCCTCGGCCCGGGTACTGGCCAAGTTTTTCCCCCTTACTATAACGGTACCTAGGGCCGCGGTGTCCGGAGTTAAATATATGGCATTTAGTTGCCTTAATTCCCCTGCTTGCAGCTTTAAAGTTATACTTTTTTCCTGGTATCCTACATACCTGATTATAAGCCTAATATTAGTGTTCGCATGAACTATCACTTTAAACGATCCATCCGCATTACTTTGGGTTGCCAAATTAAAGCCTTGCACCCCAATAGAAGCGGCGACCAGCGGTTGATTTTTGGCATTTAGGATTTTGCCGGTAATACGAGCCGTTTGCCCGTAAGCAGCTGCGCTTGTATAAAACAGAAAAAGCAGCATTAATAGCTTTCCGGTACTACTCATCCAGTGGCTTTGATATATTAAATAGAAATCTGCTTTAATTCGGCTATGGTCAGGATGGGATCCGGCGAACTAAAAACGAAATTGCCGGCTACTAAAACATCTGCTCCTTTTTGCACTAACTCCAAAGCATTCGACTGGTTTACGCCGCCATCTATTTCAATTAAAGCATTAGCCTGGCGTTCATTCATTAAGCTTTTTAACGCTTCAACTTTCCGGTAAGTATTCTGAATAAACTTTTGCCCGCCAAAGCCCGGATTTACCGACATTAACAAAACTAAATCAACTTCGGTGATAATGTCTTCCAAAAAATGAACGGGAGTATGCGGGTTTAAAGCTACTCCGGCCTTACAACCAGCATCTTTTATTTGCTGAATGGTGCGGTGCAAATGCGTACAAGCTTCATAATGCACCGTGATCGAATCGGCCCCGGCTTTTTGAAAAGTCTCAATATACCGCTCCGGTCCTTGAATCATTAGATGTACGTCTATTACTTTTTGAGAGAATTGGTGCACAGCTTCCAGAATCGGAAACCCAAAAGAAATATTTGGGACAAAAACCCCATCCATTACATCAAAATGAATCCAATCGGCCTGACTGGCATTAATCATTTCAATTTCTGCTTGTAAATGGGCAAAGTTAGCGGCCAAAACCGAGGGTGCAATAAGGGGTTTCACGGGTTAGAATAAAGTTGGAGGTATGAGGAATGATGTATTAGCTACCCCTAGAACAGAACTAGAGTTTGATAAATTTAAAGGTTTGCCGGGCACTGGCACTTATTACGGTGCATCCGTACATACCCGGAATTAAAGCAGTTATATCTAAAATTAACAGTTCCCGTTCGGGTTTACTCAGAAAAGTGTGCGTGAGTAGCCGTTGCGCGATCATATTATAGATGTTCACCGTTAATTTCTGATTTAAAAACTCCCGGCCTAATTTAAGGTTAATTTTTCCGCTCGGTGCCGGATTAGGGAATAATTTCGTTTTATTTAATTCTTCCCGCGTTTTTTCGTACGCTTTATATCCGTTAGGAATACCGTAGCCAAATAAATTATCCGGATTAACTGCTTTTGAAGCTGATTCTTGTAGCAGTTGAAGTACTTCCATATTCGTCAGGCTTGGCTGGGATTGCCAGAAACAAGCCGCCATACCGGCTAAAATTGGACTAGAAAAAGAAGTTCCGTTGGCCCGACTAACTGAGCCGGAACGTGTTAAAACCGAGGAATAAACACCCTGAGCCACCAGGTTTGGCTTTAAACGTCCATCAGCCGTTGGCCCAACCGAACTAAAAGAAGCTAAGCGACCTAAAGAGTCTACAGCACCTACGGTCAAAACAGAATCGCCATCGGCGGGAGCACTAATATAATGCCATGCTTTATTGCCTTCGTTGCCCGCGCTGTTTACCACCAGCATACCCGTACCGGCAGCTATATCGGCTGCTTTGGTAATAATGGCATTCTGCCCGTTCATGTCCTGGTAAGTATAATCTACAGATGGAACATCAAAATCATTATAACCCAGAGAAGAATTTATCACATCCACCCCGGCACTGTCTGCGTATTCGGCGGCTAGTAACCAATTTACTTCTTCTATGTGGTGTTCACTGCCGGAGTCTTCAGTTATAAAAAGAAAATAATTTGCGCGGTAAGCAGTGCCGATAAAAATACCCGGCTGGTAAGCCGCCATAGTAGATAATACATTGGTACCGTGGTTATCGCGTTCAAAAACATAAGTATCTTTCCCTACAAAGTCATAAGTGCCTTTTACTTTATTTTCTGTGAATAAATGGTTAAAGGCAGTTATTTCATCTATACCGGGAAAGCCGCCGTCAAAAATGGCCACGTACATATCTTCACCCCGAAATCCGGCAGTATGCAGATCAATGGCTCCAATCATGTTAGCCTGGTTATACGCTTTACCATAATCGGCACGGCTATTAGCGGTTCGCAGGAGCGGATCTTTTATTGCTGGTTTCTTTATACCTGGTTGTTTGCTGGTTTGATTAGTGACTTTACGGCTTAAAGTTTGGCCGGACTTAACAAAAGGCAGTTGCAGTATATTACGCAAAACAGTAGAATCGCAATATACCACTGCAGCATTTAACCATTTAGAAGTATACCAGACATTCGCGCCTCTGTCTTTTAAAGTTTGAACGTAATTTGGATTTACCGGTAAATCCCGTGTAGATAAAGGTATTCTTTGTTTCTGCCGCCGTTCTAAAGATCTTTCGGATAAATAACGTTTCGGCTCCGTAGTTGAATAAGGCGTATTATTTTTATCTTTGAAATAAATAAAATGTTTACGGACACTCCCCGCTTTATCAGTTTGAGCAGCTACGGAGGTTACACCGATTAACCAGAAAAAGAAAAGAAGATAACTCTTCATAATATTAAAATTATTCTGGTGAGTAGAATTCATTTAGCGTAAATATACGCTTGGTGCCGGTAGCCACATTGGTTTTATCTACTTCGCCATTCTGTTGAGCATACTCATAAAATTGAAATTTTTTATAAATCATACCGATATTATAGGCAAACACTTCAAACCTATTGTCCAGCACAATTTCGTTGGGCTGTCCTTGCATTATCTTCATGGTTTTAACATAAGATTGACCTTGGATAGCTAACGGTTGGTTTACATTCTGATAGTAATATTCTTTTTCTTCAGCAATATTAAAAGCATTAACATTCCATTCTTTTCCTTCTGCTACCGGAAAAACTAAAGCTATTGTTCTTCTATTATTCTTAGTTACCTCAACATCCAAGGCATTTAAATTAATAGTATATATAGAATCATTTCCCCAAGGCTGAGACGGACCGGACCGGCGCGATTTTAAAACGCGGTAAGTTAGCTCATTCGCCTGATTCGTAAAAACTGTATCAATCAATTCTCGCACTTGGTAGCTAATAGAATCGTACTGATTATTCAGTGCCTTAGTTTCGGCTACATCATAAATCCAGTAATTGCCTACGTGAACAGGAAAATAAGCTTGTCCAAGATCATTATCAGCCAGGGAAATTTTTTCCGTGCAGCTACATAAACCGACTATAATTAAAAGAAGAAATCTGGAATATTTCACGTTTCAAATTATCATATATTAAAACTAGATTCAATCCAGCCACCACCAATAACGTCGTTGCCTTCGTAAAATACGGCGGCTTGCCCCGGCGCAATGGCGTGTACCCCTTGCTTAAACTGCACCATCATTTTATCGTTCACCTGTTCTATCGTAGCTTGAGTGCCCGGATCGTTATAACGAACTTTGGTAATGGTTTCGGTTGGCCGTCCCAATAAGTCAGCGTATTTACCCATGTTCAGTTTGCCCACCTGCATCCCATTCTTCGCCAGGTTATCGTAATTACCCAAAACTACCCGGTTCTTCTCTTTCTCGATGCGGGTTACATAAGCCGGAAAACCTAAGGCAATACCTAATCCTTTTCTTTGCCCGATGGTATAAAAAGGATATCCCTCGTGTTTTCCCACGACGGTACCGTCTTCCATCACAAATTCCCCCCCGGCCACTTCGGTCTCCAAGCCAGTTACGCGGCGTTTCAGAAAACCGCGGTAATCGTTATCCGGGATAAAACATATTTCGTAAGACTCCGGCTTTTGTACCAATTCATGGAAGCCACGTTCCAGAGCCATTTGCCGGATTTCGGTTTTTCTTAACCCACCTAAGGGGAAAATGGTGCGGCTTAAGCTTTTCTGGGAAATTCCCCATAGCGCATAGGACTGGTCTTTGTTTTCGTCTAAGCCTTTAGAAATTATAAACCGCTCATTTTCTTCCCGAATATTGGCGTAATGGCCCGTAGCAATAAAATCACAACCCAGCTGATCGGCGCGGCGCAATAAAGAATCCCATTTAATGTGGGTGTTACATAAAACACAAGGATTGGGCGTCCGCCCCGCAATGTATTCGTCGGTAAAATGATTAATCACAAAATCACCAAACTCTTCGCGAATATCTATTATATAATGCGGAAAACCCAAATTTACCGCGATGTTACGGGCATCATTGATAGAATCTAAGCTACAGCAGCCGGTTTCTTTTTTGCTGCCGCCCGCCGAAGCATAATCCCAGGTTTTCATAGTCATGCCGATCACTTCGTAACCTTGCTCGTGCAGCAAAACCGCTGCTACCGAGGAGTCGATTCCGCCGCTCATGGCAACTAATACCCTACCTAATTTACTCATATATAAAAATAGTTAAAATATTCTTTTCATAAAAATAATCTGCAAATATACCAACAACGATTTAGGTTTCTAGGTTTATTCCTATCTTTTTAAATTATCCTAAAACTCAATTTAGAAGTAAAAGATGAAAAAATTTTATGAATACCAATTCCCTTTTACCTTTGCCAGACATTACAAAAACGATTTAGGCAATAACGATCGTAAAACTTAAACTGGTATATATTTTAGCTCCGCATCATCATGGCTTTAAAAACATTAACCTTAGTTTCCCAAATTGATAACTTAAGTGATGCCCGGTACTGCGCGGGAATGGGCGTAGATATATTAAGCTTTGTTTTGACCGAAGGTCAGCCCGGTTATATCGCAGCAGATGCTATAAACGATATTGCGGGTTGGGTGGCTGGCGTACAGATTGCCGGTGAGTTTTATGAATCTCCTGCCGAAGAAATTAATGAACTGGCAGATACTTGTAACTTAAGTCAGGCATTATTAACTTCTACGTACCTGACAGATGAATTAAGCAGTATAAAGATACCGGTTATTCAGCAATTAACGATTAATAAAGATACTATTGAAGAGGAATTTATTCGTTATCTGGAAGTGTACCAAAACCATGTCAGTCTATTTTTAATTGTTTCGGATGATTTTACAAGTCTCGATGAAACAATTATTCCCTTCCTCAAAGATGTCGCTTCTCAGTTTCCTGTAATTTTAGGTTTTGGTTTGAATAAAGATAACGTTTTATACGTATTAGATGAAGTAAACCCAAAGGGTATTGCTTTACGCGGAGGAAAGGAAATTAAACCAGGCTTAAAGAGTTTTGATGCACTAGCGGATGTTCTGGAACTCCTGGAAGAGTAATTTCCAGTACCAGTATTTAGTTTACATCCGATATTTACTTTAGCTAACTAGAAAAAGCTTATATAAAAGCTATAGGACTTGTTTTCTCTTCATTTACCTACCTATTGGTGTATTGCAAGTATTTAATCTTTAATCCTTCAACTAAAAAGCGTTTTTCGTAAGTAGTTTGAATATTAAGGGTGTGGTGTTGTAAATCGGAGGCGTATAAATCAAAAGTATAAACCAGATTTACCGCTTTTCTTTTTTGTAAAAGCTCCAGGGTATAAGAGAATAGATCTTCACTATCGGTTTTGAAATGAATAATACCTTCTTTTTTCACTACGTTCTCGTACAAATTTAAAAAGCGTTCGGATGTTAAGCGTCTTTTCGCGTCACTTAGACGAGGCCGGGGATCGGGAAAAGTAATCCACAGCTCGTTTAATTCTCCGGAGGCAAAATTATCTTCTAAATTTTCAACGGCATTGCGCAAGAAAGCAACATTAGTTAATCCGTTTTCTTCGGCTAAAGTGCTGCCTTTCCATATCCGGGAGCCTTTTATATCAATGCCAATATAGTTTTTGTTCGGGAATAAATTAGCCATGCCAATGGTATACTCTCCTTTTCCGCAACCTACTTCGGCAATTACGTCGTGATTGTTTTGGAAAAAAACGGTGCGCCAGTTGCCTTTTACCTGATTAAATAATTCTTTACCTGGTTCTACTACATTACGGCGCTCCGCAATAACCTGAAAACGCTTAAGTTTACTTCTACTCATTTAATTTATAGACTCTCAATTTCTGCCACTACAAAGGTGCTGCCACCAATAAATATAACATCGGTTTCAGCTGCTTGTTGGCGAGCGGCCCGTATGGCGGTATTCACATCAGGGTAATAAGCACCACGCAAGTTATAATCTGCAGCTAATGCTTTTAGTTCCGTCGCCGGTAAAGCCCGGGGCAAAGAAGCCTGACAAAAATAATATTTATATGTACTAGGCAGCAATTGCAAAACTTTGGTAATGTCTTTATCTTTTACCATACCAAATACCACGTGTACTTGCGATGCTTTCAAGCTTTCGAGCTGCGCAACTACTTGTTTAATCCCGTCTTCATTATGCCCTGAATCGCAAATAATTAAAGGCTTTTGGTTTAGTATTTGCCAACGCCCTTTAAACCCAGTATAACCGGTAACGTTACTAAAGCCCTGCCGGATATTTTCTTCCGTAACCCTAAAGCCTTTCTGATTTAACAACTCGATTACTCCCAACACACCCGGTATATTATAGCGTTGGTATTGTCCGCCTAAAGAAACGTCTAGTCCAGGTAAATATTTCTGCCCACCTTTTACCACCTCAAACTGTTGGTGCGTGTTATAATTTTCCCCTGCTGCTATCTCGAATATCTGGTCCGCAAAATAAATATCAGCTTGGTTAGTGCTGGCCACTTCTTCGAAAACCGGAGCTATTTCGGGTTGCGTTTTGCTGATAACTATGGGTACACCGGGCTTAATAATGCCGGCTTTTTCGCGGGCAATACTTTCGAGGCTATTACCTAATAAATCCTGGTGGTCGTAACTAATATTGGTAATTAAACTAATGAGTGGTGTAATAATATTGGTAGAATCGAGGCGGCCACCTAAACCAACTTCAATGATGGCAATATCTACCTGCTCATCGGCAAAATACCTAAAAGCCAAGGCCACGGTCATTTCGAAAAAAGAAGGTTTAATTTCTTCGAAAAGGCTTTTATGCTGTTGAACAAAATTTACCAGATAATCGGTAGGTATATCCTTCCCGTTTATTTTGATACGTTCGGTAAATTCTTTTAGGTGGGGAGAAGTATATAAACCGGTTTTGTAACCAGCAGCCTGCAAAACAGCGGCCAGCATGTTAGAAGAACTTCCTTTACCATTGGTGCCCGCAATGTGTACGGATTTAAGCTGTTGGTGCGGATTGCCTAAAGCTTCGGCTAAAGCCAGCGTATTGTCTAAACCTTTTTTAATAGCGGAGCTGCCCACCCGGTGGAATACGGGTAATTGACTATAAAGGTAAGCAATACATTCTTCGTAAGTCATGCCGGAATATTACTACCGGGAACGGATGATAAAAGTAATGGTACCGGAGGCACCCTGATCATTAGCTGCTTTGCTGGTGGTTCGGCTAAAAGTAGTTTTAAAAACCTGATCGCGATACCACTTTACAACCTGCGGCGAAACGTTACTCTCAATGGTAGCAATATTTTCGATATCGCCGTTAGCATCAATGGTAATCCGAAAAACTACTTTACCGGCTTCATTTTCGTAAGGGTCTTGCTTGGGCTGCACATCATAACGCCAACCCGGCATATTTAAACTGGGTCCGCCGCCCCCACCGCCTGGTTTACCGTACAAGCTCTTCGCGTCTACTTTCCCGTTCGGGTCACCTTTATCACCTACGGCATCCCCGTCGTTGCCATTGTTATTACCGGTGGCTTTGTTACTCGTACCAGCGGTTCCGTTGCCGGTATTGTCGGCTTTGGTTTTTCCGGGATACAAGGCTTTGGGTTTCTCTACTACTTTTACTTCTTCTTTAGGCGGCTCAGGCGTTGGTTTTGCTACTTTAACTTCTTCTTTCGGCGGCTCAGGAACAGGTTTTTCTTCTACTTTCTTAAATACCACCGGATTGTCATTTTCAGTAGCCAGCGCTTCCTGGGCTTGCGGCTGGGCCGCCGGCGGCGTAGGTGTGGGTTGTACTTCCGGCTTTGCCGGTTCCGGAGTTGTGGGAGCCGGACGGCTGTCTTCTTGGTTCGTTGATTCGTTGGCCTGCGCCAGGGTTTGCAAATCACCGCTACCGGTAGCATCCATGCCAAAATTTACTTCAATGCCGTATTCCTCTAAAGGAGGATTAGGAGCCCGCCAAGCCATAATAAAAAAGAAAAGCAAGATCAGCAAGGCATGAAACAGCACGCTTACCGCCATGGCAATCTTTTTATCTTTTTTTTCCTGACTGGTTTCTACTAACATATTTATTCGGTTGGCAAGGTAGCCAGTGTAACTTTAGCTTTTAATTGGGTGGCAATTCCGGCTACTTTTACCAGGTGTTCTACCGGTACCGTTTTATCGACGTGTAATACCACCACGCCTTCACCTTGGGCAGTTCCGGACAATAAGCCTGCCAATTCTGTTTCTATATTTTCAAAAGCAATTGCTTTATCGTTTACGAAATACTGCAGGTCGGGGGTAATGGTAACGCTTATTTTTTGCATTACAATAGTGGATGATTTACTCGAAGGCAAACTCACCGGTAAACCCGACGGCGTAACGAAATTGGAAGTCAGCATGAAAAATATCAATAACAGAAAAATAATATCTGTCATCGACGACATACTGAACTCCGGATTGATTCTGTTTTTAGATCTAAAATTCATTATACCTGCGGTTCCTGCAATAAATCCATAAACTCAATGGCGCTGTATTCCATGGTATGCACAATTTTGTCGGTCTTAGCTACCAGGTAATTATAACCTACATACGCTGGTAAACCTATTATCAGGCCGGCAGCGGTGGTAACCATGGCTTCGTAAATACCACTGGATAATAGCTTAGGGCTAACCGATCCTTCGGCCTGGGCAATGGCGATAAAGGCCTGAATCATACCGGTTACGGTACCTAGAAAGCCCAGCATGGGGGCCGCACCCGCTACAGTTGCCAAAGCCGATAAGTTTTTCTCTAAACCACTTACTTCAATTTTACCTACGTTTTCAATAGACGCTTCAATATCTTTTAAAGGATTGCCAATGCGGGAAATACCTTTTTGTAACATCCGGGAAACCGGGCTGTTGGTTTTGGCACATAACATTTTTGCCCCGTTTATATCACCGGCTAATACCATTTGCTTTATTTTATCTACAAAAGCCACCGAATTGGCGGCTCCGGCCTTTTTCAGGGCCAAAAACCGCTCCGTAAAAATGTAAATAGCAGCTAAAGATAAAACTAGTAGCGGAATCATGGCCCAACCACCGGCCATAGCTAAATCAATAAGCGAAACGGATTCCGGGGTGGCGGTGGCGGTTGCATCTGTTGCAGCAACTGTACTGTCGGGAACGGCACCCGTAGTAATTTGTAAAAGAGTAAAAAGCATATTAATAATTAAGTATCCAAAGATCAGTTCCGAATTTTTTGCGCAAGGCCGGTAACTCCTGCAATGCTTCTTCTTTTGAAGCAAAATCGGTTAAGGAAAGGCGATGAAGTTTATTATTGCCAAATGGCAAGATTATTTTACCTGTCTGGCCATGTTTTGCGTGTAAGCGACGATAATAATTAGCTTTCTTTAAAGTAGAATAAGCGCCCGAAATAACATAATAACGGCCGGTACCATTTTCAACGGTAGTAGCATCAGTTGTATTGGCGGGTGCTTTCTCCGAAACAGAAGTTTTAGCAACTTCTTCTTTCATTTCCTTTCCCGCAGGTATTTCCGGTACTACTGTAACATTCGTTGCCGGTGCTTTTAATTCTTTATTTTCGGCTGGAATGGATGATTTTTCTTCACCTAAAATCTTATCAATTTCCGACAATTCAGCTACTACATCCTTGTTTTCGGTAGGCGTAAAAACCGTTATTTCTTCCGTGTGCCCTGTTGCTGGCGCAGAAAAATCACCTGATTCATTATCCAAAACCGCAACATCTTCATTTAAAGCAAACGGGTTTAAAGAACTTACATTGTAATCCGTCCGCTGCGAAATTAGGTAGATCGCCGAAATAGATAAACCCGTTATGGCTAAAACAGCAACCCGGTCGTACAAACGCCGAAGTTTGCGACGCAAAGTAGGCTTGCCGGTTGGAACCGGAGCCGCGTTTTGTTTTTCTTTTAACAGCGTTCTTAATCCCGCAGTGGCATCTGGGGCAACAATCGGACGTACCATTAACTCCGGTAAACCAAAACTACTGCTCAAAAAATTATCGTTGGCAATGTACTCAAATTCGATGCGCTGCTCTTTACTTAACCGGAACATCCCCACTCCTTTTAGTTCGAAGCGCTGGGTGGAAAATAATTCTTCCTGTAACTGCCGTATAAAATCAGCTACCTGCACCTGGGCTTCTTCCGCCGAGATATGATAATCGTAGCCGTACGTATTAATGAGCAGGCCATCGTTAATTTTAAGTTTTTCGTTAAAAGCAACCCGCTTGGAAGGCGGTAAAAAAGCGTGTTTAACCGGATGTATACGGGCGGCTTCATAATGGGTGATCAATCCACCGAAATCCGGGATAATTACACAATCATGATCAAATAATAATTTATGAATATGCGCCTGTATCATAGTTTTTAAAATGAGTATGATATACCAACTATTGCCTGCAAACCTTTGTTCGGGTAATTTACATACCGCTGGTAATTTTTACCGAAGATATTGTTTGCCATTACAAATGTTGAAAATTTATCTGAAAAACGGTAATCTACTTTCAGATTTAAATCCACAATGTCGTCTGTTTCTTTTAACACCAAGTTATAACCAAGTAAATCGCTTGGCCGGGCAATTTGGCCGAAAGTACTGCTAATATAGTAAAGTTCCGAATGTAAAAATATTTTATCGTGCAAGTTATAGGAGCCGTACAGGTTCATTTGCAAGGCCGGACGATGGTAAGGTTGCGCTAAACCATCCAGGGTATACCGGTTATAATCGGCTTTAATTCCCAGGCGCAAACGTTCTGATTGATTATAACTTAAATCGCCGAAAAAGTTAAACACCGAAGTAGTTCCATTGTCGTAAAGCACATCAAATTTAGATGAATCAAAAGGGCTATTATTAAAGAAATATAAATTACGAAAACTTTGCAGGGCAACCTGCGCAGTAAATTTTACCGAGCGGCCCAAGTTACCGGTTACACCACCGTAAGCAGCTAACACTTTATTTACATCTGCTACGGCTACATTCTGATTCAGGTAAGGATTTTCCTGGGTAAGTTGGTTATAAGTAGTTCTTTCCAGGTCGCCGTTTACGCCGGCGTATACTTGCACCTGATCATCTACCAACTCGTACGCTACCCGAACATTTGGATACACATTAAAAGCCCGGGCGGTACTAATGGTATCGTTGGTATAACCCAGGGTCGCTCCTAATGTTACATTTAATAAATCCGTTTTTCTAACGTAAGCTGGTTTCAGCCGGAAATAAGTACGGCCTACGGAGCCGGCGTCTTTATAAGATATGTAGGAGAAATCACCATCTACGTTAAAAGCGGCATTTTCATTAAGGGCATAGCCTAATCCCAGATTTAATTTAAAATTAGATTCGCGGGCCGTATAATTATCCTTTACATAATCGTATCCCAGGTTACCGCGGTATTGCAGGGCGCCTTTACTTAATTGGTTATTAAAGTATATTTCTGCTCCTAAACGGTTAAATGTTTGCTTAAGCGTATCTAAGCTAACCCTTTCAATATCATGATTATAACCATAAAAATTATAACGGTCGTACGCATACCCTAATTTACCACCTATCGTCATATCCCCGCTGTATTGCTCTCCGTAAAGGTTAAGGGCCGAATTACTGACTCTGGCATTTTCTACCGGACCTTTGGAAGAAGAAACGTGGCTCACATCGGCGCCATACGAAACTTCTTTGCTGCGCTTATTATGAAAATAACCTTTAAAATAAGGGGTACCGTAATTGCCGATTCCCAATTTTACGTAGTTGCCATATAACTTGGTAAGTTCCTCTGGTTTAATGGTCAGCACCCGGATAGGCAAGTTTAATTTCAGATCCGTTAAGCGGTAATCGGCGTAGCGATATACAACTGGTTGAGATTTTTGTTCGGGTGGCGGCAGGCGGAATTTTTCGTAATTGCGGTTTGCTTCGGGCAATTGGTTTACCCGGTTCTTTTCCACTACAATTTCGGCGTCTTCCAATTTGTTTTGTTCCCCCCAACCCGGTTGCGTTCCCTGGGCTGAAACTGGCAAGCCTTTTACAAATGCAAAGCCGCACAAAGCTATAAACCCGGCTGATCTAAATATTCTGTTCATTTTGGTATGGTGATAAGCGCTGATCGGTTTATTTATTGGCTGGTTGTTCGGCACCGGATGTAGCATCCAATGCGGCTAATTTGGTTTTGGCTTCAGTTACTAATTCCGTGATGGTAGCATTCTCGATGATAGAGTTTAGCGTAGCCCGGGCCTGGAAGAATTCTTTCTGTGCTGTGTAATTATCCGCAATCAGTAAAAAAGATTTAACTAACCAATAATCATAATTGGCAAACGTGCTGCTCATTTTCAGCGCTATTTCGTTCGACTCCTTGTATTTACCTTGCTTATTATTTATTTCGGCAATTAAGTACTGCGCCTCCGCCCCGTTTACATCGGTAGCCGAGGTTACTGTTGCGTTAAGTTGGGTTATGGCTTCGTCCAGATTTCCTAAAGCGTAAGTAGCTTTGCCTTTATGCAGCAAGGCCGCATTATATGCATTTAATGAAGCATTGCCCTGCGCAATCAGCTCATCGGCTATTAATTGTGTATTGTTGAAATCGCCGGCTAAGTAATAGCTGCGCATCATACCCAATAAAGAATTGGCTTGTTCTTTCCGGTTAGCTGATACTTCGCGCAGACGAGAATAATATTTAATTGCTTCGGGATAGTTGGCATTTTCAAACTCCATTTCCGCCACCCGTAATATAGCCCGGTTTAAATATTCGGTTTTATTTTCTTCCACCACTTCTTTAAAGCGGGTCAGAGCGGTTGCTTTGTCATTTTGTTTCAGGTACGAATCAGCCAAGAAATAGCGGGCATCACTCGCAAATGAAGTATTGGGGTATGTTTTCAAATAACCTTCTAGTTTGGTGACCGCTTGGGCATATTTCTCGTTGAAATAAAGAGATTTAGCTGCTTCAAATTCAATACTTTCTAAAGCATCGCTTTGGGGGTTAGCAGCTTTAAAGCGGGACAAATAAGGTTCAAACGATTCGCTCTGGTTCGTGGCCGCCATGGTTTCCTGCAAGCTGTACAGGGCATTAGAAGCAATTTTAGCCGTAGGGTATTCCTCAAGAACGCGTTTAAAATCGGCGATAGCCTCGTTAGATTTCCGCAGGTTATTATAAGCCAACCCCCGTTTCTGTAAGGCATTCGGCACCAGGCGGCTGGTAGTGCGGTTGTCGATCAGGTCCGAAAAACCCGCAATGGCCGTAGCGTAACTGCCGCCTTCAAAATCTAACAAAGCTTTTTGGTAAACGGCTTCATCGGCGTATTGCGATTTAGGAAATTTAGCTAACAAAGTACGTAAATTTTCTACGGCGGCTTCGCGATTACCATTCAAACCCAGAATTACCCCTTTCTGAAAATAAGCATAATCCCGGTCTACAGCATTCTGAGCAATGGCTTTATCGTAGAGGCTCATGGCCTGATTGTAATCTTTTAAAATATAATAGCAATCCGCCAAACGGATGGTGGCATCATTCAGGTTGGGATTATTGGGCTTTATATCATTATCGTTGATGTAAGCTTTAAAATGGGTTAAAGCTTTATCGTATTGCTTGTCGTTATAATAAGCATACCCAATGCCGTAGCGGGTTTTTATATAATAATCGGTTTTATTCGCATTAGTAGTCCGGAATACCGAGCCGTAGGAATTAATAGCATCCGTGTAACGCTGGGCAATAGAATAAGCCTCACCTTTTATAAAGTAACTACCGGCCCGCAATTCATTATCGTACGGGTGCTGCAAAGATTTATCCAGCATGGCCACTGCTTCCTGAAAACGACTGTCATTAAATAAGCTAACGGCCTGGTAGTAAGTAACCCTTTGGTAGGTCCGGTTGATGCGTTCGCTACGGTTACTCAGCGACTCGATGTGCCGGATGGCTTGCGGATAATCGTTGGAATTTAAATAAGCTTCACTTAACAAATCATCCACTTCGGAATCCAGCTTCGACTTAGGAAACTTTTTGTTGAATTCGGCCAGGGCATTAATAGCTTCACTGTATTTACCCAGCTCATAGTTAATCTGGGCATATTTAAAGAGCGAAGCCTCGGTTACCGGTTTATCAAAATCTTGTTTGCGGCCCTGATCAAAGGCCGTAAGGGCATACTGTTTGTTGTTTTCTTTCAGATAACTCAATCCTAAGTGGTAAGCCGCATTCTGTCCGATCACATCTTTTTGCGAAGCAACGTTTTTCAGATAATTAATGGCACTTTTATAATCGCCTACTTTATAATCGGAGAAACCGGTTTTGTACTCAATGGTATTCTCAATGGTTTTTTTGCCTTTCACATAATCCCGGAAAAACGGATTGGCTTTCTTATAATTTTCCTTCTGGAAGTAAGCATCCGCTACCAACAATTGTATTTCGTCCGCGTTCTGGGGTAAAGGCTTGGCGCTTAGTACTTGTTCCCCGTAAGAAATCACTTCCTCCAGGTTACCTTCTTTATAAAATATTTCGGTGAGCAGAAAAGGTACCACCTGGCGGTACGATTCATTTTTCTCGGCTACGCGTAAATCTTTTTTTGCCGCCGCATAATCGCCGCTACGCGAAGCCAGGTAGCCGGCATAGTAGTTAGAGGCGTATACATAATTGTGCTCGCCGGTTTTATTGCGGTCGAATAAAACTTTAGCTTTATCAAAAGCTTTTTGGGTGAAGTAAGAATAAGCGAGCTTAAATTCGGCTTCTTTTAATTGTTGGTTATCTAACCGGTCTGAAGGCACTTTTTCCAGGTACTCAATGGCTTCCTCGTAATTCTTCTGGTTAAACTGAAATAAACCTAATTCGTAGTAAGCCAGCGATGCTTTGGGGTGCGTAGGATGCACGGCCGCAAAGTCCAGAATTAATTTTTCGGCATTGGCGTGCAGCAAGTACAAACCACTTACTGCGTAATAATACTGAGCATCGGCGGTTTTAACGTCATCCTGGCGCAAGTCTACATACCGGGCAAAAGCTACCTGGGCAGCACCGTACTTCTGCCGGTCAAACAATTCTAATCCTTCCTGGTAATAACGTTCTACCGAAGTAAAGGCTTGGGTATGTTGCCCTTGTACAAAATGAGCACTTCCCACCAAAGCCGAAGTAATAATAATTTTATGAAATTTATTCATAGTAATGGCTTAAACTTTACCGGTTATAAACCTTCAAGCTTTCAAAAATAATAAAAAACAGACGTACGTCAGCACTTTTGGGGAGAATTTTACCAAATTCACTCCGGTAACCGGGTATAAACTTTGGCTTATATATAAACTATAATTTTATCTGAATTAACGGTTATAAATATTTAATATTGGCTAATCTGCCAAAACTTCTGCTGGTATGAGGTGTAGTATTTTGAAAACTAACTCTCTTAAAATTTCGCCTTCTGATAAGTTGCCGCCTTCAATACCTTTGCTTTGCAGATCAGCAACCCGGATAGAATGTATAATTTGGGTGGTGCGGGCGTAGTTAAAAATACGTAGGGCTTGTACATATTCCCGCACCAGAAAACTCCGGTTACCCAAACTTTTGCTAATGGCACTTTCGGATTTATCTTGGGAAGCGTGCAAACACAAGAGCTTCGTAAAAAAGGAAAACAAAAGGGTAATATTCGGAATAAGCGGATTACTTTTCGGGTTAGCTTCAAAGTAATTTACAATGCGATTAGCTTTTAGCACATCCTGGTTTATTAAAGCCGTTTGTAATTCGAAGATATTGTACTCTTTACTAATGCCGACGTTTTCCTGCACCAGGTACTCATCAATGGTTTGGCCGCCTTTAACGTTTAATACCAGCTTATCTATTTCGTTGGCTAACCGGGAAATATCCGCGCCAATGTATTCGCTGAGCAGCAGCACCGCTTTTTGATTTATTTGCTGATTTTTAGATTTAACGTAGCTGTTAATCCAGGCGGGCACCTGGTTTTCGTATAACTTTTTAGTGGTTAACAGAATGGCGTGTTTACTTACAGTTTTGGCGAAAGCTTTGCGGCCATCCAATACTTTGTGCTTGTAACAAAATACCAGGATGGTAGAAGGCAAAGGATGTTGAAAATAAGCTTCCAGTTGTTTTATACCCGCTTCTTTATCGATATCCGGAATGGCCTGCGCTTCTTTTACAATTACTACCTGCCGGTCGGCCATCATGGGATAGCGCTTGGCTTGCATCAGAATTGTACTTACTTCCACATCTTTGCCGTATAATACTACCTGGTTAAAGCCTTTTTCGTGTTCCTGCAGTACATGGGCTTCAATGTAATCGGCAATCTGATCAATAAAATAAGGTTCTTCTCCTTGCAGAAAATAAATGGGGGCGTATTGCCGGTTCTTTAACTTAACTAAAATTTCTTCGGCCGTCATGAAACAAAAATACGGCAGGTTCTTGGAAGGGACAAGGAAAAGAATAAGTTAAATACCCGTGTCCGCTCAACTGGCTCATTATTTAAACTGTTGCCGGGGTTGCTTGCGTTGCCGGTAAGTTTTTGTTTAAAGACCTAATGGTGAGCAGTAAACTAACAAGAGAAAGCAGAGCACCCAACAAAAATGGAGCGCCGGGAAAATAAACTGCTCCCCGATGATCGGTATAAAAGGCAAAAAGATTGGTCATTAATGGGGGGTCAATAATAGAAGTTACGCTGATTAAACTGGTTAAAGCGCCTTGTAATTCGCCTTGTTCGTTCGGAGCCACTTGTCCGGATATCAATCCTTGTATAGCCGGACCGGCAATACCGCCCAGGCAGTACGGAATGGTAAAGGCAAACATCATCCAGGAGTCGGTGGCAAAAGCAAATAAAGTAAAGCTTAAAACGTACATGCCCAAGCCGTAAATAATAGAGCGTTTGGAGCCTAATTTCGGATTGATATACCGGATTAACCCGCCTTGCACCAGCGCTACCATTAACCCGATAAAGCCTAAAGAATAACCTACCCAAGCTTCATTCCACCCGAATTTTTCCATGGTAAAGAAAGTCCAGGTGCTTTGGGTAGCATGCGCCGCAATATATATAAACACCAGCGAACTGATCAGGCCCAGAACCACCGGGTACTTTTTTAACTGCAGCAGCGAACCTACCGGATTGGCTCTTTTCCAGTTAAATGGCCGCCGGTTTTCCGGGGCTAAAGATTCGGGCAAGATGAAATAACCGTACAACCAGTTTAGAAAAGTTAACCCGGCTGCCGCATAAAAAGGTATTCGGGAACCAAACTGGCCCAAGACGCCGCCAATTACCGGACCAATAATAAAACCTAAACCAAAAGCCGCGCCTACCAAACCAAAATTCTGCGCCCGCTTCTCGGGGGTACTAATATCAGCAATATAGGCCGTAGCGGTGGTCATGCTGGCGCCGGTGATACCGGCAATAATTCTACCTACAAACAGCCAGCCAATAGTGGGAGCAAAAACCAGGAACAAATAATCTAAACCAAAGCCGAACAGCGATATTAATAATACCGGCCGCCGACCGTACCAATCGCTGAGATTACCCAGTACCGGCGAAAATAAAAACTGCGTAACCGAAAACGCAAACATGAGCCACCCACTGTATACCGAAGCATCACCTAAGGAACCGTGAATTAGTTCGCTGATGAGTTTAGGAAAAACCGGTATGATAATACCAAAGCCAATAACATCCAGTAAAAGGGTAACAAATATAAATCCGAGAGCTGCTTTACGTTGTTCGGCCATATATAAAATTGTAGAACGCTAATTTAAAGTAAATTCCAGGTAATTTAGAGAGAAATATCTTTCTTAAAATCTGATTATCAGCCTGAATTTGATTTAGGACTTCACTTAAATGCTGCTAAACGGTTTACGGGTTAGAGTTGTGCCAATTAACAGCACTTAGAGCATGTTTAAGAATTGCATAAACCATCCAAAGCAATCATTTTGAAAGAATCTTATTGGCAGCTAACCTATAAGATTCCTTCTGGATAACGGTGATTAAGGGTACTAAGTGTTGTTATTTTCTTTATTGAGTATGCCTTAAACAGCGTATTCATTCAGATTTAAAAATTTAAACATGCTTTCAACCTGGCACCCAGAACTAAAGTAATTGAAAAGTAGAAAAGAACCGAGATTCACGTTACTCTGTCATAGCTTAAACCCAGTGTTAACGGTAGGTTTAGTCATATCACTTGGGACTATTCTTAATTCGTTTCAACTGAGCAAATTTTCCAGTAAATGCCCATTTGTCCACGATTGTCCATAGCGCCTTTTTGAAGCTGATTTTTTGGTGCATGCAAAACTGATGTATCAACACTTTTAACAAACTCGGTCAGTGCGATTAATTTGTTCTCCGAAAAACCTAAAATTATATAGTCCCAACTAGAATAATAGGAGAGCATCCAATGAAACTCCTTGTCGAGTTTGCTTTTAGTTAGCAAGTCATTAAGAATTGAGTAAGATTCGAACATAATAAACTCATCCAGACATTCAATTCCAGTAAAACAACTTGGCTCTACAACTGAATACTAATTTAGAAAAATAAGGCGTTTTAACGCTTCAATTTTTATGTTACAATTCGAGCTCTTGGTATAAAGCTTCAGATACTGTTTATGGATTTCCCTGTATTTATCGAAAGTACCAAGGTCTGCTAATTGTTTTGATATTACCCCTATTTCACCCCCCAGAGAAATTGCGTCATTATAAAGAATTAGTTCGTTAGCTGATAGATTCTCAAGGGAAAGTTCCATGGTCGTATATCGTTAAAGTTTTTGCAGGTTAGTAATGCTTACCGCTAACATCAGCTATAAGTTCTCAAATAAAAATATAGCAGGGCTGGAACCTGATTTTAAATGCAAACTAAATTTATAATATCTTTGGCCTTTAAATAACTATTAACACTAACCGGCACCGGGAAAACCGGTATCTAAGATATTATTTATGAATTTAATTGAAGAATTACGTTGGCGGGGCATGTTGCATGATTTTATGCCGGGCACGGAAGAACAATTAGCCAAAGAAATGACCAGCGGGTATATTGGCTTCGATCCTACTGCTGTTTCGTTACACATAGGCAGTTTAGCTACAATTATGCTGCTGGTGCATTTACAGAGAGCCGGCCATAAACCTATTGCTTTAGTGGGCGGTGCTACCGGCATGATTGGTGACCCTTCCGGTAAATCGGCGGAACGCAACTTATTGTCGGAAGAAGTACTAAGAGCGAACCAGGAAGGTATTCGCAATCAGTTAGCCAAGTTCTTAAATTTTGATTGTGGTGCCAACTCCGCCGAAATTGTAAATAATTACGACTGGTTTAAAGAATTTAGCTTTTTAGGTTTTTTGCGGGAAGTAGGCAAGCACCTGACCGTTAATTACATGATCAAAAAAGAATCGGTACAAAAGCGGATCAACGCCGATGAGGACGGCGATGGCCGGGCCGAAGGTCTTTCGTTTACCGAGTTTTCTTACCAGTTAATACAAGGTTATGATTTTTACCATTTGTACAAACACAAAAATGTGCTCCTGCAAATGGGCGCCTCCGATCAGTGGGGCAATATAACCACCGGCACCGAATTAATTCGGCGCATTGATAGTGGCAAAGCCTATGCTTTAGTTGGCAAATTGGTAACGAAAGCCGATGGCACTAAATTCGGTAAGTCAGAAGGCGGCAATATCTGGTTAGATCCTGCTCTTACTTCGCCTTACAAATTTTACCAGTTCTGGTTAAACCTGGCGGATGAAGAAGCAGAAAAGCTAATCAAAGTATTCACCCTTTTGCCGCAGGACGAAATAGAACGTTTAACCACCGAACATAAGCAAACTCCTCACCTGCGTATCTTACAAAAAGCGTTAGCGAAAGATGTAACCATCCGGGTGCATTCGGAAGCAGATTATACCGCCGCCGTAGAAGCTTCCGAAATTTTGTTTGGTAAAGGTGATTTGGAGACGTTACGCAAATTACCGGAAGATATGCTTTTGGCGGTGTTTGAAGGCGTACCTTTCATCCAAATATCCCCAGATGCTTTTCATGCGGCAACCTCAGCAGCGGAGTTTTTAGCCGATACTACCGCTTTCCAAATTTTCGAATCGCGCGGCAAAGCCAAAAGCATGCTCCAAGATGGCGGCGTTAGCATTAACCGGCAGAAAATAAATGTAAATGCCACTCTTTCGGAGTTTGAACGCCTGCACCAAAAATATTTAGTTATCCAGAAAGGCAAGAAAAACTATTACCTGGTGCACATCGGCTAAACATAATTTTGATATACATAAAAAAAGTGACCCCGTAAAAGGTCACTTTTTTTTACTTGAATTATTTTGGCAAACTATTTTTTGGTTTTGCTGCCACCTTTCGCGTCGGCGCTTGCTTCTTCTCCACCACCAGTGTTTTTCATATCCTGTACTTCTTTTCTTAATTCCTGGGCCAGGTTCTTTAAGTCCTGCATGCCTTTCCGTACCCGGGTACCAGCAGCAGAATTGCCTTTTTCATAGAATTTTTCAAAATCGCCTTCCAATGACATTACTAAATCGCGAACTTTACTAAACTTGTTCATTTGTGTTTTTTTTATTTGTGAAACAATGTATTTGGTCGCTCTAATATAGTAATTATTGAATTAGATGCAAAAAAAAGGGCCAATTTAGGCCCTTTTTTAATATATTTCCTTTTAGGCTGGCATCGCCAACTTAGAATATTGTCCTTTATCAAGTTTTTCTGCTATTTTTTCAAAAGCACTAATGGTTTCGGCTACATCTTCAAGGGTATGCGCTGCCGTAGGAATCAGGCGTAACATAATTATATCTTTAGGTACTACCGGATACACGACGATAGAGCAGAAGATATTGTAATTTTCCCGTAAGTCGATGGTTAAAGCAGTAGCGTCCGGAATTTGCCCTTTTAACAATACCGGCGTTACACAAGATTGGGTAGTGCCAATATTAAAACCTCTTTCGCGTAAGCCATTTTGTAAAGCATGGGTTACTTTCCATAATTGATCTTTTAGCTGGGGCTGGGTTTTTAATAATTCTAATCTTTTTAAAGCGCCCACAACAATAGGCATCGGTAAAGATTTTGCAAAAATTTGGGAACGCATGTTGTAGCGTAAATACTCTATTACCTGCTCCGGCCCGGCCACAAAAGCCCCGATACTGGCCATTGATTTAGCAAAAGTAGAGAAGTAGATATCTACGCCATCCTGCACCCCAAAATGTTCACCGGCGCCGGCACCGGTTTTACCCTGGGTACCAAAACCGTGCGCATCATCAATAAACAACCGGAAATTATACTTTTCTTTTAAAGCAATTATGGCCGGCAGGTTACCTAAATTACCCGACATACCAAATACGCCCTCCGTAATAACCAGAATAGCACCACCTGTTTCGGTTACCAGCCGGGTAGCCCGCTGCAGTTGTTTTTCCAGATTTTCCATGTTGTTGTGGGCATATACATAACGCTTGCCCTGGTGCAGGCGCACCCCGTCAATAATACAGGCGTGCGATTCAGCATCGTACACAATTACATCGTGCCTATCTACTAAAGAATCAATAATGGAAACTACTCCCTGATAACCAAAATTTAAAAGCATGGCATCGGGTTTATTTACAAATTCTGCTAATTGCGCTTCCAAAAGTTCGTGCTGATTCGAATTACCGGACATCATCCGGGCTCCCATAGGCAAAGCCATGCCAAACTCGGCAGCGGCTTCGGCATCAACCTTTCTTACTTCCGGGTGATTGGCTAAACCTAAATAATTATTTAAACTCCAGGTAAGTACTTCTTTGCCCCGAAATATCATACGGGGTTTTATTTCTCCTTCTAGTTTAGGGAAGGTAAAATAACCGTGGGCATAATGCGAATGACTCCCTAAAGGGCCTCTGTTAGCTAATAATTTGTCGAATAAATCCACTACCTATATCTTTAAATGAGGAATTTGTTTAGAATACAAGGCTTATCAGGTTAAAATTATGTTAAGCCGAGGTAAATTTAGAGTTTTATAAACGTAAATACAAAACTGCTGGTCGAGCATTCCTAGTAACGTGTCGAATTTATTTACAGATATACGCTATTAAGTTTTCGGAATTAAATCTTTTCTTTGGTGTAAGATAAACCAGATACCGGCATGAGAAAAATAAATAAAATTTTAATAGCCAACCGGGGCGAAATTGCTTTACGGGTTATGCGCAGCGCCAAAGAATTAGGTATAAAAACCGTTGCCATTTACAGCGAAGCAGATCGGAAGGCCTTGCATGTTCAGTACGCCGATGAAGCAGTTTATGTGGGCGGGCCCAAATCGGCCGATTCTTATTTAAAGATGGATACTATTTTGGAAGTTTGTAAAAATTTGCAGGTAGATGCCATTCATCCGGGTTACGGTTTTTTATCGGAGAATGCGGTATTTGCCGGCAAAGTAAAAGCAGCGGGCCTCATCTTTATTGGACCGGAACCGGCCAGCATCGAACTAATGGGTAACAAACTGGCCGCTAAAGCTGCCGTTGCGCACTATAACATCCCGATGGTGCCCGGCACCGAAACGGCAATAACCGATATAGAAGAAGCAAAAAATATTGCGCAGCAGGTAGGCTTTCCTATATTAATTAAAGCCAGCGCCGGCGGTGGCGGCAAAGGTATGCGGATTGTACCAAGCGCAGCCGAATTTACCGAACAAATGCAAGTGGCCGTAAGTGAAGCCATTTCGGCCTTTGGCGATGGCGCTGTTTTTATTGAAAAATACATTGGTTCTCCCCGCCACATCGAAATCCAGGTTTTAGGCGATACCCACGGCAACATTGTCCACTTATTCGAGCGGGAATGCTCTATTCAGCGGCGCCATCAGAAAGTAATTGAAGAAGCTCCCTCCGCCGTCCTGACGCCGGAACTACGAGAAAAAATGGGCCAGTGTGCCGTAAATGTAGCTAAAGCTTGTAATTACGTAGGCGCCGGCACAGTAGAATTTCTGTTGGATGAAAACCACAACTTTTATTTCCTGGAGATGAACACGCGTTTGCAGGTAGAACACCCGGTTACCGAACAGATAACGGGACTGGACCTGGTAAAAGAACAAATTAAAGTAGCCCAGGGCGAGCCTTTATCTTTCGTGCAGTCCGATTTAAAAATTTTAGGGCATGCCCTCGAACTAAGGGTATACGCCGAAGACCCGAAGAATAATTTCCTGCCGGATATTGGTCAGCTAAAAACGTATAAAAGACCGCAGGGATTAGGTATTCGGGTGGATGATGGTTTTGAAGAAGGTATGGAGATTCCTATTTACTATGATCCTATGATTGCCAAACTGGTAACCTTTGGCGCTAATCGCCAGGAAGCCATTGCGCGCATGATCCGGGCAATAGATGAATACCAGATTACCGGTATAGAAAATACGTTGGCTTTCGGGAAATTTGTGATGCAGCACGAGGCGTTCCGCTCCGGAAATTTCGACACTAAATTTATCGAACGCTATTTTAATCCGGAATCCCTGCAGGTATCACCCCCGGAAGAAGAAAGCGAATTAGCCGCCGTGTTAGCTGCTTATTTATTTGAAACGGCCAAGCCGAAAACAGCAAGCGCCGACGCTGGTAATACTAATAAAGTTTCATTGTCTTACTGGAATAAAAATAGAAGAGGGTAACAAAACGTATGAAGCTATTATAATTTAATCTATTTTGGCTGCATGTAACGCTGCCAATTTACAATGAGTACTTTTTTCTTCCGCCAGCAGCAAATAGCCGAATACATAACAAAAATGGTAAAGGTTACCCTGTAGCGTTTGGAATTGATGCGTAATGGTAACGAAAATCAAAATTCTGTACCACCAGGTAGTCTTTGCGGACCGTCGTTTTACCTTCCGGATTCAGGTTCTTTAAGATACTCCGGTTCTTTCTTAGGATAGTATTAACGGTCAAAATTAATTTCTCTTCCGGGTTCTCCCGGCGTTTTTCATTGTTGGCCATAAAGCGGCATTCATCCGAACAATATTTCTTATCCAAACAGCCTTGAAATTGCTTTTGACAGGCTAGACGATATTTCTCCATCCTACTTAATTCTGAACTGGTTAGGTTAATACCCCTTTATACGAGTTATTACGCGTGTATATACGTGTATACTTGGGTAATAACTCGGGTATTGCTGGCGGCCATCGTATATTGGGCAAGTAAATTCACGCTTATGGCCTAACAGCAGCAACCTATTATATATCTGAACCTGTTACCCCACGAGGGAAAAACCTTTATTAAGTTTTATTATAAAGCAGATAACCTGATTCATCAGAAACTGAAATCTGCCGACTGGATAAAGTACAGCCAGACGTATAAATGCTATGTTATGGCCCATTCGGATCATAGTTTAGCTAAAATTTTGGAAGTGAGGTCAGGATTAATACCCAATACTTAAACCGGCCGCCACGCTTGCGGCCTACAAATGGTGCTACTATTCTGGCCGGTGCGCATCCCTCGGAGCCTTTAGCCAAGAAGGCAGCTTTGGCGGTGGTACAACTTTTTCCGCTGCTTCAGAATAAGCATACCCTGATTGCTCTGCAATACAAGCCTAACCAGGCCCTGGATAGTAAGCTAAAAGAATGTAAAATTTGTAAGTGGTCAGAGGAAAGCAAGTGCTTTACGATGCCGGTTGATAATAAAGCCCTGCATGGCTTATTGGATGAACTACTTGGCCTGGCGCATATTTGGTTATGTCAAACCCTTAAAATAAAGGAGATTCCTTTGTTATTACGATTATGGGAACAAAGCTACAGCCAGGCTCCCGGCTTTATATCTTGTCCGATGGGCTATTTAGAAAAGCTTTTTCTACTTCATTACAGCCTTAATACTATCCGGACTTACCATAGTTTACTTGTACGTTTTCTGAATGGCCATCAAGAAGCAGGAGTAGAAAAGATGAATGCTTTCACGGCAGTAGAGATAAACCACTATCACCGGGGTATGGTGCAAAGCAATAAGTTTTCTTATTCCTTAATTAACCAAAGCATTAATGCCGTTAAGTTTTATTACCAACGGGTACTAGGCAGAAATGAAGTAAGGTTAGAAAATGTAGAGCGGCCGGAAAAAGCTTTTACCTTACCCAAAGTTTTAAGTAAACAGGAAGTAGCTAAATTACTTAATGCGACTGAGAACCTAAAGCATAGGTGTTTGCTGCAGCTTTTGTATGCCGGCGGTTTGCGCATCGGGGAAGTCATTAACTTAAAAATAAGTGATGTGAAGTCTGATCGGAACCTGCTTTTATTAAGAGGAGGTAAAGGCAAGAAAGACCGTACTACCTTATTATCGCAGAAGCTTCTGCAAAGTTTAAGGCAATATTATAAGCAGTACCGGCCCAAAGAATGGCTGTTTGAAGGGCAATACGGCGGGCAGTATACCACCGATAGCATCCGGCATGTTTTTAATGCTTGCGTGAAAAAGGCCGGCATACTTAGTAAACCTACGCCGCATACCTTACGGCACAGTTTTGCCACGCACTTACTCGAATCCGGCACTGATTTACGTTATATCCAAACGCTGCTAGGGCATAATTCGAGTAAGACCACCGAGATATATACTCATATTACGACTTACGCTCTGGATAAAATTCAAAGCCCGTTGGATAATCTATAAAATCTCTATATATTAGCAAGCAGATGAAAGGGATAAAACGAACAGCTAAGCACATTCTAAGTTTAATAGCCGACTTTAACTATTCCACCCAAAGACTCAATAACCGGAACGAACTCCGTTTATCCCTTAGTTATACAGCATTTATATATATTAAATGATACAATTGATTTTCCAGTCTATATTTTTCGGTTATGGATTATTTAGTATAATAAAAGTTGCCTTAGCCTTTACTAAAGAAGAAAAGGAAGGACTTCTAAGTGATTATGATAAAACAGCAACAGAAATTGTAAAATTTGCTGGATTAGTATTCGCATTGTATTGCTTTACAATCACCTTTCTTGATTTAAAAAGTAATAATGTGACAAACGGGGATGATGAATTTAGAATGATAAATTGGATTTCAAGTCCCTTTTATTGGTTTACTTTACTAATCCATCCTGTTATAGTACAGCTATTATGGGTAAAAGGAATAAGGTATTCAAAATTTATACGGTTTTTATTAGGAATTCTTTTGATGTTCTCTGGTGAAAGAATATTATTAATTTTAACATCATTCCATAGGGACTATTTACCAAGTAGCTGGGATTACTCAATTAGCTCACTTTTATCGAAATGGGCAATCCAAACTATTATATTCGGAATTGTATTGTTCGTAATCCAAATTTTGAAGAATAAAAGAAAAAACGCTGTATAACACAAGCTAAAAAGCATTAAAACGCTTTTTAGCCGCGGCCCGTTGGGCGTAATAAAATAATAGACTTATATAACCATATTCTTAAACTTTTTACTAACCATACTGAACAATCTATGGGATATTAAAATGTCTTAGGTTGTATTACGTTCCTATTTTATGAAAAGAA